>Ga0302314_10010978_pt1 | contig 15823 bp, 11 predicted proteins | sample III_Palsa_N2_3_FD_200533 | JGI IMG/M metagenome (GOLD analysis project Ga0302314, IMG submission 200533) | Peat permafrost microbial communities from Stordalen Mire near Abisko, Sweden - III_Palsa_N2_3 | ecosystem: Environmental > Terrestrial > Soil > Palsa > Peat permafrost | place: Sweden...
GGCAGGTTGCCGGCGATCGCGGTGAAGTTGAACGGGGTGATCGCGTAGACGAAGCCCTCCAGCGGGCGGTGGTCGGTCCGGTTCCACACGCCGGGCGAGGAGGCCGGCTGCTGGGCCAGGATGCCGCGGGCGAACTCGACGTTGAACCGCCAGAAGTCGATCAGCTCGCAGGCCGCGTCGATCTCGGCCTGGATCGCGGTCTTGGACTGGCCGAGCATGGTGGCCGCGTTCAGCGTGGCGCGCCAGGGGCCGGCCAGCAGGTCGGCGGCCTTGAGCAGGATCGCGGCGCGGGAGTCGAAGTCCAAGTCGCGCCAGGCCGGGGCAGCCTCGCGGGCGGCGTTGATCGCGGCCCGCGCGTCGGCCCTGGTGGAGTTGCGCAGCGTGCCCAGGACGGCGGCGTGCCGGTGCGGCTGGACCACGTCGATCGGGGCACCCGCGCCCAGCCTCCGCTCGCCGTTGATCACCGCGGGCAGGTCCACGTGCTGGGACCCGAGTTCCTTGAGCTTGACCTCCAGCCGCGCCCGTTCGGGGCTGCCCGGCGCGTAGGTGAGCACCGGCTCGTTGCGGGCGGCGGGAACGTCGGTTATCGCGCTGATGGCACCGGAAACGGCGGATGAGTTGGCGGACATGGGGACCCGGATCTCCACTTCGTAGCGAATATGAACACCGTGCGTCTTTTGCGCACGGTGAGCCTGTCCGGCCCGGCCAGCCTCGTGAGCCGCCGCGGCCTTCGCTCCCGAGCCTACCTAAGGTCGGAGCAGGTCGCCGAGTTCCTGCGCGGCGTACCAGAGAAGCTCCTGGTCAGCGGCGCCCTCCGGGTCATCCGGATCGACGGTGAAGGCGGGGTCGTCGAGGTGGAAGGCGGCGACTCTGGTGAGCGGGACGGGGTCGGCGAGGCTGACCGCGCCCAGAGGCTCCGCGGCGGCTGTGAGCAGGCCGTCGGCCAGCTCGGCGGCGATGACGACCCGGCGCGGGGCGAACGGCGCGGCAGTGGGACCGGTGTCCGCCGCGCCTGCGGCCAACAGCCGGAGCGAGTCCTCGGCGGCCAGGCAGGTGGCCCAGTATTCGAGTTCCTCCTCGTCGCTCTCGTCGTACGCCTTCCGGACCGCTTCGGTCACCGCGTAGCCGCGCAGGGGGGCCGGGCCGAGTTCGCCGGTTCGGGCCAGGTCGGCCAGGATCGCCGTGGTCGCAGGTAGGTAGACACGCATGGGACCAACCCTAAGGGACCAGCCAGGATCCGACCGGGCGGAAACCTCTTGCGTCGGACGAGATCGTTCATGTAATCAGTGGATATGACAAGCGAGCTGGCAGAGAGACCGAGATCCCTGTGGAAACACCGGGACTTCATGCTGCTCTGGTCCGGACAGACCGTCAGCGACCTCGGGTCGCAGGTTTCGACACTGGCGCTGCCGCTGCTCGCGGTCCTCGTGCTGAAGGCGAGCACCTTCGAGGTCTCGCTGCTGGGTTTCCTCGGGTCGCTCGCCTTCCTGCTGATCTCGCTGCCCGCCGGGGTGATCGTCGACCGGGTGGCCAAGCGCCGGATGATGCTCTGGTGCGACGTCGCGCGGATGTTCCTGATGGGCTCGATCCCGGTCGCGGCAGTGGTCTGGCACGTCACGCTCTGGCAGCTGTACGTGGTGGCCGGGGCCGTCGGCGTGCTGACGGTGTTCTTCGACGTCTCCTACCAGAGCTACCTGCCGTTCCTGGTGGACAAGAGCCAGCTCGTGGACGGCAACGGCAAACTCGGCACGACCTCGGAGCTGGCCCAGTTGTCCGGGCCCTCGATCGGCGGCGCGCTGGTCGGCGCGATCGGCGCGGCCCGCACTGTGTCCGCGGACGCCGCGTCCTATGCCGTCAGTTTCATCTCGCTCGCGCTGATCCGGCACCCGGAGCCGAAGCCCGAGCCGGTGGAGGGCGCGGCGCGGGTCACCTTCCGGGCGGCGATGCACGAGGGTCTCAGCTTCGTCGTACGGCACCCGATCCTGCGCAAGATCGTCGCCTGTACCGGCACGTCGAACTTCTTCAGCATGGCGATGGGTTCCATCGGCGTGGTGTACCTCGTCCGCACCCTGCACGCCACGGCCACCGAGGTCGGCCTCGTGTTCACGCTCGGCTCGGTCGGCGGCCTGCTCGGCGGCCTCACGGCGGGCTGGTTCGGGCGCCGGATCGGCACCGCTCGGGTGATCTGGGTCTCCATGCTCATTCCCGGCCCGCTCTACCTGCTGGTGCCGCTGGCCGGTCCGGGCTGGCGGCTGGTGCTGTACGGGCTCGGCTACTCGGCCGTCAGTTTCACGGCGCTGGTATACAACACAGCCCAGCTCTCTTACCGCCAGTCGATCTGCCCGATCGAGCTGCTGGGACGGATGAACGCCTCCGTGCGCTGGATCGTCTGGGGCACCATGCCGCTGGGCGCGTTGTTCGGCGGACTGTTGGGGACCACGATCGGGCTCCGCGAGACCATGTGGGTCTGCGTCCTCGGCATGTGGGCCGCCGGGTTCTGGGTCTTGTTCTCCCCGCTGCGCAGGCTGCGGGACGTGCCGGATTCGTAGCCGCAGCTTCGGGGCCTCAGGCGACGGCCCGGGCGGAGGTCAGATAGTCGGTCGTGGTCCGGCGCGCGGTAGCGAGCACCTCAGCCCGGCGGGTCGGGTCCATCAGATTCGCGCCGAGCGACTCTAGGTCGTCCGGCCCGGGGCACAGCACGATCACCCTGGTCCCGCCGTCCCGGACCTGCTTGGCCTCCAGCAGCATCCGGCGGGTGACCCGGTGCCGGTATCCGCGCTCGATCCGGCCCATCATGGTGCTGGGCTTGTCGTACTCGCGCGCCGCCATCGGAGCCAGCACGTACACCTCGTCGTAGGGCAGCCCGCCCGGCAGCCGGCCCACGCTGAACAGGTCGAGGCTGGTGTTGGAGAAGGTGCCGCCGTCCACGTAGCGGTGCTCGCCGATCACGGCCGGCGGGAACCAGCCGGGGATCGAGCAGGAGGCGACGACCGCCTCGGCCAGGCCGACGCTGGGCGAGCCGGGCTCGCCGAAGACCACCCGTTCGCCGCTGTCGTAGTCCATCGCGACGATCCGGATGCCCGGGTGCGGGGACCAGGTGCCGGACGGGATGACGTCCTCGACCATCTGGCCGATGTCGCCGAGCGAGCCGCGGCCGCTGGGCATGAAGGCGGAGAACACCGCGGTGCCGGGGTAGCGGCGCGGGTGGCGCACCGAGCGGGCGATCAGCCGGGGCGAGCCGATGCCGGGCTGCGGGCGCGGCGGGTTGGCCCCGCCGGCCGCGTTGTCGTAGTCGAACTTGCGTCCGGCCAGGGGTCCGGTGTCCACCGGGTCGCCCTGCTGGTGTCGCCAGAGCTCCTGCGCGCTGGCGCCGGCGCCAAGTAGCGCGCTCAGGATCGATCCGGCCGAGGTCCCCACGATCAGGTCGGCGGTGCGCGGGTCGAAGCCGTGCTCCTCATCCAGCGCGCACAGGGCGCCGATCATCCAGGCAGCGCCTAAGGTGCCTCCGCCTCCGAGGACCAGTCCCCGGCGTATCTGCTGCGCCATGCCGCCTCACCGTCCCTGCGTGCCGTGCCGTGCCGTCACATGCATGATTCCCAGTCTGCAGCCTATGTTCACCAAATGTTCGACAGCACGTTGGGGGCGGAAGGGGCGCGCTCCGGGGGTTGCCCGCCAGGTCCGGTCGGCCCAATCCGGGGCGCCGGATTTGTGCGGCAGCTTGCGGTTGCCTGCAGCGGCCTTCAACGGCCTGCCACAGTCAGCCCAGGTCGATCCCGAACAGCGCCTCAAGCTCCAGCAGCGTCTGCGGATACGTCTGGTGGTGCACACCGATGATCCCGACCGCCGCGGCCCCGCGGACGTTCGGCTTCATGTCGTCAACGAACACGGCGTGCCCAGGTTCGACTTTCAGCAGGCTCAGCGTGTGCAGGTAGATGTCCGCTTCGGGCTTGCGCATGCCGACCTCGCCGCTTATCACGACCGCGTCGAAGAGCACGTCCCAGTCCTCGCGGAGGTACTCGTTGCCCCAGGAGTTGGACAGCAGCGCGGTGCTCAGGCCCGCCGCCTTTGCTCGGCGCACCACGTTGACCATGGTCGGCGCGTTGGCGAAGCCGTGGAACATCCGGCCCATCAGCCCCTCGGCCGCGATGGCGGTACCGGCCAGAGCGTTGATCTTGGCGGCGAGCAGTTCCTCAAAATGGGCCAGCTTCAGCTCGCCCTTCTCCAGCGCGGCGATCGGGTCGAAGCTGTTGAGCTCGATCAGCTCCGGATCACGGAAGTCCCGCATGGCCTGGTTGTAGGTGTCCGGGCTGATTCCCTCGGCTTCCAGCCAGCCCGCGATCGCCGTGGCCATCGGCGTGGTGAGCACTCCGCCCCAGTCCACGATCAGAGCAGTAGGCTTATCAGACATATGGTGCCCCTTCATGCCACTTTCGGGCGACGTCGGCCGACGATTTCCGCGGGAGTGCGGCGGGCAGATCCCAGGTGTGGGAACGAGCTCCCGGCCAATCTACCCACCAAGGGAATTTTCGGAATCATCGCCGCTGTTGCAATCGGACGGGGTGCTACATGGAGACTCTTCGAACCGAAGCGGAACAGCTGGATGCCGAGGGCGGCTCGGACGGACGCGCGTCACAGGCGGTCGTCCCCCAGGGCTGGCCCTATCAGTTGCTGTTCGGCTGTCTGGTGGTCGCGATCGCGATCTACGCGGCGGGCACCCCGCCGGCCTGGGCCCTGCGCTGGGCAAGCAAGATCAGTGGCACCCACGAGTTGCGAGCCTATTCGGCGCTGCTAGGCGTTCTCCTCGCCATGTCGGCCCGCGCCTTCGGCCGCTGGCGCAAGGCCGCGTGGCGAGTGGGTCTGTGCCTGGTGGCCTGGGTGGCGCTGGCCGAGGCCTTCTGCCCGACCATCCCGCTGGCCGCGGCCGGCGGCTTCGGCGCCCTGCTCGCCCTGCTGACCGTGCTGGCGATCGGCCAGTACGTGACCGCCGCGCCCGCCCCCGCGCCGGGCCGCGAGACGGAGCGCGAACTGGTCCGCCGCCTCATCGCCCATCCGGACTCCGACACCCTCGCCCCCTTCGCCCTGCGCTACGACAAGAGCTACTGCTTCAGCGCCGACCAGCGCGCGGTGGTCGGCTACCGGGTCCTGGCCGGGGTCGCGGTGGCCTCCGGCGATCCGGTCGGCGACCAGCGGTCCTGGCCCGCCGCGATCTCGGCCTTCCTGTCCCACGCCCGGCAGCGGGGCTGGCGGACGGCCGTCCTCGGGGCCGGACCCCGGGCGCGGCTGCTGTGGCTGGACCGCGGCATGCACCCGATCGAGATCGGCGACGAGGTCATCGTCGACGTGGACGCGTTCTCGCTGACCGGCCGTTCGATGCGCAACGTCCGGCAGGCGGTGGGGCGCACCGTCCGGGTCGGGGTGACCACCCGCTTCCTGTACGAGAGCGAGCTCGATCCCGCCCTGGCCCGCCAGCTGCGCCGGATCCACGAGAGCTGGCTCGCCCACGGACCCGGCCGCGAACACGGCTTCGCGATGAACCTGGACGCGATGGCACACGGCCGGCACGAGGACGCCCTGCTGGCGGTCGCCTTCGCCGCCGACGGCTACGCGGTGGGCTTCCAGCGCTATCTGGCCGCGGGGACGGACGGCCCGGAACCGGCGCTGTCCCTGGACGTGATGCCGCGCGACCCGATCGCGCCGAACGGGGTGAACGAACGGCTGATCGCGGACACGATCGAGTACGCGAAGACCCATGGCTTCCGGGCGGTCTCGCTGAACTTCGCCGCGTTCCGCACCACGCTGTCGAGGGTTCCGGCCAGCCGGGACACCGACGGCGGTGCGGGCCACGGCAATGACTGGCTGCTGCGTTCCACTCAGCGGACCATTCACCTGCTCGATCCGCTGATCCAGGTCGAGTCGCTCTATCTGTTCAATGCGAAGTTCCGGCCCGGCTGGCTGCCGCGGACCGTGTTGGTCCGGTCCTGGCTGGACCTGCCCTGGTTCGCCGTGGCCGCACTGGGGATGGAGTTCGCCCTGCCGTACGACCGCCACCGGGTCCCCCTCGAACCGGTCATCGGCGGCGCGAGCGGCCACCAGGACGGCGGGAGCGGTAGCGCCTAGGCGGTCAGCCGAACTGGATGGCGGTGCACAGCCAATCGAGCCGGGCCGGGTCCGTCGACTGCCGGGACGCGGCAGTGACCGGTGAGGCGCAGCGGTCGAAGCGCAGCGCGATGGCCCTGACCCGCTCACCCTCCTGAATCAGCACCGTGGATTCCACCGCGTCTGCGGCCGGGTGGTGCAGCCGTAGCGACCTGAGCATGGATCGCGCGGCGAAGCGCCTCGGCCGTCCGCCTTCGACTGGAGTCGTCAGGCTGCGGAACACGTCCCGGGAGACCCAGCGGCGGACCTGTTCCACCGAGCGGTGTTCGAGCAGGACCTCGACCACGGCCTCGGCGATCCGGCGGACGGCCAGTCCGCCGTCCTCGTCCATCGGGTAGAGGCTGCGCGGGTCCTGCGGGTCGAACCAGTGCGCCCAGCCCAGAACCCAGGAGTGCACCCGGCCGGCCCGGCTGCCCACCAGGGCGAACTCGGCGCCCGGGTCGAGCTCGCCGGTCTGGGCGAACGCCGCGTCCAGCACGCTATGACAATCGAACTCGCTCAATCTCGTCACTACCCCTTTCCATTCACTCTGACCAGTCGGCCCGGGGCAAGGTTGCGCTGGGAAAGCACTCAGGCGCCGAAGATCACCCAGTTGGGTGAGCTTCGGCGCCTGCGAACGCCTTTTGCGCTACTTCTTCCGGCGGCGGCCGCCGGTCTGCTGCTTGCCCTTGGCCTCGTCGGGCACGACGTCGTTGATCTCCTGGTGCTCCACCACGCCGGCCTCGCCGTCGATCGACGGGGCCGAGTAGTTCAGCTTCGCCGGGCGCTGCGGGGCGTCGGGCAGGCCCTTGGCGTTGAGCCGGTCGGTGGTGGCCGCGGCTGCGGCCTGCGACTCGGCGTCCTGGGCCACCGCCTCGACCTGGACTTCCAGGCCGAAGAGGTAGCCGACCGACTCCTCCTTGATGCTGTCCATCATGGCGTTGAACATCTGGTAGCCCTCGCGCTGGTACTCGACCAGCGGGTCGCGCTGGGCCATCGCGCGCAGGCCGATGCCCTCCTGGAGGTAGTCCATCTCGTACAGGTGCTCGCGCCACTTGCGGTCGAGCACGGAGATGACCACGCGGCGTTCGAGCTCGCGGGTGATCTCGTCGCCGAGGTTCGCCTCACGCTTGTCGTACGCGGCCAGGATGTCGTCGGTCAGTTCGGAGATCAGCACCTCGCGGGTGATCCCGTTGCGCCCGCCCGCGTTCTCCTCGACCTCTTCGAGGGTGACGGAGATCGGGTAGAGCGTGCCGATGGCGGTCCAGAGCTTGTCCAGCTCCCACTCCTCGGCGTAGCCCTCCGAGGTGGCCGCGACGACGTAGTCCTTGATGGTGTCTTCCATCATGTTGCGGACGTGGTCGCGCATGTCCTCGCCATCGAGGACGCGGCGGCGCTCCTCGTAGATGACGGTGCGCTGCTTGTTGATCACGTCGTCGTACTTCAGGACGTTCTTGCGGATCTCGAAGTTCTGCTGTTCCAGCTGGCTCTGCGCGGACTGGATCGCCCGGGTCACCATCTTGGACTCGATCGGGATGTCCTCGGCGATGTTGGCCGCGGTCAGCACCCGCTCGACCATCTGGGCCTTGAACAGGCGCATCAGGTCGTCGCCGAGGGAGAGGTAGAACCGGGTCTCGCCCGGGTCGCCCTGACGGCCGGCCCGGCCGCGCAGCTGGTTGTCGATCCGGCGCGACTCGTGCCGCTCGGTGGCCAGCACGTAGAGGCCGCCGAGGTCCTGGACCTCTTCGTGTTCGGTGGTGACCGACTTCTTCGCCTTCTCCAGCGCGGCCGGCCAGGCGGCCTCGTACTCCTCCGGGGTCTCCACCGGGGACAGTCCGCGCTGGGCGAGCTCTCCTATGGCCAGGTACTCGGGGTTGCCGCCGAGCATGATGTCGGTGCCGCGGCCGGCCATGTTGGTGGCCACGGTGACCGAGCCCTTGCGCCCGGCCTGCGCGACGATCTGCGCCTCGCGCTCGTGCTGCTTGGCGTTGAGCACCTCGTGCGGGACGCCGCGCTTGCGCAGCTGGGCGGAGAGGTACTCGGACTTCTCCACCGAGACGGTGCCGACCAAGACCGGCTGGCCCTCGGCGTGCCGGGTCTCGATGTCCTCGACCACGGCGTTGAACTTGGCCTCTTCGGAGATGTAGATCAGGTCCGACTGGTCGCGGCGGACCATCGGCTTGTTCGTGGGGATGGGCACCACGCCGAGCTTGTAGATCGTGTGGAACTCCGCGGCCTCGGTCAACGCGGTACCGGTCATGCCGCTGAGCTTCTTGTACAGGCGGAAGTAGTTCTGCAGGGTGATCGTGGCGAGGGTCTGGTTCTCGTTCTGGATCTGCACACCCTCCTTGGCCTCGATCGCCTGGTGCATGCCCTCGTTGTAGCGGCGACCCGCCAGGATGCGGCCGGTGTGCTCGTCGACGATGAGGATCTCGCCATTCATGATCACGTAGTCGCGGTCCTTCTTGAACAGCTCCTTCGCCTTGATGGCGTTGTTCAAGTAACCGACCAGCGGGGTGTTGACCGACTCGTACAGGTTGTCGATGCCCAGGAGGTCCTCGACCCGCTCCACGCCGCGCTCTAGCACGCCGACGGTCTTCTTCTTCTCGTCCACCTCGTAGTCGGTGTCGAGGATCAGCTTGGCCGCGATCCGGGCGAAGTCCACGTACCACTTGGTCGCCTGGTCCGCCGGACCGGAGATGATCAGCGGGGTCCGGGCCTCGTCGATCAGGATCGAGTCGACCTCGTCGACCACGGCGTAGAAGTGGCCGCGCTGGACGAGCTCTTCCTTCGACCAGGCCATGTTGTCGCGCAGGTAGTCGAAGCCGAACTCGTTGTTCGTGCCGTAGGTGATGTCGGCGGCGTAGGCGACCCGGCGCTGCGCGGGCGTCATGTTGGCCAGGATGCAGCCGACGTCGAGGCCGAGGAAGCGGTGCACCCGGCCCATCCACTCGGAGTCGCGCTCGGCCAGGTAGTCGTTCACCGTGATCAGGTGGACGCCCTCGCCGGCCAGCGCGTTCAGGTACGCGGGCAGGGTGCCGACCAGGGTCTTGCCCTCACCGGTGCGCATCTCGGCGATGTTGCCCTGGTGCAGGGCCGCGCCGCCCATCAGCTGCACGTCGTAGTGCCGCTGGCCGATCGTGCGCTTCGCGGCCTCGCGGACCACCGCGAAGGCCTCCCAGAGCAGGTCGTCGAGCGTTTCCCCGTCCTGGAACCGCTCTTTGAACTTGTCGGTCTCGGCGCGCAGCTCCGCGTCGGTGAGGTCGACGTAGTCGTCCTCGATGGAGTTGATCAGTTCGGCCGTCTTGGCCAGCTTGCGAAGGATCTTGCCTTCGCCGGCGCGCAGAACCTTATCGAAGAGGGCAGGCACTTTGGGGACGGCTCCTTGACCTAAGACTTAACCATGGTTAGCCGACCCGCTGACAATGAGCATGGCTCATCGATCGCGGACCGTTATCCCATCGTAAGCGACCGAACTGCTCCGAGAATAGTGCGGAGGGACGCTCTGTGTGCAATGCGCCGAATTTTGGCCCGCGACACGCCGCTTCACCGGTGCTTTTACCATCCGTCATGGTCGCCGGACCGTGCAAGTCACCTCAGCGTGAACGCGATGCCGTCGAGGATGTCGTGCTCGGAGACCACCACTTCGGGCAGGCCGAGCCGGTCCACGATCCGGGCCAGCACCAGGGCGCCGGCCCCGATCACGTCCACCCGGCCCGGGTGCATGACCGGGATCGCGGCGCGCTGCGCCCGGGTCATCGCCAGCAGCTCGCCGGTCACCGATCGGATTGTGTCGGCCGGAATCCGGGCCAGGTGGACCCGGCTGCGGTCGTACTCGGTCAGGCCGAGCGCGACCGCGGCCACGGTGGTGACCGAGCCGGCCAGGCCGACCAGGCTGCGCGCGTCGGCGAGCGGCACCGTCTCGGCGGCCAGGTCGATCGCCCGGTCGATGTCCGCGCGGGCCTCGGCGATCTGGCCGGGCGTCGGCGGGTCGCCGACCAGGTGCCGTTCCGTCATCCGCACGCAGCCGATGTCCACCGAGCGGGCCGCGGTCACCGTGTCCTTGCCGAGGACGAACTCGGTGGAGCCGCCGCCGATGTCGACCACCAGGTAAGGGGTGTCGAACCCGCCGTGCGCCGACAAAGCACTGGTCGCCCCGCTGAAGGACAGGTTCGCCTCCTCGGTGCCGGTGACCACCTCGGGCTCCACCCCGAGCCGGGCCCGGACCCCGGCGACGAACTCCTCGCGGTTGCTCGCGTCCCGGGTGGCGCTGGTGGCCACGAAGCGGACGCGTTCGGCCCCGAGCTCGCGAACCACCTCGGCGTAGCCGTCGCATGCGGCGAAGGTCCTGGCCAGGGCTTCGTCGGCGAGTCGGCCGGTGGCGTCCACGCCCTGGCCGAGCCGGACGATCTCCATCCGCCGGTCCAGCTCGTGCGCCTCGCCCGTGACCGGGTCGAACTCGGCGACCAGCAGACGGATCGAGTTGGTGCCGCAGTCGATCGCGGCCACCCGCCGGGTCATCGGACCGACTCCGCGTTGGCGGCGCCGACGGCGGCCACTGCTACGCATGGCCCGGTACGCCACCACTGCGGCAGCAGCGCCAAGGCCTCGTCACCCAGCGGGTTGACCCCGGGGCCGGCCGCCAGCGCGTGGCCGACCAGCACGTGCAGGCATTTGACCCGGTCGGGCATACCGCCGGCGCTTGGGAACCCGTCGAGCACCTCGATCGCGTCCCGGCGTTCGAGGTAGTCCTCGTGCGCGGCCTGGTAGGCGGCGGCAAGTTCGGGATCCTGGCCCAGCCTCTCCGTCATCTCGGCCATCAGCCCGCTGCCTTCGAGGGTGCCGATCGCCGAGGCGGCCTTGGGGCAGGTCAGGTAGTAGAGCGTGGGAAAGGGCTCGCCGGCCGGGTTCTGTTCGCTGCGCAGGCGCGGCGCGGTCTCCACCACGTCGGGGTTCCCGCAGGGGCAGCGGTGCGCCACCGCGCGCAGCCCCCGAGGCTCCCGGCCCAACTGTTCCCTCACCGCTTCGACGTCCCGCTGATCCACGCTATCCATGCATACGACGCTACCGGATCACAAGCAGGGTTCACTCGTGAATGGTGGAGCTCGGCGTCGGGGTCGGCTTCGCGCTGGGATTGGGTTGGGGTGCGGGCGACGTCACGGAGCTCCACAGATTGTCGTACCAGGGCTGGCCGGTCGGGCTGGGGATGCCGATCGGCTCCGAACTCAGGCCGTTGCTCGGCACGCTGAACCCGATCTCGCCCGGCAGCACGAAGTGCAGCTGTTCCCGGGCCTGGATCGCCACGTAGGCGGGGTCGTTCCAGTTGGCCAGCTGCACCTGGAGCTGCGCCACCTGCCGCGCGGTGGCGTTGTTCTGGGCGTTGAGCGCGTCGAGCTGGGAGCGCTGGGCGAGGTACTGCTGGAGCGGGTACGCCACCGAGACCATCGCCGCGCACAGGGACAGGGCCAGGATGCCGGCGCGCCCGGTGAGCCGGGTGCGCGGCGGCTTGCGGCCCGTCGCGCCGCGTTTGAGCGCGGCGCGTTTCTTCGCCGCCTTCCGTACGTCCCCGAGGTCGCTTGTCATCTGACGAACCCTCTCCTACAAGCGCGATGGCGCGCTCCCATAGACGGGAGCGCGCCACCAACAGTAGTACTCGGGATGCGGTTAGGCCTTGAAGCGCGGGAAAGCCGAGCGTCCGGCGTAACGAGCCGCGTCGTCGAGTTCCTCCTCGATGCGCAGCAGCTGGTTGTACTTGGCCACCCGGTCCGAGCGGGCCGGGGCGCCGGACTTGATCTGGCCGCAGTCGACCGCCACCGCGAGGTCGGCGATCGTGGTGTCCTCGGTCTCGCCGGAGCGGTGGCTCATCATGCAGCGGAAGCCGGAGCGGTGGGCGAGCGAGACGGCGTCGAAGGTCTCGGTCAGCGAGCCGATCTGGTTCACCTTCACCAGCAGCGCGTTGGCCTGGCCGCCGGCGATGCCGCGGGCCAGGCGCTCGGGGTTGGTCACGAACAGGTCGTCGCCGACCAGCTGCACCTTGCCGCCGAGCTGCTCGGTGGCGAGCTTCCAGCCGTCCCAGTCCTCCTCGGAGTGCCCGTCCTCGATGGAGACCAGCGGGTAGTTGGCCAGCAGGTCCGCGTAGTAGGCGGTCAGGTCGGCCGAGGTGAGCTTGGAGCCTTCGAACTCGTAGACGCCGTCCTTGTACAGCTCGGTCGCGGCCACGTCCAGGGCCACCGCGATCTCCTCGCCCGGGGTGAAGCCGGCCTTCTCGATCGCCACCAGGATCAGGTCCAGCGCGGCCCGGTTGGATTCCAGGTTCGGCGCGAAGCCGCCCTCGTCGCCCAGGCCCGTGGACAGGCCGCGGGAGTTGAGCACCGACTTGAGCGCGTGGTAGGTCTCCGCGCCCCAGCGCAGGGCCTCGCCGTAGGTCTCGGCGCCGATCGGCGCGATCATGAATTCCTGGATGTCGACGTTCGAGTCGGCGTGCGCGCCGCCGTTGATGATGTTGAACAACGGCACCGGCAGCAGGTGCGCGTTCGGGCCGCCGAGGTAGCGGAACAGCGGCAGCTGGGCCGACTCGGCGGCGGCCTTGGCGACCGCGAGCGAGACGCCGAGGATCGCGTTCGCGCCGATCCGGGACTTGTTCGGGGTGCCGTCCAGGGTGATCAGCTCCTGGTCGATCAGGCGCTGCTCGTGCGCGTCGAACCCGGTCAGGGCCGGGCCGATCTCGTCCAGGACCGCCAGGACGGCCTTGGTCACGCCCTTGCCGTTGTACCGGTCCGCATCTCCGTCGCGCAGCTCTACCGCTTCGAAAGCACCGGTGGACGCGCCGGAGGGAACCGCGGCCCGGGCGACCACGCCGTCGTCGAGGGCGACCTCGACCTCGACCGTGGGGTTGCCGCGAGAGTCCAGAATCTCCCGCGCGCCGACTGCTTCGATGGACGCCACGTGCGTACTCCTTCGAGTGTCTTCTTCTGTCTTCTTCAGATTGTCGATTCCCAGAGTAGTGCTTACGCGTCGGCGGCTACGACCCGTCCGGGAACTGGCCGGTAACTTAACTCGGCGATGCCCTAAGCTGCGGCGTCGTCTGCCGTGTCGCTTGCCGTGTCGCTTGTCGCGTCGCCCGCGGCCTCCAGTTCGGCCAGGTATGCCGCGGCCGGCTTCGCCTCGGGCGCGCCGATCCGCAGGTAGATCGCGACCGCCTCACGCAGGTCGGCGCGGGCGGCTTCGCGGTCGCCGGTCCGGGCCAGGGCGCGGGCCGCCCCGTCCAGGGCCCGTGCCTCGTCCACCGGGCTCCCCACCTCTCGCGCGCACTGCAGGGCCTGCCGATACAGGGCGAGCGCCTCCTTCGGACCGTCCGTCTCGGCCACGAGCGTGCCCGTGCTGTTGAGGAGTTCGGCCTCGCCCTGGGGGTCGCCGAGTTCCCGGAAGATCGCAAGGGCCTGCTCATACAGCTCGGCCGCCGCCGCATGGTCCCCGGTCGCGAACCGCACCCGGCCCATTTCGTGCCAGGCGTTCGCGATGCCGTTGCGGTTGCCCAGTGCCTGATGGATCGCCAGGGACCGCTCATATAGCTCGTCCGCGGCCGGGTAATCGCCGGCCGCGAACTGCACCCGGCCCAGGTCCCAGATGGCATAGGCCTCGCCGAGGCGGCTGCCGAGATCCTGGTAGATCGCCAGAGTCTGCTCCAGCAGGTCGGCCGCGGCCGGAAGGTCGCCGGTCGCCAGCCGCACCCGACCGAGGTCGCACAGGACGTTCGCCTGGCCGTGCCGGTTGCCCAGCTCCCGGTAGATCACCAGAGCCCGCTCCAGCGAGTCCGCCGCCTCCGGGATCTTCCCGGTGGAGAGCAGCACCCGGCCCAGGTTGTAGTGGGCGTTGGCCTCGCCGTGCAGATGGCCGATCTCCTGGAAGACCACCAGAGATCGCTCCTGCAAAACGATCGCGGCCGCGAGGTCACCGCTCAGATAGGTCACCCGGCCCAGGTCACTGAGGGCGTTGGCCTCGCCGAGGCGGTCGCCGAGGGACTGGAAGCCGGCCAGGGACAACTCGTGCAACTCGGTCCCGGCCGCGTAGTCCCCGAACATCTCCCGCACCCGGCCCAGATCCTGCCGGGCGTTGGCCTCGCCCTGGCTTTCGGCAAGCTGCTGATAGACGGCCAGAGCCCGTTCGAGCAGGCCGGTCGCGGCCGGATAATCCCCGGTCACGTAGCGCACGCGGCCCAGATCGTGCAGGGCGTTGGCCTCGCTGAGGTGGTCCCCGTGCTCGTGCGCGGCGGTGGCAGCGGCTTGGTGGAGCCCTGCAGCTTGCAGCCAGGGGCCTTCCTGCTGCAGCAGGGAGGCCAGTGCGGCGGTCAGCGCGACGGCGCGCGGCGGTTGGTCCTGCGCGGAGGCGTGGGCGATGGCGGCGATCAGATTGCCGCGCTCGGCCCGCATCCAGGCCATCGCGCTCGCCCAGTCCGGCAGCGGCGGCGCGGCGGGCGGCGCGAGGGCCGAGGGGCGGCCGGGACGGGTGTAGCGGGCGAGATGCCGGTCGGCGACATTGGCAGTGTGCTGATAGTACTCCGCGAGCCGGTCGAGTGCGGCCCGGCGCTCCCGGGCGGGCTCGGTGGCACACCGGGTGCGGGCGTAGACGCGGATGAGATCGTGGAAGCGGTAGCGCTCAGGCGTGTGCTGGGTCAGCAGGTTCTGGTCCAGCAGGGATTCGAGCAGGTACTCCGCGGTGCGGTGGTCGAGGCCGGCGAGGTTGGCGGCGGCGTACGCGTCGAAGTCGGGCCCCGGGATTTGGCCCAGGAGCAGGAACAGACGCTGCTCGGCCTCGGCCAAGCCCTGGTAGGAGAGGTCGAAGACGGCGGTGAGGTTGCGGTCCTCGTCCTGGAACTGGTCCAGGCGGGCAGTCTCGTCGCGGAGCTGGGCGACGACGTCCTCGATCCGCAGGGCCGGATGGTGACGGAGCCGGGAAGCGGTGATCCGAATGGCCAGAGGCATATTGCCGCATAACCTGACCAGTTCGACGACCGCCGGGTGATGCGCCGGGATGCGGTCGGGTCCGGCGACCTTGTGCAGCAGGGCGATCGCGTCGGCCTCGGGCAGGACGTCGAGCGCGAGGAAGCTGGCGTCATCCAGACCGGTCAGCCGCTTGCGACTGGTCACCAGGACCAGGCAGCCGGGAGTACCGGGCAGCAAGGGGCGTACTTGAGCAGCGCTGGAAGCGTTGTCCAGGATGATCAGAGTCCTGGTCCCCTCCAACCGATCCCGGTAATACGCCGCACGCTCACCGAGATCCTGCGGAATCATCTGCGGCGGCACACCGAGCGATCGCAGGAACCAGTCCAACGCATCTCCGGTGCTCAACGGCTCCAAGTCCGTGGTGTACCCACGTAAGTCCAGGAAAAGCTGGCCATTCGGAAACTGCTCCCGGACCCGGTGCGCGGCGTGCACGGCCAAAGCCGTTTTGCCCACCCCGCCCATCCCGTCGATTGCCGAGATCACCACCATGCCGGCATCGGTGCCTGTCGGCGCGGCCTTCGCCAGCCCGATCAGCTCGCCGAGTTCGTCCTCCCGACCGGTGAACGCCCGAGTGTCGGCGGGCAGCTGGAAGCGCGGGCCTCGGCCTCGGCTTGGCGCCGCCGGCGCGAGGAGTGCGGGGTCGCCGCCCAGAATCCGCCGGTGAAGCTGCTGGATGGACGGTGAGG
>Ga0302314_10010980_pt1 | contig 15823 bp, 12 predicted proteins | sample III_Palsa_N2_3_FD_200533 | JGI IMG/M metagenome (GOLD analysis project Ga0302314, IMG submission 200533) | Peat permafrost microbial communities from Stordalen Mire near Abisko, Sweden - III_Palsa_N2_3 | ecosystem: Environmental > Terrestrial > Soil > Palsa > Peat permafrost | place: Sweden...
CGCTTGTCGCTTGCTCGTAGGCGTCGGTCCCAAGCACTGGTTCGAAGATCGCCGGCACCAGTCGCGGCCACCATGCATCCATCAGCCGCGCCGCCGCGCCGTAGGTGTCATAGCCATCGCCGGTGGTGTCGCTGCGGTGGGCGCCGGCCAGCATCCAGACCCGGAGGATCGACAGCAGCTGCGTGATCTGCGGGTTGGCGCTGTGGCCGATCACCTTCAGTAGCCAGGGCAGCACCAGCGCTCCCCGGAGGTCCATCGTGTCGACGTTCTCGACCAGCGAGACAAGCTGCGCTTCGTTGACCCGCTGATGGTTCGCCTTGTACGCCGCTGACAGCGCGTCGCGGTACATCGCCACACGCTGGACAGGGCCAAAGTAGTAGTCGTCGTCGGAAGCGCGCCACGCCGGCGCAGGCTTGTTGTTCCAGTTGACGATCTCGCCGCTCTTGGGGTCGATCACATGCGGGATCTGCGCTCCGGGTATGTCCCGCCCGCCGTAGTAGGTCAGGCTCGTCAGCGCATTTGAGCTGAATCCGTGCCAGTTCCAGGCGCCGGTCCCCCAGATCGGTGCCATCGGCGACGGACCTTCGGTGTAGCTGCGGCGGCCGTGACGGACAATGATGCTCGGAGGGACCGGGTAGCTACCGGACAGCGTCCACGCGATGTTGTCGCGGTCGACGTAGAACCAGTTCAGCGAGAACGGCGCCGCGCGGACCACCCGCACAAACGATTGCGGCGAGGTCACGGCCCCGGTCGCCAACTCGGCGAGGACGACGCCAGTGCCCGCCAGATGTCCATACGTCGCATCAGCCCGCGAGAACGCGACAGGGTGGCCGTCGACAGTGCCCGTCGCGATCACCGGCCCGTAGATGCTGCGCAACGTGTTGATCTCGAAGGTCTGTGGCGGCTCAGGGTTATCGACGCTGAAGACCGTGTGCTCGACCTCGGTGCGCTTCAGCATCGCCACACAGTGGCCGTCGTAGAGGTAGTAGTCGGAGAAGCGCGTCGGCGCACTCCCGTCCGGGTTGCACAGCTTCAGCGCATAGGTATCGATGTGCTCGCCGACACCAATCGTCACGCTCCACGCAAACGAGTTCGTGTGGCCGACGATTGGAACCGGCTCGGCGCCTGGCAACGCACCACCACGGACGCTGATCCCGGGACCCTGTAGCGATTCGTCGAGCAGCAGCTCGGGTGAGAAGAAATCGAGCTGTGGACCCATGTCCGCGATCGGGTGACCCGAGCGTGAGTGGGAGGCACCAACCAGCACCGCGTAGGAGTCGCCGCCTTTGCGAGCGAGCCGTGACTGCCCGAGCCGTCCCGCCCATGAGAGGTTGGTGATCTGCGCACGTACGGCCGCCGCCCGTGCCGAGCTACCTACCGGTACGACCGGGTTGATCGGCTCAACCGAATCAGCGTCCGGCATCGCTACAGCGGCCGGGTCGATTCGATCGGGTTCGGGGTAGCGGAAAGGGTTTGAGGTAGTCGTCGGTGACAGCGCGCTGTCCTGGAACGTAATGTCGTCGAACACCCTTCCCCCAGTGCGCGCGCCGAGACGGTCACGCAACCCGCTGAGAATCTCGCCGTCGATTGCCTGAGCGCCTCCGCCGAGGTCGAAGCCCTCATTGATCTCCGCCGCGATAGCGACCGAGTCCCCGACCGTCCACGGCTTCGGCGTGTTCCCGGTCGCCGCGTATTCGGCGGGCATCAGCAGCGGGTTGTCCCTGTCAGCGGTGATCCGTGCGTTGATCCCGGCCGTGTATGCCTCCTCGCCCTGGAGCGCAAATTTCCCGGCTGCGCCGAACTGCGCAGGAAGCGCCGTGATCTGGGCATTGCGTTCCGCCGCGTCGTAATCGGACTGGACCAGCACGCTCTCGTCCATCAGCACATTTGAGTCATCTGTGCCCGGTCCGATGAAGCTCGTCAGCGTGCCGGAGCCGAGATGGCGCAGCACGTCCATCGTGAACAACCGCGCCTGTGCTTGTGCGTAGCCGGCGCCGAAGAAGACGTCGTAGTCGGTCGCGCCGGTGATGAACGGCACCCCTTGCGCGCTCCAGCGGATCACGACCCCCGGCGCCGGCGACTCAACGCTTGCGGGAGTACCGCTGAGACCGATTTGTGAGGCGGGGAAGTCCTGCTCAATCAGCGCGTCGGTCATATGCGGAGCGTCGGTGACGAGATCGTTGAATGGCGCCGCGAATTCGGTGAACGACGCCGGCACCGTGCCGGCGACCTCAAACTGGCCGAGCTGCAACAAGGACGCCGAGCTGCCCTCACCAATCGGCAGGATCGCGCGGACACCCGAAACGTCAGCGCTCGCGGCCGACGCACACGCCAGTGAGACCGCTGCCGCGAGGAAACTAGCGATCGAACGACGGCTCACGGCTGAGAAGCTAGCGAGGGCAGGGGCAGCGCGGCGCGCGGCGAATATCGCTAGGTGGCCGACACCAAGCGAGAGCCGATCATCGCCGCGCCGGAGCGCATCGCCTACCGCCATGCGTTGGCGTTCGGTTCGGCAAAGGACTTTCACAACCCGAAGCTTTGGTACCGCCGGTTGTTCTCCGAACTGCTCGGGACGTTCTTCCTGGTGCTGGCAGCAGCCGGTGGCGGCGTCCTGCATGCCAAAGGGCTGATCGGGCTGACACCCGCGACTGTCGCCCCGGCATTGACCGTGATGGCGGTGATTCTGTTCATGGGCGCTATCTCTGGCGCGCATTTGAACCCGGTCGTGTCGCTGGCATTTGCGATCCGCGGTGACTTCGCCTGGAAGCGGGTCCCGGGATACATCGTGACCCAGTTGCTCGGCGCGACGCTCGCCTGCCTGTTTCTACTCGCAATCCTCGGCAACGTCCACCACCTCGGCGCGACATCGCCGGGTCCAGGGTTCAAGCCGTGGCAGGCGTTTCTGATGGAGATCGTGCTGACCGGAGGTCTCGTCAGCGTGATCCTCGGAACCGCCTCTGAAGCGCAGAACGTAGGCACCTTCGGCGCCATCGGCGTTGCCGGCTACATCGCGCTCGCCGGCATGTGGGCAGCACCAATCAGCGGAACGTCGATGAACCCAGCCCGGTCGTTCGGCCCGGCACTTGTCTCAGGCGATTGGTCCGCCTACTGGGTGTACGTGGCCGGCCCGGTGCTAGGCGCGCTGTGTGCGCTCGGATGCGCGTGGATCCTGCGTGGCCCCGGCGGCGACGCGACTGCCCGGGCAGCTGCCTCGGGCCGCCTAGAGTCATACAAACCACTCATCGCCGACGAGAACGAGGGCTGATGGCCAAAAGCAAATCTGTGGACGACGATGCTGCGATCCCCGGCGTCAATATTGCCTGGCTGCCGGAGGTGGCCGAGCACGACTACGCCGCAGCAGAGGCCTACCTCTCAATCAAGCTCGACGAGAAGGCCACCGACAAGGCGGTCAATCGGCTGCGCAAGGCGAAGCTGACCACGCGCCGTGCCAATGACATTCTGCGCGCGGCGGGCCTGACGGCCGCCGAACTCAACGACCCAGGTGTCGTCAAGGATCTGATTAAGGTGATCAACGGGCAAAAGCTAAGCCCTGTGCTCGCGGTCAACGGCGAGGGCAAAGCCGACATCGCCGACGGATATCACCGCGTCTCGCTGGTCTATCGCGTCGACCCGTACGGGCTCGTGCCGGTCAAGCTGGCTGACTTCAGCTAACGCTCGCCCTGCGGCGCTTCAGTTAGCTCTGCGCACCGACCATATGCGCTTCATTTACGCGCCACGGAGCTGCTGGCATAGCGGGCTGTGAAGTAGCCGACTCAGCTACAGACGCAGCGCAAGCGAGGTGGGCTTCAGCGCATCGCCGGCCGTGACCCGCAACCGGAAGGAGCCACGAACACGGTCCGGAACGAGCAGAACCGCGTAGCCACGGGCGCTCGTGTGGGTAGCAAAGCCGTCGAGCCTGACGGTCGCGTCAAGCACCGGGCGCCGATCGACGAACGCCTCGTTGGGGCCTGCACCGGTGACGCTCGCGGTGACAAAAACCCGAACCAAGCGCACCTTGCCGTGCCTGGTCACAGTGGCGCTCACCGCCAGCGGTGGCGGCGTCGGGAGCGCCTTCGGGCAGGGCGCCGGCACGCGCGGCAAGCCACTGATAGTGGTGCCGTCGTAGTTGACGACAGCGGTGCCGGTGGCAGTCACCGGCGTGTGCTCAATCCCGCTGAAGCGGAGGTTGACGTGCACGTACCCGCTGTCGGCGCCGGTCATCGTCAGGTCGGTTGAGAGGATCACCGGACCGGTCAGGATGATCGGATTGGTGACGGTGCTGGTGCCGTTGACGAAGTCACGACCGTTATCTGAGTAGTTGTCGTAGGTGACCGAGTCGACGCCGGAGAGCACGCCGACCGGGTTCGCGTAGGTGACTGTGGCGGTGCCGGAAGCCAGCCCATGTAGCACCAAGTGATCGACGCTACCGATCGCGCCGTGGTAGCTCTCCGGCGTCGGCGCCCAGCCACCTACCTGCGAACTGACGACTGGCAGCGGCTTGGTTGGCTTGCGCACCACCAGGTGCGCGACGAGCAGGTACGGCGCGCTGCGGTTGGTCAGAACGCTCTCCGTATTGAGCGCGATCTCGGTTCCATTCGGACTCCACTGCGGGTAGCCGGAGACGTTGTTGGAGCCGTGAACACTCCCGCCCTTGTACGGGTTCAGCGGCTCTCCCATCAGGTACCCGCCGTCATCGCCACTGGCGGGGAACAGCCACGGCTGCAGATCGCACTGCCGGTCGACTGGTCCCGCCACGTAGTAGCTAGCGGCAACCGCGATGATCGGCGCGTCGATGAATCCGCGGACCGGCATCAGCGCGCCAAGCATGTCGACACGGTGCATCGTCTGATCACTCTCGATCACGATCGAGCGACCATCCGGCGATGGTGCGTCATCCTCCTGCCAATCCGGGAAGGCCGTCAGCTGGGTCCGCCGGCCCGTCTTGAAGTTGATCTCCCAGACATTGGGGTTGCCCGCCTGATCGCCACCAACCTGGACGTAGGTTCCATCCGCGCCGCCATCGGCGAACGACTTTAATTCAAACAGCGCCGAGCTATTCGACCAGGCAGCTGTGTTCGTATCGGTGATCGAGGTCGGGCCAGCAGGATTGAGCACATGCGGATCGCTCGTCACATAGCCCGTCGCCGTTCGCGTCAAGCTGGCGATTGTCATCATCTCGACCGCGTCCGTCGTCACGTCGGAGAACACGATTTGTTTGCCGGGGGGTGAGAGCTTCGGCGATGCACCGCCACCATCATCAAGCGCGGGTAATAGGTTGCCGCCCCCCGGCGGCAGCAGGTCGCTCGGCGGGCGCGCCCCCGCCAAGCTGACCGGCAGCATCTTCCGCACTGCGCAGTCAACGACGCTCGGGCTGCACTCGAGCACCGCAACGCTGTTCGCCGCGCCGAAGAACACGCGCTTGCGATCAGGGAACTCGGTCGCGAACCCCTCCTGCTCAGAAGCCGACAGTGTCGGCTGGTTGGCCAACCCACACGACAAGCACTTGAGGCCCTTTCCATCCGTCCCGACGATCCACATCTGCAGGCCTGAGAAGAAGATCAGGTGACGGCCGTCAAGCGTGAAGATCGGCGTACTCGCCTCCTTGATCTCCGACGGCAAGTTGATCCGCTGAATCACGACAGGCTCAAACGGTGGAAGCTTCCCGGGAGCGTGTTTCCCCGGCGATACGGCCAGTGCCACCGCGCTGACGGCGGCCAGCGCGAGCAGCAACAGCGCGCCCACCCCAACAACCGTGGCCGGTCTCCGCCGCATCGGGCTCAAGCGACGGAGTTCTCGCCGGCCCAGGCGACGATCGCCTTGTAGCCGGTCACGACAGTGCCGTCATCGGCGACCAGGACCGGAACGTCCACCTGCCCGCTCAGATCCTGGATCTCACGGCGCTTGCCGCGCCGACTGAACGGCACCTTCTTGAAGCCGCCAACCACCTTGATCTTGTACTCGTAGCCCGCGCCACTCAGCGCCTCCGCGGCGAGCGCACACGGATGCTGCCACAGCGGCGCGTGAGCGCCGTGGCCCTTGACCGCGCAGGTATAGAGAACCATCGCCAGATCCTAGTTCGAGGTCAGCGCCAGCATCAGCTTGCCGGTGTTCTCGCCACGGAATAGTCGTAGCAGCACGTCCGGGAAATCATCAACCCCACCGCTAACGACCTCTTCACGCGAGCGCAGCTCGCCGGTCTTCAGCCACTGCGCCATCGCCGCCTGTCCCTCGCCGTAGCGCTTGGCGAAGTCGAAGATCACGAAGCCTGTCATCGAGGCGCGCGCGACCAGCAACTGCATGTAATTGGCCGGGCCGCGCGGCATCTCGGTCGCGTTGTACTGCGAGATCGCACCGCTCAGCACGATCCGGGCACCGCGCGCCAGTTGCGACAAAGCCAGCTCCAGAATCTCACCACCGACGTTGTCGAAATAGACGTCGATCCCGTCAGGCGCGGCCTTGCGCAACTCACTACGCAACCCCTCGGACTTGTAGTCAAGTGCCGCATCAAAACCGAGCTCCTCGACCAGCCACCGGCATTTCTCCGAACCGCCCGCGATCCCAATCACACGGCAGCCCTTGATCCGCGCGATCTGGCCAGCGATGCTGCCGACCGCCCCGGCAGCTCCGGACACGAGCACCGTCTGGCCAGGCTCGGGCTTGCCGATGTCAAGCAGACCGAAGTAGGCGGTCAGACCGCTCATCCCCAATACCCCGAGCTGGACCGGCGCCGGCGCCTGGCTGAGGTCCACGCGCGTCAGCCCACGACCGGCAACGACCCCAAATCGCTGCACGCCGAGAGTGCCGTAGACGTGATCGCCAACCGCATACGCCGGATCGCGCGACTCGACGACCTCACCGATCCCGCCGGCACGCATCACCTCGCCGATCTCAACCGCCGGCACATACGAGCGCCCGGCGTTCATCCAGCCGCGCATCGCCGGGTCGACCGAGATGAATTGCACCTCGACCAGAACCTCACCGTCGCCCGGCTCAGCCGCCGGTTCTTCGACGATCTCCCAGTCGGATCGTTTCGGCAGGCCGACCGGACGTGCCGCCAGACGGCACTGGGTGTTGACGAGTGTCACGACGCTGGCTCCCTCGGTTCGCGATTCTGGACCTTCTAGCCGACACAGTAATGGCCAAACACGGCCGCCGACCGGTAGCTTTCCACCGGTGCTAGCACTCGCGGTCCAGTTCGGCAAAGGTGACACACACGCGTCGGCAAACCTGCTTTACCCGGCACTGACACTGGTCGGGGCAGCGATCTTCGGCGGATTGCTGCTGAAGCTTGCCGAGCGAGTCGTGCCGGCGACGCGCCGGGCACTTCGAAGCCACAAACGGCTGCGGGCCGCGGCGACGGTCGAACTTCGCGCCAGAGCGATGATGGACGAGCTGTGCCCGGATGGTTGGCAGGCGCAGATCCTGATGTTCAGCTCCGCCGAGGAATTGCCGGACGACGCGCCCGAGCCCGCACGGACCCGAATCCTGCTTGAGTGGGAACTGCTCGGCCAACCTGCGGTAACCAGGCAGATCTGGGCCCGCGACATCAAGCAGGCCCTCGAAGCCATGGTCGCCGAGCGAATCACCGACGAAACGCTTCAGCAGATCGAGCAGCGGGCTCTGTTGGACGGCACCATCTGGCCCGACATTGATCCGATCTGAGACGCCGACTACCCGCGCCTCGCCGTGCCACGGTCGACTTAGAACGTCGCAGTGTCGATCACGAAGCGGTAGCGCACGTCACTTGCGAGCACTCGCTCCCACGCCTCGTCAATCTGCTCGCCACTGATCACCTCAATCTCGGCACCGATTCCATGCTCGGCGCAGAAGTCGAGCATCTCCTGTGTCTCGCGGATCCCACCAATGTTCGACCCGGCGAAGCTGCGGCGCTTGCCGATCAGCGAGAACACCTGGACCGGGAGCGGCTCCGGCGGCGCGCCGACATTGACCATCGTTCCGTCGAGATTCAGCATCCCCAGGTAGGACTGCATCGGCAGCCCCGCCGAGACGGTGTTGATGATCAGGTCAAAGCGGTTTCGCAGCTCTTTGAAGGTGCCCTCGTCACTGGTCGCGTAGTAGTGATCGGCACCGAGCCGCAGGCCGTCCTTTTGCTTGGAGAGCGTCTGCGACAGGACCGTTACCTCAGCCCCCATCGCGTGAGCGATCTTCACGCCGACGTGACCGAGCCCGCCCATCCCGACGATCGCGACCTGCTTGCCGGGACCTGCATGCCAATGCTTCAGCGGCGAGTACAAGGTGATGCCGGCACACAACAGCGGCGCCGCGACATCAAGCCCGATCGCCTCCGGGATCCGCACGACGAAGTCCTCGTCGACGACGATGTGGGTCGAGTAGCCGCCCGCGGTCGGCAGGCCGTCCTTACCGATCGCGTTGTACGTGAACACGATGTCGTTCTCGCAGTACTGCTCAAGGCCCGCGAAGCACGGCTCGCAGGCGCGACAGGAGTCGACCATGCAACCGACGCCGACACGGTCCCCGTCCGCGTACCGCGAGACCGACGTGCCAACCGCCTCAACCGTCCCCGCGATCTCGTGACCGGGCACCAGCGGAAAGATCGCCGGCCCCCACTCGTTGCGCGCGGTGTGGATGTCCGAGTGACAGATCCCCGCGTAGTGGATCTTGATCAGTACGTCCTTGGGGCCGAGATCGCGGCGCTCGATCGTCGTCTTCTCAAACGGAACGCGCGGGCCAGCGGTGGCGTATGCGGTGGTGGGGCGTGGCAAGGCGGACTCCTCAAAGTCGGGTTCGGGGGCGCCCTTCACGTTAGTCTGAATCGGCTCCCGAGGAGAGGCGCAGCCGATGAACCACCCACAGGAACTCAAGCGCCCAGACCGTGACTGCGCGCCCCGCCTAACCGATCTGGCCGCGGAACGCGACACCTACCGCGTCGCCACACCAGAACGCTTCAACGCTGTCAGAGCGATCGTCGAGCGCTGGGCCACCGAGGACCCCGACGCGCTGGCCGTCCTCTCACTCGACGCGAACGGCGAGATCACAGCCGCCCAGTCATCAAGCGAACTCGCCGCCAGCGCCGCTGACACCGCGCGCGGCCTGCTTGCCCTTGGCGTCAGCAAGGGCGACTACGTGTTTGTGATGCTGCCCCGGCTACCGCAGTGGTATGCCGCGCTGCTCGGCGCGATGCGGATCGGTGCGATCCCGATGCCGGCGCCGAACCTCCTGACCGCCAAGGACATCGCCTACCGACTCAAGCAGACCGGTGCCAAGGTGGTGATCACCGATGCCGGCGGCGCAGCCAAGGTCGATCAAGCAAACCAACCAATTGACGTCCGCCTCTGCGTCGGCGCAGCCCCTACCGATGAGTGGATCGCGTTCGACGAGCTAGCTGCACGAGGCGCCAGCGAATCCCTGCCCGAAGACCCGACCAGCGCCGAGGACCCGCTGCTGCTCTATTTCACGAGCGGCACCGTTGCGCATCCAAAGATGGTCCAGCATGTCCAGTCCTACGCGCTGGCGCACGTCGGAACCGCGCGGTTCTGGCACGACCTGCGCCCCGGCGATCTGCACTGGACGGTGACCGACACCGGCTGGGCGAAGGCCGCATGGGGAACGCTGTTTGGACAGATGCACGAGCGCGCGGCGATCCTCAACGTCGCGCTCGGCCGCCCTGACGCGGACACGATCTTCAAGATCCTCGCCAACCACAAAGTGACCTCGTTCTGCGCACCACCGACGCTCTACCGGCTGCTCGTCCAAGGCGACTTCAGAAAGCATGACCTGTCAGCGCTGCGGCACTGCACCAGCGCCGGCGAACCACTGAACCCGGAGGTGATCCGCGCCTGGAGCAATGGCACCGGACTGCAGATCTACGACGGCTACGGGCAGACCGAGACCTCGGTGCTGATCGCCAACTACCGCTCGATGGCGATCCGGCCCGGCTCGATGGGCCGTCCGGTACCGGGCTGGGAGATGGCCGTCGTCGACGACGGCGGGCAGCCGATCGAGGTCGGCACCGTCGGCAACATCGTCGTGCGCTACGAACCTGATCGTCCAACTGGACTATTCCCCGGCTACCACCTACGCCCCGATGCGACCGCCGAGGCGTTCAAAGCGCCCTATTACTTCACCGGCGACAAGGCAGCCGTAGACGAAGACGGCTACTTCTGGTTCGAGGGCCGCAGCGACGACGTGATCACCTCAAGCGCCTATCGGATCGGCCCGTTCGAGGTCGAGAGCGCGCTGATCGAGCATCCGGCGGTGATGGAGGCAGCGGTCGTCGGCAAGGACGACCCCGAGCGCACCCAGATCGTCGTCGCATTCGTGATCCTTTCCGCCGGCCACGCCCCATCGCCAGCCCTCGCACAAGAGCTACAAGATCACGTCAAGGCCACCACCGCGCCGTACAAATACCCCCGGGAAGTCCACTTCCTGGAAGAGCTGCCAAAGACGGTCAGCGGCAAGATCCGCCGCACCGAGCTGCGTGGCCGACTCCGGGCCGGGGAGTTCCCGGGGGTGGTCTGACTGGACCACCCCCGGGCCTGAGCGCTGAACTTTGCTGCTCTACATGTGTCGAGACAGGTACAGGCGCGAAGAAGCACGGACGCGGCCGCTGCGGTCGACGCCTAGCTGTCGATCTGCCGGTCGGTCCCGATCTCGATCACCGGATGCGCCGCCGGCTTCAGCCAGCGCAGCACCTCAAGCAACCGCGTCCGTGGCAGCGCGATGCAGCCTTCGGTAGCGCCACCCATCCAGCTGTGCAGGAAGATCCCTGAGCCCCGCCCCTGCGCACCGCCGATCACCGGGTCGGTGTTGAAGTCGATCACCGCGAAGTAGGGGTAGGGGACCGTCTCGGTCCACAGCGGCTCAGACCAGGCAGCGAAATCAGGCGTAGAACCACAGCGGACGTGGACGAAGCGGCTGTAGCTGGCGCTGTAGGGGTCCTCATCCCACCAGTCGCCACAGACCAGGTGGTGGTAGCGGTAGTGCAATCCACCGGGATCACGCGCAGTCCCGTACATCGTGGTGCCGATCGCGAATACGCCGATCGGTGTGGCGTGGTCACCCTCGCGTCGATCAGCCGCGAGAATCAAGTGACCTGATCCGGTCTCAGCCTGCCACGGGCCGAACACCCGCCGCCATGAACGACCGTCTCGCACATAAGCCGTGAAGGTCGCCAGGTAATTGCGCGGGTCAACGGTCCGGCTTGAAACCACGATCAGCTGGTTGCCATCAGCTGGGACGTGAAGCACCCCGGTCCGAGCGCTCTGCGCATGCGACGACGCGGCCAATGCCAAGAACAAGGCGGCTGCGACGCTCCATCGCCACATGCAAGGACCGTAGCGCTACGGGTGAACGTTGACCCGCCCGGCCAGCTCACCGGCCGCCAAACGCGCGCGCAGAACCTTCTTGTCGAACTTGCCGACGCTCGTCTTCGGCACCTCGTCGATGAACGCGTACTCGTCGGGTAGCCACCACTTCGCGACGCGCGTGCGCAGAAACTCGGTCAGGTCCTCCCCGCTCACAGAGGCGTCGGGCTCACGCACGACACAGGCCAGCGGGCGCTCGGACCACCGCTCGTCCGGCTTCGCTATCACCGCCGCCTCGAGCACCAACGGGTGCCCCATCAGCTCGTTCTCGAGCTCGACCGAGGAGATCCACTCGCCGCCTGACTTGATCACGTCCTTCGACCGATCGCCGATCCGGATGTAGCCCTCAAGGTCGATCGCCGCCATGTCGCCGGTCCGCAGCCAGCCGTCATGGAACTTCTCGCCGGAGTCGTCGCCGTAGTAGGCCGAAGCGATCCACGGTCCGCGCACCTCGAGGTCGCCGATCGTCGGGTCGCCCCACGCAAGCACCTGGTCCTCGGCATCGACGATCCGCGCCTCGACCATCGGAGCGATCCGCCCGGCGGTCGAGCGGTACTCCCAAGCGGCCTCGCCGGTAACACCGCGCGGTGGCCGTGCGACCGAGCCGATCGGGCTCATCTCGGTCATTCCCCAGGCCTGAATGATCTCGACCCCATGCCGGTCGTGGAACGCCTGCATCAGCGAGCGTGGCACCGCCGCGCCGCCGCAGGGCACGGTGCGCAGCGACGAAAGATCAGATTGATGTGCGTCGGCGTAGCGCAGTACGTCCCACCAGATCGTCGGCACCGCACCGGCGACCGTCACCTTCTCGGTCTCGATCAGCCCCACCAGCGGCTCGGCCTGCAAAAACCGTGAGGGCATGATCATGTCGGCGCCGGCGATCCCGGCGACATAAGGCAGCCCCCAAGCGTTGGCGTGGAACATCGGCACGACCGGCAGGATCCGGTCGCTCCAGCAGATCCCGTGGGTGTCTGCCATACAACCGCCGACCGCATGCAGCACGCTTGAGCGATGCGAGTACATGACGCCCTTGGGGTTGCCGGTCGTACCGCTCGTGTAACAGAGCCCGGCGGCCGCCCGCTCGTTGACCTCGGGATATTCGAAGCCGGTTGGCTGCGCCGCCAGCAGTTCCTCATAGCGCAGCGCGCCAGCCAAATCCCCACACTCACCGTCGCCGACCACCACCACACACCGAACCGTCGGCGCCGCGCCGATCACCTTCTCCAGCACCTCGACCAGCGAGTCGTCGACGAAGATGATCGAGTCCTCAGCGTGGTTGATGATGTACTCGAGCTGCTCTGAGAACAGCCGCAGGTTGAGCGTGTGCAACACCGCACCGATCGCCGGGATCGCGTAGTAGAGCTCGAGGTGCTCCTGCGTGTTCCACATCAGCGTCGCGACACGATCGCCTTCTTTCACCCCCAGCTCCACCAGCGCGGCCGCGAGCTTGTCGACCCGCGCAGCGAAGCCGCCGAAGTCGATCCGCGTCAGCCGACCAGGTTCGCGCAGCGTGACCACGCTCGAGCCGTGGTGAACCGAGCGCATCCGCTCGAGGATCGAGCCGATCGTCAGCTGGTAGTCGTTCTGTACGAGCCCTTCAAGCATTGCTCCCTCTCCTGGTCGCTCACGTGGATCCTATTGCGCTAGTGCAGTACGTAGCGCAGCAGCGGGCGCCGGGTGTATGTTTTCCTGGTTCTCGTTGCCGAGGGGGTTGGAAATGTTGAACTTGCTGGGTAAAAGGGCGCGTGTTCTGGGCGCTGTTGCAGCCTGCGCGGCCGGAGCTCTACTTTCGATCTCGCTCTCGCCCGCCGTCAGTGCCAGCGCCGTCACGGTTACGAACCCGCTCGGCTTTCAGACCGGAACCACGGCCCCTTTTGCCCCGACGGACCCTCAGGTTGCGGGCGGCCCACTTCCAGTTACCAGCATCACCGCAGCTCCGAACGCGATCGTCACCACTGACCTGACGTTCGCTTGGAAGTATTCAACGACAGGCCCGGCTGCCAGCGGGGCGATCATCGAGCTGTACTCCGTGTCGGGCACAACCGACAAGTACCTGACCTACATCACTTGTGCGAACTCCTGTACGAGCGCCACATTCAGGTATCTGACGCCTGGCACGAGCTATCTCGTTTATGTGTTCGCGTATAACGCGACCGGCGAGGCGTCCGCGATCAAATCCGCCACTTACGCGTCAACCGGCACCTGTGCCGTTGGCGCCTGCGTGTCGCTCAATGCCACCACTCCGCTGACCGGATCACCGCTCCACGCCGCCTCAGGCCTGCTGGACTCGGAATACCCGGTGGGCAATGACCAGGCCGACGTTCAGGCCCTGAACACAACGTCGTTTCGTGGCGTTCCGAGTCTCAGCAGCGCCGGCGCGCTCGACGCCACCTCTTGGCAGGACTGGGACGTAATGACCGCCGACAAGAGCGTGCAAACAACGCTGATCCTGTCGCCGATCTGGCAGACCGCAGATCCGAACATCGCGCCCTGGTCGAACTGGTCCAACTACTCCACTTGGGTGCAGTCGCTCGTCAAGCAGATCGTCGCGAGCGGTCAACGAGTGACCTACTGGGAGCCCTACAACGAGCCGAGCGGCGCCACCTATAGCGGGACGACGACGCTGGACCTGCTGCAGGAGTTCCTCTACGCCTACAAAGCGATCAAGGCCGCCGATCCCGGCGCGTTGGTGATCGGGCCCTCGCTTGCGCAGTACGGCGATGCCGAGTCGCAGGAGAGCGGTGGCGTGATTCCGGACATCATCACTTTCCTCAACTACGCCAACACCAACGACATCCAACTGGCCGCCGTGTCGTGGCATGACATCGCCGATTACCAGCCGTCCGGTCCGCCGGAGAACACGCTGGCGATCGACAACGTGATCGACCAAGTTCAGGAGGTCCGCGCGACAATCGCCGGCTTCAAGCCGAACAACGTCGGCAGCCCGTTGATCTTCATCAACGAATACGGCATGCCCGAGCTGCAGGAAATTCCCGGCTGGGACGTCCAGTACCTGGCAGCGCTGACCGACGCCGGCGTCAGTCTTGCCGGCCGTAGCTGCTGGGGGAACGTCTGTGCCAATCCACAACTTGATCAGTTGCTTGGCACCAACGGTACGTCGACCTACGCCGAGTACTGGGAGCGGATGATCTACGGTCAGATGACCGGGGTAATGATGAGTTCCACATCATCGAGCGACAGCGTGCAGGCGCTAGGTTCCTACAACTCCAGCACCGAGACGGTCACCGGTCTGGTCGGCCGCGGTGTCGGATGCACGATCGACCCCACTTGTATGGAGGATTGGCCTTTCGCCAGCGAAGCGTCCGCAACGTCGGTCAACGTGACTGTCACAGTTCCGTGGTCCTCGGGCACCGTTAGCGTCGCGCTCACCGCCATCTCGCCCGAGGCAAACACCAACGACACCATCTCGCAGCCGTCACCCACGACCAGCTCGGTCAAGGTCGTGCCGATCGCGGGCACCTCGAACGGCACGGTGACGATCGCGATACCGAGCTTCGCCGACGGCAACGCCTACGGGTTCACCTTCACCAACTGACGCGTTCCGGGATGCTGACCGAGCGGGTTGCGAGTTGGCTGGAGAAGGGCGAGTTCGTCGAGTTCCGCGGGCGCCGTCTGTACGTCCAGCGCCGCGAGGGCAAGCTGCCGATGTTGTTGCTGCTGCATGGCTTCCCGTCAAGCTCGTTTGACTGGGGTCCGCTGCTTGAGGCACACGCTGACAACGCGGTGCTGATGTTCGATTGCCTCGGATTCGGGCTCTCAGATAAGCCAGCAGATCACCAGTACACGCTTGGCTGGCAGGCCGACGCCGCCGAGGAACTGGTTCGCCAGGCGGGCTCGCCGGAGACGTTCGTCGTCGGACATGACATGGGGACATCGGTCACCACCGAGTTGATGGCGCGAGACCTGCGTGGCGAGCTCAGCTTCACGATGACCGGCGTGCTGCTGTTCAACGGCAGCATCCTCTTCCACCTCGCGACACTGACGCGTAGCCAGAAGCTGCTGCGCTCGCCGCTCGCCAGATTGGCCTCTCGGCTTTCGAACAAGCGGGTGTTCGTCGATGAGTTCAGCCGCCTGTTCTCAATCGGTCATCCGCTGAGCAGCGAGGAAGCCGATGACCAGTGGGAGCTGATCACAAACAACGACGGACAGCGGATCACTCACTTGACGATCAACTACACGCGTGAGCGCGAGCGCTACACCGAGCGCTGGCACGGCGCCTTCCGTGACTGGCCAGGGCCGCTGTCACTCGCCTGGGGTCTGCAGGATCCCGTCGCGAACCCGCGCCTGCTTGACGGTTTGCTTGAGCTTCGTCCCGGCGTGCCAGTGCAAAAAATGCCTGAGCTCGGGCACTACCCACAGATCGAGGATCCGGCGGCGATCGCCGCGGCGTTGCGGACTGCACTGGCCCGCTGAGCGCTGAGGACCCGGGGTGGTCCAGTCAGACCACCCCCGGGAAC
>Ga0302314_10010981_pt1 | contig 15821 bp, 16 predicted proteins | sample III_Palsa_N2_3_FD_200533 | JGI IMG/M metagenome (GOLD analysis project Ga0302314, IMG submission 200533) | Peat permafrost microbial communities from Stordalen Mire near Abisko, Sweden - III_Palsa_N2_3 | ecosystem: Environmental > Terrestrial > Soil > Palsa > Peat permafrost | place: Sweden...
TGATGCCCCAGTTCTGGAGCATGCGGGCATGCAGGAAATACTGATTGATGGCGGTCAGCTCGTTGCGCAGGATCGCGTTCAGATGCTGGAGGACGATGGGATCGCCGCGCATGGCCGCTCCTTTCCGGAGGTTGGAATCGGCCTTAGGCTAGAACCCGTTAGCCGCCGCCGTCAACCGGCGGCCGTGAAACGTCAGGCCGGGATGGCGGCCGGGGCGGCGTTGTTCGCGACCTCCGCCAGGATCTCCCGCACGGTCGGCACGCATTTGCCGCACACGGGCTTCACGCCCAGCGCGCAATAGACGGCCGAGGTCGAGCTGCCCGCGGCGGGGCAGACGGCGCGGACCTGGCGGTCGGTAAAGGCATTGCACAGGCAGACATACATGGGCGGCGAGGCCTCGAAGGATGGCGGCAGCGATGTGTCGTGCACCCTTGTAGTCGATAATGATAATGCGTCGCAATACTGAATCTGCGGGGCAGGTCCGCGAACGCTTCTCAACCGCTCGTCAGGTGAGTGTCGGCCATAGGGCGGCCATGGCGACGGCCAGCAGACCCAATGCCAGCGTCACGAGATAGATCGCCAGCACGATCAGCACCTTGATCGCGGAAAGCCAGAGCGCGTTGCCGTAGAGCCGCCGGTGGGCGAGGGCGCCGTAACCGACGATGATGATGCCCGGAATGTAGCCCGCACTGTCGGCGTCGGTAAGGGACCAGATCGGCATCATCGCGGCCGATAGCAGGAAAATGAAACTCTGCAGGTGCAGCGCGAAGGTGAGATGATCCAGGAACAACAGCGGCCGGCGCGCGCGGAACAGGGCGAACAGGCAGGCGCAGAGCGGCACCAGTGCGAACAGGATGCGCGGCAGCCAGATGTCGGCGGCCTCGTTGAGCCGGGCCGGATCGGCCAGTACCCGTTCGAACAGGGTCGCGAGGCCCGGCACGCCGCCGTTGGCCGCCCAATCATGCAGCTTCTGGCTGGTGACGGCCGGAATCTCGAAAGGTGCTACCGGCGGGATGAGCATCGCCGGCTCGAACTGATAGATCGGCGTGCCGTCCGGGTGCGGCGTCAGATGGGCTGCCTGGATCTCGGCCGGGGTCAGCGAGACGGCCATGATCTGCATAAGGGCAAGGCCGCTCATCCACAGCGCTACATAGAAGATGAAGCTGGAGGCCAGATAGAGCCGGAACGGCGAGACCCACGCCATACGGCGGCCATGCGCCCAATCGACGGTCAATCTCCCGGGTTCCAGGATCAAGGCCCGGAAACTGCGCAGCGATTTCAGGTCGAACGCCAGCAGGTGTTCTGCGCAATCTCGCAGTAGCTCGCGCAGTTCCCGACTATGGTCGCGGCTGTCCTGGCCGCAGCGCGCACAGAACCGGTCGGCACGGGCGTGGCCGCAATTGCGGCAGAGAAACGGGGCGGGTGAGGTCGGGGCAGCCATAGGCGGCTCGAATACCAGAAGCCGGGCCTCGCGGCCAGCGCATGCCTCCCGCCCACCGCTTGACAAACCGGGGACGGCAGGGTGCTCTACGCCGCTTCAAGGCACCGGCGGCGACGCCGTCATTGCCATGCCCATTTTTAAGGCCGCACCCCGAGCGGCTCTCGTGATCAGAAGGCCCCGACCATGCACGCCTACCGGACCCATACTTGCGGTGAGTTGAAGCTGAGCGACGCGGGCAAGACCGTGCGGCTCAGCGGTTGGGTCCATCGCAAGCGCGACCATGGCCAGCTGCTGTTCGTCGACATGCGCGACAATTACGGCATCACCCAGGTCGTGGTCGACAGCGGCAGCGCGGTCTTCGCGGCCGTGAACGCGCTGAAGCTCGAAAGCGTCATCACGGTCACCGGCCCGGTCGTGGCGCGCGTGGCCGAGACGGTCAATGCCGGCCTCGCCACCGGCGAGATCGAGATCCAGGTCGCCGAATTCACGCTGCAGACCGAGGCCGAGCCGCTGCCGTTCCCGGTCAATGCCGATGCCGACTATCCGGAAGAGATGCGGCTCAAGTACCGCTTCCTGGATCTGCGCCGCGAGGCGATGCACGCCAACATCCTGTTGCGCTCGCGCGTCATCTCGTCGATCCGCCGCCGCATGATCGACCAGGGCTTCACCGAGTTTCAGACGCCGATCCTGACCTCGTCCTCGCCCGAGGGTGCCCGCGATTTCCTGGTGCCGAGCCGCGTGCATCCGGGCCAGTTCTACGCGCTGCCCCAGGCGCCGCAGCAGTTCAAGCAGCTGCTGATGGTCGCGGGCTTCGACCGCTATTTCCAGATCGCACCCTGCTTCCGCGACGAGGACGCGCGCGCCGACCGCTCGCCGGGCGAGTTCTACCAGCTCGATTTCGAGATGTCGTTCGTGACCCAGGAAGACGTGTTCGCCGCGATCGAGCCGGTGCTGGGCGGCGTGTTCCAGGAATTCTCGAACGGCAAGACCGTGACCGAGTGGCCGTTCCCGCGCATCGCCTATGCCGACGCGCTGATGAAATACGGCTCCGACAAGCCGGATCTCCGCAACCCGCTGGTCATCACCGATGTCGCCGACGTGTTCCGCGGCTCCGACTTCGCCGTGTTCGCGGGGGCCCTCGACAAGGGCCATGTCGTGCGCGGCATCCGCGCGCCGATGGCCGCCGACCGCCCGCGCAGCTTCTTCGACAAGCTCAACGGCTGGGCGCAGGAGCAGGGCGCCAAGGGTCTGGGCTATGTCACCTTCGCCGACGGCACCGCCAAGGGCCCGATCGCCAAGTTCCTGGACGAGACGCGTCTCGCCAAGCTCAAGGAAATCACCGGCGCCGGCGACGGCGATTCTGTGTTCTTCGTCTCGGACGCCAAGGGCCCGGCGACCAAGCTCGCCGGTGCCGCGCGCATGAAGATCGGCCAGGAGCTGGGCGTGTGCGAAACCGGCATCTTCAAATTCTGCTGGGTCGTCGATTTCCCGATGTACGAGCTGAACGAGGACACCGGCCAGATCGAGTTCAGCCACAATCCGTTCTCGATGCCGCAGGGCGGGCTCGAAGCGCTCCAGACCCAGGACCCGCTGACCATCAATGCGTTCCAGTACGACATCGTCTGCAACGGCATCGAGCTGTCGTCGGGTGCCATCCGCAACCATCGCCCGGACATCATGTACAAGGCGTTCGAGATCGCCGGATATCCGGCATCCGAGGTCGAGGCGCGCTTCGGCGGCATGCTGAACGCGTTCAAGTTCGGCGCCCCGCCCCATGGCGGCTCGGCACCCGGCATCGACCGTATCGTCATGCTGCTGGCCGATACGCCCAACATCCGCGAGATCATGGCGTTCCCGCTCAATCAGCAGGCCCAGGATCTGTTGATGCAGGCGCCGTCGCCGGTGCCGGCGGCGCGGCTGAAGGAGCTGCATATCCAGCTCAATCTGCCGCCCAACAAGCCCGTCAAATCCAACTAAGGATCGGTTTCGGCAGCCTGGGCGTTTGTTCCAGGCGTCCATCCGCCGCAAGCGGCGGGGCGGTTTCGGTGATTGCGCCGAGGCCGCCCCTGCTGCCACTGTAATCGGATGGCAATGTGGGAAAGCGTCGAGACAGCATGAGCAACAGCACGATGCGGCAGGTAGCCCTGATTTCGACGGCGCTGGCGCTCAGCCTCGGGTCCGCGGTCGCAGCACCGCCGGCGAAACCCGCGATCGAGGTGCAGCCGCACCGCGCGCTCTACGAGATGAGCCTGGACAGCGCCAAGCCGAACAGCGGCGTGGTCGGTGCCACCGGCACGCTCGCCTATCAATGGGGCGAAAGCTGCGACGGCTGGACCATCGAGCAGCGCTACAAGCTCAACATGCAGTACGAGCAGGACCAGCCGGTCGATATCGATTCGAACTTCGTGACCTGGGAAAGCAAAGACGGCAAGACCTATCGCTTCAACGAGCGGCGCACCCGCAACGGCCAGCCGGACGAGGACATCAAGGGCGATGCCGCGCTCAAGGGCGCCAAAGGGGCGGGCGGTGCCGTGTTCTCGCGGCCCAAGGACCAGAATTTCGACCTGCCGGCGGGCGCCTTATTCCCGACCGCGCATACGCTGCTGCTGATCCGCAAGGCCCAGGATGGCGAGCATTACCTGTCCGCCGACGTGTTCGACGGTTCCTCGGTCGATGGCGCGGTCGATATCAGCGCGGTGCTCGGCCCCAAGATCGACGCCAAGGCCCATCCGGCCAGCACCGACGTCAAGTCGCCGCTGATCGACCGCCCGTCCTGGAACGTGCGCATGGCGTTCTTTCCGGAATCGAGCAAGGACGAAAGCCCGGATTACGAGCTGGGCATGCGCCTTATGGACAATGGCGTATCGAGCGAGATGTCGATCGATTACGGCGATTACGTCATCAAGGCGAAGCTCAAGGAAATTCAGGCACTTCCGAAGCCTAATTGCTGAATTAGGTGAGCTGTGCTGCCATGGCCAGCAGCTCGTCCTTGAGCTGCGCCCGCCATTCGGGCGGCGACAGCAGCTCCGCCTCCGGCCCCAGCCAGCGGATCAGCTCGAACGCGAGCGCTCTGTCGCCCTCGCCGTAGCTCATGACCCAATGGTCTCCGCCGTCGGCTTCATAGTCGGCATAGCGGAAATACCAGTCGGCGCGCAGGCGGTCGGCCTGGCGCCGGGTCATGCGGATGCGCACCGGCGCACTCAGGTTCCAGGCCGCCATGGCCTTGCCCAGCCAGCGCCGTCCCAGATGCGGGCGCACGTCGAACGCCGCGGGTGGGCTGCGGAGGGTCGAGGGTTCGATCTCGGCCACCCGGTCGGCGCGCCAGAAGCGTTGGGCCTGGTCTGGCGGCAGGTTGCGATCGTCGAGCTTCAGCCCGATCAGGTACCAGCGGTCGCGGTCCCACAGCAGGCCCTGCGGCTGCGCCTCGAGCAAGGTGCCGGGGCGGGCATAAGGCGTGCGATAGGCGAAGCGGACGCGGGTGCCGTCCAGCACGGCCTTCAGGAAAGTCTCGACCGCGCGCGCCTCGGCCCGGTCGGCGGCGGGCGTGCCGGCATCCGCCTCAGGGTATTCCGGATGGAACGCGTCCTCGGCCGGACGCTCGAACCCGACCAAGCGGCGGGTCTCGGTCAAGAGCGGCTTCAGGCGCTGGGGCAACGCGGCCACCAGCTTGCGCTCGGCGCTTTCCAGCTCACCCGCGAACGGCGGCACTTTGAGGCCCCGCGCCAGCGCCAGGCTCAGCAGCATCGCCACGGTCTCGGCCCGGCTGAAACTGACCGGCGGTAGAAAGTAACCTTCCAGCAGCCGATAGCCGCCCTGGGCGCCGCGCTCGGCATAGACCGGCACGCCGGTCAGGCTCAGCATTTCGATATCGCGATAGATCGTGCGCACCGAGACCTCGAACTTCTGGGCGAGGTCGGTCGCGGTCACCAGGCTGCCGTCGCTCAACAGCAGCAAAATGGCAAAGGCGCGTTCGATCCTGGTCATGTGACAAAGCCTATCCGCTCTGGTCAGCGTTGGGCTGAAAAATATCCGATCATACCTGACATGATGCTGTCAGTTTGGGGCGTCTAGTCTCCGGGAACCAACCCCAAGAGATCGAGGCCCACCCCATGTTCGACCATATCTCCCTCGGCGTTCGCGATCTGCCGGCCGCGCGCCGCTTCTACGATGCCGCCCTGCCGGCGCTGGGCTATCCGATGCGCCACGGCGACGACAGCGAGTTCAGCTATGGCGGCGCCGATTGCGTGTTCGTCATCGCCGCGACCGACCATCCGGTGCCGGCTCATGCCGAGTCCCGCATGCATTTCTGCTTCACGGCGCCGACCCGGGCCGCGGTCGATGCGTTCCATGCGGCGGCGCTGGCGAATGGCGGCCAGGATAATGGCGGCCCGGGCCTGCGGGCGCACTATGGCGACAATTACTATGCCGCCTTCGCGATCGATCCCGACGGCTATAGGATCGAGGCCTATTGCAGCCGGCCGGAGTGATCGATGGCCAAGGATATCGTCTGGGAATGGCTGGATCGGCCGGGTCTGGAGCATCTGTCGCTCCAGATCGGTCCGACCGCCGTCACGGCCGAGGGGCTGGTGCTGGTCCAATTGGGACCGGTACCGGTTCGGCTCGCCTATCGGGTCGAGCTGGATGGCGCTTGGCAGTTCCGCCACGCGCATCTCACGGCAGGGGCGGAGAGAGTGCTCGATCTCGCCCGGGCGGCGGACGGCGCCTGGACCGTCGACGGTCTGGCGCGGCCGGACCTGGCCGGCGCCACCGACATCGACATCATGGTGACACCCTTCACCAACAGCCTGCCGATCCGCCGCCTGCACTTCGAACCGGGCGAACCGCAGGCGATCAAAGTCGCCTACATCGCCCTGCCGGACCTGACCGTCGCCCCCGCAGCGCAGGATTACACGCTTCTGGCGCCGGACCGGCTCCGCTATCGCAGCCTGTCCAGCGACTTCGAGGCCGAACTGACGGTCGATGGCGACGGTTTGGTCGTGGATTATCCACCGATCTGGCGGCGGCGGTCGGGTGTTTGAACGGACCACAATCCCGGGAACTCAGCCGATGCACATCAAAGCTTTCACCATCGCGGTCGGCGACGATCAGCTGCAGGACCTGTCGCGCCGGCTGCGCGATGCCCGCTGGCCCGACGCGCTGGATGTGGGTTGGGACTATGGCACGGAGCCGGCTTTCCTGCGGCGGCTGACGGACTATTGGCACACCGGTTTCGACTGGCGTGCCCAGGAGGCCAGCCTGAACCGCATGCCCCAGTTCACCGCCGAGCTCGGCGGCCTGGAGATTCATTTCGTCCATCGGCGTGGGCAGGGGCCGAAGGCATTCCCGCTGATCCTGACCCATGGTTGGCCCGGCTCCTTCATCGAAATGGAGCGGATTCTGCCGCTGCTGACCGATCCGGGAGCCCATGGCGCCGATCCTGCCGATGCGTTCGATGTCGTGGTGCCCTCGCTGCCCGGCTATGGCTTTTCGGCGCGGCCGACCCGGCCCGGATGCGGTCCCCATCATATTGCCGGGCTCTGGGCTGAATTGATGGCGGGCCTGGGCTACGAGCACTACGGCGCCCAGGGCGGCGATTGGGGCGCCAGCGTTTCCACTTGGCTGGCGTTCCGCTTTCCGGAACAGGTCGCCGGCGTGCATCTCAACTTCATTCCCGGCAGCTTCCTGCCGCCGCTCGGGCCCGGGCAGCCGCCGCTGACACCGGAGGAAACCGCGTTTCGGACCATGGCCGCCGCCTGGCTCGATGCCGAAGCCGGCTATGGTCATATCCAAGGCACCAAGCCGCAGACCCTGGCCGCGGCATTGGCCGATTCCCCGGTCGGCCTCGCGTCCTGGATCGTCGAGAAATTCCGCGCCTGGAGCGACTGCGGCGGCGAGGTCGAACGGGCCTTCAGCCTCGACGATCTCCTGACCAACATCTCGATCTATTGGTTCACCAACACCATCGGCTCTTCGATGCGGCTCTATCGGGAGAGCCGGCTGCGTCCGGTCCATTTCGCGGCCGGCGAGCGGGTGCTGCCGCCGTTGGGCCTGGCCCAATTTCCCCTGGAATTGCCGATGCCGCCGCGGTCCTGGGTCGAGCGCGTGTTCACCGTCGAGCGCTGGACGCACATGGATCGCGGCGGGCATTTCGCCGCGATGGAGGCGCCGGATCTGCTCGCCGCGGAAATCCGGGATTTCTTCCGACCGCTCCGTCGCTGACGGCGGTGGCGGTTCTGTCGGCTGTGCTCTTGACTCATTAGGTTGATATCAACTTAATAACGCATGACCGAGCTTTCCGCGATTCCGTATCAGACGACCCTGCAGGTCCGCGACACGTGCCTCTGCCTGCATGCGCAGCGGGCGGCACGGGCGCTGGCGCGGCGGTTCGACGAGGCGTTGCGGCCGGCGGGGCTCACCAACGAGCAATTCTCGTTTCTGATGGGATTGAACCGGCCGCATCCGCCGCAGATCGGCGAGGTCGCGGCCCTGCTGGGGGCCGACCGCACCACGCTGACCGCGGCGCTGAAGCCGATGGTCCGGCGCGGCTGGGCCGAGGTCGCGATCGACCCGACGGATCGCCGGGTTCGCCGCATCCTCCTCAGCGACGCGGGGCGGGCCCGGCTGGCGGCCGCGATGCCGATCTGGACCCGGGAACATGCAGCGCTGGAGGCGGAGCTTGCGTCCTCTGACCCGGCGCGGCTGCGCCGCGATCTCACCACACTCGCTTCACCCCGGCCCGGCGCCACGGCGCCGGGCCTTTGCGACAACCAGGAGACGACCTCATGACCATCGAAATAGCGGCCTATAGCTGGGTGCCGGCGTTTGCCCAGGGCTATGTCCGCGATCTGCGCGTGCGCTGGGCGCTGGAGGAGGCGGGCTTGCCCTACGAGGCGACCTTGCTCGACGCGCGGGTCGCAAGGCCGTCCAGCTATCGGCAATGGCAGCCATTCGGCCAGGTGCCGGCCTATCGCGACGAAGAGGTCGAACTGTTCGAATCCGGCGCCATCGTGCTGCATCTCGCCGGGAAGTCCGAGGCGCTGGCGCCCCGGGATCCGGCGGCTCAGGCGCGCATGACCACCTGGGTGATCGCGGCGCTCAATTCCATCGAGCCGTTCTCGCAAAATCAGAACAATTTGACTCCCGACGCGGGCGAAGCCTGGACGAAACAGGTCAGGTCGGCTCTCGACGAGCGGCTGTCGGCGCTCAGCGAATGGTTGGGCGATAAGGACTATCTGGTCGACGGCCGCTTCACCGCGGCCGACCTGATCATGGTGACGGTGCTGCGCGAACTGGTCGAGTGCGGCACGCTCGCCCGCTTCGCCAACCTCGACGCCTATCGCCAGCGCGGCGAGGCCCGCCCCGCCTTCGGCCGCGCCCTGGAAGCGCAGATGAAGCCGTTTCGGGAGCATGCGCCGGTTTGAGCGGAGGCGGCTTCGCCGCCTAACGCGGCGGCGGACTGCCGTGTGCCTTCAAGGCCGTTTCCTGGTCATCATGCAGCCGCTCGTAGCAGGCGAGGCGACGCATCAGATCGACGTTCAGGTGGCATTGGGTCCAGGCGGCCTCGTAGGCCGTGTGATCGAGTGCCGCTGCCTCCGCGGCCGGCGGCTTCGGCGGCTTGTCGCCGCCGCTGTCGCCCTTGTTGCCGCCTCCGTGACGGCCGCCGCCCGGCGGTCCACCGCCCACGCCACCGGGCGGGCTCTCCTGGGCGATGGCGGTTCCGGTCGCGATCAGCGCGAGGGTGCAGGCAAAAAGCCAAGACTTCATGGTGGGGACATCGCCATCGCTGCGGAAAAGCTACCGGCGCGGAGTGTTCCGCCTGTCGAAAGGCGCTGTCACCCTTTAATTGGTTTCATCGGGTGCCGCTTCGGTTTCAGCCGATGACGCGGTGATGGGATTCTTAGATGCCGCGATGCGGCCCCGGTTCTCAAGGCGGTATCAAAAATCCATATTCTGATGGATTTGATCGAAATATGGATCGCTATCGAACATTCTGCGGTAACTTAAAAGGGAATCCGCGTTAGGCTTTCTCGCGGATGAGCCTCGCCCTAGAAAGGAATGCAGATGTCCTCTCGGTTGACCCCCGCCGCCACCGTCCGTGGCGAGCTGTCCGATCCCCAGCTGAAATCGATCGACGCGGCCGTCGGTGCTCAGGTCCGGCTTCGGCGTATCCTGCTCGGCATGTCCCAAGAGGCCGTTTCCCAATCGCTGGGCCTCACGTTCCAGCAGCTCCAGAAATATGAGCACGGGACCAACCGCATCAGCGGCTCGCGGCTTTACCAGCTGTCGCTGATCCTCCATTGCCCGGTCTCGTATTTCTTCGAGACGGTCGATGTCGAGGGTGGCCCGGAAGCGGCCGAAGCTGCGGTCATGGGCGTGGCCGAGGCGGATGAAGTCCCCAGCGACCTGATGAAGAAGCGCAAGACCGTGGAGTTGGTCCGGGCCTTCTACGCCATCGGCGACGCGAAGCAGCAAAACGCCACGCTCGCGTTGTTGAAGGCGTTGGCGACGGTCGGCAGAGCGCGGTAGGCAGGCAACGCGCTCAAGGGCGCGACAGGCACCCGCACGGGCATCCACCCGGTCGATCTCACGGCGACTGGCAGCGGTCGGCGTGTCAGCCATCCAGCCGCAGTTGATATGCTTCCGAAAGCCGACTTGTTTCGGCCAGACAGCATCCTCGGTCAGGATTTTTCACCGTCATTCCCGCCTGCGCGGGAATGACGAGAGAGACACGGGGAAAGCCGTGGCCCGCAGCCGAACGTCCGAAGTCGATTGCCAATGCCTTGAAGCAGACCATCCACAACCCACCCACCACACGCGTCGTCGCCACGCGATCCGATCTCCGCCAGATCAGCCCACTAAGCCGTGCGCAGGCGGTCGACGAAGGCGCCGACTGAGCTGCGCAGCAGTTCGGCTTCGCGGCTCAAGGAGGCGGCGGCGCTCAGCACCTGGGCGGCCGCGGTCTGGGTGTGCTCGGCGCCGTCGCTGACACGGTCGATCGTGCCGGATACGTCACGGGTGCCGCGCGCGGCCTCGGACGTATTGCGGCTGATCTCGCGCGTGCTCGCCTGCTGCTGTTCGGCGACCGCGGCGATCGAGGTCGCGACCTCGTGCACTTCCTTGACCGTGCCGCCGATGCGCTCGATTGCCTCGATCGCGTTCTGCGCCACGCCGCGGATGGTATCGACCTGGGCACCGATATCCTCGGTCGCGCGCGCGGTCTGGTTGGCGAGGCTCTTCACCTCCGATGCCACCACGGCGAAGCCCTTGCCGGCCTCGCCGGCCCGCGCCGCTTCGATCGTGGCGTTCAAGGCCAGGAGGTTGGTCTGGCTGGCGATATCGTTGATCAGCTTGACCACGTCGCCGATCTTCAGCGCCGCCTCGGCCAAGCCGCGCACGGTTTCGTCGGTGCGTGCGGCCTCTTGCACGGCGCCGGCGATGATGCCGGCGGCGTGGCTGGTCTGGCGCGCGATCTCCTGGACCGAGGCGCTCAGCTCCTCGGCGGCGGCGGCGATGGTCTCGACATTGTCGGACGCGTGCTGCGAGGCTGTGGCGACCGTGCTCGCCTGGCGGCTGGTATCGCCGGCGGTGCCGGTCATCTCCTCGGCGGTGGCGCTCAACTCGGTCGCGGCCGCCGCGAAATGATCGAGCGCCTCGCCGACGGAACTGTCGAAATTCCGGATCTCGGTCTCGACCTCGTGGCGGCGCTGCTCCTTGGCCACGCTCTCGCGGCTGATCTCTTCGTTGAGCCGCAGCGCTTCGCGCGCATGGTCCTGGAAGACCGAGAGGGTGGCGGCGAGCCGGCCGATCTCGTCCCGGCGCGTCGTCTCCGGCACGCTGATGTCCAGATCGCCGTCGGCAAGGCGCTGGGTCAGCGCGGTCAGCTGGCGCAGCGGGCGCGTGACCGTGCCGACGGTGATCATGCCGCCGACACCGAAGGCGACCAGCAGGCCGAGCGTGCCGCCGATGATGATCCAATATTGCGCCGCCACGGCGTCGGTCTCGGCCTGATCGCGTGTCGCCTTCAGATCGGCGCGCAGATCGGTGATCAGTTGGTCGACGGCAGCGATCGCCTCGCGCCGCTTCTTGGCGGCTTGCTGGCTGGACAGGGTGAAGGCCTCCTGGGCCTTGCCGGCGAGCGCCAGTTCGAACACCCGGTGGCTGATCTCGCGCCGCTCGGTCGCGGCCGTGCGGAAATCCGCACCGAGCTTGGCCTGCGCCGGCGAGGGCTTCAGCCCGTCGAACCGGTCGAGCAGATCCAGGGTCTTGGTGGAGGCGTCGTCGTAAAGCTTGATGTTGTTCTTGGCCATCGCCGGGTCGGTCGACAGGATGACGTTCTTTTCGCTGACCGCAGCGCTGTTGAACACGCTTTCCGCTTCGAGCGCCAGTTCCAGCTGGACCGCCTTGCGGTCGGTCAGTTGCTGCAACCTTCCAGCGAGACTGCTCATCGCGTTGCTGGAGAATGTCACGATGCCGAAGGTCACCAGAATGACCAGTGCCGCCGGCAACGCTAGTTTCCGGGAGAGGGACAAGTTCTCCAAGGCGCGCATATCGTAGCCTCCCAGTGCCGCTACCGGTGATTAAACCCCGGCCAGCTTGCAGGTGTCAGCAGAGAATACTCCTTCATTGCCGCTTAACTACAGATTAAATACAGAATGCTATTGGTATCTAAGCATTGATTCCAAAGTCAGACCCAGCCCGACCGAGCCGAATTTGTCGCCCTCGACGATCCGGCTGTGAGGCAGTTCGTCGATGATCGCACGGCGAACGTTCGGCAGCAGGGTCGAGCCACCGGTCAGAAATAAAGCGTCGATGTTGCCCGGTGCCAAGCCGGCATCGGCGAGGCAGCGGCGGATCATGCCGGCGATGCTGCGGCAGAGTTCGGCCGTGGCATCTTCGAACGCCGCCCGGGCGAAGCCTGCAACCAGGCCGGGTTCGATCCAGCCGAGCGGCTGGTCGAGCGTCTCGTGCTCGCTGAGCCCGATCTTGGCGCGCTCGACCAGCATGGCCAGGCGATGGCCCCAATGGTCCTCCAGCACATGGACGAGGCGCTGGATCAGATCCGGCCGCGCCGACTCGCGCTGGACCTGGCGGATCTCGGCCATGACCTTGGGCGTATAGAGGAAATTGATCTTGGCCCAGGTCGAGAGATCCGTGAAATAACCGTTGGGGGCGAGCAGGCCGCGCTTTTTCATGGGCGATTGATAGCCCAGATGCGGCATGGCGCCGGACAGCGACAACAGCCGGTCGAAATCCGTGCCGCCGACGCGGATCCCGTCGTTGGCCAGGATGTCGCTCGCCCGGTCCGCGGCGCGGCGCCGCTCGGGGCCCAGGCGCACGATCGAGAAATCCGAGGTGCCGCCGCCGATGTCGGCGATCAACGCCACCTCCTCGGCCCGGACCTGCTGCTCGTAATCGAGCGCGGCCGCGATCGGTTCGAACTGGAACGAGACATGGCGGAAGCCGATGGCATGGGCGATGTCGGCGAGCGCCGCCTCGGCACGCCGGTCGGCTGCCGCGTCGCCATCGACGAAATGCACCGGCCGGCCGTGGACGACCGCGTCGAGCGGCTGGCCCGCGGCCGTTTCGGCGCGCGCCTTGATCTCGCCCAGCAGGCGCTTCAGCACGTCGCGGAAGCCGATGCGGTGCTTGTCGAGCAGCGTGTCCTGGTCGATGAGGTCGGTGCCCAGCACCGATTTCAGCGACCGCATCAGCCGGCCGTCGATGCCTCGGGCATAGGCCTCGATCGCGGCGCGGCCGAATTCGGGTTTGGCCGCGGCGAAGTCGAAGAAGATGGCGCTCGGCAGCGTGGTCTCGTCGCCCTCGAGCGCCACCAGCCGCGCGGCATTGCCTGCCGCGATGCCGAGCGTGGTGTTCGACGTACCGAAATCGAGGCCGCAATAGCGCATGGTGCCAGAACTCCGACGGCGCGCGGCCTCGCCGCCGCCCGGATCGGGGTCGGCAGTCGCGTGCGGGCGCGGGGAAGGGCCGGGGTTTTTAGCGGAACTCGGGCGCGACCGCCAGCCTCAATTCAGGCGGGCCAGAGCCAGGCGGCGCCGCGCACGCCGCTCGAATCGCCATGGACCGGCGGCACCAGCCGGGTCGCGACCCCGTCCGAGAAGACATAGCGGCCCCAGCGCGCCGGCACGGCCTCGTACAGCAGTGCGAGGTTGGACAGGCCGCCGCCCAGGACGATGCAGTCCGGATCGATCAGGTTGATGACATGGGCGAGGCCGCGGGCCAGCCGGTCGACATAGAGGTCGAGCGTCGCCCGGGCCGCCGGATCGCCGGCCGCCGCCTGGGTTGCGATCTCCGCGGCGGTGGCGGTGCCGCCGTGCCGCGCCTGATGGTCGGTCGCCATGCCGGGACCGCTCAGGAATTGCTCGATGCAGCCCCGGCGGCCGCAGAAGCAGGCAGGGCCCGGCCGCTCGGCATCGGTCGGCCAGGGCAGGGGATTGTGGCCCCACTCGCCGCCGATCGCGTGCCGGCCCTGCAGCAGCTTGCCGTCGATGACGATGCCGCCGCCGACACCGGTACCCAGAATGACGCCGAACACGACGGCGGCACCGGCGGCCGCGCCGTCGGCCGCCTCGGAGAGTGCGAAGCAATTGGCGTCGTTGGCGATGCGGACCTCCCGGTCCAGCGCCTGGCCGATCAGCCGGTCGAGCGGCAGGCCGTTGAGGCAGGTCGAGTTGGCATTGCGCAAGAGCCCGCTGACCGACGACAGCGAACCGGGCGTGCCGACGCCGACCGAGCCGGTGCCGCCCAGCTCAGCCTCGAGCCCGCGCACCAGGTCGCGAATCGTGGCGATTGTTGCATCGGCGTCACCGGCCGGGGTCGCAACCCGCCGGCGTAACGCCACCGTTCCGCTGGAATCGAGCGCGATTGCTTCGATTTTGGTGCCGCCGAGGTCGATGCCGATGCGGAATGACGGTTTCATCTCAAAGAAATCCTCGCTCGAAATGCCAGGCGCTGATTGGAATTGACGGTTGGTCGAGCCGGAACGGACCAAAACCATTACGAAATCTTAAGGACGCTTGGCTAAGCGTTGGACGTGGCCGTGGTCCTGGTTAATGATGGGCTCTCACGAACAGGTTGTACCTCCAGGGCCAGCCGGTTTCGCACTAAGGAATTTCCGATGAGCAAGACGATCCTGATCGTCGAAGACAACGACCTCAATATGAAGCTGTTTCACGATCTGCTGGAGGCCCATGGCTATAACACCCTGCAGACCAAGGACGGTATTGAGGCGCTGAAGCTCGCGCGCCAGCATAGGCCCGATCTGATTCTGATGGATATCCAGCTGCCGGAGATTTCCGGGTTGGAAGTCACGAAATGGATCAAGGAAGATGACGATCTGAAGTCCATTCCGATTATCGCGGTCACGGCTTTCGCGATGAAGGGCGACGAGGAGAAGATGCGGGAAGGGGGCTGCGAGGCTTACCTGGCCAAGCCGATCTCCGTAGCGTTTTTCATCAAGACTTTGAAGCAGTTCCTTAATTAGAGAGCGGTTGATGTCCGCCAGAGTTCTCGTCGTCGATGATATCGAGGTCAACGTCAGGCTGCTCGAAGCGAAGCTTCTGAGCGAGTATTATGACGTGCTGACCGCGTCGAACGGGCCGCAGGCGCTGGAAATCGCCCGGCGCGAGTCGCCGGATATCGTCCTGCTCGACGTCATGATGCCCGGTATGGATGGGCTTGAGGTGTGCAAGCGCCTGAAGAGCGATCCGGCCACCCGCCATATTCCCGTGGTCATGGTCACGGCCTTGAGCGACGTCGCCGATCGCCTGAAAGGGCTCGAGGTCGGCGCCGACGATTTTCTGACCAAGCCGGTCAACGACGTGGCTTTGTTCGCCCGCGTCCGCTCGCTCATTCGCCTGAAGCGGACGCTCGACGAGTGGTTGTTGCGCGAGGAGATCAACGGCCGTCTGGCGGCGCTGCCGGGCGATATCGTCGCACCGGAGGTCGAGGCGGTGGCGCCCGGCAATATCCTGGTGCTGGAAGACAATGCGCTGGCCGGCAACAAGCTGACCCAGATCCTGAAGCCGCTGGCGATCGAACTCACCCTGGTCAAGACCAATGCCGAGGCCTATCAGCTGTCGAGCCAGGGCACTTTCGACGTCATCATCATTTCCATGGCGCTGGAGCGCGAAGACCCGCTGCGGCTGGTCTCGCAGCTGCGCGCGGTCGAGCAGACCCGGCAGCTGCCGATCCTCCTGATCCTGGACGACGGCGATTATCCTAGGTTGGCCAAGGGCTTGGACCTGGGGGCCAACGATTACATCATCCGCCCGGTCGACCGGAACGAGCTGATCGCCCGCACGCGCATCCAGATCAAGCGCAAGCGGCTGCAGGATCAGCTCTTGGACAATTACAAGCGCGG
>Ga0302314_10010982_pt1 | contig 15821 bp, 14 predicted proteins | sample III_Palsa_N2_3_FD_200533 | JGI IMG/M metagenome (GOLD analysis project Ga0302314, IMG submission 200533) | Peat permafrost microbial communities from Stordalen Mire near Abisko, Sweden - III_Palsa_N2_3 | ecosystem: Environmental > Terrestrial > Soil > Palsa > Peat permafrost | place: Sweden...
CTTGTTCCTCACGACTGATGTGCCACTTGCCGGCGACGTTCTCGGCAGTGTCGCCCATGCTGATGTAGGCATGTTGCTTGGCTTGCAGGACAGGGTTCGGCAGCGGGTTGAAGCCCAGCATGGGCACCCGGGTCATGCTCTCGACGCCGGCGGCGATGAACACATCGCCCGCGCCGATGGCGATCTGCCCGGCGGCGATGTGCAGAGAAGACATGGATGAGCCGCAGAAGCGGTTCACGGTCATGCCGCCGACCGACTGGGGCAGTCCGGAAAGGAGGCCGATGAGTCGCGCCACGTTGAAACCCTGCTCACCTTCCGGGAAAGCGCAGCCGACGATGAGATCCTCGATGTCCTCGGGCTTGACGTTGGTGCGATTGATGAGCGCGGCGATTACTTGCGCCGCGAGGTCGTCGGGGCGTACACGAGTCAACGCGCCCTTGTTGGCCAGGGTGAAAGGGGAGCGAGCGTAGCCCGCGATTACAACGTTCTTCATTCTGGTGCTCCGATTGAATCCGCTTTAGGCGGTGAGATAACAAATGATGATGGTGTTCAGCCCGTGGCCCGCCGCGGGCCGCTTTCGAGCGTGGCTAGTGCGGTTTGGGCCTGTGATTCGACGTCACGCAATTCGCTCAAGGCCTCGGTGAGGGCAACCTGCTGGTCCTCGAGTTGCAGGATGCGGCTACTGACTGCCTTCAGAAGCAGTCGCAGTTGTTTTGCATGGGTGGGGTCCGCGTCGTAGAGATCAAGGTATTCCTTGATCTCGCGCAAGCTGAAGCCAAGCTTCTTGCCGCGCAGGATCAGCGTCATGCGAGCCCGGTCGCGCAAGGTGTAAACACGGTTGTTGCCGGCGCGCTGCGGGGAGATGAGACCTTTGTCCTCGTAGAAGCGAATGGTGCGCGCACTCACACCCAAATCGGTGCCGAGTTGGGTCACCGAGTAGAACTGGCCGGCCGAGGCATCCTTTAGCTTCTCGCGAGGGGTCACAAGCTCACCTATACGTCAACTTGATGGCGCATAGGATAGCTCAGAATGGCGGCGTTGCCAATCGGGTAAACGCGGCTTTTGACCGTTTGTGACCGCCGTCAAACTTTTGCCGCATTGAGGCCGGGCGGGCGCGACCTAAGGTCGTGGGGGGTTCAGAGCTTGTGCGTGGAGAGCAGGAGGCTGGTTTCGGTCCCCGAAATGCCTTCGATGCGGCGAATGCGGGCGAGCACCTGGTCAAAGGATTGGAGGCTGTCGGCACGGATTTCCGCCACCAGGTCCCAGCGGCCGTTGGTGGTGTAGAGGGTCGTCACGGAAGGGTCGCCGCGCAGGGTGCGCAATACCTGTTCGATGCGATTCCCCTCCACGGCAATGGTGGTCAGCGCGACGATGCGCGAGTCGTCTACGGTGGGGCGAATCCTGATGGTGTAGCCGGCAATAGTCCCATCGTCCTCGAGCTTGGCGAGGCGGTTTTGCACGGTCCCGCGGGCCACCTTCAATGACTTGGCCAGTGAGGCCGTGGAGGCTCGCGCATCATCTCGCAGTAGGCCAATCAGCTTCCGGTCGAGGTCGTCCATGGTGTTGGGCTCCTATTGTTCATTATGCCAATAACACCGCTCATATTGCTCAATTAGAATGGCATTTTGTGCAATATGCTGTCTTCTTGTTGGCTGCACTCGCACCCATGATAAGCACCTAACGGGATGGGGGGAGTTCCATGATCGATTACATTGGTGTCAGCGACGTACTACGGCTCGTGAACAACATGGGTGTGGGCGCATTCATCGAGCGCCTGGCCAACGAGATGGAGGCGGACTACCGCCGCTGGAGCGAATTCGAAAAGTCGGCGCGTCTGGCGAGTCACTCGGCCGGGGGCGTGATCGAGCTGATGCCTACCAGTGATGGGAAACTGTACTCCTTCAAGTATGTTAACGGGCACCCCAAGAATACGGCGGCGGGGCTCCTCACGGTGACGGCCTTCGGGGTACTCGCCGATGTGGACACCGGATATCCGCTGCTGCTGTCCGAACTCACCGTGACCACGGCGCTGCGAACCGCGGCCATGTCGACCTTGGCGGCGCGGCATCTCGCACGACCCGAGAGCCGCGTGATGGCGTTGATCGGCAATGGGGCGCAGAGCGAGTTTCAGGCCATGGGTTTTTATCGCGTGGCGGGTATTCGCGAGCTGCGGTTGTTCGATACCGATGCGCGTGCGACGGCGAAGCTGGAGCAGAACTTACGCGGGAGCCCGGAACTCAAGGATTTGCGGCTGGTGCGCGCGAGTTCAGCCGCCGACGCTTGCAAGGGGGCGGACATTGTGACGACAGTGACTGCGGATAAATGCAATGCCGTCATCTTGACGCCGCCCATGATTGCGCCGGGCATGCACTTGAATGCGGTCGGCGGCGATTGCCCCGGCAAGACCGAGTTGCATCCGGATGTGCTGCGCATGCCGAACCTCGACGTGTTCGTCGAGTACGAACCGCAGTCGCGGGTCGAGGGTGAGATTCAGCAAATGAGTGCGGATTATCAGGTGACGGAGTTTGCGGATCTGGTGCGCGGTGTGAAGCCAGGGCGTCGGGACGCGGACCGGGTCACCCTGTTCGACTCGGTGGGATTTGCGTTGGAGGATTATTCGGCGCTGCGATTCTTGCATTCACTCATCCATGAAGAGAAGGGCGCCGCGCGGCAAATCGATTTGGTGCCGGAGCTCGAGAACCCCAAGGATTTGTTCGGCGGTACGCTGGGCCAGGGCAATCGTTCACGCCTGCGCAAGTCGGCTTGAGTGCATCATGAATAATCGCGTTTCGTTGATTGGCGTGCCCAGCGACATCGGTGCGGGTACGCGGGGCGCGTCCATGGGTCCTGAGGCGCTGCGAGTGGCGGGAATACGGGACACTCTGGCATCACAGGGCCTCGAGGTGTGTGACCGCGGCGATTTACGTGGACCTGCCAACCCGTTGCGCGGACCGGTAGAAGGCTATCGTCACTTGGAAGAAGTGACGCAGTGGAATCGGTCGGTGCACGATGCGGTGTATCGAGAGCTCAATGATGCGCGCATGCCCATTCTCTTGGGCGGCGATCATTGTCTGAGCATCGGCTCCGTCAGTGCCGTGGCACGGCATTGCCGGGAGGCGGGGAAGAAGCTGCGGGTGCTGTGGCTGGATGCCCATGCGGATTTCAATACGCAGGTACTGACGCCCAGCGGCAACTTGCACGGCATGCCGGTGGCGTGTTTGTGCGGGCTGGGGCCGAAGAATCTCATCGAACTCTCGGGGCGCGTGCCTGCTCTCGCGGCCGGCAGTGTGCGTCAGATCGGGATTCGCAGCGTGGATCAGGGCGAGAAGCGGCTGGTTCACGAGATGGGGCTCGAGGTATTCGACATGCGCTTCATTGACGAGACGGGCATGAGGCAGACCTTGGCGAGGGCGCTCGAGGGGGTCGAGCGCGACACGCACCTACACGTGAGTTTTGACGTGGATTTCTTGGATCCGGAAATCGCGCCCGGCGTGGGCACGACCGTGCCCGGCGGGCCTTCGTATCGTGAAGCGCAGCTATGCATGGAGATGATTGCAGACACGGGGCAGATGGCGTCCCTCGACATCATGGAATTGAATCCGTCGCTGGATGTCCGTAATCGGACGGCGCAGGTGGCGGTGGACTTGGTGGCCTCGTTGTTCGGGAAGAGTACGCTGATGCGGCGGGAGACGGCAGGCGCGCCGGCGATGGGGTTGTTGCGGGCAGGTTGAGGAGCCACCCTGAGGGCGTCGGTTGTGGTGGGCTACTGGGGTGGCCTGTCGTTCGGGGTGCCAAAATCAGGCGAGTAGGGGTGGTAGCTCGTGGTACCATCAGCGCCCCATCGCAGGCGGCTCTGCGTGTATCGGGGCGTAGCTCAGCTTGGTAGAGCGTCTGGTTTGGGACCAGAAGGTCGCAGGTTCGAGTCCTGTCGCCCCGACCAATGATTCGGTTGTATCGATCAGACGTAAGGCGTGTCTGCCATCGCGGCTTTAAGGGCAACGGTTCCCTTGTCAACGAGCCCCAGAAACACCGCTTGCGCTTCCCGGGCATTTTGGGACCTTCGAAAAACCCCGTGCGCGTGCCTTCAGCGGTAGGAGTGCCAAGCGAATGCAGTTCAATTTGCCCTGGAGCTCCTCCCCTTAACTGTAGCGCCGCTAGAAACCAGTGTGGTCTACGGCTCGCTCAACGACTGACGGTCTGGGCGACAAGGTAGATGGACCGGGGGACGTTGCTAGAGACGGCGCCTCCGCCGGCTGCTGTGAGGATTGGCGATTTTGGCGCCCGGCATAGACGAACGGCAACGTGTCGATTGCGCGCTCGGGTCCGGCGGGGCCTTCAGCAGGAAGGAATTTGAAAGCCCGTATTGCATCGAGACTGCTCGAATCGAAACGCGAATCAGATGACTCCAGAACGCGTGCATCCTCGACGCTGCCGTTCGGCGCAACTACGAATGACACCCTGCAGGGTCATTGCTGCAATGAGGATTGCGAATCTAATACATGCTGGCGGGATCGACTGCACGACTGCTTGCTCCATGGTTTCATTCCGGATCGCAACCGGTCGTTATGTATGCTAGCGCACCGACGAACGGTGGACCCTCACGATAGCATCTCATTGCTGAAGAGTTGAGCTGCGCGTGGCATTGTCTCTCTTTTAGGCAAGCACCGATCGCTTTTCTCTCACCGTTCCCCGCTGGGGCGTCTAGGCAGTTCCGCCTTCGCTGACACGAGATCACCAGAAACGCTACGCACTACCCGCAATGTTCACGGGGGAATCCCCAGGTGTGCAACTCGACAGCGGGTGCTAAAACGCTGGTGGCCAATTCAAAGGAACGAGTCCATGCACCGAAGAATCCAGGTTCCCATCGATGGCGTCGCGCCCCTTCGATATTTCCGAGTGCAGGTGTGACGCAAGAAATACTCGATCATCCGGTTGCTGTCAGTCACGGCGTCGTGGTCGCCATTCGCGGCAGCGTGGTCGATGCGAGATTCGAACAGGGATTGCCCCCCATCCAGTCGGTGCTTCGCGCGGGCGTGCAGGGTGAGGTCATCATTGAGGTGATGACGCAGCTGGATTCGCAGCGGGTCCGCGGCATTGCGTTGACGGCCACGCAGGGGTTGGCGCGCGGCATGCCGGTGGAAAACACGGGAGGTACGCTCAAGGTACCCGTCGGAAAGAGCATCAGCGGCCGAATGTTCGATGTATTTGGACATGCGATCGATCGTCTGCCGGAACCGACGGAAGTCTCCTGGCGAACCATCCATCGCCAGCCACCCCCGTTATCCGAACGTTCCACGCAGTCCGAAATCTTCGAAACCGGAATCAAGGCTATCGATGTGCTCGTGCCATTGGAGCGCGGCGGCAAGGCGGGTCTATTCGGCGGTGCGGGGGTCGGTAAGACCGTCCTGCTCACGGAATTGATCCACAACATGATCGGGCACAGCCAAGGCGTGAGCATATTCTGCGGCATCGGTGAGCGCTGTCGGGAGGGCGAGGAACTGTATCGGGAGATGAAGGCGGCCGGCGTGCTGCCCAACATGGTCATGCTGTTCGGACAAATGAACGAGCCCCCCGGCAGCCGCTTCCGGGTGGGGCATGCGGCACTGACCATGGCGGAGTACTTCCGGGATGACGAACACCGGGATGTACTGCTGCTGATGGATAACATTTTCCGCTTCATTCAGGCCGGTATGGAGGTTTCCGGCCTGATGGGCCAGATGCCTTCGCGCCTGGGCTACCAGCCCACCATGGGAACGGAGCTATCAGCCCTCGAGGAACGGATTGCCAATACCCGAGCGGGCGCCATCACCTCTATTCAGGCGGTGTATGTACCGGCGGATGATCTCACGGACCCGGCGGCCTCGCATGTCTTTGGTCATCTGTCGGCTTCCATCGTGCTGTCGCGCAAGCGAGCAGGGGAGGGGCTGTATCCCGCCATTGATCCGCTGCAATCGAGCTCCACCATGGCGACACCCGGGATTGTCGGCAAGCGACATTACCAGTTGGGGCAAGCTATTCGCCGCACGCTCGCCCAGTATGAGGATCTCAAAGACGTGATCGCCATGCTGGGACTCGAGCAGTTGTCGGTGGAGGACAGAAAGATCGTCGCGCGCGCTCGACGCCTCGAACGTTTTCTGACGCAGCCTTTCTTTGCCACGGAGAAATTCAGCGGTATCGCCGGAAAGTTGGTGAGCCTGAAAGATTCGCTCGATGGATGCGAACGCATTCTCAAGGACGAGTTCAACGATCTACCGGAAAGCGCCTTGTTCCAGATCGGCGCGATCGGCGAGGCGCGGCAGAAAGGTGCCGCGAGTGCCGCGAAGAGCGGCAAATGAATCTCGAGATACTTCTCCCTTTCAGCATCTTCGCGGAGCAATCCGCGGTGTCACGCATGGTGGTCGAAACCAGCAACGGTTCATTGGGGCTCCTTCCGAATCGCTTGGATTGCGCAGCGGTCCTGGTCCCAGGAATTCTGATGTATGAGGCTTCCTCTGTCGTTACCTATGTGGCCCTCGACGAAGGCGTCCTCGTCAAAGCCGGTGCGGACGTGCGGATCTCGGTGCGCCGCGCCGTCGGCGGAGCCAATCTGGAAGAACTGAAGGATACGGTGCAGCGCAGTTTCGCGGTGACGGACCAAAGGCAGCGGGACGTGCGCGTGGCACTGTCCAAAATGGAAGCGGGAATCGTGGGGCAGCTCGCCCGGTGGCGACATGAACGATGAGCACCGCTTCGTGAGCCAGGTGGTGGCCAAGGCCACGCGTAAGCTCAGGGCGCAGCGCGCCACGAATCAGCCGGCCTGGTTCGGGCTCGGCATGCTCGGCACCATCGGCTGGTCAGTGTCGGTACCCACCGTGGCGGGCGCTCTGCTCGGGGCCTGGTGGGATAGGCACCATCCCGGCCTGCGTTCCTGGACGCTGCCTCTGCTGGTCGCAGGCTTGGTCCTCGGCTGCGCCAATGCCTGGCATTGGATATCGGCAGAAGAGAAGACCATGCATGACTCAGAGGGTCCGCCATGACGGACGTGCCTACGGTTGCTCTGGGTCTCCTGGCGGGATCGGCCCTCGGCGTGGTCTTCTACGGCGGCTTGTGGTGGACGGTCCGTCGCGTATCCGGGAGAGCTGTTGGCCCGTGGTTGGTGGGTAGCTTTCTGCTGCGAGCCCTAATCGTACTCGCGGGCTTCTTCGCCGTTGCGCGAGGTCCATGGTATGGCGTCGCCGCCTGTTTCGCGGGCTTCCTTGCGGCGCGCGTGGCAGTGACACGCTTCACACGAAGCGGTTATGCGTCTGCGGCGAGCACTCAGTCATGAACTTAACTCCCGACCAGGAGATATTCTGGCAACACGGGTTCTTCAAGGTGAATGGAACCCTGGTCATGACCTGGATCGTGATGACCGTCTTGGCGGTGACCTCAAAGATCATCACCCGCAAGCTGGTTTTCAGGGTAGACGGCGTGACGCGAGGGCAGGCAGCTCTCGAGGTCATCGTTACGGGCATTGCACAGCAAATCGGTGAGACTGGTTTGCTTAAGCCCATTCGTTACCTACCCTTTCTGGGCACGCTGTTTCTATTCGTCGCCGTGGCCAATCTCGGAACCCTGATTCCCGGCTTCGAGCCGCCCACCAGTTCGCTCTCCACGACCGCATCGCTGGCCTTGTGTGTCTTCATCGCGGTACCGATATTCGGCATCCGGGATCGGGGTTTCGGCGGGTATTTGAAAACCTATACCGAACCGACGGTGTTGATGCTTCCCTTCAATGTCATCAGCGAGCTGTCGCGGACTCTGGCGCTCGCGGTGCGCTTATTCGGCAATATGATGAGCGGCGGTCTGATCGTCGCGATCCTGATTAGCATAACGCCATTCCTCTTTCCCATCGTCATGACCGGGCTCGGGCTGCTCACCGGCATGGTCCAGGCTTACATATTTACCATCCTCGCCGCCGTGTATATCGCGGCGGCCACCACACAACCGCAAGCTGCACAAGGAATTTCTCATGGATAGCACCACACTCATCGCGATCGCGTCCATCGTGACCGCCGGCCTCACGATCGGCATAGGATGCATTGGTCCCGCACTGGGTGAAGGCCGTGCGGTAGCCATGGCTGTGTCGGCTCTGGCGCAGCAGCCCGACGCCTCCGCGACCATCACTCGAACACTGTTCGTTGGCCTCGCCATGATCGAGTCGCTGGCCATTTACTGCTTCGTCGTTTCGATGATTCTGATCTTCACGAATCCGTTTTGGAGCCATGCGTTGGCGCCCGTCGCCGGAAAATAATCCATGCTCATTGATTGGTTCACGGTGGTTGCCCAAGGACTCAACTTTCTCGTCCTCGTGTGGCTATTGAAACGTTATTTGTACAAGCCGGTGCTGGCCGCGATCGATGCTCGCGAGAAACATATTGCGCTCGTGATCGCGGATGCCGAGTCACAAAAAAAGGTCGCCGAACAGGAGCGCCGGGCGCTCGAGGCGAAGAAAGCCGCCCTCGACGGTCAAGGTGCCGATCTCCTCGAGCTGGCGGCGGTCGCGGCCGCCGCGGAACGCGCGAGGTTGCTGGCCGATGCGAGCTCGGAAGCCGGTTCGTTGCGCGAAAAGCAAATGGCCGCGCTGCGCGAGGATCAGACTCGACTGTGCGGCGATATCGCGCATCGTGCCCAGCAAGAGGTGTTTGCCATTGCCCGTAGGGCGTTGGAAGCGCTGGCCGGCGCGTCTCTGGAGGAACGCGTGGTGGCCGTTTTCCTAAAAACTCTGCGCGGCTTGGATGCCCCCGCAAAGAAGACGTTGCTTGCAGCGTTCGGCGCCGCGTCCGACGCCGTGATACGCAGCGCCTTCGACCTGCCGGAGACGCAACGGGCGCTCATCCAACACGCTGTCGATGAGGTGTTTTCGATATCGAGCACGCTACGTTACGAGGTCTCGGCGGAGCTGTTGTGCGGCCTGGAGCTATTGGTGGGCGGTCAGAAGCTGTCGTGGAGCATCGCCGATTATTTGTACGGTCTCGAGCAACGAATCGCAGCCGTCCCGGCGATGACACCATGACGGCGGATACTTTGCAGACAGCGGTCGATCAGGCTTTCACCGACCTCCGAACGGCTCGCGAAGCCTCGAAGCCGGAGCTCAAGCCTCGCGAAATCGGTGTGGTGACCAGTGTTTCCACCGGCGTAGCGCAGGTCAGTGGATTGCCCGGCGTCGGCTTCGAGGAGTTGTTGGAATTCCCCGACGGGCTGCTAGGCATCGCCTTTAATGTCGACGAGCACTCAATTGGCGTCGTGCTGTTGGGCGACAATCAAAATCTCCGGGCGGGCGCTGCGGTGACGAGGACCGGGCGAGTCATGGATGTGCCGGTGGGGTTGGCGCTGCTCGGCCGGGTGATCGATCCCCTCGGCCGGCCCTTGGATGGTGCGGGCGCCATTGCCGCGACGGAGCGTCGGCCCGTCGAGCGACCATCGCCTGCCATCATGGATAGGGCACCGGTAATGGTGCCGCTGCAGACCGGGCTCAAAGTCGTCGATGCCATGATTCCCATCGGCCGCGGCCAGCGTGAGCTGATCCTGGGCGATCGACAGACGGGCAAGACCGCCGTGGCGGTGGATACCATCATCAATCAGCGCGGCCAAAATGTGCTGTGCATCTATTGCGCCATCGGCCAACGTGCCTCGGCCGTGGCGAAAGTCATCGCGAAGCTACGCCAGAGCGGCGCGCTGGACTACAGCGTCGTGGTCTGCGCCGAGGGCAATGACGCCCCTGGGCTCAATTACGTCACGCCCTATGCCGCCACCAGCATCGCTGAGTACTTTATGGAAGCCGGACGCGATGTACTGATCGTTTATGATGACCTCACACAGCATGCACGAAGTTATAGGGAGCTGTCGCTTTTGCTGCGCCGACCGCCGGGCCGCGAGGCATTTCCGGGAGACATTTTTTACATCCATTCTCGGCTGCTCGAGCGGGCGACCCATCTCACAGCTGAGCGAGGCGGAGGTTCGATCACGGCGTTGCCCGTTATCGAAACCGAAGCCCAGGACATGTCGGGCTACATTCCGACGAACCTGATTTCGATCACGGACGGCCAAGTGTATTTGTCTCCCACTTTATTCGAGCTGGGTGTGCTTCCGGCGGTTGACGTCGGCCAGTCGGTCTCGAGGGTCGGCGGTGAGGCGCAGCGACCCGCCTATCGGTCTGTGGCCGGCCCGTTGAAGCTCGCTTACTCCCAATTTGTGGAGTTGGAGAGCTTTGCCCGCTTCGGCACCCGCCTCGATGAGGCGACCGCGCGAGCCATCGAGCACGGACGGCGCATTCGCGAATGCCTGAAACAACCTGAGTCGAAGCCCCTGTCGCTACTCGAGCAAATCGTAGTGTTGCTGACCCTTTCCACCGGACTGTTTGATCCCGTACCGCTCGAGCGAATGCCTGACGCAGAGGCCGCGGTGCGCGAGGCGAGCATCGGGCTCGCTCCGGATCTGGCGGCTCGATTGATCACCGACAAACTGAGCGACGGCGACCGAAGCGCGGTTCTCGCGGTCGCAACGACGGCGCTCGCCCCGTTTCAGCCCAAAGCAGTGGCAGCCACCCCACCGGCATCGCCGCCGCCATGAGCGGGGTCAGCGAGGAACTGGGCCGGAAGATCGGCAGCGCGCAGGATGTGCAGTCGATCGTGCGCTCGATGAAGGCTCTCGCGGCGTCAAACATCGGACAGTACGAGAGGGCGGTTGCTGCACTGCGCGACTACTCGCGAACCGTCGAGCTCGCGGTGCGCGCCTGCAGCGGTGCCGCGGCACGTGCATCGCCACCCAAGGCGTCGACCGGCGCAGCCTCGGTGGGCGCCTTAGTGTTCGGGTCGGACCAGGGTTTGGTGGGGCGGTTCAACGAGGTGCTCGCGGAATTCGCCACTCGCTCGCTGGGCGCGCTACCGGGCCGAACCACACGAATCTGGGTCGTGGGTGAGCGCATGGAGGCTCTCATGGCAATCCCTGCGCGGACGTTCGACGCGCCCAATTCGGTAGACGCGATTGGCGGCTTGGTCGGCGAGATTCTCATCGACATGGAGGCCGCTGAAGAGACACAAGAGATTCGCGAGGTGTACGTGTTCCACAACGCTCCCGGGGCGGGCGCGACGTATGTGCCTGTGGTGCGGCGTTTGTTGCCGCTCGACGCCCAGTGGCAGAGCGACGTCGCGGCGATTCCCTGGCCCACGGGAAAAATACCTGAAGTTATCCAGGGTGCCGAGCCCGCGCTCACGGCATTCATTCGCGAATATCTGTTCATCCTACTGTTTCAAGCCTGCGCGGAATCCCTCGCCAGCGAGAATGCCAGCCGCTTGGCGGCAATGCAGCGCGCGGAGAAGAACATCGAGGACATGCTCGATGAGATGAATCGTTGCTTTCATCGCATCAGGCAGGAGTCCATCGATGAAGAATTATTCGAAGTGATTTCGGGATATGACGCACTGGCCCGAGATTGATCCACACCCATTTTGCTGATTAGGAGACGTTTATGGCGGACATTGCATTGAGCTCGGAACTGTTGCAGCGAATGGACGCGTATTGGCGCGCCGCCAATTATCTGTCCGTCGGACAAATCTATCTCTACGACAATCCCTTGCTCAAGCGTCCGCTGGAATTGGATGACGTCAAGCACATGCTGCTTGGGCACTGGGGCACGACTCCTGGGCAGAATTTCATCTACACCCATCTGAATCGGATCATCAAACAGTATGACTTGGACATGATTTATGTCTCGGGTCCTGGGCACGGTGGCCCTGCGGTGGTCGGCAACACCTACTTGGAGGGCACCTATAGTGAGGTGTATCCGAACATCTCGCAGGACGAGGCGGGACTGCGCAAACTGTTCTTACAGTTTTCGTTTCCCGGAGGCATTCCCAGCCATGCGTCGCCCGAATGCCCGGGGTCCATTCACGAGGGAGGCGAACTGGGCTATTCCCTGAGTCACTCCTTTGGAGCCGCACTGGATAATCCTGGCCTCGTGGTGGCATGCGTAGTCGGTGACGGGGAGGCGGAGACGGGCCCGCTGGCAACCGCGTGGCACTCGAACAAGTTCTTGAATCCTGCCACGGACGGCGTGGTGTTACCAATTCTGCATCTCAACGGCTACAAGATCTCGAATCCAACGGTTCTGGCGCGTATTTCGCGTGAGGAACTGGACCAGCTACTGCGCGGCTACGGCTGGACCCCGTACTTCGTCGAAGGTCATGAGCCGGAGGCGATGCATCGGGCCATGGCCGGCACACTGGACACCGTGGTCGCGCGCATCAAAGAAATTCAATACGGTGCGCGGGCGCTGGGGCACAAAGACCGTCCACGATGGCCCATGATCGTGCTCAATTCGCCGAAAGGCTGGACCGGCCCGAAGGTGATCGATGGATTGCAGATCGAAGGCACGTTTCGCTCGCACCAGGTGCCCTTGTCGGATCCGCGCGCTAATCCAGAGCACCTTAAGCTTTTGGAGGAGTGGCTGAGAAGTTATCGTCCCGCCGAACTATTCGATGACTCGGGACGCCTCAAGCCGGAATTGGCTGAGCTGGCACCGAAAGGCCAACGGCGCATGGGATCGAACCCGCACGCCAATGGCGGCATGCTGCTGCAGGATCTGCGAATGCCTGATTTTCGTGACTATGCGGCGACGGTGGCTTCGCCGGGTGCACCTGGCATAGGCGATACCCGGGTACTTGGCCCGTTTTTGCGCGACGTGATGAAATTGAATTTGGAGGCGGCCAACTTCCGGCTATTCGGACCGGACGAGACGCTATCAAATGGACTGGACGCGGTCTTTGAGACCACGGATCGGCAATGGAACGCAGAGACGCGGACCAACGATGAGTTCCTAGCCCCGGCCGGGCGCGTGATGGAGATGTTGAGCGAACACCAATGTGAAGGGTGGCTGGAAGGATACTTGCTCACGGGGCGGCACGGTCTATTCAACTGCTACGAGGCATTCATTCACATCGTTGATTCGATGTTCAACCAGCATGCCAAGTGGTTGAAGATCACCGCCGGACTGCCGTGGCGTCGCAAAATTTCGTCGCTCAACTATCTGTTGGCCTCGCATGTCTGGCGTCAAGATCACAACGGCTTTACGCATCAGGACCCTGGCTTCATCGATCACGTGGTCAACAAAAAGGCTGAAGTCGTGCGCGTGTACTTGCCGCCCGATGCCAATTGCCTGCTGTCGGTCATGGATCACTGTTTGCGGAGCCGGCACTACGTCAACGTGGTGGTGGCCGGCAAACATCCCGCACCGCAGTGGCTGACCATGGACGACGCGGTCAAGCATTGCACGCGGGGCATCGGACTGTGGCCGTGGGCCAGCAATGATCACGATGGAGAGCCGGATGTCGTGATGGCCTGTTGCGGGGACGTACCAACCCTTGAAACGCTAGCTGCGGTGTCGATCATGCGCAGACGGCTGCCGGCACTTCGGATTCGCGTGGTCAACGTGGTTGATCTCATGAAGCTGCAGCCTCAGAGCGAGCATCCGCATGGCATGACCGACGGCGAGTTCGACGCGCTGTTTACGCGGGACAAGCCGGTGATTTTTGCTTTTCACGCCTATCCTTGGCTGATCCATCGCCTGACGTATCGCCGTACCAATCACCACAACATCCACGTACGCGGATACAAGGAGGAGGGCACGATCACGACACCCTTTGATATGACGGTACTGAACGAGATGGATCGCTTTCATTTGGTCATGGACGCCATTGACCGACTGCCGCAGACCGGGGATCCGGGTACTTATCTGAAACAGGATCTGCAAGACAAATTGACCGAGCATCGGCAATATATTTGCAAGCACGGCCAAGACATGCCGGAGATTCGGGAGTGGCGGTGGGATGCCAACATGTACGACGACCAGATTGCTCCATAGGGCCCCCATGAGGGTTTCTTTGGCGACGACCTCATCCCAGCGATCCAGAAGATAGAGGAGCACATCGAAAGCGTTACGTTGCAGCGGGACGAGCTCCCCTTGATGCGTGATCAGCCAGCGCCGGCGATCGATCAGATACCCTTCGAAGGCCAGTAGCCCCTCAGGCGAGATTGCCGTGTGAGCGCTTTGTGTCCTGTCGCTGATTGCCGCAGGCTCTTCAATCCCCGATAACTGCATGTCGTCTCTCGCCACTTATTGTCCGCCCACTAGAGAGATCGCAAAACCAAGTCGAAACGGAACATCTTTTGGCGAAATTCTTATTCGCTCCGCGGGCATCGAGTAAACATATTACCGGGACGCGCCTGTGAATGGTCTTTTGGCCCATGCTCTGGGTATCGGGAGTGCGTCCCGGAATACATGGGGACGAGTCGGTAGCATCGGGGGATTCAAACCATCCCATGCCGTGCGATGTCGAACACGTCCTTGCTGCAATTTTCGCTCCTGGAGGCGCTGCCCGATCTGGCAGTTCTTCTGCAGCGTGATGGCATGGTGCTCGCCGTGGCGGGGGGGCAAGAGTTAGGAAACCTGAAACTCACCGGGGAGTGGGTCGGAAAGAACTGCGATACGTTCTGGCCTGCTCCGGTAGCCGAGGTCGTCAAACGGCTTACGCAGGGCGCCATCGGTTTTCGCAAATCGACGCAGGCCAGGTTTCAGCATTTGGGCCAGAATTTCGAGGCCCTGGTGTATCCACAGGGCCCCAACCGTGCGCTATGTATGCTTCGCGCGCTGGCGACCGTCGAGGCGGGCGATGGCTTGGACTCGACCGACATACGATCGCCCCCTTACTTGGACCGACGGGGGTTCTCTCGGCGCTTCAAGGAGTCGATTGCATTGGCCACGCTGTGCGAGAAGCCGGCGGCGCTCGTGGTCATTCAACTGGAAGGATCGTCCGACATCGCTCGGGCCTTCGACTCGTCGACGGCCGATCTGGTCATGCGCGCAGCGATGTTGCGCCTGTCATCGGATGCCCTCGGGGCGGCCAACGCCGGGTTCGCTTGGTACTTGGGACAGTTGAGCGATGACCTCATAGGCTTGGTCGTTGAGTCCGCAGAGCGCGGGCTGATTCGTACCTGGGTATCGGCTCTGTGCCTCCGCCTGCGCGAACCGGTGAGCGTAGGCGATGCGGTATTCCATCTGACCCCGCACGTGGGGGTGGCTATTCTCGGCCAAGATGCCACATCGCCGAAGGTAATGTTGGAGCATGCGCGCGCGGCCGCCACAGAGGCGCGCCAATCTGGGTCCGGCAAACTTAGCTTCTTTACGGACACCGTGAAATTGCGGACGCTCGCCCGGTTCGATGTCGCGCGGGAATTGCGTGAGGCCATCGATAATCACGAAATACGGCTTCGATATACCGGGCGCTATGATTTAGCGTCGGGACGCCTCGTGGCCTGGGTGGGTTATCTATCCTGGATCCACCCCATTCGCGGCGAGGTGCGACCGGAGGAGTTTCTGCGCGTCGCTGAAACCACAGGTCTCGCGGTCGCACTGTCGCGCGCAGCACTGTCGTACCTGAAGGAAGACTTCGCGGCACTGGCGCCGCAATGGGGCAGTGACACCCGTATTTCGTTCGGGGCGCTGCGTCATCACATCACGCAGCCGATCTTCAAGGAGGATATCGAGCAGTTTCTCGCCGACGGCGCCGTGCCGGCCAACCGGCTGGAACTTCGTATCGCCGAAAAAGCGTTCATCGCACGCGATAGTGCCGTTTCCGATCTGCAGGGGCTCGGCGTGCAATGGGTGGTGGATGAAGTAGGGCGTGGACTGGGGTCGCTCGATGCGCTCGCCAGGGCGCCCATCGCGGGACTACAGCTGGATCGCGCCTGGGCGAGGGCCGTGCGCACCGATGAGGTGGCGCTCAAGGTGTGCCGGGCGGGAATTG
>Ga0302314_10010983_pt1 | contig 15821 bp, 13 predicted proteins | sample III_Palsa_N2_3_FD_200533 | JGI IMG/M metagenome (GOLD analysis project Ga0302314, IMG submission 200533) | Peat permafrost microbial communities from Stordalen Mire near Abisko, Sweden - III_Palsa_N2_3 | ecosystem: Environmental > Terrestrial > Soil > Palsa > Peat permafrost | place: Sweden...
TCGCGTCAGGTTGTGGCTGTGGTCTTTCGCAAGCGTATACCGCCGTCCAACCGCTGCATTGAGGCGCTTATCGCGCTCTTCGGCATACTTTTCTTTTAATTTTTGAGGGTCCATCAAACGGGAGCTCGTCACAATCTTGTCCTCTTCCCTATCGTCTTAGTTTAACCTGCGTTGCCGCCGACCTTTCCGGTTGGTCAACCGCAACGCTCAGCGTTTTGTTACACAACAGTTCGTGGATGAGACTGATCCATACTCGTAAGTATGAATTTTGGGCCGTGCGTGGATCAGGAAATGAACCCACCATACCTTGACGGCATGAGAGATACTGAGGCAGAAATACTGCATCTCGCTCTTGACGTTACTTCGCCGCGTCGCACGAGTCCCTTGCTCCACCGCCCGAACAAATTGCGGAGCTCCACGCTACCGGCGACCCGGCCGTGCGCACAAACGCATAGAATTGCTCGCGACACATGAAAGTCGTTCACGCAACGGGCGCCGCTTGGCGATCAAGCCGCCGCGAAGGCAAGAAGGCGCAGACTCCCACTTGCCGTTAAGCGCAAATTTCTCTCCTAAACTGATGAGGAGTTTTCGCCAGTTTGTTGCTGGAACCCGTGCTTATATTTTCAGAGGCCGCACTTGGCCTACGGGGGTCGTTTAATATCTCAAACATCAAGCCGCTCCGGTCGCGACAGAGAAGGTCACCGAAGGCCGTTGAGCTATCCGGCTCCGCGGAGCCACAGCAGGTTCACAACGTCAAAAGGGTTTGAGCGTATGGGTTTCGGTAATTCCAAACAGCTTCTTGGTGCTATCGCCGGAATATTGCTGTTCTGCATGCACACCCCCGCTTCGGCGGACGATCTCTGCGCGCCCAGCGAGGCGACGGACCCTCAACCCCTGCACATCAACGGGGCGAATCCTTACATATACAAGACGATCGGCAACATCGACCTGCGCCTTCATGTATTCAGCCCGGCGGGGCACAAGCCCAGCGACAAATCTCCTGCCGTTGTATTCTTTGTTGGGGGTGGATTCATCTTCGGCGATATCCGCCGCTACCAGACCCAGGCGACGCATTTGGCGCTGCGAGGCCTGGTGACGGTCCTCGCCGACTACCGCGTCAAGTGCCGGCACGGATCCACGGTCATGGACTCTGTCACGGACGCTAGATCGGCCATACGATGGGTCCGCGGGCATGCGGACGAACTCGGTGTCGATCCCTCCAGGATCGCCGCGGCAGGAAGCTCCGCTGGCGGCCTGATGGCCGCCGACGCTGCCCTCGTTTCTGAATTTGACGATCCTACCGACATGAAGGTCGACGGACGGCCCAACGCGCTTGTTCTGTACAACCCCGGGCTCGATACGGGGTCGCCAGACGCCATTCAAAGACTGACGACCAATTGGGGCAAGGCCGTAGCCGATCACGGCCGCGACTTATCGCCCATCGATCACCTCGACCGTGGCCTGCCGCCCACGATCATTTTTCAGGGTTTAGCCGACAAAGGTGTGTCGCCGGCGACAGCCCAAGACTTTTGCGTGCGCGCCCGAGCGCTCAAAGCGCAGTGCGAGGTGGTGCTTTACCCTGGCGCACCGCATGGGTTCACCGAAGTCTGGCTGGGATTGGGGGACGCCTCTCTCGGAATGAACACCGAGCTTTGGGCGGCGGATACCAGCCGTCGTACCGACGCCTTTCTCACTAAGTTAGGCTGGCTGCCCCCCGATCATGAAGTGATGGCGCCCCCGTTGGTCAGATAGCCGGCGCCGCGGCGGCGGCCCCCGCCAGAGCGGGGGCCAGCTCCGGTTGAGGCTCCATCGGCCCAAAGACCCAGCTTCGCGATCATCCTGGCCGACGACCTAGGACAACACTCCTCACCCTACGATCTGGTCGCACGCCGCGACCATGGAAAACAGATGAATGGCGGACATCACAGGTTTCGGCCGTATTCTACTCCGAAAATCGGTCGCGCAGATACAGGCTGATAATAATCACGGCGAGCTTAAACGCTCACTTGGGGCGCTAAACCTTGTTCTGTTAGGAATAGGATGCGTCATAGGCGCTGGTATATTTGTGTTGACCGGCCGCGCAGCGGCCGAGTTCGCTGGCCCAGCGATTGTGATTTCCTTCGTCATCACGGGCACACTGTGTGCTCTGGTCGCGCTCTGCTATGCGGAGTTAGCCGCCGCGCTGCCGGTTTCCGGGTCAGCCTATTCCTACACCTATACTTCGATTGGTGAGGGAGGCGCTTGGGTCATGGGCCTGCTGCTCGTCCTGGAATACGGACTCTCGGCGTCCACGGTGGCCGTCAGCTGGTCAGGCTATTTCGTCAGCTTTCTTGCCGACATGCACATCGTTATACCGCCAGCTCTGACCGCGGCTCCGGGCGTTGTGGTCAGAGACGCCGCCGGCGGCGTCATCGGGACCGGAGTCATGAACCTGCCCGCCATTGTCGTCATCGGGCTGGTGACGATGCTTCTGGTTCGGGGGGTGTCGGAGTCCGCCGCCGTCAATAATATTATCGTCGCGACGAAAGTCACTATAGTGATCGCCTTCATCGTGATTGGCTCGCACTACATCCGCCCGTCGCTCTACTCCCCCTTCATACCGGCGGAGATACCCGCGAGGCCACCTGGCACGCCCATGGATATCTGGAGCCAGATTGGCCGGGCGCTGTTCGGCGTGATGACGGGCGACAACTCCACAAAGTATGGCGTGGGAGGCGTGATCCATGGCGCCGCGATCATCTTCTTCGCCTACTTAGGCTTCGAGGCTGTTTCGACAGCAGGCGCCGAGGCGCGCAACCCAGGGCGAGACATGCCAATCGGCATCCTCGGCGCCCTCGTGATCTGCACCGTGCTCTATATGGCGACGTCCGCCGTGCTGGTCGGCATCGTTCCCTACCAGTCCCTCGACAACCCAGCTCCCATTGCACTTGCGGTCAATCAGATCGGCCTGCCGTGGTTTTCCGCATTCGTAAAAATCGGTGCGATAGCGGGGCTCTCCAGCGTCATGTTGGTTTTGCTGTATGGTCAGACACGCGTCTTCTACACCATGTCACGCGATGGCCTTTTGCCGTCGTCCCTCGCGACTGTGCATCCAAAGTTCAAGACGCCCTGGATTAACACCATCATCGTTGGGGTCGCCGCAATGGGCGCGGCGGGTTTCATGTCGCTGGACGCGCTCTCTGATCTTTCGAACGTTGGGTCGCTCGCCGCCTTCACGATGGTCTGCGTTACGGTCATCTACCTCCGGCGATCCGACCCGACGCTCATACGGCCTTTCCGGACCCCGCTGTTCCCTGTGACGCCCATCCTGGGAGCCGCCATGTGTCTCGTCCTCTTGTTCAGCCTGATGGCGACACCTGCGACAAGGAACTTCTTCCTGATCTATCTCGTGATTGGCGTCGCCATCTACTTCACCTACGGCATCCATAAGTCGAAGCTCGCCAGGGCAGTAGCCTCGCCCGTCGAATAGAGAGATTGCTTTGCCATGATTGGCTGAACGTTCTCTTGAATGCGTGCTTGGTCCGTCCAGCATCTGGCCGTCGGCCCCCGAGAGCGTGGCGCCTAACCCAGCGGGCGCTGATCAAAGACCCGATTGGCCTTACCTTCCGTCCGCCCCAGGGCGCCCGGCTCACGAACGATGACTTCGGCGCTAAGTCCCATCCGGTCTTTAATGCGAGACGTAAGATTGGATCCGGCCGCCTCAGTGTCGGAGAGGGCGACCATTGGCGCGCGCTCCACCACCACGGTGAGGTGGTCCATCGTCCCGTCACGCTGAATGTGGATCTGATAATGAGGCGCCAACTGCGGCGCCTCCAGGATCAGCTCTTCGATCTGACCGGTAAAGAGGTTGACGCCCCGGACGATGAGCATGTCGTCGTTTCGGCCTCGGACGCGTTCCATCCGCCGATATGGATAGGGCTCAACGGGCTCGTAGAGGCGTGTCAGATCACCTGTGCGATAGCGCACGACAGGAGTGGCCTGCTTGGTCAGCGAGGTCAGCACCAACTCGCCGAATTCACCATCAGGAAGTGACGCGCCGGTCACCGGATCGATCACCTCGGCGAAAAAGTGGTCTTCCCAGATCGTCAGGGCGCCGCGCGCATCGGCGCGCTCCTGAGCTACGCCCGGACCCATCACCTCCGAGAGGCCATAGATGTCGAGTGCGGTGATATTCCATCGCTTCTCGATCGCGGCGCGCATGGCCTCGCTCCAGGGCTCGGCCCCATGGATGCCGATCTCCACCGAGGTGTCGCGAGGATCGACACCCGCCTTCTCCACGGCCTCGGCCAAGGTGAGCATATAGGAGGGCGTGCAGGCGATCAGCCGGGGCTTCAAATCCAGGATGAGTTGCACTTGTCGTTCAGTCTGGCCGCCGGAGGCCGGGACGACCGTCACGCCCAAGCGTTGAGCGCCATCATGGATGCCGATTCCGCCGGTAAACAGCCCATATCCGAACGCGTTGTGTAGAATGTCCCCCGGTCGGGCGCCGGCCACCGTCAGGGATCGGGCGACCAACGCGCCCCAGACGTCCAGGTCATCTTGCGTATAGCCGACGATGGTGGGCTTGCCGGTCGTGCCGGACGAGGCGTGCAGCCGCACGATCTGATCGCGCGGGACAGCCAGCATGCCGAAGGGATAGTGGTCGCGGAAGTCCGTCTTCACCATGAAGGGCAGGTCCGAAATGTCCTTCACCTCATGCGAGGACGACGCGGAAAGACCCGCCGCCTCGAAGCGCGCGCGATACCAGGGCAGCATGAGCGCGCGGTCGAGGGTGGCCCGCAGTCCTAGCGACTGTAGATCACCTAGCGTGTCCGGCCTCACGGCTTCAGGCTTTCCGCGATCAGAACAGGGTCTTCGGGCGGATCATAAATGGCGATGAGTTTGACGGTCATCTGGACCTCCTTAAGGGAGCGAACTGCTGCACTGGCGGGCGTGCGCCAGGGGCTGGCGCACGCCCTGTCCAAGCGGCCCGCCGGGGAGGAGGGAGCGGCGCTCGGCGTTCATGATTTGGGTCAGACCGCGTTCATGGTCAGAAGGTCGTAGGTCGCCGTGACTTCGCCGTTCTGATTGGTGACCACGACGCCCCAACGCACCTCGCCCATTTGCGGGGTGCGTAAAGTTTTCGATTTGGCGGTCAGCGCCACAGACATGCTGTCGCCGGGCTTCATCGGTTTGACGAACCGCAGCCCTTCCAGACCAAAGTTGGCGAGCACTGGCCCTGGCGCGGGATCGACGAACAGGCCCGCGGCGAAAGATAGGATCAGATAGCCGTGCGCCACCCGGCCACCGAAGATCGGACTGGCCTTGGCGGCCTCTTCATCCATGTGGGCGTAGAAGGTGTCGCCGGTGAAATGGGCGAAGTGCTCGATGTCGTCCAGGGTGATGGTGCGGGAGCCGGTCTTCAGGGTGTAACCGAGCTCAAGCTCGCCATAGCGCTTACGGAACGGGTGGGCGTCGCCGGTTGTCTGCGGCGCGCCCGCCAGCTGTTCGCCGACAATGGCCGACAGGGTGCGAGGCGAGCCCTGCAGGGCGGTGCGTTGCATGTAGTGGGTGACGCCGCGTACGCCGCCCAGTTCCTCTCCGCCGCCAGCGCGGCCGGGACCGCCATGGACCAGGACAGGCATGGGCGAGCCGTGACCGGTGGATTCCTTGGCACAGTCGCGGTCGATGATGGCGAGGCGGCCGTGGAAGGCGCCGCAGCCCAGCACCGCGCGCGCGGCGATCCGCGGATCATGGCTGAACAGCGATGCGACCAGAGAGCCCTTGCCGCGATTGGCCAAGGCCAGGGCGTCATCAAAATCGCGATAGGGCATCAGGGTCGCCACGGGGCCGAAAGCCTCGACGTCATGCACCGCGTCCGCGGCCCACGGCCGGTCGGCGCGCAGGAGGATCGGCGAAATGAAAGCGCCCCTGTGCGCGTCGGCGTTGTGGGTTTCGACTTGACTGGGATCGCCATGGACGATGCGCGCGACCTTGGAGAGCTCGGCGACCTTGGCCCGCACATCGTCGCGTTGAGCCTGGCTGACCAGCGGCCCCATGCGCACGGATTCGGTGCGAGGATCGCCGACGACAATGCCGGACAGGCGCGCGATCAACGCCGCCTGGACGGCGTCCATCGAGGCGGTCGGGACGATGACGCGGCGAATGGCGGTGCACTTCTGCCCGGCCTTGACCGTCATCTCCTTGGCGACCTCCCGGATAAAGAGATCGAACTCGGGCGTATCCGGACCCGCGTCGGGTCCGAGGATGGAGGCGTTCAGCGAGTCCTGCTCGGCCAGGAACCGCACGCCCTCGCGCAGCACCGCGGGATGCCCCTTGAGCTTGGCCGCCGTCGTCGCCGAGCCGGTGAAGCTGACGACATCCTGGCCGGTCAGATGGTCGAACAGGTCCCCGGTCTCGCCGACGATCAGCTGCAGCACACCGGGCGGCAGGACATCGGCCTCGATCAGGATCCGGAAGGCCCGCTCGGCCAGATAGGCCGTGGCGGTGGCCGGCTTGACGATGGCTGGCACACCCGCCAGCAGGGTCGGCGCCAGCTTCTCCAGCATGCCCCAGACTGGAAAGTTGAAGGCGTTGATGTGCACGGCCACGCCCTGCAGCGGCGTCCAGACGTGCTGGCCGATGAAGGCGCCGGTCTTGCCGAGGATCTCGGCGTCGCCGTCGATCAGCAGACGCGCGTTCGGAAGTTCGCGCCGGCCCTTGGAGGCATAGCTGAACAGGGTCCCTGCCCCGCCCTCGATGTCGATCCAGGAGTCGGAGCGCGTCGCGCCGGAATCGTAGGAAAGCTCGTAGAGCTCCTCCTTGCGCGCCATCACCGCCTCGGCCAGGGCCTTCAGCATCTTGGCGCGGTCGTGGAAGGTGAGTGCGCGCAAGGCCGGCCCGCCGATCCGGCGCGCGTCCGCGACCATGCCGGCGAAGTCGAGCCCCCGCGACCCCGTCACCGCCACCACCTTCCCGGTCACAGCCGAAGTGATCTCCAGGGCGCCCCCGGTCGGCGCGCGCCAACGAGCCTCCGCGAAATTCTCCAATTTCAACAGCGTCATGAGAGCTTCCTCAGTGGCCCAAGAACGGGGGGGGGGCGCGCTTGTGAGTGAAGGCGTCGACCCCCTCGGCGTAATCGGCGGTCCGGCCCAACCGGCTGCCCGTCATCCACTAAAGCAGGGACGCAAATAGCCTTATTCCAGTCCGTCCGGTCGGTCAATTATTGAAATGGCGCGCGGTTAATTAATTGACCGATCGGTCGGCTTATGATAGTCAGGGAATGCTCAAGGCGTTGGAGTCGCGCATGTACACCACCGATCTGCACAAGACCGCGGGCGAAACGAAGCGGCCCGTCGCAATGACCAATGAACCGGCGGAGCTGGTGGCCGCGTTCGAGGCGCGGGTGGCGGCTGACGAATTCATCGAGCCGAAGGATTGGATGCCGGAAGCCTATCGCCGCACCCTGGTGCGCCAGATTTCCCAGCACGCCCATTCCGAGATCGTCGGCATGCTGCCGGAGGGCAACTGGATCACGCGGGCGCCGAGCCTGCGCCGCAAGGCGATCCTGCTGGCCAAGGTGCAGGATGAAGGCGGTCACGGCCTCTATCTCTATGCCGCGGCGGAGACATTGGGGACCTCGCGCGAGGAGATGACCGAGGCCCTGCACAGCGGCAAGGCCAAGTACTCGACTATCTTCAACTATCCGACCCTGACCTGGGCCGACATCGGGGCCATCGGCTGGCTGGTGGACGGCGCGGCGATCATGAACCAGGTGCCGCTGCAACGAACCTCGTACGGCCCCTACGCCCGGGCGATGGTGCGCGTCTGCAAGGAGGAAAGCTTCCACCAGCGCCAAGGCTACGAACTGACGATGGCGTTGGCCCAAGGCACGCCCGAACAGAAGCGGATGGCGCAGGACGCGCTGAACCGCTGGTGGTGGCCCAGCATCATGATGTTCGGTCCTCCGGACGACAATTCCCCCAACACCGCCCAGTCGATGCGCTGGCGGATCAAACGCGACACCAATGATGAGTTGCGCCAGAAGTTCGTCGACGTGACCGTGCCCCAGGCCGAGGCGATCGGTCTGACCGTTCCCGATGCCCACCTGAAGTGGAACGCGGACAAGAACGGCTATGACTACGGCCCCATCGACTGGGAGGAGTTCTACGCCGTGGTGCGCGGCGAGGGTCCGGTGGCTCAGGAGCGCATGGAGGCTCGGGTGACGGCGTGGGAGGATGGCGCCTGGGTGCGGGAAGCCGCGATGGCCCACGCCGACAAGCGCGCCGCTCGAAGCGAGGCGGCGTGATGAGCCCGCGGCCCGCCAGCCGCGATTGGCCGCTCTGGGAGGTGTTCGTCCGTTCGCGCGGCGGCCTGGCTCACAAGCATGTGGGCAGCGTCCACGCGGCCGACGCCAAGATGGCCGTCGAGGCGGCCCGCGACGTCTATACCCGCCGCATGGAGGGAATCAGCTTCTGGGTGGTTCCGTCCGCGGCCATCACGGCATCCGATCCGGCCGACTCCGGCCCGCTGTTCGAGCCGGCCGAGGACAAGGTCTATCGGCACCCGACCTTCTACAAGATCCCCGATGTCATCAAACATATCTGAGCCGTTGGACGCCGAGTTGGCCCTCCGCGAGGCCCTGTTCCGTTATGTGCTGCGGCTGGGCGACGACAGCCTGATCCTCGGCCAGCGGCTGGGCGAATGGTGCGGGCGCGCGCCGATGCTCGAGGTCGACCTGGCTCTGGCCAACCTGGGCCTGGACCTGATCGGACAGGCGATCCATCTGTTGGCCTATGCCGGCGAGATCGAGGGCGCGGGGCGCGACGGCGACCGGCTGGCCTTTCACCGGGACGTGCTGGACTATTCCAACTGCCTTCTGGTCGAGCAGCCTGGCGGGGACTTCGCCCGCACCATCGCGCGGCAGTTCTTCTTCTCCCACTGGCAGCTGCTGCTGTTCCAAGGCCTGTGCGGCTCGACCGACGAGACCCTGGCGGGGATCGCCAAGAAGGCCGTCAAGGAGGTCGCCTATCACGTCCGGTTCGCGTCGGAATGGATCGTGCGCCTCGGCGACGGGACCGAGGAGAGCCGGCGGCGAATCTTATCGGGCATCGACTGGTGCTGGCGCTTCGTCGATGAATTGTTCGAGACCGATGCGGTAACGCGCCAACTGGTCGCGACCGGCGTCGCCGTCGATCCATCCGGCCTACGCGAGGCCTACGACACGGCGATCGGGCTGGTGCTGGACGAGGCCACCCTGCCCCGCGCCGCGCCGCGCCGCGGCGTGGTCGGCGGACGGCAAGGCCGCCATTCCGAACACCTGGGTCATCTGTTGGCCGAGATGCAGTTCCTGCCGCGCGCCTATCCGGACGCGGTGTGGTGAGCGATGGCCGAGGCCGTTAGCCTGTCAGGCCTTGCTGAGCGCATCCGCGAGGTGTTGGCCGATGTGCCCGACCCGGAGATCCCAGCGGTGTCCATCGTGGACCTCGGTATCGTGCGCGACATCGACGCCAGTGCGCCAAGCGTGGTGGTGACACCAACCTACACCGGCTGTCCGGCGACGGCGGTTATCGAGCGGTCGATCCGCGCGGCGCTAGATGCGGCGGGGTTGCCGAATGTCGCCATCCGCTCACGGCTCGATCCGCCCTGGACCACCGACTGGATTACCGATGAGGGCCGCGAGAAACTACGGGCCTATGGCATCGCCCCGCCGCCGGCGAGCGCCTCGCTGAGGGGAAGACAGCCGGTCGCCTGCCCGCGTTGCGCCTCCATCGCAACCGAGGAGATCAGCCGGTTCGGCTCGACGCCCTGCAAGGCGCTCTGGCGCTGCAAGGCCTGTGGCGAGCCGTTCGACACGTTCAAGTGCCACTAATCGCGCATGTTTGAGGCTTAGATGACCCAAGGATTCCACCCATTGCGCGTGGCCGAGGTGCGCCGGGAAACGCCGGACGCGGTTTCGATCCGGTTCGAGCTGCCACCCGAACTGAAAGACACCTTCGCCTTCAAGGCCGGCCAGCACCTGACCTTACGCACCCTGCTGCAGGACGAAGATATCCGCCGCAACTATTCAGTCTGCGTATCACCGCATGAGGGCGAGCTGCGGGTTGCGGTCAAGCAAATCGCCGGCGGCGCCTTTTCCAGCTGGATCAACACCGCCGTTCAGCCCGGCGCGGTGATCGACGTGACTCCGCCCCACGGCAGCTTCACCTGGACCTTTGATCCCATGGCGGAGCACCGCTATGTGGGGTTTGCCGGCGGCTCGGGCATCACGCCGGTGATATCGCTGCTGAAGACCGTGCTGGCGCAGGAGCCGAAGAGCCGCTTCACCCTGGTCTACGGCAACCGCACCGCCGCCCAGGTGATGTTCCTGGAGGAGCTGGCGGCGCTGAAGAATCGCTATCTCGACCGGCTTGAGGTGTTCCACTTCCTGGAGGATGAGGAAGAGGAGATCGATCTGTTCAACGGGCGCCTCGACGCTGCAAAGACCGACCAGGTGTTGGATAGCCTGGTCAGGTCGGACGATGTCGACGCCTTCTTCATCTGCGGCCCTGGACCGATGATGGATGCCGTCGAAAGCGGCCTGAAGGCTCACGGGGTGCCAAGCGGCAAGATCCTGATTGAGCGCTTCCTGGTCGGCGCGGTCTCCGCCGCCCAGGCCGCCGCCGCCCAAACCTTGGTCGCCAAGGCGCGGGGGTTGCGGGTGTCGTTGGTGTTGGATGGACGCAGGTCCTCGGTCGACTTCGGCGCCGAAAGCCATAGCGTCCTAGACGCCGCCCGCGCGGCCGGCCTGCCCGCGCCCTATGCCTGCAAAGGCGGGGTCTGCGCCACCTGCCGCGCCAAACTGGTGGCCGGGACGGTGGAGATGAAGGTCAACTATGGCCTGAGCGAAATCGAACTCGCCCAGGGCTATGTGTTGACCTGCCAGGCGGTGCCGACCAGTGACGGCGTGGTCTTGGATTACGACGCGTAATGACCACTGAGGTGATGACGATCGGGGAGAGGTTTGCCCCGTCAACCCATCCCTTCCAGCCCTCGCAAAGTGATGTCCGCGGCCAGATCGGCGACCTCCTTGGTGCTGACCGCGCCGTCGGCATTGAACCAGGTGTGGGTCCAGTTGATCATGCCGAAGAACAGCATGGCGCTGGGGGTCTGCGCGCGTTTGCGGCGCTTTAGCGCGGGTTGAATCTCGATCATCAGTTGCTCGATCATCCTGATCAGCCGCCGCTGGCGCGAGACAATGTCGGCGCGGCGGTCCGCGGGAAGATTGTCCAGCTCATTGAGAAGCACGCGGTGGCGGGCCGCCGCACCCACGTACAGCTCCATGAACCGGCGTGTGAGCGCGCGCAGCCTATCGGCGGCAGGGGCGTCCATGGCCAAGGCGGTGTTCATCGCCTCGTTCAGGTCGCGCAGGTGGGAATCCATCACCTCGAACAGGATGTCTTCCTTCGAAGGATAGTAGTGATAGAGCAGCGACTTGGACATGCCGAGTTCGGCGGCCAGGTCGGAGACTGAGGCGCCGAGAAAGCCCCGCGCGGCATAGAGTTCGGCGGCCTTCTCGACGATGGTGAGGCGGCGTTGTTCGTAGTCCGCGGCCTGCGTGCGAGCCATGCCTCTTCCTTTGCTCAGCTATCAGACCGATCGATAGGGGTTTTTCAGTCCGCTTTCGAGCCCAGTTCACAAGCAAGAAGCCTATGATTGTCCGACGCCGGAAGCGCTACACCGACTACATGGTCGTTATCCAAAGGCAGCACCGTCGAATTAGTTAGCTGCTGAATCCAACAATCCTCGCACGCCAACAACTCGCCCGGAGCACACCTCATGGGCGCTCTCCCTAACCTGCCAGCGCAGTTCCGTTTCTCCGTTCGACCTTCAGGTTCAAGAACCCGAGGTCAAAACCACGACAAAGAAAACGCCGACAACCCATTGTATTAGCGGCGTTTTTCTGGGTGCGGGGACTTGCAACCATCTCAAATTGCGCCTCATCTCCGACCATCTCACAGCCTTCGCTGAGCACGCCCTAGCGTCAACCATCGGACTATCTCGCTCGGCGGCCTAGGTCATAGTGCGATCAAACTCAGCTTAGCAGATATCCATTTTTCGCGGGCCGTCCGCGAGTCGGGCGGCGCCTTAAGCGCGCCGGCATTTTGTCCGACTGTTCAATGCCATGGAGCATATAGGCTGAGTATTATCGCTGCGGCGAGCAGGAGTAAAAACGGCGAAAATACCGTCAAGATGGACATCAACATCGGCGAAAGCCGGACATGAGGTCCATGCAAATGAAACCCGCTAGCCATCTCGCTTCCTCCGCGCGGTCCTTTACGTCGCGGGTCGCATTCAGCGGCGCCGCGAATCGGGATCCTGCTGCTGTCCGGATTCAAGCCACCGAACACCTCCGCCGACCAATATACATCGCCTTACGATATAATTCGCCCCCTAAAATTCCAACGGGGGCGCGGGCCTGCTCCGGTCGCCGGCCGCCTCTAAGTCGGCCGCGTGTTGCGCGCGAAATAGGCGCGCCGGTCATGCTCTGAACGCGCGACGGCCCCCCTCACCTGCAGAAGATCCTTGCGGGTCAAAAGCCCGACCAGAACGCCGGTCTTTCTATCGGTTACGGGAAGCCGCCCCTGGTCGGTCGCCAGCATGACATCGACGGCCCGGGCGGTCACATCGTCTGGATGAACGATCGGAAGCGAGGCGTCGGAGATGCGCTCGCCCAGGCGTTCGTCGTCATGTCCACCCTCGGCCCGCCAGAGCAGCGCATCGGCGCGCGAGACGAGGCCGACGGGCCGGCCGCCAGCATCAACGACGGGGTAGACCCGATGACGGCCCGCCGCGAGAACCGCGACCGCCTCGGGAACGGGAAGATCGTCATTGAGAACATCGACGTCTCGGACCATGACCTCGGACACGCGAGTCAACTCGTGTGGATCGACGCCATATTCACGGCTGATGTGCTGGCCCCGGCGCGCGATCTTCTCCGTCAGGATCGAGCGCTTGAGCAACAGCACGGTCACCGCATAAGCGGCGGCGGCGGCCGCCAGCAGCGGCGCCAGCATTCGCACGTCGCCGGTGAGTTCCACGGCAAAGATCGCGCCTGTCAACGGCGCCCGCATCGTGCCGCCCAACATGGCCGCCATGCCAAGAAGCGCCCAAAAGCCCGGCGCGCCAGGCAGCCAATGGCCGACCAGCCAGCCCATCGCGCCACCGAGGATCAGCAAAGGCGCCAGCACCCCGCCGGACGTGCCCGAGGACAGCGCCAGCAACCAGATCACGGCCTTCACCAGAAGAATCGCCAGGACGGCCTGAACGAGCAGATGGCCGGTAAGGAGATCGCCGATGACGTCATAGCCGACGCCAAGCGCTCGGGGTTCAATCAGGCCGCCAAGCCCCACCGCCAAGCCGCCCAGCGCCGGCCACCACATCCAGTGGATCGGCAGGTGTTCGAAGGCGTCTTCCAATTTGTAGAGCAGCTTGGTCAGGAGGCCCGACTGGAGCCCGGCCAGGACGCCAAGACCCGCACAGGCGATCAGACCCCACCAAGGCAGCGCCGGGTCGCCCGAGAAGGGGAATAGCGGACCGACCCCGAACAACAGCGGTCGCCAGCAGGTCGCCGTAACCGCCGCGGCGACAACCGGGATGAAGCTGCGCGGACGCCACTCGAACAACAGAAGCTCTACCGCCAGAAGGACGGCCGCCACCGGCGTTCCGAAGATGGCGGTCATGCCGGCCGCGGCGCCAGCGACCAGCAGGGTCTTGCGTTCCGCCGCGCTCAGATGGAAAAATTGGGCGAACAGCGAGCCAATCGCGCCGCCGGTCATGATGATCGGCCCTTCTGCGCCGAACGGGCCGCCGGTGCCGATGGCGATGGCCGACGAAATGGGCTTGAGAATAGCGACCTTGGGCGACATGCGGCTACCGCCGATCAGGATGGCCTCGATCGCTTCGGGAATCCCATGGCCGCGGATTTTCTCCGAGCCGAAACGAGCCATCAGCCCGATGACGAGGCCTCCGATGACCGGCGCGACCACCATCCAGGGTGTACGCGCCGCGCGGGCCAAGGACACCGACGTTGTGTCCAAGCGGTCGAACCAGACCAGGTTGGTGACCAGGGCGATCAGTTTGATCAGGATCCAGGCGGCGAACGCCCCGCCCGTGCCGATCACCAGAGCCATGCCGGCCAGCATCAGCAGGCGACGGTCGGCCTTGAAATCAGCCAAGCCAGGGTTGCGGGCGCCGCGGGCGGCCGCGCCCTGGAATTTCTCCGCGCGGATTTTCGTATTCTCGGCCATCATCGCTCCAGTCTCGTGCGTCGCCGCATATATATCGTAATACGATATTGTCTAGAGACTGAACCCGGCTAACGGTCGCAGGAGACGGACATGACATCGGAAACGGAAGCGCCGAGCGACCTCTCCAAGGAGCAGTACGCGGCCATCGCCGCCTTCCGTTACGAACTGCGGCGGTTCCTCGCCTTCAGCGAAGCGGCCGCCGCTACGGTGGGCCTGCCGCCTCAGCAGCACCAAGCGCTTTTGGTCATCGCGGGATATGCCGGCCCATCGGGGCCGACCGTCGGAATCATCTCGGATCAACTTCTGGTCGCACCACATACAGCGGCCGAGCTTGTGTCCCGCATGGCCGAGGCCGCGCTGGTGACGAAGACATCATCGATCCATGACCGCCGACGCGTGGAGCTCATGTTGACTCCGAAGGCCGAAGACCTGCTGCGCCGGCTCACTGTGGCGCATCTCGAAGAACTCAAAACCCTGGAACCGGCCCTGACCCGGGCGCTCGGCCGCCTGAACCGCACCCGCCCAGGATAGCCGAAAACTGATCACGCCAGCTGCGTCCACAGGTTGCGCTTCACCTACCGGGTAGAGAGGATGGCAGGCGCAGAGATGCTTCGATGGTGAAGAACCCGAACGACTGCTCGACCCATTGATGCACCACCCACGCCAGAAGTCGGTTCAGCCAGTCGGCCCTGCTTCAGCGCCGTCCTCCGCGCCGGCGTTGGAGCCGATTTAGCCCAATGGGCCGGAGTCATATTCAACATCACCGTTGACGTCTGATTAACCCGGTGCTTCGATGAAGGTTGGGCGCACCCCGCGCTCAAAGGACGATCAGCATGCAGCTTACAAGCGCGTCACCCACCGCCAGTGGGCGGTTGAAATGACATTTGGCGTTACCGGCTCGGCCCTGACTCCAACGCAACCTGTCCGTCTTATTCCTGTGATTTTGATTTGCACGGCCGTCGCGTTCCTTGAGGGGTTCGATATCCTTTCAATCTCCATCGCGGCTCCGCAGATCGCCACGCAGCTTGGAATTCATCACAGCCAAATGGGCGAGATCTTCGCTATCGGCCAAGCGGGGATGGTGCTGGGCGCCCTTATTGGAGGAGGCGCTGGCGACCGGTTCGGCCGGCGAAACATTGTAATCGCTGGCGCCTTATTCTTTGGTGTCTTTAGCCTGTCCACCATCCTAACGACGAGCGCCTTGACGATTGAGGCGGCGCGGGCATTCACAGGCGTTGGGATAGGAATGGCCTTACCTAACCTTATCAATTTGGCCGTGGAATATGCGCCCGACCGCCATCGAGGCGCGCTCGTGTCCGTTGTCCTCGCTGGACAATCCGCCGGCGGCGTCGTCGTCGCGCTCCTGGGAGCGTCCTTTCTTGCTGCTTGGGGGTGGAAAAGCCTCTTCTATATCGGCGGCCTAGCGCCGTTGGTGCTGCTTCCCGCCCTTATGCTGCTGCCCAGACAACGACCGCGCGCGGGAAGACGCGAAGCGTTCGATGGGAAAAAAGCAATTCAGGCGGTGTTCGGGGAACAGCGCGGGGTGACGACGCT
>Ga0302314_10010986_pt1 | contig 15817 bp, 9 predicted proteins | sample III_Palsa_N2_3_FD_200533 | JGI IMG/M metagenome (GOLD analysis project Ga0302314, IMG submission 200533) | Peat permafrost microbial communities from Stordalen Mire near Abisko, Sweden - III_Palsa_N2_3 | ecosystem: Environmental > Terrestrial > Soil > Palsa > Peat permafrost | place: Sweden...
CCCGCGTAGTCGACGCTCCAGTATTTGACCGTGTGGCTGCCGAGCGCGGAGACGGTAAAGATGCCGTCATAGGTGATCGCCGGTCCGCCGTCGAGCTCATAGTAGGTGTAGTGGACCTGGCTCAGGTTGTCTGACCAGTTGAAGCTTACGTTCACGGCTGTGTCGTATGTGCTGCCGCTGTAGACGGTCCCGGAAAGTCCCACCGTGGTAACAGGCGGAGTGGTATCGATGTACACATACTCAAAGGACTCGTTGCTGAAGTTGCCCGCGTTGTCCTCGGTGAAGTAGTAGATGTAGTTCGCCAACTGCTCTGAGATTGTGATTGGACCGTTGTACACCGAGCAGGAACCGAGACTGCCCGAGCTGCAATAGGAGTTGATGGCATAGTAGGTCTTTTTGATGCCGGATCCGGTGCCGTTGCCGCTGCCCGGATCGGTTGGTGTCAGCGTGACCTGGACCGACTGGTTGACCCAGTTGGTGTTGGCATTGGACGGGATGTTGCTCACGGAGATGGTGGGTGGGGTGATGTCGTAGCAGATGGACCCGTAGGTTTGGTCGCCGGTGGTCCAGCCCTGGTTGTTCCAGCCGCGGACGTGGGCGGTATGGCATCCCTGGGAGACGCCGCCGGGACAGGTGGGATTTCCCACCAGGGTCATGCAGCCATCGGTGTAGTTGGGATATTCGGGGCCGCTCCAATAGGTGTCTCCGGTGCCGCCGTGGGGCTTGCTGAAGGAGTCGGACGGCAGAGAGTCCCAACCCTGGGTGAAGCCGGCGACGCCGCTGCTGGCCGTGCTGCCGGACGGTTCAGGGTCTTTGATTGTCCAGGAAATCTGCTGGTCGGAGTTGTACCAGCGGCCGGTGGCCGGGCCGGAAAAGGTCACGGTGGGTCCAGAGCCAGTGGCGGGGATGAGATACCAGTTGATGGCCCAGGCCAGCTGCAGCATGTTCGCCGAGCCCCAGCCGGTGACATTGTCCCAGCCCGTCTTCGTGCAGTAGTAGCCAAGCCCCTGGGACGCGGTGACGTCGTTGTTGTTGCAGTAATTTCCCGTCATGTCGTAGAAGGGGTAGTGCGAGACATACCCAGCGCCGTACTGGGCGGGGGCATAGAAGAACGACATGGGATCGCCCACGGGAGTACAGGAGGACGTGCCGCCTGTACCGCAGATGTGGCCGATGTAGTTCAGGTAGGAGTTCTCCTGCGCAAAGAAGCCGGCAAGTTCAGGCGCCACCACGCTGGTGCCGTTGGCGCTGCCCTGCAGCTTGCCGTTGAAATAGAGGCTCTGGCCCACGCCGAGGGCGTTGAGGGAGATATCGGGGGACTGGCGCTTGCTTCCGCCAAGAAAGCTCTGCCAGGCCTGCTTGGCATAGTAGGAGCTTATGCCGCCGCCGGAACCGCCGTTGTTCTGGCCGCAGGCGCCGAAGTAGGTGCCGCCCTGCCAGGCATGCTCGTAGTCCCAGCTTCCGTCGTTGTAGACCTGGAGCTGTGTGCCTCCGGCGGCGAGAACGAGATAGTCGGAGCCGGGATAGGCCACAGCCTCGTGCGCGGTGTTGTAGGTTGATGAGCCCTTGGGGAGATAGCAATCGTCGGAGGAGCCGCGATCGCCGGAGGCGGCGATGAGGGTCCAGCCCTCGCCGACCATGTTGTTGAAAATGTTGTGGCGGTCGTCCATGGTGCCGGTGGAGCATTGGTAGTTCTCGGTGCAGCTCCAGCTGGTGGTGAACACCCGCGCATCGTTGTCGCTCAGCATGTAACCGTACAAGTCGGTAAAAGTGCCGTTGTTGTAGTTGGCGCCAATGTAGACCCAGATGTGGGACGTGTCGTTGGACGAGCCAAAGCTGTTGGCGGTGGCGATAGTCCATTCCAGATCCTGGGTGGTCTCGCCGCTGGGGCAGTCGGTGGGGTCAGAGGAACAGTCGATGTTGCCGTCGATGAGCCAGGTGCTGTAGTTCTCGGCAAGATAGGGAAATGCGGTGTGAAAGCCGGCGATATCGCTGCCGTTGTAGTTGCCGAACGCGGCAATCGCGATGCTGGAAACGTTGGGCGAGCCACCCGAGTCGTTGTGGGGATTGCAGCAGTGGCCCAGGTTATCGAGGCCGTCGTAGTTGTATACCTGCGAGCTGTAAACGCCCGCGGGTGTGAGCTCGTTGTTGTCGATGGGTGGGCCAAAGTTCGACGGCGGCGGCCGCTTGCCGGCCTCCGTCTCTGCAGCCCGAATCACGGCCGGGTCGGCGTCGGCGCGGCCTTCGCCCCCGCGCGCGACAGGCGGACCTTCCGCGTAGTCCGCAGGGTGGCCTTCTGCCGAATCTGGGCGGGAACCGTGATCGTGCTGGATGCTGTTCAGGCCCTCAATGTTGTGGACGATGCCGGAGAGACTGGCGGGAATCACCGGGTCGTGGTCGATGGAGAACTTCAAGTCAGGCTCGCTGGGGACCTGGTAGCGGTCGATGGTCACGCCCAGGGCATTCTCGATGACCCCCGCGGGCGCTTCCACGTCCACCAGGAGGCGATGGTTGAAGCGATGGGTGACGGTGAATCCCTGGCTCTCAGCCCAGTCCACTACCTTCTGCTCGTCCTCGGCCGAGGGCGCGAAGCGGGCGTTCCACTGCTCGGGAGTCAGGAACTGGTGGAAGTTGGGCGAGCCCTTGGTTTGGAGTTCCTGGAGGAACTGCTCCTCTTCGGCAAGGTGCGGCGGCTGGATGCCCAGCACCAGGCGCAGCTTTTGCTGGGGGTTGTAATGGCTGACGCGCGTGGCGGTCCCCTCCAGCACCTGGATGGGCACGTGGCCGGCCAGGGTGACCAGGCCGCCCGGAGCCACGAGGATCGGTTTTACGGGGGCGGAAGCGGCACTCTGCGCCTGAGTCGGCCACGCGCTGACCAGAAGCGTGGCGATGGCGAAGAGACAAGACAGGGCGATAGCCATGCCTGCGGAACGGGAAGGGGGGAGATGCTTCATGATTTTGCCTCGCAGGGGGAAGGCCCAACTTTGCAATTGCCAATAAGCCCTGGGGGGAACGGGCAGCTGCAATGTTGTTCCATTGTGAAACCTCAACAATATTGCACAGGCCCGTGAATGGTGTCTTTAAATATTCTCAATAAAAATTGAGGGCATCTAACTCTTCTCCTGTCAACGCCTTGGAAATTGATCTCAATGCCTTCATTGCCCTCTGAGGCCATGCGATTACCCTGCAGGTGGGCGCCTGAGCCTGTGCGGGTGAAGCCTGGAAAGGTGCTGCGGCGCCTGTTTCGATCGCCATAAATTCGATATCTTACGAAAAGAAGTTATCGAGGCCGACACCCGGAAATCGCCTTCCCTTCGGGCATCGAGACTCTCGCGGAGACTGCCCGTCTTTCCGTCTTCTGCTGTTATCCTTTTCGGCAACCCTCGGCGGCCGGGGCGCAGGCATTGCGCGATTGTGCCTGTCGCGTCTTACAATAGCGGCAGCGAGAAAATCAGAGCGCCGCGGGAAGTCACTTCCGCAAGCGCAATGAAGGGCCCATGCAGGTAACTCGCCAGGCAATTCGCAATCCTCATTTTTTCCCGGGGCTGATCGCGAACGGCCCCGCCTTGGAATCCCCACGTCCTGCAGGACAGAAAAGGAAGCACCTTTGAGCGCAATGTGGAAACCCAACCAGACCGGAACACCGTCCGTCAGCCCCACCCCGGAACCCCCGCGTCCGTCGCCCCCTCCGCCGGCCGTTCTTGAGCCCACACCCCGCCCTAGTGCGCCCGGCCCGACCGCGGTCACCGGCGAACAGGCCACCATCGGCAAGGGCCTGTATATCAAGGGCGAAATCACCGGTTCCGAGTCCCTCTATGTGGATGGCAAGATCGAGGGAAGCGTGAACCTGCCCGGCAACCGCGTGACCATCGGCCGCAACGGCCAGGTGTCGGCCAGCATCAACGCCCGCGAGATCGTGGTGCTGGGCAAGGTGCGCGGCAATATCGTGGCTACCGACCGGGTCGATATCCGCGCCGAGGGCGCGCTGACCGGCGACGTGGCTGCGGCCCGCATCAGCATCGAGGATGGCGCGTTCTTCAAGGGCGGCATCGACATCCGCAAGCCAGACGCCAAGTCTGGAGCACCGGCAACCTCCACGGCCGAGCCGCTCAAGGCTGCGCAGGGATAGACGCCCTTTACGCAGGTTGACGAAGCACAAAAGCCCCGCGGCATCGGCGGGGCTTTTGTGCTTCCGCGTTGGCATGCAGTCCCCATTGCACAGGGATGGCAGGAATGGATTGAAAACGAGCCTGAAACGGCTTAGGAACGAACAGGAAATGAAATCAGTATTGTTGAATATAATTGACAGAAAATAAACGAGATGAAAAAATATGAGTTTGAGATGACTTCGAAATAGAGCGGTAATTGAGATGATACGGTATGAGCTTCCAAGGCACTGGATTTTCTATGATGCTGGCGCAGTGATGGCTGCGTTGGTTGCCGCCAAGTCGGCTGTTCAGTCGCTTACGACGTTGCCTTTCCAGAAGAGCTGGGTCGAAGCCTTGCAGGAGTTGCAGTTAAAGCGCGAAGTAGCGGGAACCAGCCGCATAGAAGGAGCGGAATTCACAGAAAAGGAGCTGGAAGAAGCGATCCAGCCCCATGTTTCTGCTGAGGAATTGCGCACTCGATCCCAGCGCCAGGCGCATTCTGCAATGCAAACCTATCGCTGGATCGGACAGCTTCCTAAAGACCGCCCGATTTCGCCCGATTTAGTGCGTGAGATTCATCGCCGCCTTGTGACCGGTTGCGACGAAGACCATTGCCCGCCCGGGGAGCTTCGTGGCCGCGACTACAACGTCACATTCGGCATTCCGCAGCATCGTGGCGTGGAAGGCGGACCGGCCTGCGAACAAGCCTTTCAATCGTTGCTTCAATCCGTCGCGGCTGAATTCCGCGATCACGACCCGCTGATTCAGGCGATGGCGATTCACTACCATCTGGCCGCGATGCATCCGTTCCTCGATGGGAACGGCCGAACTGCCCGCGCGGTTGAAGCGCTGCTGCTGCAGCAAGCCGGACTCACCGACCGGGCGTTTATCGCGATGTCGAATTACTACTATGACGAGAAGTCTGCGTATTTGCGCATCCTCAGTGAGGTCCCCCAGGGCAGCCACGATCTGACGCCGTTTCTGATCTTCGCCTTGCAGGGGGTTCGCATCCAGTGCGAACGGCTTACCGCCGAGATTCGCAAACAGATGCAGCGCGCCCTTTTCCGCGACACCATGTATAGCCTGTTCAACCGGTTGGAGACAAAACGAAAGCGAGTCGTTGGGGAGCGGCAGATCGAAATTTTGAAGATTCTGCTCGATGAAACCGATGTTGGCATATACGAGTTGTCCAAGAAGACGCGGTTCGCCTATAAGTCTATCCAGAACTACAGAAAAGCATACTTCCGCGACTTTGTGCAGCTAAAAGAGTTAAGGGCAATAAGACTTGAAGTGAGTGACGCCGCCTCTCGCCTCCCTGATGTACCTGTTATGGGGGATATGAGGGTCTCTATCAACCTCGACTGGCCGCAGGAGATCGACGAAAGTGAATTCCTGCGGCGGATGAAGACAATGCCCAAGGGCAAGACCTTCAAGTTCCTTTCCTGAGATTGCCTTATCCCAGCCCCAGCCGCTTCATGGCCACTTTAGGCAGCGCCGAGCCAGTGATTTCCAGCAGGAATTTTACCGCCGCCGTCCACAGGATCGTTCCCACCGCAAGCAGCGCCAGATCGGCCCATCGTGTAGGGTGAGCAAGTTGAGTCGGCAGCGCCCTGCCCAGCGCGGCAAACGCGCCCCACACCAGCCCCCCGCCCACTGTACCGGCCAGCAGGCAGCGGCCCAGCTCGGCAAAGTCCAGGCTGGCCAGCGACACCATGCGCCGCCGATGCAGCAGCAGCGCCAGCGTCAGGGTCTGCATGGTGATTCCCACGTCCGACGCGATGGCCAGGCCCATTGCGCCCAGCCAGCGATAGAGCGCGTAATAAATCGGCAGCGAAACCAGGGTGACCACCGTACCAACGGCCATCGGCAGGATGGTGTTGCCCGCGGCGTAAGAGGCGCGCGCGTAGATGGCCTGCGCCGCCCACAAAAACATGGCCACGGAGAACACGGCAAAGTAGACGGCGCACTCGCGCGCATCGCCGCCGGTAAAGCGGCCGCCGGCAAAGAGCAGATCGACGAAGGGCACGGCCATGGCCACCAGCGCCGAGGCCACCAGCAGTCCCATTGCGGACACCCGCGACACGGAGTCGGCTACTTCGGTCGCAAATTCGAAACGGCGATCCTGCGACCACAAACTCGCGAAAAACGGCATCGACGCTGCGCCCGCGGCTTGCGCCAGCACCGCCATGGGCGCGGTGAAGAGCTGTTTGGCATAGCTCATCAGCGAGACCGCGCCGGCCGTGTGCGAGGCGAAGTGGGAGATGATCCAGCTGTCGGCCGTGACCAGCGAGACGCCCAGCATCAATGGAAGTGAAAGCCGCACCCACTCGCGCAGGCCGGGGTCGCTCAAGTCCCATATCGGCCGAAAGCGCGCTCCCAGCCGATGGGCAAAATACGCATTCAGCAGAAACGGACCGACGAACGCACCGGCTACAGTCCCGATGGCCAGCGAGGACACGCCCATGCGCCGCACCAGCAACAGGCCGCCGACAATGGTGCCCAGGTTATAGATGAGCGGCGCCACCGCCTGCACGCTGAACTGCTTGCGCACCAAGAGCACCGCACCCGAGACTCCGCCGGCAAAGAAGAACAGTTGCGCGGGCAGCAGGATGCGCGTCAGCCGCGTGCAGAGCGCGGCCTTGTCCGCCGCGTACCCGGGAAACCACCAGTGCACATACCAGGGCGCGGCGATCTCGGCCAGCACAATGGCCGCGCCCAGCACCACATACATGGTGGTCAGGATCACCGAGAGCGAGCGGTGGCCCTCCTCTTCGCGGCCCGCGTCGCGGTAGCGCGTGAGGATGGTGACAAACGTGATGGACGCCGCACCGCCCACCAGGAAGTAGGAGATCATGTCGGGCAGCACAAAGGCGCCGTTGAGGGCGTCGGCCTCCATGCCCTTGCCAAAGAGCCAGAGGATGTACTTGACCCGCACCAGCCCCATGATGCGCGAGAGCAGGCCAAAAACCATCAGCAGCACGGTCGCCGAGAATGCGGAGTGGGCATGGGTGGGCCGCAGCAGGCGCCACGCGCGGGCCCAGCGCGAGTGCGAGGGTTGCGGAGGTTGAGATGATGCCGGGCTTGCCACTGGTGTCGATTCTATAGGGCGGTGCAGTGGGAATTTGTCGCGATGGGGTTCATGTTTTGGTGCCGATGCGAAGGCGCGAAGGATTGAGATGCCACGCCTGCGGGCGGCGCGGGCGCCTACCGATCAATTCAGCATCTTAACTTGCAGCGCAACTAGAGGAACGGGCGGGCGCGGCAGGGCAACCGAGGACTTCCTCTGGGGATTCTGGCGCCAGTGTACTCATTCGTATTACCTTACATTCTGGTTGCGCTCTGTACGGATCGCAGGCACGAACTTGAAGGTTTGTGGGATCCCAGGTCCCAAAATCGGGACCTGGGGCGCCCATATCGATGGGGTAATTTGCAAAAATAGCCTGGCGCGCCAGCCCTGGAACGGCGATAGGGAGAACGGCTCTGATGATGGAATTTCATATTTCGCGAGATGCGCGCGAGCGCTACCAGTTCAACAAATCGCTGTTCTCCTTTAACGGGAATGTGGTCTTTGCCAGCATGCGCGCGTGCCGCGAGTTTGCGTACCGCATGAACCTGGTGCGCGATGCGGCGCGGCATCCGGAGCGCGCGGTGCACGCGGGCTCGCTCTACGCCATGGGCCTGATCGACGAGGCCAGCCACGCGCTGATGGCGCGGTATCGCGAGCAGTTTGACCCCGAGGTGATGACGGCCGCGCTGAGCTGGTTCGCGTCGCATGTGGGCGCGGACGCTCTCGACCTCATGCTGCTGACGTTTGTGGAGCATTTTCCCGGGTCGACGGTGATAAGCGGCGAGGAGACCGCGCAGCAATGGCTGGCAGGCGCGACTGGCGGCGTGCCTCATCGCGCGGCCGCACTCGAAGAGATGATGCTGCTGTGGACGGCTAACCGCAACGAGGCGTTCAAGCCGTTTGAAGAGCTATTTGAAGACAAGACGCTGGCCGAGCAGACGGTCTACAAGCAGGTGACGCAGCAGCTGCCGGACTACTTTGCCACGCGGCCGCTGGTGCCGGTGGCGAATGCCAGGCCAGTGTCGCTGCTGGATATGCTGCGCGCGCCCGCTATGAATTCGCCGCTCTCGCTGGCCGAGCAGCTGGCCATGATTCGTACGCTATGGAAGCCGCTGCTGGGCGACAGCATGGAGCGTTACCTGCTGGTTGCCGGCGAAGTGCTGCATGAGGAAGAGCTGGCCATCTGGGCGCAGTTCAATCCGCCGTCGGCGGAGGCGCAGGCTGCCGCGTCGGCTGCGGCGCAGGCTGCGGCAGAGGCAGCGGCGCGGCGGCGGCGCGAGAGCGGCCATCAGGACTGGCCATCGATTGTGAGCCATTCCGACGTGCCGACGTTTGGCGATCCGGCGCATGAGTACGAGAAATTTTCACCCGACACGGCGTGGATGCCGAACACCGTGCTGATCGCCAAGAGCACGTATGTGTGGCTGGCGCAGCTCTCGCGCCTATATGGCCGGAGCATCGCACGGCTCGATGAGATTCCCGACGAAGAGCTGCAGACGCTGGCCGACCGCGGGCTCAATTCGCTGTGGCTGATCGGCATCTGGGAGCGCAGCCGCGCCTCGAAGACCATCAAGCAGCTGTGCGGCAACACAGACGCCGTTGCGTCGGCCTATTCGCTCTTCGACTATCGCATCGCAGAGGACCTGGGCGGCGAGAGCGCCTACATTCGCCTGCGCGACAAGTGCTATCACCGCGGCATTCGCCTGGCCAGCGACATGGTGCCGAATCACATGGGCATCGATTCGCCGTGGGTGGTCGAGCATCCGGAGTGGTTTATCTCGCGCCCCGATTCGCCCTATCCCGCATATAGGTTTGAAGGGCCGGATCTCTCGAACGATGGGCGCGTCGAAATCAAAATCGAAGACCACTACTTTGAGCAGACCGATGCCGCGGTGGTGTTTCGCCGCCGCGATCGCATGACCGGCGACACGCGCTACATCTATCACGGCAACGACGGCACCAGCTTCCCGTGGAACGACACGGCGCAGCTCGACTACCTCAATCCGGCGGTGCGCGAGCAGGTGATTCAGACCATTCTGCACGTGGCGCGGCTGTTCCCGGTGATCCGCTTCGACGCGGCCATGACGCTGGCCAAGCGGCACTTTCACCGGCTCTGGTTTCCCGGCGAGGGATCGAGCGGCGCCATCCCTTCGCGCGCCGAGTTCTCGATGTCCGATGCGGAGTTCAATCGCATCATGCCGCATGAATTCTGGCGCGAGGTGGTGGATCGCGTGGCTGCGGAGGTGCCCGGCACGTTGCTGCTGGCTGAGGCCTTCTGGCTCATGGAGGGCTACTTCGTGCGCACGCTGGGCATGCATCGCGTCTACAACAGCGCCTTCATGAACATGATGCGCGACGAGAAGAACGCCGAATATCGCTCGGTGATCAAGAATACGCTGGAGTTCGATCCCGACATCATGAAGCGCTATGTGAACTTCATGTCGAATCCCGATGAGCGCACGGCCATGGACCAGTTCGGCACCGGCGACAAATGCTTTGGCGTGGCCGCGCTGATGTCTACGCTCCCCGGGCTGCCGATGTTTGGCCACGGGCAGATCGAGGGATTCACCGAAAAATACGGCATGGAATACCAGCGGCCGCGCTACGAAGAGAACGCCGATCAGCGCCTGGTGGATCGGCATCAGCGCGAGATTGCTCCGCTGCTCAAGCGGCGATGGCTCTTTGCCGAGAGCAGCAATTTTCTGCTTTACGATTTTTTTGAGGGCAACGGATCGGTGGAAGAGAACGTATTCGCCTATTCGAATCGCAACGGCAATCAGTCGGCGCTGGTGGTCTACAACAATCGCTATGGCACGGCAAGGGGCACCATCGATTTCTCTGCCGCGTATGCCGACAAGAGCACGGGGCAGCTGCGGCAGCTGCGGCTACGCGAAGGGCTGGGCCTTGGCGCCGATCGCATCCTGGCGTATCGCGATTCGCTCACTGGCCTTGAGTATCTGCGCCGTGGCAACGAACTGGCCGAGCGCGGCCTGACACTGGAATTGCATGCCTACGAGTGCCACGTGTTACTGGATTGGCGCGAGCTTGAGGCAACGGCGCAGCAACCGTGGGACCGGCTCTGCGATCAGCTGAATGGGCGCGGCGTGCCCAGCCTGGACGATGCTCTGGTGCAGCTTGAGCTCGCGCCGGTGCACGATGCGCTGCTGGCTCAGCTTGACTCCCGCATTGTGCGTGTCTTTGCGGATCTGGCCGAGCATCCACGGACGGTCGGCGCACAAAAAGATCCCACTCTCGAGTCGCAGCGCAAGCAGTTCTTTGAGCAGGCGTGGCTGCGAGCGCTTGCATTCGTTGCCGCCGCGCAGAAGGCATATCTCAGCGGTGTGGGCGGCGTGCCGCGGCCGGCTGGCGAAGCGCCGGCCAGCCCCGAGTCGCTGGCTCCGGCGTTTCGCGAGCGGCTGCGCGCGGCCATGCGCATCCCGGCGCTTGAGGGGCTTTCGCCTGCGCCGTGGAGCGGTGCGGCGCGCCATGTGCTGCCCAGTCCCAGCCCGCGCCGCACTGCTACCGCGATGTGGGGCCCGGTGCTGGCGTGGAGCGTACTGGAGCTGCTGGCCGAGTCTATCGACGCTGCGGAGCCCGAACGCGCGGCTCTGAATTTGTTTGATCGTCTGCGTCTGCGCGAGCCGTTTGCGCATGCCTTTGCGCGGCTCGGTTTTGAAGGAGAAGAGAGCTGGCACGCCGCCGCGCGCATCAAGGTGGTGTTGCTCACTGGCACCGAGGAAGTGAAGGCAAAGGAGTCCGAGGCCGAGGAACTGGAGGCAGAGGCGGCGATGGAGTGGGAGGGCCCGGTCAAGCCACCTGCCGTGGAGCCAGATGCCGTGCCTGAGCGCGTTGGATTGCCGCCGGACCTGTGGCTCGATCCCGATGTGCGCTGGCTGACCGGCGTGCATGAGGCCGAGGGACACGAGTACCTCATCTGCGAGCCGTATGAAGAACTGCTGTGGTGGATGCGGATGCCGAAGCTGCTGCGCCTGGCCGGCGAGCCCGCGCCCAGCCGCGCCGCCGTGGACGCACTGAGCCACACGGTCGCCGAGGCGCTGGCGGCCGCGAAGGCCGCGGGCTATCGCGTCGAACTGCTCGTGAATCCAACGCTGGCTGCCGAGGTTGCGGAGCCCGCCGAACCGGAAACAGAAGAAGCCGAGGAGCCGCTCACAGAAGAACTGGAGCCGGTGGAAATGGAGACCGAGGAGCCCGCGAAGGCCGAGGCTGCGTCTCGGGATTTGGAGAAACACACATGAGCGAACACATCCAACTGAAAGCAGCAGACGGACATGAACTGGGCGTGTATGTTGCGCGGCCCGCGGGTGAGCCGATTGCGGGCCTTGTCGTCCTGCAGGAAATCTTCGGCGTGAATGCGCACATCCGCTCCGTGGCCGACGGCTACGCGAAGGATGGCTTCCTGGCCGTAGCGCCGGCGCTCTTCGACCGCATCGAGCGCGACGTGGAGCTGGGCTACGAGGGCGAGGACATGCAGCGGGCCAGGACCTTCATTCCCAAACTCGACTGGGAGACGGCGCTGAAAGACGTAAAGGCGGCAATGGAGTTTGCCGCGCGCGAAACGGGCGAGAAAGTGGGCGTGATCGGCTACTGCTGGGGCGGATCGCTGGCATGGCTCGCTGCCACGCGCCTCGGCGCGCCCGTGGCCGTGGGTTATTACGGCGGCCAGATTGCGCGCTTCGCCGACGACGCGCTGTCAGTGCCAGTGATGCTGCACTTCGGCCGGCAGGACCAGCACATTCCTCCGGAGGAAGTGGAGAAGGTGCAGGCTGCGCACCCCGAGGTGGAGATTTACTGGTATGACGCGGGGCATGGCTTCAACTGCGATGCGCGCTCGAGCTACGACCCGGCTCCTGCGGCCCAGGCACGTGAGCGATCGCTCGATTTTCTGAAGAAGCATTTGGTGGATTGAAGGCGGCGCCGCAAGGCGAGACGCAGGTCCTTCGACTCGCTGCGGTCGCTCAGGATGACAGCCTTGAAATTCAGGCAAGTTTCTTGCTGCCGGCCCATCGTCCGTTGCGGTAAAGTTGAATTCCTATGACAACGATGACAGGCACCGCGGTTCGCAACTTCATCGGCGGCCACTGGCACGCCACAAGCCAGGATGGGCTGGAGCTTTTCAACCCCGCGACCGGTGAGCCGCTGGGTCACGCGCCCACAGGCTCGGCTGCTGAGGTCGATGCCGCGGTGCAGGCTGCTCATGCGGCGTTTCCTGCGTGGCGCGCGCTGCCGGCTGTCGATCGCGTGCAGTTTCTCTTCAAGCTCAAGGCGCTGCTTGAGGAGCATCTGGATGAGCTTGGCCGCCTCATCACCATCGAGAATGGCAAGACGCTGGCCGAGGCGAAGGCTGAGCTGCGCCGCGGTATTGAAAACGTCGAAGTGGCTTGCGGCATTCCGGTGCTGATGCAGGGCTACTCGCTTGAAGACGTAGCGCCAGGCATCGACGAGATCATGGTGCGGCAGCCGCTGGGCGTGGTGGCGGCCATCACGCCGTTCAATTTTCCGCTCATGATTCCGCTGTGGTTTCTGCCCTACGCCATCGCCACGGGCAACACCATTGTGGTCAAGCCCAGTGATCGCGTGCCGTTTGCCATCGCGCGCCTGGTTGAGATCATCCACCAGACCGGGCTGCCCGCTGGCGTGGTCAATCTGGTGCAGGGCGGCAAGCCTGCTGTGGACGCGCTGCTTGACCACCCGCAGGTGCGCGCCATCAGCTTTGTCGGCTCCACGCCGGTGGCAAAGTATGTCTACACACGCGGCTCGGCCAGCGGCAAACGCGTGCAGTGCCAGGGTGGCGCGAAGAATCATGTCGTTGTGCTGCCCGACGCCGACCCGGAGAGCACGACCAGGATCATTGCCGACTCGGCATTTGGCTGCGCAGGGCAGCGATGCCTGGCGGTCAGCGTCACGGTGACGATTGGCGAAGCACAGGGATGGTTTCGCGATTCCATCGCTGCAGCCGCCCAGTCGCTCAAGGTGGGCAACGGGCTCGATGCGGCCACGCAGATGGGTCCGGTGATTACGCCGGCCAGCCGCGACCGCGTGATGTCGCTCATCGGGCAGGGCGCGGACCAGGGCGCCCGCGCAATTGTGGATGGACGCGGATTCAAGAGCGAGGGCTCGTTCGTCGGTCCCACGGTGCTGGACGGCCTGCCCGGCGACAGCCCGCTGATGGGGACGGAGATCTTTGGTCCGGTGCTGTCGGTGGTGCATGCCGACTCGGTGGAGCAGGCCATCGAGCTGATCGAGCGCTCCGCCTACGGCAACGCCAGCTCCATCTTTACCAGCTCCGGCGCGGCGGCGCGCAAGTTTCGTAACTCAGTCTCGACAGGCAATGTGGGCGTGAACATCGGCGTGCCCGCGCCCATGGCGTATTTTCCGTTTTCGGGGTGGAAGGGCAGCTTCTTCGGCGTGATGCACGCGCAGGGGCGCGACGCGATCGAGTTCTTCACCGATAAGAAAGTAATCGTGGAGCGCTGGCCGCGGGAGTGGTCGCGGAAGTTCTAAATGTTCGAATCGCCGAAGCCTTCGAGAGAAACGCCCCTTGTGTGAAATCAATTTAGCGAGTTAGTCCCGCTCTCGCGGGGCAAGCGAGTTGGCAGGTTGGCGGGCGCATCGCCAGGCAAACGCCGATGAGCTTTGCATCAATAAATACCGGGCACAAGCCGCTTCGTGCCTTTGCTGTACTCCACATACTCCTGTCCAAAGGCCTCGGTCAGCGCTCGCTCCTCCACGTGGATGCGATAGAGCAGCCCGGCCGTAGGAACCACCAGCATGATGGCCAGGCTCACCCAGTTGCGCTCCGCCACGCCGATCGACGCGAAGCCGATGATGGCGCCGGTGTAGGAAGGATGCCGCACCCAGCGGTACAGGCCGGTTTTGCGCACGGTCTGCGTGGCATGGATTGCCACATTGGTGCTGAATGAAGCGCCGAGGGTGAGGATCGCCGTCCAGCGGAGGACGAGACCGGCAATCAGCATAGACAGCGCCAAAGTGCCCAGCCAGTGGGCGCCGCCGAACATGGTGCGCGCGTGCGTTTCGCCGTACCACATGGCCGCCCACATGGAGGCCCAGATCGACCCCACCACAACGATCAGCGAGCCCCGGTCTTTAATCGTGCCGGTGCGGCGAGTGGTGCGGGTGACGATCTGCAGCAGCACTTCGGAGGCACACCAAATCCAGCAGAGTATTTGAAAGACTCTCGTAGTGGAATCCATGCCGATTGCGCCTGCCTTTCCCGGTTGCCGTTCTGTACGCTCGAAAGCGGTCGAAAGTTCTCTGGCCGCTCTCCTGAATGGTACGCGGAAGGCCGACGTCGGGTCCGTTCTCGAACTTTTTTCGTTGCACCGCGTACTCTCTGCATCCCCGCACACGCATTTCTGCGGATAAGAGAGTAGCAGCGAGAGACATGGCCCACGACTGGCAGGCGGATTTTGAACAACTCGTGGACGCGCATCAGTCGATGGTGTTTTCGCTCGCGCTGCGGATGACCGGCGACCGCGGCCTGGCCGAGGAGATTGCGCAGGATGTATTCATGGAGCTGGACCGGCATCTGGGAAGGATCGAGTCGCCGGAGCACGCGTGCCACTGGCTGCGGCGCGTGACGATGAGCCGGTCGGCGGATGCACTGCGGCGGCGGAAAGTGCGCGGCATGGACCTGTGGGTGGGGATCGACGAGAATCACGGCGCGCACGCTTCGATGGAAGAGCGTTCCTCTCCGCTGGGCACGCGGCTTGAAAGCATGCTGGCCACCCTGCCCGAGGCGCAGCGCGCGGCGCTGGTGCTGCGCTACCAGGAGGACCTGACGCCGGAGGAGATTGCGGCCACGCTGGACGCGCCGCTGGCCACGGTGAAGAGCCAGTTGCAGCGCGGGTTGAAGCTGCTGCGCGCCAAGGCCACAAGCGGTTTACGCGAGTTCGTCAGGGACAAGAAGTATGTGGGAGAAGGTTGAACCGATGGACGACTTTGAACAGGAGCTTGCGCAGGCTCTGGTGCGGCGGCCGGCACCGCCCAGTCTGAAGCGCAAGATCATGGCGCGGCGCAGCGAGCACGGACCGCGCCGTCCGGCGATGCCGTGGCAGCGGCTGGCGGCGGGCGTGGTGCTGGCAGCCATGCTGGGCGGCGGAGTGCTGTGGCGCCAGCTGGTTGAAGAACGGCGCAAGGGTGAAGCAGCACGCGAGCAGGTGCTGACCGCGCTCCGCATCACCGGCCATGCGCTGAATGATGTGAATTCGCGGCTGGCGTCGCGCAGAAGCGAGCAGCGTTAAGAAGCCTGGCTTTGAAGAGTTTGAAGGGGACGGGCTTCAGCCCGTCCATAACTGGCGAATTCGGGCGTCGGCTTTAGCCGTCGAGGGAACGCAAGCCTTGGCCTGCCCTCAGGGGCTGAAGCCCACCGCTTGAAGCATTGTGCAGATGTACGGGCTGAAGCCCGTACCCTTCACACAACGGCGTATGGAAAGACTCGAAGGAGAGTTCAATATGAAACGCAAATTCACAACTGCCGCCCTGGCGAGCCTTGCGCTCATCGCGCTGGCCGCCACGGCCTGGGCGCAGACCGCCCAGTTGCCGCCCGAGCCGCCCATCGAAA
>Ga0302314_10010987_pt1 | contig 15816 bp, 17 predicted proteins | sample III_Palsa_N2_3_FD_200533 | JGI IMG/M metagenome (GOLD analysis project Ga0302314, IMG submission 200533) | Peat permafrost microbial communities from Stordalen Mire near Abisko, Sweden - III_Palsa_N2_3 | ecosystem: Environmental > Terrestrial > Soil > Palsa > Peat permafrost | place: Sweden...
CGGTGAGCTTCATGCCGAGTCCCTCGGTGTAGAAGCGGCACTGCGCTTCGAAGTTGCCGGTCAGGAAGTTCACGTGCCCGAGCTTGCGGGGGTGCCCGAGCACGGCGCTACCGGCGGCGCGCGCATGGGCGACGAGTCGCGACGCGGGCTCGCGGTGGGCCAGCAGCTGCACGCCGTTACCGTCGGCGTCGTTGGTCTCGATCAGGCCATCACCGTCGGTCACGCTGGCGCCGAAGGCCTCGAGGTGTGCGCGCGCCCGCGCCGGGGCGCAATCCGGGGAGAGCTCGTAGGCGACGTGGTCAAGGCCGGCGGGCGAACCGGGGATCAGCTCGAGCGCGCAGGGCTCGTCGTCACAGGCCAGCAGCACTGCCCCACCACGGCGCTCGCGGACGTGGAGCCCGAACTGTGCGCACCAGCGCGCCTGCGCCTCTTCGAGGTCGGCGACCCGCAGGCACACGTGATCGATCCGCTGCAGCTCGATCATCAGCGCACCCTGACCGGCATCCGCTTGATGCCGTTGAAGAAGTTCGAGCGCAGCCGCTCCGGCGCCGCGGTCAGTTCGAGCTCGACCCCGCGTGAGAGCAGATCCTCGAACGTGATCCGGATCTCCATCTTCGCCAGATGCGCGCCGAGACAATGGTGCACGCCGCCGGGGCCGAAGGTCATGTGCTTGTTGGGATAGCGGCCGACGTCGAAGCGCATCGGCGCCTCGAATACCTCCTCGTCGCGGTTGCCGGACACGAACCAGGTCGTGACCTTGTCTCCGGCGGCGATCTGCTGGCCGTTGAGCTCGGTGTCGACGGCGGCGGTACGGCGGAAGTGGTGCACCGGTGTGGCCCAGCGCAGCATCTCCTCCGCTGCGGTCTTGCCGAGCTCGTCGAAGCCGTCGCTCAGGCGCTCGCGCTCGTCCGGGTGTTCGCTCAGCGCGATCAGACCGTGGCTGATCGTGTGGCGCGTGGTCTCGTTGCCGGCGGTTGCCAGCAGCACGAAGTAGACGTCCATCTCGCGCTGCGAGAGCCCGGCGTTGACGAGGTCGCTCATGATGTCCTCGCGCGAGCTCATGCGGCGCTCGTCGGCGATCCGCCGTCCGAAGGCGAACATGTCGAGCGCCGCGGGGCTCGAGAACGGCAGGTGCCGGTGTGCATCGTCCCCGTCGCCATGCGCGTATTCGGGGTCGGCGTTGCCGAGCAGCCGGTCGCCGATCTCGATGATCTCGCGGCGTTCCTCCTGCGGCACGCCGAGGATCTCGGCAAATACCTGCATCGGGATCTCAGAGGCGATCTCGTGCACGAAATCGAACTCGCCCTTGGGCAGCGCACCGTCGAGCACCTGCTTGACGACCTTGCGGACCTGCTCCTCCCAGACGCCGACGGCCTTGGGGGTGAAGCGGCGGTTGACCAGCGCGCGCAGCTCGTCGTGCTGGGGCGGGTCCATGTCGATCATCGACTTGCGCGCCTCGATGTGCTCGGGCTCGAGGTCCTCGAGTGAGGTGCCACCGATCTCCGAGGAGAAGATCTCCGGCGTGCGGTGCACAGTGCGGATGTCCTCGTATCGCGTGACCGCCCAGAAGCCACGGCCACCGTCGGGTTCCGGGTTCCAATGCACGGGGTCTTCGCGACGCAGCGCTGCGAACTCCGCGTAGGGCACGGCCTCGACGAAGTTGTCGTGGTTGGAGAGATCGATGAACTCGCTCGTCACTGACATCTGATCGCTCCTAGAGGTGGTGGAGGTATTCGGTGATCTCCCAATCGGAGACCCAGGAGCGGTGGCGTTCGAGTTCGAAGCCCTTCATCGCCAGGAACGTGTCGACGATCGCTGGACCGAGGCCCTCGCGAAGGACCGTGTCCTGCGCGAGTGCCGCCAGCGCCTGATCGAGCGAGTTCGGCAGCGGCGCGCCGATCACATCCTCCGCGGCGCGGTAGGCGTCCCCGCTGACGGGAGCCGGTGGCGTGAGCTTGCGGCGCAGGCCGTCGGCACCGGCCAGCAGCGTTGCGGCGATGCCGAGGTATGGATTTGCGGAGCCGTCACCGACGCGCAGCTCGACGCGGGTCGCGCCGCCACGCTCGGGCGGGATCCGCACGAAGCTCGCACGGTTGTCCCAACCCCAGTTGGCGTGGGTCGGGGCGAGCGAATCGGGCTGGATCCGCCGATAGGCGTTGACGGTTGGGTTCAGGAACGCCATCAGTGCCGGCGCATGCTCGATCAGGCCGGCGGTGAAGTGGCCCAGCTCGCCGCTGACCCCCTGATCTGCGGTCGGGTCGGCGAAGACGTTGGCGCCGTCACGGTTGAGCGAGATGTGCAGGTGCGTGCCCGAGCCGCCCTGGTCGTTGAAGGGCTTGCCCATGAACGTCGCGTGCAACCCGTTCTGAGCAGCGATGTCCTTGACCGCTGCCTTGAGGCGGAATGCGCGATCGGCGGCGTCGAGCGCACCCGAGTGGTTGAGGTTGATCTCGTACTGCGAGTTCATGAACTCGTGGTTCATCGCGAACACGTCGAGGCCGATCGCCGCCAGCTGCTCGGTCATCCGCCGCACGAGGCCGTCGGGGTCGGCCAGCGGGCCGACCGTATAGACCATGCTCATGTTGTCGACGTGACGGCGTATGCCGTTGGGTGCGGCCGGATCGCGGACGACAAGGAAGAACTCGAGCTCGGGGCCGACGATCGGCTCGAAGCCGAGCTCGGCGACGGTCGCGACGGCCCCTGCGAGCGCGCCGCGCGGATCGCAGACCGGCGTGCCGGCGTGGGCCGGCTCGATGTTCGCGAGGCAGCACGCGACGCCCGGCTCCCACGGCAGCGTGACCATCGTCGAGAGGTCGGGGCGCACGATCAGATCGGGGTAACCGGCCTCGCCGCCGACCACCGGCGTGTGGCGCAGATCGGTGCCCATCACCGCTGCGCAGAAACACAGGCCGTGCTCGACGACGCCATCGAACTGCTGGATCGGGACGTCCTTGCCGCGCGCGATGCCGTGCAGGTCGGGATACAGCACCCGCACTGACGTGATCGGCTGATCGGTCTCCTTGGCCGACTCGGAGTTCCCGAGCGTGGCTGGCAGCGAACCTGTGGTCACGGATCTCTCCTATCTGCGCGCTGCGCGCGCTCCCAAAAGAAGTCGAAAAGCTGGAAGGCGTTGGTGCGGGCGGTCCCGGCTCGGGCGCGGCCGGCCTCGAGCTGCTGCTCGGCGTCGCCGATCCCCAGTGACTCGAGTCGTTCGCGATCCGAGCTCGCCCAGCGCTTGACGATCTCGATCGTGCTCTCCGGGTGAAACTGGGTGCCGAGGTGCGAGCCGCTGGTGAAGGCCTGGACGCCGACGGCCGAGCGTGCGAGCTCGTGCGCGCCGGGCGGCAGCGTGAAGCGCTGGTAGTGCCATTCGAGCCATGGTCCTTCGGGCACCTCTGCGGGATCGTCGCTGTCGATCATGTGCCAGCCGATCTCGGCCTCTGGCGCGGGCTCAACGACGCCACCGAGCACGTCGGAGAGCACCTGCCCGCCATAGCAGAGGCCGAGCACCGGGACGTCGCGCTGCACGGCTCGAGCGATCAGCTCGATCGTCGCAGCGACCACCGGGACATCGCGATCGAGCGGGCTGTGCTTGGAACCCAGGCAGCAGACGAAGGGCCGGCCGTCGATCTCGGGCATCGCACCGTTGGCGCTTCCCTCGTACGGCGCCTCGGGATCGGCGAAGGTCCGGTGCACCTCGGCCGCCACACCGCGACTGCCGGCCCACTCGCCGAACAGCCCGGGAGGGCTCGTCGGCCCGTGCTGGAGGATCAGCCCCGGCTTCATACCGACGCTCCCACCGGGGCGCCGAGCGTCTTGGTGTCGTCGGCGAGCGCCGCCTTGACCTGCTCGAGCGGCTGCGGCTGTGTCAACTGCTTGCGGTACCACGGCAGCCGCCGTGCGGCGTTCATCCCGACGATGCCGATCATGCGCTCGCCCGACACGCAGGCCGCGACAAAGCGGTCGTCCTCGGGTGACTGCTCGAGCATCTCGATGCGATCGGCCAGCGCCGGGCAGCCGAGCGCCTGGATCTTCGAGCCGTACTGATCGGACCAGAAGTACGGAGGGTTCGCGTGCGCGGCGCGGTCGGCGGGGTGCAGCAGCGCGTTGCGCCCGGCCAGCTGGCCGTGCTCGGCCGCCGTCGTCCAGTGCTCGACCCGCATCGGCGTGCCGTCGGCGAGCGCCACCGGCACCGCGGCGATGTCACCAGCGGCGAGGATGTCGGGGTCGGAGACGGTCGTCAGCGTCGCGTCGCAGACGATCGCGGGGTCGAATTTCAGTCCTGTGTCCGCGAGCCACTCGGTGTTGAGCTGCGACCCGAGCGCGAGCAGCACGGTGTCGGTGTTGAGCGTCGTGCCGTCCGTGAGCTCCGCGTGCTCAACGCGACCGGAACGTCCGCGCAACTCAGCGAGTCCGACGCCGAGGCGAAGATCGACGCCGCGCTCGCGGTGCATCCGCGCCCAGCGCTCGCCGAGCTGCGGGCCGAACGGCAGCAGCGGGTGCGCGGCGATGTCGACCAGCGTCACCTCGACGCCGAGTGCGCGCGCGCTGGCTGCGACCTCGCAACCGATGAAGCCGGCGCCGACGATCAGCAGACGCTCGCTGGAGGACAGCGCGGTGCGCAGCGCGACGGCGTCCTCCAGATCGCGCAGCGTGTGCACACCCTTGAGATGGGAGCCGGGGCCTTCCCAAGGTCGAGCGCGGGAGCCAGTGGCGATGATCAGGCGGTCATACGGAGCCTCGGTCCCGTCATCGAGCCGCACGCGTTTGCTTTGGCGGTCGAGCCCGGTGGCGGGTACGCCCAAGCGCCACTCGACATCGAGCTCCCCGACGTGCAGCGCCGAGTCCTCGATCTCCTGGGTGCCCTGCAGCAGTTCCTTTGAGAGCGGTGGCCGGGTGTATGGCAGGTGCGGCTCCCGGCCGATCATCACGATCCCGCCGTCGTGGCCCGCCGCACGTGCTGCTTGAGCGGCGCGCAGCCCGGCGAGCGAGGCGCCGACGATCACCAGCCGCAGCATCCGGGCCTCAGTCCTCGAGGCTGATTGCCATCATCGGGCAGACGTTGGCGGCTTCCTGCATGTCCGCCCGCCGGCTGTCATCGACCTCTTCCTGCCAGACGAGCACGTCATCGTCGCCGAGCTCGAAGACATCGGGTGCAACGGCCACGCACTCACCGTGGCTCTGGCAGAGGTTCATGTCGACGTGGACCTTCATCAGTTCTCTCCTTGCGCCGTGGCGGCGTTTTCCTGCGCCATGCGCTCGGCCTCGTCCTCGGGGATCGCGAGCGCGACGTGCAGCGTGTTTCCGGACACCGCCGGCTGATCACCGACCGCGGTCAGATCGACATCCCAGTCGACGATCGTGTTCTCGACGCGGCCGAGGCCACTGATCTCGACGACGACGACGTCGCCGGGCTCCATCGGCCGCGAGTTCGCGGGCGTGCCCGTCAGCACGACATCGCCAGGCTCGAGCGTGATCAGGCGTGAGAGGTCCGCCAGCTGGTAGGCGACACCCCAGATCATGTCCTCGGTCGTCGCCTGCTGCACCACCTCACCGTTGAGGTAGGTGCGCAGCGTGAAGTCGGTCGGATCGAACTCGTCGGCCGGCGTGACCCATGGGCCGATCGGCAGGAAACCGTCCTGGCCCTTGACGCGCAGCATCGCGCCGCGGTCGGCGTGGCGGAAGTCGTGCAGGCCGACGTCGTTGGCCGGGGCGTAGCCGGCGACGTAGGAGAGCGCCTCGTGCTCGGGCACGCCGTGCATGCGGCGGCCCACCACGACCGCCAGCTCGCCCTCGTAGTTGAGGAACCGGGTTCCGCGCGGGCGGCGCACAATCCCGCGATGGCCGTTCAGCGTCGTCGGCGGCTTCATGAAGTACGACGGATATGCGGGTGTCCTCGCCGCATACTCGGTCAGGCGGCTCTGGTAGGTCAGGTGTACGGCGATGATCTTGGAAGGCGCCACGGGTGCCAGATAACGCGCATCGGCCTCGGGGACGGTGCGTCCGTCCTCAAGCACGATCGTGTCGCCGTCGAGCCGTCCCCAGGCTGATGCCTGTCCGATCTCGACCCTCACCCGTCGCTCGCTCACAGTACGCATGGTCTTCCCGACCGTGACCGCGTGCAACAGGAAGATACGAACGATTATGCGCGTTGCGCGATAATTGGCCCAGAGTGGAGCTCAGGCAGCTGCGTTATTTCGTCACCGTCGCGGAGGAATTGCACTTCTCCCGCGCCGCCGCGCGCCTGCACCTGGCGCAGTCGGCGCTTTCGGCCCAGATACGGCGCCTCGAGGCCGATGTCGGCGGTCCACTGCTGCTGCGCAGCACCCGTCAGGTTGAGCTGACGCCGGCCGGCGAGGCGCTGCTCAACGAGGGCAGAGCGATCCTTGCCGCAGCCGATGGTGCGCTCGGCAGGGTGCGAGCACTGGCTCGCGGCGAGTCGGCATCGTTCTCGATCGGCTCGCTGGGCCCAGTGCCGGGTGCGCTGTTCTCGCCGCTGCTCGCGACCTTCAGCGGCCGCCACCCACAGGTGCGGATCGACGTCCGCGCGGTCGAGTTCTCGGAGATGATCTCGGCGCTGCGCAAGGGCCGCGTCGATGTCGCCTTCCTCTACGCACCGCTCGATGAGGACGACCTCGAGGTGATCCCGCTGATCAGCGAGCCGCGCGTGGCGGTGCTGCCAAGCGGCCACCGCCTGGCAGGTCACGAGTTCGTGACGCCGGCCGATCTCGCGGGCGAGACCTTCGTCGCCCAGCCCGACGTGACTCCGCAGGCCTGGCGCGACTACTGGATGCTGGTCGACGAGGTCGGGAAGCGCCCGAAGATCAGTGCCTATGTCGGCGACAACCTCGAGGAGTGGCTCTACCTGATCGGGCGCGGTGAGGGCGTTGACACATGCCCGGCGATCATCGCCAGGTACTTCGCCCGTCCCGACGTGTCGTTCGTCCCGCTGCGCGATGCGGCGCCGACGACGCTCGTGCTGGCGGTGCACCGTGAGGTCCGGCACCCGATCATCGATGAGTTCGTCGAGCTGGCCGGGGAGATCGCTGCCAACGCCACGCGCAACCCCGGCACCGGGTACGCAGCGCCGTATTCCCCGGCAGACCCCAAGGAGGAGCATGAGCGAGCCGCTGCATCCACTTGACCTGATCGACCGCGAGCGCGTGCTGGAGCTGCTGACCCAGCATTTGAGCAGCGCCTGGACCTCCTTTGACAGCGCTCGGCTCAAGGAGCCGCAGCTCGATCAGGCGCTCGTCGCCCGGCTCGCCGAGGGGTTGCCCACGGCGCCGGGGGATCCGGAGGCGTCGCTCGCGGATATCGCGAGCGTGCTCGATGCGAGCATCTCGCCCTCGCGTCCGCTGTATACGGCCTATATCGGTTCGACGGGGCTCGAGGCCGGAGTGCTCGCCGGCGCCCTGGCCAACGCCTACGACGTCAACCTCGCCTCGGCAGCGGGTGCCGCCGAGCTGCTCGAGCAGCAGACGCTGCGTTGGGTGGCCGAGTTCGTCGGCTATCCGGTCGAAGACGGCGCCTTCACCAGCGGCGGCATGACCTCCAACCTGACGGCGCTGACGGCGGCACGTGAGCACGCGCTGCCAGGCTCCAGGTACGAGGGCGTCTCCGGGCGCGCCGCGGCGGTCTACTGCTCCGAGGAGTCACACCACTCGGTCGCCCGTGCGGTCGAGGTAATCGGCCTCGGCAGCCAGGCACTGCGACGCATCCCGATCGATGCTGACCGGCGGATGCGTGTTGATGCTCTGGCGGACGCGCTGGCCGCCGATCGCAGCGCCGGTGTCGTGCCGGTGGCGGTCGTCGCGACCTCGGGTACGACGCTGACGGGTGCGATCGATCCGCTGGCCGAGGTCGCCGACGTCTGTGCCGAACATGATGTCTGGATGCACGTCGACGGCGCCTATGGTGGACCCGCCGCCGGTGTGCCCAGCCTCGCGCCGCGCTTCCGCGGAATCGAGCGCGCGGATTCGCTGACGATCGATGCACACAAGTGGCTGGGCGTGCAGAAGAGCTGCAGCCTGGTGATGCTCGCGAGCAGCGGGCCGCTTGAGAGCGCCTTCGCCCACGACGAGCGCTACATGCTGCACGCCGGTGTCGCCACCAACGGCGTCGACCGCACGCTCGAGTACTCGCGCCCAGTGCGCTCGCTGAAGCTGTGGCTCGCCTTCCGCATCTACGGTGCCGACATGCTGCGCCGGTGGATCGAGATGACGGCGCAGCACGCCCGCACTCTGGCCACAGCGCTCGCGGCCAATCCGGAGTTCGAGCTGCTCAACGAACCGTCGCTGTCGGTGGTGTGCTTCCGCCACCGCTCAGATGCCGACGTCGACGAGCACAACCTGCGCCTGGCGCGCGCGATCGCCGAGGACGGCCGCGTCTATCTCGCTCCGGCGCAGGTCGATGGCATGACCTGTCTGCGCGTCTGCTTCATGAACTTCCGCACCACGACGGAGCAGGTCGGTGAGCTCCTGCGAGTGATCGAGGAGCTCGCGGCCGTTACGAGTGTCTCCTCCGGGCGTGCCCGTTCGTCGTGATGTTGACCTCACCACTGCAGAGGAGAACCCGTGCAATCAGGACCCGAGGATCGACTGGCGCTGATTCGGCGCTACTACGAGGCCTATGACAAGAGCGACCGCTCCTTGATCGAGCCGGCACTCCATCCGCAGTTCACGTTCAGCAGCCCCAATGACGACGACAACATCGACCAAGCCGCGTACTTCGCTCGGTGCTGGCCAAACCATGAGGCGATCAGGCACTTCGACCTTTTGGACATCTGCGCCGACGGTGACCACGGATTGGTCAGGTATCACGCGAGCACAGTCGAGGGGCCCGGGTTCAGCAACGTCGAGCATTTTGAATTCAGAGACGACCTCGTCGCGCACGTCGACTGCTACTTCGGCCCGCCTGTGCCCGAGCAGACGACGTCAAATTGGGGGGCGAGGCCCGCGTAACCGTGGCGGGTCGGGAAGTGCTCGAGCGGAGGTCGACGTCTGCGAGCTGATGAGCGCAAGCTTCTCTGACCGCGATAGGCGTTTGATGCGTGCTTCCTCGCGACGGGCGGACGTTCGATCGCTCATTGGGATCCCGAGCGCGAGCTCGACTGGTAACCGACTGGCTGTGTACCGGCTTGCCCGGCCGGATCGATGGCGTGCGAGCCTTCGTTCCAAATCGACCGTCCAGCCGGTGTAGAGCGAGTCGTCGCTGCAGCGCAGGAGATAGACCCAGGCGTCGGTCATTGGTTTGGAAGTTCGCCGCGGCAGGGTCACGCCCTGCGCGAGGATTCAGTCAGCGTCGCAGTGAAATACTCCAGTGCATGGATATGCGTGAGCACGCAGATCGTTGGCTGGCCGCCTGGAACGCCCGCGATCTTGACGCGATCATGGACTGCTACGCAGAGGATGTGGACTTCGTGGCTCCCACCGTGGTGTCGCGTTGGAACCGACCCGACGGCCGGCTGCACGGAGCAGCCGAACTGCGTCAGCATTTCCAGAGGGGCCTTGAGCTCGCTCCTGATTTGCGGTTCTCAGAAGAGACGCTGATGACCACCCCCGGCGGCTACGCGCTGTTCTACCGCCGCGAGAACGACAACCGGGTGCTTGACGCCGTTGAACTCGATGAGACCGGTCGCGCGAGGCGAGTCCGCGCGTACTACGCGCAGCATCAGGCCTGACCGGGGTCAGCATCGAACGCTGCGGCAATGAGTTCGGTCAGCGGCCCGTCGCTGCCGCTGGGGAACGCCAGTCGGGCACCGGGGGCGGTCACGGTGAGCGTGGTGCCGGTGTCGGGGTAGCTGACGATGTCGGGGAAGTTCATCTCAGATATGAAGAGCAGCCGGCAGGGCTCCGACGACGCGTTGCGCAGCCGGTGTGCGCCCTCGGGACCGCGCGGGAACGAGACGACCTCGCCTGTCTGCAACTCTCGAAGCCCGTCGGGGATGCGCAGCTCCGGTGTCCCGCTGAGCACAATCAGCAGCTCCTCGTTGGCGTGATGAAAGTGGTAGGGGCTGCTGAGCTTGCCTGACGCGAGCTCGACGATGCTCGCGCCCAGGTGCTGCGAGCCTGCGGCCGCGGCCAGCTTGGCTGCGCGGCTGCCGCCTCTCTCGCCCTGCCACTCGGGTTCGAACGCGTTGATCATGCGCTGGCACCATAACGTGCGCCGGGATTCAACTTCCACCGTGCTTGAGGATGTGCTGTGCGCTCCACCGACGTTGTGATCATCGGCGCAGGTGCCGCCGGCCTGATGTGTGCCCTGACCGCCGGCGCACGCGGCCGCGAGGTGCTGCTCATCGACCACGCCAACAAGGCCGGCAAGAAGATCCTCATGTCCGGTGGTGGCCGCTGCAACTTCACCAACATCTACACGGACTCGGCCAACTTCTTCTCGCAGAACCCGCATTTCTTCAAGTCGGCTCTCGCCCGCTACTCGCAGTGGGAGTTCATCGCAATGGTCAGCAAGCACGGCGTGCCCTACCACGAGAAGAAACTTGGCCAGCTGTTCTGCGACAACAGGTCCAGGGACATCCTCGAGATGCTCCTGGACGAATGCCTGCAGGCTGGCGTCGACCTGCGCCTGAACACTTCGGTGCAGCAGGTACAGAAAACCGAGGCCGGATACCTGTTGAACACTGACATGGGGCAGATCGCCTCGTCGTCGTTGGTGGTCGCCACCGGCGGCCTGTCGATTCCGACGATGGGCGCCACCGGCTTCGGCTACGAGATCGCCCGCCAGTTCGGCCACAACGTGCTGCCCACCCGCGCAGGCCTGGTGCCGTTCACCATCACCGACCAGCTCAAGGAACTGTGCACCGAGTTGTCAGGCACCTCCGTGGACTGCCTGGTCAGCTGTAACGACCAGAGCTTCCGTGAGCACATCCTGTTCACGCACCGCGGCCTGAGCGGCCCGGCCATCCTGCAGATCTCGTCGTTCTGGCACCACGGCGATGCCGTGGAGATCAACCTGCTGCCCGACCACGACGCCCTCGAGTGGCTGCAAGGCCAGCAGGCCATGCGCCCTGACAGCGAGCTGAAGACCGTGTTGGGCGAGGTCTTCACCAAGAAGATGGCGACCCTTTTGACCGATCACTGGTCTGGTTCCAAACCGATGAAGCAGTTCACGCCGGCCGCCCTGCGCGACATCGCCGACAAGCTCGGCGGCTGGCGGGTGGCGCCGGCCGGCACCGAGGGCTACCGCACCGCCGAGGTTACCCTCGGCGGCGTGGACACCCGCGAACTGTCGTCGAAGACCATGGAGTCACTGAAGAGCCCCGGCCTGTACTTCATCGGCGAGGTGCTGGACGTCAACGGCCACCTGGGCGGTTTCAACTTCCAGTGGGCGTGGGCGTCAGGACACGCGGCGGCGCAGTTCGTTTGATCATCCCGTCGTGTTGACCGTCTCCTGCACGTACACACTCGCTTGTGCGAGATCCAGGAGCTCTGCGGCGTACGCGGCGCGTGAGAGACTCCAGGGGCCTTTGGCGAAGTGTTCAGCGCTCAGGCGCGGACTGGCCTCTGGCGCAGCTGATGCTATGAGTCGCGTGGCACGAACGATCGTCCAATCGAGCCCGCTGGCGGCGATGACCTCATCGGCCGCGCGCTGGTCGGAGAAGGCCTTGCCGAATAGGAGCCGCACGAGCGGGGCCATCACGTACGGCCGCGTCGCCACCATGCCGTATGAGCTTGTAGCGACCAGCCGGCGAACGTTGGTGTCGAGCATCGCTGCGGTCACGGTCCTGGCGATCGCTGTGGCGACATCCGGTTGCCCGCGCCCGGCGACCGTGACGATCACGGCATCGCGGCCCTCGATCGCCCGTGCCACGGGGCCGGGATCGAGTGCGTCGCCCTGGACGATCTCGGCAAGACCTGCGACCCCGTCAAGCGCGCTCGCCTGACGCGCGAAGGCGGTGACCTCATGGCCGCGCCGCACGCCCTCTGCGAGCAGGACTCGGCCGGTGCCGCCGGTTGATCCAAATACAGTGATTTTCATTGCGGTCCTTGAACCTCGGGGGTGTGTTGAGAGTGCATTGCTCGAAAGAGATTACTCAATTAAAGTTGATAATCGACTATAGTTGTAAATCAAGTGATGGCAAGTAACTCCAAACATCTCTCGCGACTGGCGCCGCTGCTCCCGCAGCTGGTGTTCGCGTTCAGAGAGAGCCGCGGACCGATACCGGCCGTGCTCGAGCCGGTCGGACATGCGGGCGAGCGCCATCTGCGCATGGTCATCTCGCTCGCCAATGAAGGCCCCGCGACGGTCTCGGAGCTGGCCAAACGTCTGCACATGACCCAGGCCCACGCCAGTCTGGTCGTTCGCCACCTCGGCGACGCAGGCGTGGTTGACCGAACCCCGGATCCGGCGGACCGGCGGCGCACGATAGTGAGCCTCTCCGACGTGGCGGCGCCCGCCGTTGCAGAGCTGCACCGCAAGAACAGCGATCCATTGCGACGGTTCCTGAGCGATATCAGCGACGACGACGCCGACCAGTTCATCTCGCTCTTGGAGCGGCTGATCGAGCAACTCCGCGATGCCAAGCGCCCCGATGTCTGAGATCGACGGCGAGTGGTGGAGGGGGCTCCGAGGCGATGACAACTGACGCGATGACGTTCGAGACGATCGAGTTGTCCAGCGGACCGCTCGACTACCACGACAGCGGCGGCGACGGCCCGGTGATCGTGCTGCTGTCACGGGCTGTTGATGGACGCCTCACTGTGGACGGACGTAGTGGCCGAACTCTCGCCTGCGCACCGCTGCATCGTCCCGACACTGCCGCTCGGCGCCCACTGCAAGCCGATGACCAGCGGCGAAGATCTCTCGCTGCACTCGGTCGCGGAGATCGTGGCCGAGTTGCTCGAGCGCCTTGCCCTCGACAACGTGACCGTGACCGGCAACGACACCGGCGGCGCGATCGCGCAACTGCTCGTCGCTGACCATCCGGCCCGGATCGGCAGCATGGTGCTGGTTTCGTGCGACGCGTTCGAGAACTTCCCGCCGGGTCTCACGGGCAAGGCGCTGGTTCTGATGGGACGCCTACCCCGGCCGTTGTTCGGAGCGCTCATGCAGCAACTGCGCATTGCGCCGATCCGCCGGCTGCCGATCGCCTTTGGCTGGCTGACCAAACACGGTGACGCAACAACCGTCCGCTGGCTACGTCAGCTCTTGTCCGACCGAGCGATCCAGCTCGACGCTGTACGGATCCTCCGCAGCATCGCGGCCGACGGCGACCTGCTGATGCGAACCGCTGAGGCTCTACCGGGGTTTCACCGGCCGTCTTTGATCATCTGGGCCAGCGAGGACCGCGTGATGCCACCGGCTCACGGCCGGCGGCTGGCTGAACTCTTGCCCCAATCTGAGCTGATCGAGATCGCGGACAGCTACACACTCATCCCGCTGGATCAGCCCGTTGAGCTCGCGAAGGCACTTCACGGGTTCCTCGCCGGCGCTTGCGCCGAAGCGCCTGCCTGAACGCTTGTAGGCGATCACGAACTGGGACGCCCGTCAGGGCAGAACAACGGGCGGGCGCCGGATGCTGCGCGCCCGCCCGCTGGTCGGTGCGGTCGGTTCAGCCGACCAGTGCATGCCGGCCGTCGGTGGCCGCGTCCGCTGCGATCGTCGTGGTCTCCAGCGTGTGCACGACGTGCTCACGCGCAAGCTCGTTGATCGCGAGCCCGATCACCGCGAGCGCGCCGAGGGCGAGCGCCTCTCCGAGCGCCAGCGTCACGACGGTCGAAAGCGAGAACACGAGGCTCGAAACGATCATCCAGGCGCTCAGCGCGGCCGCGATACCGGCGGTCGCAACCGTGGGCAGGTGCTTGCGGTAGTAGACCGCGAGCCCGCTCGAGACGAGCAGTGCCCCTGCGCCAATGCCGAAAGTCAGCCACATGGTCGTGTCGGCGACGAACGACGCCTGCGCGACGACCAAGAACGCTGCTGCGACGGCCAGGACCATCCAAGATGTGAAACGAATAAGCATGGTGCACTCCTAGCTTGTTTGACTTTTCTGAGGGCGGAATGTGCTTGTCCTCATACGCACAAGCTTCCGCTTCACGGGCAGCAAAGTCCAACAACAAATTGTGCTCGCAACTATCGCGCTGTGAGATAGTTGCGAGCATGGAGTTGCGTCACCTCGAGTACTTCGTCACCGTTGCCGACGAGCGAAGTTTCACGCGCGCCGCGGAACAACTCCACGTCGTCCAATCGGGGGTCTCCTCGGGTGTGAAAGCGCTTGAGCGCGAGATGGGCACTGCTCTGTTCGAACGCACCTCCCGTCGCGTGAGCCTCACAAGCGCTGGAACGGCGCTGTTACCCAAAGCCCGGTCTGCGCTGGACGCGGCACGCGACGCTCGCGATGCCGTTGACGCGGTCCGCGGCGGGCTGGGTGGGGTGCTGCGAATCGGGGCACTCTCATCGCTGGTCAGCCTTGTCGACATTCCAGCGCTGCTGGGCCGGTTCCATGAGCGCCATCCTGCGGTCCGCATCGAGCTGATCACCAACGCTCACGGGTCGGCCGGGCTCCTGGAGCAACTGCTGGCGGCCGAGCTCGACGTTGCGCTGGTCTCGCTGCCCGATGGCGTCCCGCCACAGATCGTCGAGCACGTCGTCATCTCTCGCCCGCTGCAGCTGGTCGTGCCAACTGGCCACCATCTAGAGGACCGCAAGGCGGTGCGACTGGATCAGCTCGCCGATGAGCCGTTCATCGACTGCCCGGAGGGCTGGGGAATCCGCAGCGTGGTGGACCACGCCTTCAAGGCGGCCGGGGTGTCCCGGACCGTGTCGCACGAGGTCACGGACATCGGACTCGCCGCCGATCTGGTCCGACACCAGCTCGGCGTCGCGATCCTTCCGGAGTTCGCCGCCCACAACGGGGCCGGCCTGCGAACAATCGAAATCTGTGATGTTGCGCTCCGCTGGCCATTAGCCGTAGTCACCTCCGACACCCGCACGGTCCGTGCCCCCGCAGCGACACTCATCCAGCAACTCAGCGAGCGGCTGCGCTGAGGTTTACTGGCAGGCCTCACAGTCCTCGCCGTTGAGGATCGAGCAGGCTGCAGCGTCGAGCTCAGGAAAGTCCTCCGCCGCAACGGCGGGCGCCGACGCTGCGGCCGCCGCGCTGACGGTCGCCTTCTCGATCGACGACGCTCCCAGCGTGCGCAGGTAGTAGGTCGTCTTCAGTCCCGCGCGCCAGGCCGCGCGGTACATGTGGCTCAGCGCCTTCATGTCCGGGGTGGCGAGGAACAGGTTGAGCGATTGCGACTGGTCGATCCACTTCTGGCGCCGCGCCGCTGCCTCGATCAGCCAAGCGGTGTCGATCTGGAAGGCGGTGCGGTAGCGGTCGCGGATCTCCTCGGGAATCGAAGCGATCTCGCCGACGTCACCGTCGCGGCGCTTGATCTCCTCGGCCAGCGGTGCGCTCCACAGCCCCAGGCCTTTCAGGTCACGAACCAGGAACGGGTTCAGGATCACGAAGTCTCCGGAGATGTTGGACTTCGCGAAGAGGTTCTTGTAGAGCGGCTCGATGCAGGGCGAGGTGCCCATGATGTTGGAGATCGTCGCCGTCGGCGCGACCGCCAGCACGTTGGAGTTGCGCATGCCCTGGGCGGCGATCTTCTCGCGCAGAGGCTCCCAGTCAAGCAACCCGCCACGCTGCACCTCGATCGGCTCGCCGCGCTCTGCCTCGAGTAGCTCGACGGTGTCGGCCGGCAGCAGCCCGCGGTCCCACTTCGACCCGACGTATGACGAGTAGGTCCCGCGCTCCACCGCGAGGTCGCTCGAGGCCTCGTAGGCATAGAACGCGATCGCCTCCATCATCTC
>Ga0302314_10010988_pt1 | contig 15816 bp, 15 predicted proteins | sample III_Palsa_N2_3_FD_200533 | JGI IMG/M metagenome (GOLD analysis project Ga0302314, IMG submission 200533) | Peat permafrost microbial communities from Stordalen Mire near Abisko, Sweden - III_Palsa_N2_3 | ecosystem: Environmental > Terrestrial > Soil > Palsa > Peat permafrost | place: Sweden...
CCTGCGCCCTGTCGCGCCTGACCACGCCGCCGCCGCCGGCGACGGTGGTCTCGCCCCTGACCCACGCGCCGGATCCCTTCGCCAGCCGCGCCCTGACCCTCTACCGCGCCTACTGGCAGGCGAGCCTGGCCGACCCGGCGCGGCGGGCGGAGGCCGAGGCGCGGCTCTTGACGGCGCTCGCGGCCCTGCTCGACCGCCCCTCGCTCGCCGCCATGGACGAGGCGGAGACCCTGCTGGAGGCCCGGCTGGCGCAGGGGGGCTTCCATGCGCTGGAGGGCAAGACCGGGCAGCTGCGCGAGCTGATGCTGTGGACCAAGCAGACCGAGAGCACCGAGCGCGTCGCCCTGCCGGAGGAGACCAACGCGACCCGGGTGGTGTATCTGGACGACTTCGTCAGCCAGGGCTGGAGCAACTACTTCACCTGCGAGCGGTCGGGCACGGGCGGGTGGACCAAGCCCGACGGCCTGTTCGTGATCGTGCCGAGCTACGACAGCCTGACCGACGAGAACTTCCGGGTGAATTTCCTGGCCCACGAGAGCCAGCACTACGCCGACCACCGGCGCTTCCCCGACCTCAAGCCCTGGGAGCTCGAATACCGGGCCAAGCTGGTGGAGGTGGCCTACGCCGTGCAGACCCGCGGGCGCGTGCTGTCGGGCTTCGCCAACAACCAGGGCGACGATCCTGCCGACGCCCACAGCTACGCCAACAAGAGGGTCCTGGCGGCGCTCCGCAGCCGGCTCGGCCTTGCGCCCGACGCCGATCTCTCCACGGCGCCGCCCGCCGCCCTGCAGGCCGCCGCCATCGCCGAGCTGAAGGCCGACAGCGCCCGGCGCGCGGCGCCGCGCGCCTGACCCGCGGGGCCGCGCCGCCCGCCTCAGTGGTGGTGGTCGTCGTCCGCGGAGGGGTCCAGCAGCTTGTGGGCGTGGACGATGACGTAGCGCATCAGGGCGTTGTCCACGGTGCCGAGCGCCTTGGCCTTCCAGGCCTTGTGGGCGGAGGTGTAGTCGGGGAAGGCGCCCACGAAGTCGATGTTGGCGAGGTCCCGAAATTCCGTGGAGTCGAAGCTCTTCAGCTCGCCGCCGAACACGAGGTGCAAAAGCTGGTGATCGTGCGTATCCGCCATGACCATTCCGATCTGATTGGGGGGAGGTTCAGTTGGGCAGGTCGATAGGGGAGGTCTTGGCCAAGATCAACGGATAGACGCCCGGCGCGGCGCAAATCAGGCTCCGCGCCCGGGCTTTGGGCGTGTTGAAGGCGAAGGCCTCGCCCTTGTGGTCGGACACCACCGCCCCGGCCTCGGTGGCGATCAGGGCGGCGGCGGCGATGTCCCACTCGCTCTTGGCCGAGAGCGCCACCGCCGCGTCGAAGGCGCCGGACGCCACCAGGGTCATGCGGTAGGCTATGGCGTTGCGGCTCTCGATGGTCATGGGCGGCCAGGGGCTGGCCCAGGCGGGATGGGCGAACATCTTCTCGTCGCCGAGCATGCGGCAGCCGCCGAGGGCGGTGTTCCGGCTGGCGTGGATCGGCCGGCCGTTCAGGGTCGCGCCGCCGCCGAGGGTGGCCTCGTAGCGCTCGTCCAGCGCCGCGGCGTGCACCACGCCGGCGATCGGGCGGCCGTCCTCCACCACGGCGATGCAGACCGCCCACCAGGGCTTGCCGCGCATGTAGGCCCGCGTGCCGTCGATGGGATCGACGATGAAGAGGCGCGTCTTGGTCAGCCGGTCGGTGTTGTCCGCCGTCTCCTCCGATAGCCAGCCGTAGTCGGGGCGGGCGGCGCCGAGGCGCTGCTTCAGGAGGCTGTCCACCGCCAGGTCCGCGTCGGTCACCGGCGTGCCGTCGGACTTCTTCTCGATCTGGAGCCCGGCGGTCTGCAGCGTCAGCGCCAGGGCGCCCGCCTCCTGCGCCGCCGCGACGATGAGCTCCAGGTCCGTCACAGGCCCGCGATCGCCACGCCGTCGATCAGGATCGACGGGGCGTTGGAGGAGCCGCGGATCTCCAGGTCGTTTGCGGGGATCAGCCGCGCCCAGAGGTCCAGCAGGTTTCCCGCCACGGTGATCTCCGTCACCGGATAGGCGATCTCCCCGCCCGTGAACCAGAAGCCGGACACGCCCACCGACCAGTCGCCGGTGTTGGCGTTTAGGGACGGGCCGAACATGGAGGTGACCAAGAGGCCCTCCTTCGCGTCCCCCATCAGCTCGGTCCGGCTGCGCGTCCCCGGCTGCAGGGTCAGGTTGTGGGTGGAGACGCCCGGCGCGCCGGCGAGGCCGCGGGACGCGTGCCCGGTGGTCTGCAGGCCGAGCTGCCTGGCCGAGGCGCTGTTCAGGAGCCAGGTGGTCAGGACGCCCCGGTCGATGATCGCGCGCTCCACCGTCTCGACCCCCTCGTCGTCGAAGGGGGCGGAGCCGAGGCCGCGCACCCGGTGCGGCTCGTCGGTGATGCTGATGTCGGAGGCGAACAGGGTCTGGCCGAGCCGGTCCTTCAGGAAGGAGACGCCGCGGGAGACGGCCGGCCCGGCGATGGCGCCGATCAGCGGGCTCATCAGGGACGCGGCGAGGCGGTTCTCGAAGATCACCGGCGCGGTGCGGCTCTCGATCTTCCTGGCGTTCAGCCGCTCCACCGCCCGGCGGCCGGCCTCCGCACCGATGCCGTCCGCCCCCGGAAGGTCCGAGGCGTGGCGGGTGGTGCGGCCGTCGCCGGCCCGCTCCATGGACGAGCCCTCGCCGGCGATGGCGGAGGCGGAGAGGGAGAAGCTGGAGGCCTTGTGCTCGCCCTCGAAGCCGGCGGAGGTGACCAGCCGCCAGGCCCCGTCCGACCAGGCGGCCGAGCCCCCGTCGGAATTGGCGACGCCCTTCACCGCGCGGGCCCCGACCTCGGCCGCGCGGGACAGGGTCTCCAGATGCTCGGCGGAGGGCTCGGTGGGATCGTGCAGGTCCAGCGCCGGGAAGGGGCCCCTGGCTAGCCGGTCGGTGGGCGCGAAGCCGGTGTAGGGGTCTTCGGGGGCGAGGCGGGCCATGGCCACGGCCCGCGCCACCAGCTTGGCCCGCGCGGTCGGCGACAGGTCCGAGCCCGACACCACCGCCTGGCGCTGGCCGATGAAGACGCGCAGGCCGAGGTCGCGGGACTCCTCGCGCTCCACCTCCTCGAGTTCGCCGTTGCGCACCGTGACGGAGAGGGAGCGGCGCTCGGCGCCCACGGCCTCGGCGGCGTCCGCGCCGGCCTTCAGGGCCGCGTCGACCACATGGTGCAGAAGTTCAGAATCCATAACCGCTCACGGCCTCCAGACGAGGGGCGGATATGGCCCCCCGCGCGCACGGGGGCAAGCCGGGCGCGTCCCGCGGGGCGATCAGGGGACGGCGTAGAAGATCAGGAGCGCGCCGGCGATCAGCAGGGCCAGCCAGGTCATCACCGTGCCCGCCAGGCGCCCGGCGGAGACGCCCACGCTGCGCGACAGCCCCCACGCATGGGCGACCCGCCCGAGAAACAGCAGCGCGCCCACCCCATGGACCAGGAGGGCGTTGGCGCCCGTCACCGCCAGGAGCGCGAGGGCGGCCATGCCGGCGGGGGCGTATTCGGTGGCGTTGCCGAAGGCGCGCACGGCCCGGACCAGCTCGTCGACGCCGCCGTCGCCGATCAGCACGTTGTGGCGCTGGCGCTGGCGGGTCGTCAGCACGGCCAGCACCAGCATCAGCAGCAGGATCAGTCCGGCCCAGAGCGCGGCCGCATGGCTGGCGGGCGGTATGACGACGTCCATCGTGCTACATTCCTATCCGTCCCGGCGCGGTCGCGCATTAAGGCCAGGCCGGTAGGCAAGGGCAACCGTCTTCTCCTTAGCTGGGAAGCGGGGCGAGGCCTTCTCCCGCCCTGCGAAGCGGGGGAGGAGGCTCAATACGCCAGGGCCACGCCGTCGGCGCGCATCTCGGTGGCGGCGGCGTAGACCCGGCGGCCCTCGCTGATGCGATGCTCTATGCCCTCGTAGCGGCCAAAGCCCCCGTCCGAGGCGCCGAGGGTCCAGCCGATCGTCTCCAGCGCCGCGCGGGTGGCGGCCGGCACGCCGGACTCCAGCCGAAGCAGGCCGTTCGGCCCCAGCCCCGGCCCGTCCTCGCCCATGGACTGGGAGGAGCCCTCGTGGTGCCAGCGGGGGCTGTCGCCGGCGGCCTGCAGGTCCAGGCCGTAGTCCACCCGGTTGGCGATGATCTGGGTCTGGCCCTGGGCTGCATGTCCCCGCCCATGACGCCGAAGGACATCCAGGGCGCGCCGTCCCGGGTGGCGAAGCCGGGGATGATGGTCTGGAACGGCCGCTTGCCGGGGCGGTAGAGGTTGGGGTGCCCGTCCTGCAGCGAGAACAGCTGGCCGCGGTCCTGGAACATGAAGCCGAGGCCGTCGGCCACCAGCCCCGAGCCCATGCCGCGGAAGTTGGACTGGATCTGGGAGATCATCATCCCGTCCGCGTCCGCGACGGTGAAATAGGTGGTGTCGCCATGGCTCGGCGCCTGGCCCGGATGCACGGGGGTGAGGATCTTCCCCGGCGAGATCAGCCTGGCTCGCTCACGGGCGTAGTCCTTGGAGTTCAGCCAATCGGTCGGGACCTTGGCGAAATCCGGGTCGGCGAAGTAGCGGCCCCGGTCCTCGTAGGCCAGCCGCTTGGCCTCCACCTGCACATGCAGGCTCTCGGGCGACTGGAAGCCCATGCCGCGAAGATCGAACTGCTCCAGGATGTTCAGCATCTGCAGGGTGGTCAGCCCCTGAGTGTTGGCGGCGAGGCCATACACGTCCACGCCGCGATAGTTGGTGACCAGCGGCCTGGTCCATTCGGAGCGATGCGCCTTCAGGTCCTCGTAGGAAAGCCAGCCGCCGATGCGCCGGAAGTAGGCGTCGATGGTGCGGGCGATCGGCCCCTCGTAGAAGGCGTCGCGCCCGCCCTCGGCGATCAGGCGGTAGGTGCGGGCCAGGTCCGGATTGCGGAAGAAGCCGCCCTCCGCCGGGGACTGGCCGGAGGGGGCGTAGGTCTTCATCGCATTGGCCGTCTCCTCCACGCCCGAATGGGGGCGGGCGAAGGCGGCGAGGTTGCGGCGGATGTAGTAGGAAATGATCTGCGGCACGGCCACGCCGGTCTCGCAGTAGTGGATCGCCGGCTCGAACAGCTCGGCCCACCTCAGCCTGCCGTAGCGCTGGTGCAGGGTCCACCAGCAGTCCACCGCGCCCGGCGTCGAGACGGCGACGGCGCCGAGCGGCGGCAGGTGGCCGTCGATGGCGCGGCTCCTGGCGATCTCCAGGGTCAGCCTCTTTGGCGAGCGGCCCGATCCGGCGATGCCGACCACGGCCTTGACCCTGGGGTCCCAAAGCATGGCGAAGCAGTCGCCGCCGACGCCCGAGCTGGTGGGCTCCACCAGGCCCAGCACCGCGTTGGCGGCCACCGCCGCGTCCACCGCCGAGCCGCCCTTCTTCAGGATCTCGATGGCGGTCTGGGTGGCCAGCGGATGAGCCGTGCCCGCCGCGCCGGAGAGGCCGTAGGCGGCCGAGCGGGAGGCGAAGCTGGCGCCGGCGGGGCGGTCTCCGGCATGGACGTCCGGGCGGCTGAAATGGTCCGCGCCGGCGGGCTGGTAGGGCAGGGGCGGGACGCCCGCGCCGCTCTCGGGCGGCAGGGGCCTCGTGGGCGCGGGGGTCGCCGCCGGCCCCTGCGGCTGGGCCTGGGCCGCGGCGGCCGTGGCGGCCAGGGGTAGGGCGGCGATGAAACTGCGGCGGCGCATGGCTTGAACTCCGGCGGACCAACTGGGCTATAGGATCATGCGCCCCGGGCCGGCGCCAGAGCGGAGGCGGGGGCGATGCAGCGGGAGCGGGACGACGGCGGGACGGGGCGCACGCTGATCCTCGGCGCCACCAGCCTGGTCGGCCGCTTCCTGACCCCGCGCCTGGTGGCGACGGGGGTCCGGCCCCTGGCGCTCAGCCGACAGGGCGAGCCGTGGTTCGAGGGGGTGGACTGGATCGTCGACGACCTCGGCGATCCCGGGCTCGGCGAGCGCCTGCCCGAGGTCTCCACCGTCCTCAGCCTCTCGCCCATCTGGCTCCTGCCCCAGGCCCTGCCCGCCCTGATCGCGCGGGGCGCCTCGCGGGTGGTGGCCTTCTCCTCCACCAGCCGCTTCACCAAGACCGCCTCGCCGGTCGAGGCCGAGCGGGCGGTGGCGGCCCGGCTGGCCGACAGCGAGGCTAGCACCATCGCCCTTTGCGAAGCGGCGGGCGTGGCCTGGACCCTGCTGCGCCCGACGCTGATCTACGCCGAGGGGCGGGACGGCAACGTCTCCCGCCTCGCCGCCCTGATCCGGCGATTGGGATTCCTGCCGCTGGCGGGATCGGGCGGAGGGCTGCGCCAGCCAGTGCATGCGGACGATCTGGCGGTCGCCGCCCTCACGGCCGCGGCCTCCGACGCCGCGCGGGACCGGGCCTACGACCTGCCCGGCGGGGAGACGCTGACCTATCGCGCCATGGCGGAGCGGGTGTTCGAAGGCCTGGGCCGCAAGCCCTTGATCCTGCAGGTTCCCGCGCCCCTGTGGTCGCTCGCCTTCGCCCTGGCGCGGCCGCTCCTGCCCGGCGCCACGGCGGCCATGGGCGCGCGCATGAGCGAAGACCTGACCTTCGACGCCGACCCCGCGCGGCGCGACCTCGGCTGGGCCCCGCGGGCGTTCCACCCGGATTTCAGACGTTCTCCCGCCCCGTGAAACGGGGAGGGGGACCGTCCTCGGGCTCGTCCCGAGGAGGGTGGGAGGGGCTCGTCCTGGCGCCGCGCCCGCCGCGCCCCTCCACCATCCTGCCGATGGTCCCCTTCCCCCGCTTCGCAGGGGCGGCGTCGTCAGTCGTAATTCGCCACGGCCAGCTCGTTGCCGGACGGGTCGGTGAAGTGGAAGCGCCGCCCGCCGGGGAAGCTGAAGATCGGCTGCACGATGGTCCCGCCCGCCGCGCGCACCTTGGCCTCCATGGCCTCCAGATCCGCGGCGAACAGCACCGGCAGGGGCTTGGTCAGGCCCGCCGACGCATCCCCCTGGAAGCCGCCGTCAAGGCCCTCGGCGAAGGCGGCGTAGGTCGGGCCGTAGTCGGTGAAGGTCCAGCCGAAGGCGTCGCGATAGAAGGCCTTCAGCGGAACCATGTCCCCCCCCGGCAACTCCAGATACCCGATCCTGCCGTCTTCCTGCATCGTCCCGACCTTCGCCTGTTCCCGTAATGTTCCAGTTAATCTGATGTCTTTTCGAGATCATGTAAAGCTCGACAGGTCCGCAGATTTTGCGCAATTTGAAGATCGATTAATCTGCGAGTAAATGCGATGCGGGTGGTTTCAGGCCTGATCTGCGCCCTGGCTCTTGGGGTGAAAGAGGCGATCGCCGCTCCCGCCTCTCCGGACGCAGCCAAATGCTATGGGCCGCCGCCTCCGGCCTCGGTCGCGGCCTATACAGCCCATATACTTCCGGACCTTCAGCGTCAGGCCGACGACGGAACGCCCCATGCCGAATGCATGCTTCTGCAGTTGTATTCGTCATGCCAGGCTACGCCTCGAAAAAAAGACGATCTGGCGACTATGCGGCGTGATTGCGGATTTACGCCCTATGGTTCCCCCGGCCACCCGCCGCCGCCGGGCATCACGGTGCATTAGCGCGCAGTCCGCAAAACTCACCCCGCCGGGAAAGTAAACACCCCGGTGCGCTTGATCTCCTGGTCCTCCAGCTCGCGGGTGGTGGTCACGCGGTATTCGGCGAGGCGGTCCAGGCCCGACCGGGGGAAGTAGCTTCGCCCCGGATCGCCGATCAGCACCCGCGCGCCGCGGTCGTGGGCGAGGCGCAGCCACGCCAGCACCTGTTCGGCCAGGGGCTTCTCGTAGCAGATGTCGCCGGCCAGGATCACGTCCACCGCCGGCGGATCGGCGTCCAGCAGGTTGTCGGGGGTGTAGCCCACCTGCACGCCGTTGGCCTCCGCGTTCAGGGCCACGGCGGCGGCGCAGAAGTCGTCGATGTCGGCGGCCAGGACGTTGGCGGCGCCGGCCTTCATGGCGGCGATGGCCACCATGCCCGAGCCCGAGGCGAAGTCCAGCACCCGCCGGCCCGCGACCTCATCGGGATTGTCGAGCACATAGCGCGCCACCGCCTGTCCCCCCGCCCAGGCGAAGGCCCAGAACGGCGGCGGCAGGCCGAGGTCGCCGAGCTCCTCCTCCGTCAGCCGCCAGATCGGGGTGATCTCGTCGGCCAGGTGCAGCCGCAGCTCCGGCGCATGGGGCGGCGCCTGCAGCCGGGTGTTGTCGAGGATGAAGCGCCGCCGGTCGACAATCTGGCGCACGGTCAGCCGACCAGGTCGCGGCGGGGAGAAAGGCGCGTCACGCCGCGTCCATAGCCGATATTGCGAGGAAGAGCCATGAGCCCGCCCCGCATCTCCCCAAGGCCAGCCTCAGTCGACAATCAGACATTGCATTTTAGTAAATAATTTCAACTTTGAAATATACTTTCGGTTGAGCGTCTTTGTCTACTCTGGGTGGCGTACGGGTGGGTACGACATGACCTTATACAGACAAGACCTTGCGTACGCGCGTCAGGTGGGCGCGCTCCTGCGGGAAGACGGGATGCTCTATGCCCTGATCGGGACTTACATAATATCCGCTTCGATCGTCCTGACGGTCTTGTCCAGGGATGTCTGGCGATCGCTCTGTCTGTATCTGGACAGCTGGCTGCTTTCGGCGGTGGCCGTCATGCTGGTCTATGTCGCGACCCGCCTGTGCTGGACCGCGCTCCGGTCCGCGCGGTGCGGCCAGACCGCATCCCTCTACGTGCAATTCGGCAGGATTGTGACGCCGCGCCTCGTCGCCAATGCGGCGCTCTATGCGGCCATCACCGTCTATTTCGGCGCCTTCACCGGGCTCAAATGCACCTTCCCGCTGATCCGCCCCTTCTGTTTCGATCCGTTCCTGTCGCAGCTGAACCGGTCCATCCATCGCGGCGTGCTCTGGCGGGCGCTGCAGGCCCTGTTCGACCGGGGCTGGGGCAACCAGCTGGTGTTTCTCAGCTATTACGGCGTCTGGCCGATGATCCTCGCTTTCAGCCCGATCCTGGCGGCCTTCCTGCAGGACCGGTTGCTGCGGCGGCGCTACCTGGTCTGCTACGTCCTGTCGTGGATGCTTCTGGGCACCATCGCGGCGCTGATCTTCATGTCGGCCGGCCCGATCTTCTACGGCCACGTCACCGGCGACGCGCACCGGTACGTCAGGATGCAGCACTATCTGCGGGCGCACGGCATGACCTGGGGCGCGCAGCACCTGTGGGACGTGTACCGGCGCGGGGCCATCGAACCGGGGGCCGGCATCTCGGATTTCCCCAGCATGCATGTGACCATCTCCACCCTCGCCACCTGTCTGGCGTGGTCGCTGCGCCGGTGGCTGGGCATGGTGATGACGGCCTTCACCACGCTGATCGTGCTGAGCTCGGCCTATCTCGGCTGGCACTACATGGTGGGCGACTATGTGGTCGTGCCCGCCGTGGTCGCGCTGTGGTGCTCCACCGCGCCGCGCCGCTTCAGCGTCTCCATGCCCGTCCTGGTCTACGACGGCGGGCGCAAATCAGCGTGGGGCTCGCCGGCGCCCTTCGGTCATCCCGCCGCGCCCGCCCTGCACGCCGGGGCGCAGGCGTCACCGCTCGGCGCGTCGGCGCAGGGCTGAAGGCCTTCGGCCGATCAGGGCAGGAAGACGTAGTCGGCCGAATAGGGCGCGGCCTGCAGCGCGCCGAGGGCGGGGCAGGGGCCGCTGAGCGCCCCGCCCTGGGTGTTGAGGCGCAGGGCCAGCCGCGCGGCCTTCAGCACGCCTGCGCCCGAGCGGTCGGTCACGGCGAGCTTCAGGATCGGGATGTCGTCCGGCGCGCCGCCCGGCAGGGTGGCCACGACCTTGCCGTGGATCACGCCGCCGTCGTCCAGCGCCCAGGCGGGGCCGGCGTAGTGGCGCCCGATGGTCCGGCCGTCCTGGATCAGGGTGGCGACGGGTTCGCGGAAGGTCCAGGCGGGGGCGCCGCCCTTGTCGGCCTTGCACTCGTAGACCTGCGCGCCGACCCCGTGCGCGATCAGCAGGGGCGCCAGCGCGCCCACCCCGAACGCGGCGGGGGCCACGATCGGCGCCGCGGCCCCGGTCGACGGCGCGGCCAGCAGGCCCGCGGCCGCGAGGGCGCCGGCCAGGGCCGCGCCTGCGTCGAGCCTCCGCAACCGGATCATGCGGCCTGCTTCGCCTGGGCGTCGAGGGCGGCGAAGTCCTCGTCGGAGAGCTCGATCGAGGCGGCCTTCACATTGTCCTCCAGGTGGGCGACGCTGGAGGTGCCGGGGATGGGCAGCATCACGGGGCTGCGCTTCAGCACCCAGGCCAGGGCCACCTGGCTGGGGGTCGCGCCGGTCTTGTGCACGATCTTGTCCAGGGTGGTGCCGGGCCGGGCCAGGTCGCCGGAGGCCAGCGGGAACCAGGGGATGAAGCCGATGGCGTTGGCCTCGCAGTAGTCCAGCACCGCCTCGCTGCCGCGGTCGATCAGGTTGTAGCGGTTCTGCACGGTGGCGACGGGGAAGACCTTGCGGGCCGCCTCGATCTGCTCGACGCTGACCTCGCTGAGGCCGGCGTGGCGGATCAGGCCCTCCTTCAGCATGTCGGCGATGACGCCGAACTGCTCGGCCTGGGGCGTCTTGGGGTCGATGCGGTGCAGCTGCCACAGGCTGATCTGCTCCAGCTTCAGGCGGCGCAGGCTCATCAGCACGCACTGGCGCAGGTATTCGGGGCGGCCCACCGGCTGCCAGATGTTGGGGCCGAGGCGGGTGAGGGCGCCCTTGGTGGCCACCGTCGTCGCGGGGTAGGGCGCCAGCGCCTCGGCGATCAGGTCCTCGGAGACGAAGGGGCCGTAGCTGTCGGCGGTGTCGACGAAGTCGACCTTGAGCTCCGGCAGGCGCCTCAGCACCCGCAGGGCCTCGTCCCGGTCCTTCGGCTCGCCCCAGACGCCGTCGCCGGTGATGCGCATGGCGCCGAAGCCGAGGCGGTTGACGGTCAGGTCGCCGCCGATCCTGAACTGGCCGGACGCGGCGGCGGAGGGGGTCGAGGACATGGCGAGGCTCCTGAAGGCTGGCGCGCGCGGGCGGCGGCCCCCGATAGATAGGCGGCCTCGGCCGATCGCCCATCCCGTCCCGCCGGATTTGTTTCGCGCCCCGGCGCCGTCCGCCTCAGGACGCCCGCCGGCGCCCCCGCAGCAGCCGGCGCAGCACGGTGGCGAAGATGGCGATGGAGAGGGACGCCAGCCCGATCGCCGCCGACAGGTCCTCGCAGAAGCGAACAGGTCTCATGCGTGCATCTTAGGATCATGCGCCCCTGAAGGGCAACCGCCATCTGCACGGACCGGGCGGCATGGGTGAGCGGCGCCGGAAGGACCGCAAGCCTAGCTGATCTCCACGGGTGCGGCTGAAGCCAAGGTCCGAGAAGGGTGGTTTGCAGTCGTTTCGCAGGGGTTGACTAACGGTCAGGCTTCCCTTTTCAGTTGGTTATGGCCCTTGTCGAAATCGCTAGATTTTCGAGTCTGCAGGAAGCTGTGATCGCAAGATCAGCGCTGGAAGCGATGGGCTTTCATCCACAAGTTTTTGACGAGTATCGAGCCAATCTAATTTGGACTGAACAGACTGCGTTAGGCGGTATCCGGCTCGTGGGTCCCGATTTTGAAGCGTCGGAAGCACGAGCATTTCTCGGGCGTCCCTGGCGCAGGATGAAGTCATACCCTGCTATCGCCCAGCGGCCGCACTTGGCTGCTTTGGGCTATCTAGCTGCATGCGCTCTTTTTGGATGGCCATTGGCGGGATTCAAAAGGCCGGATGTGTTTCACAAAGTGACGGCCCTGGTGATCATAGTCATGATTGCCTCACCTTTTCTGTTGATGCGCCTTCTGCGCGGATGACCATGCGCTCCATGCTTCTGGCTAAGAACGCCATAACGATTTGGATTGTGGCAAACGTTCTCGCGTCAGCAATTTTCACTCACCTCGCATCTTGGACGTGGCTTGAGCCCAATCTGAGAGGTGAAGATGCTGTACGAGGAGGAGACGCGGCAGTCTGGATGTTCGGCGCATTCCCCGTGCTCGCGTTATCGGGCGTGGCGAACTGCATCTGGTTCGTCTTGACTTCAAAAGTACGCCACCAGGGCGGCGGAGCGTGGCCAAGCTCCAGCATCATCATCGTTTCAACAATTTGGATCAGCGCACTCGTAGTAGACCATCTGCGCGGGCTCGGCCTTTAGTCGGCTAAGGGTCGCAACCCGCCCCGCCCAACCGCCTGCACCCGTTCAGCCGAACGGGATGGCGGCTTGCGGGCGCCTGGCGGTCGGGCGTCCGCCCTGGTCCTCGGCGTTCGGCTTCGAGGTGGCGGTCTTCAGCACGGTCCAGTAGCCGGGCTGGATCTCCATGCGCGGCGCGAAGCCCTTCGCCACCAGCGCCCGGTGGATCACCGGCAGGCGGTCGGAGGGCACGTACATGAACATGTGGTGCTCGCAGTGGTAGTTCACATAGTAGGGGGCGATCAGGAGCCGCTCGAGCGGGTTGGCGCGGGTGGTGCGGGCGTGGCGCAGCGGGTCGGCGTTGTCGGGCGTGCAGGCGTGCTCGGCGATGTTGCGAAGCCGCGTCACCAGGGGATACCAGGTGGCCATGGGCAGGAGCCACAGCACCGGCCACGCCCACCAGAGGCCGACCGCGGCGAGGGCGGCCGCCATCACCCCGTTGGCGATCACGAACGGGCCCCAGAATTTCCACAGGCCCTCGGCCACCTGCTCGTGGCTCAGCCCCCTGGCCTTGCGGGTGCGGTAGGCGTCGAGGGTCGGCTTGATGCGCTGCTTGAAGAAGGTCTGGCCGGTCAGGTCGCGGATCATCTTGCGGCGGAGCGAGACCCTGGTGATGGGGAAGGGGGCGGAGAGGCCGAGGTCGGGGTCCTCCGCCTGCTGGGCGAACTTGTGGTGGGTCAGGTGATAGGGGCGGTAAGTCTTCAGGCTGGCCCCCACCGGCGCGCCGCAGAGCCAGGTCGCGACCCGGTCGTTGACGGCGGCGTTGCGGTGCAGGGCCGCGTGGGCGGCCTCGTGCACCAGGATGGCGAGGCCGAGCTGGCGCGCGCCGATCACCATCACCGCGACGACCAGCGTCAGGGGATTGGGCCAGAGCACGAACAGGGCGCCGGCCACAAGGATGGTCGCCCAGCAGTGCGCCACCATCCAAAGCCCCGTCCAGGACGAGCGGCGCGACAGCCGGCCCCACTCCTCGGCGGAGAAAAAGTCTTTGGGATCGACGCGAAGGGCGGCGGCCACGGGCGGTTCCTCTTTGTTATTGCTGATAAGATGAGCCTTGCCGGCCAGACGGGCAAGAGGCGCTGTCTCCCCTTCGCGGGGCGGAGACTTCAGACGTGCTTGAAGTGGATGGCGCCCAGCGCCAGGGCGACGGTGAGGATCAGGCCGGCCTCGCGATTGGAGCGGAACAGGCGCAGCGCCCTGATCGGATCGTCCACCCTCAGGTCCTGCGACTGCCACAGCAGATGCAGGGCGTAGACGGCGAGGACGGGGTAGAAGAGCAGGCCAAGGCCCGCCGCATAGCCCGCCGCCAGCGCCAGGAGGGCGGCGATGGCGTAGAAGACCATCACCCCGCGCGGGGCGGCCGCGCCGAGGCGCCGGGCGCTGGACTTCACCCCGGCGAGCGCGTCGTCCTCGAGGTCCTGCACGGCGTAGATGGTGTCGTAGCCGAGGGTCCAGAACACCCCGGACGCATAGAGCAGGAGGGCCGGGCGGGCGAGGCCGTGGCCCGGCGCGAAGACGAAGCTCAGCCAGCGGTGGCTCAGCAGCATGGCCTCGCCGTAGAGGATCATCAGCCCCGAGGCGCCCACCCCCGCCGCGGCGAAGCCCAGGAGCGCGCCCCAGTTGAAGGTCAGCCCCAGCCACGCCTGCGGCCACCAGGTGATCCGCTTCATGAAGGGATAGGCGGCCACGAGGCCGAGCGACAGCACGCCGAGCCCCATGGCCCAGAGGTTCAGGGTCAGGAGGATCAGCAGGCCGATCAGGGCGCAGGATATGACGAAGGCCCAGGCGCCCCTCACGCTGATCTGGCCGGAGGGGATGGGGCGAAGGGCGGTGCGGGCCACCTTGGCGTCGATGTCGCGGTCCACGATGTCGTTGTAGGCGCAGCCCGCCGCCCGCATCACCGCCGCGCCGGCGGCGAAGCGGAGGCCGAGGCCGAGGTCCGGCGCGTGGCCCTGCATGGCGGCGGCCAGGGACAGGCCCTGCCAGCCCGGCAGCAGCAGCAGCCAGATCCCCGCCGGCCGGTCGAATCGCCCGAGCTTCAGCCAGGGGCGCAGCGGCGCCGGCGCGCCGCGGTCGACCCAGTTGTCGGCCTTCGCGTCGGGCAGGGGCGCGTCGGGCAGGGGCGCGTCGGGCAGGGGGGCGCCGGAGGGGCGGATCGCGGGGTGAGTCGTTTTGGCCGAGGGCTTTGCTGTCGCGGGCATGTCATGGTTCTAGCGCATCCCTTTTGACAGCGCATCCACAGCCGGTGCGACGCCGCCCCTTCGCAAACATCCCCAAAGCGCCCATATACGATCTCTTAACCGCCCCCGACCGGACCCGCGAATGCAGACTCGCAGCCCCTTCTTCGACGAGATCGCCAGGACCATGGAGAACGCCATGGGCGTCGCCCAGGCCGCCGGCGAGGAGGCGAAGGCCGCCGTCCGCGCCCAGGCCGACCGCTGGGCCGCCGAGCTCGACTTGGTGCGCCGCGACGAATTCGACGCCATGCGCGCGGTGCTGGAAGGCGAGATCGCCGCCCTTCGCGTGGAAATCGCGCAAATGAAGTCGGCGTCGGCGGGATTTCGCCCTGCGGATGACGCCGATTGAGTTCGACCGGGGAAAGCCGCTAGGCTCAGGATCAACGGTGCGAGTCGGCCCGGGCGCTCCCCGCCCGGAACGCCTCGCCCAAGGAAAGTCGCGTATGGACACGCCGCACCCCGAAGACGTCGAACTCGGCATCGATCCCCTCGATGTGGTCGAGCACGTGCTGACGGCGGAGAACCTGGAGTTCGACCGCACCGAGGACGGCGACCTGGCCTTCGCCCTGGCCGGCGACTGGAAGGACTACGAGCTGTGGTTCGCCTGGCGGCCCGAGGCCGACTGCCTGCAGCTGTGCCTGTCCTTGGACGTGCGCATCACCAAGGCGCGCAAGAACGCCGCCCACGAACTGGTGTCCCTGATCAACCAGCGGGTTTGGCTCGGCCACTTCGAGGTCTGGGCCGAGGACGGGGAGATCGTGTTCCGCCACGCCATGGCGCTCCCCACCGGCGAGCGCCCGACCCTGGCCCAGGCCGCCTCGATGATCGACGCTGCGGTGGAGGCGGGGGACCGCTTCTATCCGGCCTTCGACTTCATGCTGAAGGGCAAGTCGCCGTCGGACGCCATGACCGCCTGCATGTTCGACACCGTGGGCAGCGCCTGAGGCGGGCTCGCCGATGACGCCGATCCTGCTCCTGGGCGCCGGGCGCATGGGGGGCGCCATGCTGGAGGGCTGGCGCGCGGCGGGGGCGTTCTCGCCGTCGGACATCCTCCTCTGCGATCCCCATCCGGGCGATGCGGCCAAGGCCGCCGCCGCGGCGGGCGCCGCGCTCAATCCGCCGCCGGACGCGCTCGGCGTCGCGCGCACCGTGCTGCTGGCGGTCAAGCCCCAGCTCTGGCGTGAGGCCGCGGCGACCTATGCGCCCCGCCTCGCGCCGGGCGCGACCGTCATCTCCATCGCCGCCGGGATTCCCGTAGCCGACCTCGCCGCC
>Ga0302314_10010993_pt1 | contig 15814 bp, 17 predicted proteins | sample III_Palsa_N2_3_FD_200533 | JGI IMG/M metagenome (GOLD analysis project Ga0302314, IMG submission 200533) | Peat permafrost microbial communities from Stordalen Mire near Abisko, Sweden - III_Palsa_N2_3 | ecosystem: Environmental > Terrestrial > Soil > Palsa > Peat permafrost | place: Sweden...
AAATACGCGGGTGTGGCGACAGGCACTGGTGGAATGTGGGATCACCGATTTCCGCTGGCATGACCTGCGATGCGGATTCCGGGATGATCGCGCTCAGCATTCCGGGATGATGGCGATCACCGTTCCGAGATGATGGCGATCAGCATTCCGACATCATCGCGATCAGCGTTCCGACATGATCGCGATCAGATGCGGGTTGTTTTGGCGGTATTATCCGGTCGTCGCTGGCAGCTTCTCTTGGAGGAGCAGCCAATGCCGACGGAGCGAATAGCGATGCGCAAGGTGCGCGAGATTTTGAGGCTGACGTACGACGCCGGGCTGCCATCTCGGGAGGTGGGCCGCCAGATTGGTGTGGGCAGCACGGGCGTTCGTGTGATGCTTCAGCGTTTCCGGGCGTCGAAGCTGGAATGGCCCTTGCCGGAAGGGCTGACGGACACCGCGCTCGAAGCGGAGCTCTATGGCGTTGTGGCCACCAGAGGTGGTCAGCGCGATCGGCCCGAACCGGACTGGGCGGCCGTGAACCGGGAGATGAAGCGCAAGCACGTCACGCTTCAGGTGCTGTGGGACGAGTATATCGAGCTCGAGCCCGGCGGTTATCGGTATTCCCGGTTCTGCGAGCTTTACCGGGCCTGGGAAGGGCGTTTGCCGGTTACGATGCGGCAAACGCATCTCGGCGGTGACCGGCTCTTCGTCGACTATGCCGGCGACACGGTGCCGGTGGTGGTGGACCGGCTGACAGGCGAAATCCGCGAGGCCCATCTGTTCGTGGCGGTGATGGGGGCGTCGAGCCTATCATTTGCATGGCCGACCTGGACTGAGACGCTGCCGGATTGGGCCGACGCGCATGTCCGGGCCTTTGATTTCTTCGGCGGCGCAGCGCGTCTTTTAGTGCCCGACAACGCCAAGGTCGCGGTCATCAAGGCGTGCCTTTACGACCCTCAGGTCAACCGCACCTATTCCGAGCTCGCCGCGCATTACGGCACTTCAGTGCTCGCGGCGCGGCCCTATCGCCCGCGCGATAAGGCAAAAGTCGAGAATTGCGTCGGGACCGTCGAGCGCTGGCTGTTCGGGCGTCTTCGCAACCGGATCTGGTACGGCATGGACGAGCTGCGTGTCGCCGTCGTCGAAATGATGGCGACGCTCAACGATAAGATCATGCGGCGATTTGGCCGGTCGAGGCGCCAGCTGTTCGAGGAGATCGACCGCCCCTTGCTGAAGACGTTGCCGGCAGAGCCTTATGTCCTGGCGGAATGGCGCCGCTGCAAAGTCGGCATCGATTATCATGTTGAAGCTGTGAAGCATTTCTACTCGGTGCCGTATCGCCATGCCCGGGCACAGGTCGAGGTGCGCCTGACGGCGCGCACCGTCGAGATCTTCCTGAAAGGCGAGCGGATCGCCTCGCACATGCGTGGATCCGGCAACGGCCATCACACCACCATCAACGACCATATGCCGTCCAGCCATCGCCGCTACGGCGATTGGACGCTTGAGCGTCTGCTCGAAGAAGCCGGGCGGCTTGGCCCGTCAGTCAGGATGCTGTGCGAGATGATCCTGCAAGACCGGCCCCATCCGGAGCACGGGTTCCGGGCCTGTCGCGGCATAGTCGGGCTGGCTCGCCCGTATGGAGCCGGCCGTGTCGACGCCGCCTCACTGCGCGCGCTCGAGATCGGCGCGCGCAATTATGGCGCCGTCAAATCCATCCTCGAGAAGAAGCTCGATGGAGAGCCGCTTCGCCATCCGCGCACCGCCGGCGAGGTTGGCATCGACCACCCCAACATCCGCGGGCCCAAATACTATCATTGAGGAGACATGATCTTGCTGACGCACCCGACGCTCGACCAACTGCACGTTCTTGGCCTTCGAAGCATGGCCAAGGCCTTCAAACAATCGGTTCAGGGCATTTCTCGCTGATCCTGGTCCCTGGCCCGACTCAAGAGATGATCAGTGACTTTGCACGAATGCTACGACCGTGACCGCACTCGGCACTGGTGGTGCGAGGTCCCAGCCCGGCAAGCTGGCTACCAATTCGCTCCGTAAGAGGCGCTCCATGCCTGAAGAGCGAGCAAGGCCGGACGCAAGGCCAGTCCGCTCTCCGACAGGGCATATTCCACCTTAGGGGGCACCTCAGGATAGACTTTGCGGGTCACGATGCCATGTCTTTCGAGATCGCGCAGCTGCTGGATCAGCATCTTTTGCGAGATGCCGGGGATCGCGCGTTGGAGCTCGGAAAACCGCAAAGCAGCCGCGCTGAAGAGATGGAAGACGATGATCATCTTCCATCGCCCCTCAAGAACCTTGAGAGCGGCTTCCACCTCGACGGCCGTGCAAGGCGTTTGGACGGACTTCTGAGCTGCAGTTACCAAAAGGTAAGTACCTCACATTTTTGTGCGTTCTTGTTCTTCCTATACCACCATCTTAGCTCGTTGGCGACCCGCTGGCCGACCCGACCTGGGCAGGCCTGATGGCAGCTGATTTGGAGAAAAGACTATGACGACCAATAATGATCCCACGAACCCTCATGACCGCGTTCAAACTGTCTTCGATCGTTTTGATATCCAGGATACGATCTCTCGCTATTCCATGGGGCAGGATGCGCACCAGGGCGATGACTCCGCTATTCTGGAACAGTGGGACGAGACATTTTCGTCAGACGGAACCGTCGATTATTCGGTCGCTGGCGGTCCGGTCGGCACCTACCGCGAGCTTGCGCAGTGGATGCGTGGCACGGACGGGGAAGCCGGTAGCATGAGCGGCTTCACCAACTGGCAGCACATGCTCAGCCTGCCGATCGTCACCCTCTCGGGTGATAACGCAACCGCGCGTACGGACTTCTTCGCGACGCATCGCGGCCGGGCCGACCAGGGTGCGAACATCCACTATAATGCGGCTGGCGCCTTCCATGACGACCTCGTGCGGACCGACAGGGGTTGGCGCATCCAGTTCCGGCGGCTCGAAGTCTATTTCGGCGACCCGCTACAGATCGCGGGATAAGCCTCAAGGTCGCTTTGTCACGCGGCGCGGAACGAGGCCGTTCGTCGCGACCGACACAGGCGGTGCCCATCCGGGACGAGAAACGGGGCGCCACGACGGGCGCCCCGTTGGGATTGCGAGGACCTTGAACGGCTCTCAACCGTCCCGGGGACCGCAATGGATCAGGCGCGCGCCGCCTTCGACACGTCGAAGCTATCCTCGAGCATCTGGAAGCGCGTGACCAGCTCGTCCTTGACCGTGAGGATGATCGCGAACTGGGTCGCGGTGATCTTGTCGGTCGCCTTGATCTTGGTTTCGAGCGAACCGATGATCGCGGCCCGGCCGTCGCTCGCGAGAATGTCCTCGACATCGAACTTCAGCGGCTCTGTAAGAACCCGGATCTTGCTGATGAAGTCGACAATGGCCTGCTTCCCCGACTTCTTGCCGACCCAGGGCAGCACCCCGTCATCGCCCTGAATCTCGAACACCAGATCGTCCGAAAACAGCGTGGCGATCTCGTTGGGCTCCTGACCGCCGCCGATTCCGGCGAGCAGCTTCTGTGTGATCTCGATATTGGTCGTGCTGGTCATTTTCTGTCTCCGTCTGATGAAGGCCGGGCGCGTTGAGAAGTTCCGTCAGGCGTCCGGAGTATTGAGAAAGGTGTAGAGTGCGGTGATACGATCATCGCGTACGATCGCGACATCGAGTCCGGTGATCTGAAGTGGCTCCCGCAAGGATCCGAAGCCCCACGCCAGTTTTCCGCAGTCACCGATCACATCGACCGAACCGATCTGGGTGAACACATGATCTGGGAACTCCGCCTGGAGCTCAGCCACTGAAGCATTGAGGGCCTGATGCCCGACATGCGTGCCTCGCGGATCGGAAAACGAGCAATCGGTTGCGAACAGTCGCGCGATGGCGGCCTTGCGCTGAGCCTCGTCTCGTTCGCCGAACACGGCGAAGAGATTATCGACCAGCAATTCGCTGATGGTGTCCGAAACCGACATGTCTCGTTCTCCGTTCGCGATCAGACCTGGGCCTGACCGCCGTCAGCAAACAGCTCGATCCCGGCGACGAAGCTTGATTCGTCGGAGGCGAGGAAGAGCGCGGCGTTGGCGATCTCGTCAGGGTCGGCCAGACGGCCAATCGGAACGCCCATCGCGATCTTTTCGAGCAGTGCTTCCTGCGCCGCCTTGTCGTCGCCGGCCAGGCCGGCGAGACCCGGCGTGCGGGTCGAGCCAGGGCTCAGCACGTTGACGCGGATATGGCGATCCTTGAGGTCGAGCGTCCAGTGGCGGGCGAAGGCACGCACGGCGGCTTTGGAGGCGCCGTAGACGCTGAATGCCGGCATCGCGACGATGCTCGATGTCGAGCCTGTAAGGATGACCGAAGCGCCGTCGACCAAGAGAGGCAGGGCCTTCTGGACGGTGAAAAGGACACCCTTCACATTGCGGGCGAAAGTATCATCGAACTGCTCTTCGGTGATGCTTCCAAGGGGCAGGTTCGAACCACCGCCGGCATTGGCGAACAGAACGTCGATGCGGCCGGCGGCTTCCTTCACCTGCGCATACAGGCGGTTCAGGTCCGACATGTTGGTCGAGTCGGCCTGGATGCCGATGGCCTCGTGGCCGATCGCCGCGGCGGCTTCGTCTAGTTCAGCCTGTCGACGGCCGGTAATGAACACCTGCGCACCCTCGGCGGCGAACCGCTTGGCGGTTGCGAGGCCGATCCCGGTGCTGCCGCCGGTTACGACGGCGACCTTTCCTGCGAGTCTGCGAGCCACGTGCTGTCTCCTTGGTTAGTGTCACAAAGATGTGGTCAAACGTGACTATTCAAAATAGACGATATCGAAAGCCATCGTTGCAGGATTGTAGATGTCCAAGATGCCCGACTTTGAAGGCCTCGCGATGTTCGCGAAGGTTGCCGAAGAGAGATCCTACGCCGCTGCGGCGCGTACCATGGGGGTTTCGGTTGCAACCGTGTCGCGCGCGGTCACGAGGCTCGAGGACAGGCTTGGGGGGCGCCTTTTCAATCGAACCTCCAGGCGGCTCGCGCTGACCGACTTCGGGCGCACTCTGGTCGATCGCGCGACCAAGATCTACGGAGACGCCGAGGAAGCGGAGCATGTCGCGCTCGAAACCGCGCGCCGGCCGCGTGGGCTGCTGCGGCTGGCGACGCCGATGTCGTTCGGGATTCGCTGGGTGGCACCGATCCTGCCCGAGTTCTTCAAGCTCTATCCGGATATCGCGGTGGATCTCCATCTCAGCGACGACAAGGTCGACCTGATCGGAGACGGATTCGACGCGGCGCTGCGGATCGCGGTGCTGGAGGACTCCTCGCTTGTCGCCAAGCTGCTGACTCCCGTCCGCCGCTATGTGGTCGCAGCCCCCTCCTATATCGCGCGCTACGGCAGGCCCCAGCATCCCGACGACCTCGCGGCTCACCATTGTATGGGCTATGCCTATCGCGCGCAGAGCGACGTGTGGCGCTTCAAGAGCCATGATGGCCAGACCGCATCCGTGACTCCGGTCGGACCCTTGCGTGTCACCAATATCGAGGCGCTTCTGCCCTGTCTTCTTGAAGGGCAGGCCATCGCGGAGTTGCCGGAGTTCATCGCGTCCGATCTGCTCAGTGCAGGATCGATCGAAGCCCTGCTACCAGGCTGGGAGATGGCACTGGGTGGTTTGTATTTCGTCACACCGACCGCAAGGGCGCGCAGCAACAAGGTCGAGGTGCTCTCAACCTTTCTCCAGAAGCGGCTGTCGCGCCCTGCATGGCACCATGACGGCTAAGCGGTCAAAATCTCGACCAGGACGATCTCGGTATCGTCAATCGCTGTGATGGCGATCGCGTCCTCGGCCGTGATGGCGGCGCCGTCGCGCGGTGATATCCGTACGCCGTTGATGTCGATCGTTCCGGACGTCGGGACGAGGTAGGCCGGGCGGCCGTCGAGGCGATGGTCGAGCCGGTCGCCGGCCCGGACGGTCGCGCCCATGACGCGCGCATCGGCGTCGATATAGAGCGCCTGACCGTCATCGCGCTCGCCGGTGGCAAGCGTTGCGAACCGCCCGCTGCGATCGGCCTGCGGGAAAGCGCGGGTGCCCCAGCGCGGTGCGCTGTCCGGGGTTCGGGTGTCCAGCCATATCTGGAAGAGCCGCGTGACCACCGTCTCGGCATTATGCTCCGAGTGACGGATGCCCGTTCCGGCGCTCATAGCCTGGACATCCCCCGCGACCGTTCGGCCCCTGTTGCCAAGGCTGTCCTCGTGAGTGATCGCGCCGTCGCGTACGAAGGTCACGATCTCGATATTGCGATGAGCATGCAGCGGGAAGCCGGTCTGCGGCTGGATTTCATCGTCATTCCAGACCTTCAGCGGGCCGAGCGATGTGTGCGCGGGATTGCCAAGGCCCGCGAAGTCGAAATGCAACTTCGCCTTGAGCCAGCCATGGTCGCCGCCGCCAAGCGTTTTGAGGGGTCGATGTCGGATCATGGCGCCAAGATAGGCGCGAGCCCGGAACCTCGAAATCTCATTGTTCACAAACCATCATTGCAAGAATGATGGGCTTGAGATCGCTTTGTCAGGACGCCCGGGCGCGCGTTCAAGGATCGCGCGCCCGGGCATCCGACAGGCCTCAGGCAGGCCAGTCGGGGAGGAGAGTGATGCCGAACTTCGGCGCGGCCTCCTTGAGACGCGCGATGTCCTCCGGCGTCGGCGGTCCAGGCACGTCGCCGGGCTGCTTGAGCTTGCCGGCCGCCTCGAGGAACTCGTCGAAACCGCTCGGCGTGCACAGCAGGATGTAGCGGTTGGGTTTGCCGCTCGGGTTCGACAGCTGATGCGCGATGCCGCGCTTGAGGAAGACCGTCTCGCCAGCCTTGATCGTCGTCGTCTCGGTCGGCGTCTGTGCCTGGAGTTCGCCTTCGATCATGTAGATGGTTTCGTCGTCGCCATCATGAAGGTGGATCGGCGTCTTCGAGGGCCCCTCGCTGCGGTTCTCGAACAGGCAGAAACTGCCACCTGTCTCCGACCCGGCAACCAGGCGCTTCATCACGACGCCGGCCAGAATGAACTCGGGTTTCGGTTCGGGCGAATGGCTCATCACAGTTCTCCTTTGATTGGCGGGCCGGATGTAGTAAAACGTTTTACCATGACAAGGGCCGGGCGATCATCATATCGATCCATGCGGCGAATGGTGGCGTCTCCGGATGCGTCCGGCGATGCTGTTCGCCGGCACAAAGAGCTCGACCCGAGGAGGCCCGCCGGCATAGGCCGGCGCTCGGCCATGTGCGCAACCGCGGGTCGAATGAGAAGGAGTGAGATGGCGGTTCGAAATCCCCGCGCGACCATTCGCGACGTCGCGCAAGCCAGCGGCGTGTCGATCAGCGCGGTATCCCGGATCCTCAATGGCGACCCGACGATGCGCGTGCGCGAGGAAACCCGCGACGCCGTCCACAATGCGATCGCCGCGCTCGGCTACATGCCGAACACCCAAGCCAAGGCTTTGCGCCAGGCCAGGGTCGGCACGCTCGGCATGATCGCGCCCGAGATTTACAGCCCCGCATTTCCAGAGCTTGTGCGCGGCGCCCAGCAAGCGGCGAGCGGCTGCGGCTATTCGCTGATCCTCGCAGGCCTCGGCGCCGATGGCGAAAATCCGAGGCTCGCGCGCGAGCTCCTTCAGCGCAACCATGTCGATGGTGTGCTGCTCTCGACGGGGTTGATGGAGGAGGCGGTCCTGGCCGAGGCCCGGGCGCTGACGGCGCCTGCAGTCCTGCTCAATCGCTATATCGATGAGAGCTTCCCGCATGTCATCGTCGACGACCAGGCGGGGGCCATGCAGCTCATGGCCTATCTGACCGGACTTGGCCATCGCCGCATCGCCTATCTCGGCGCGCTCGACCGATCGCTCGGGTCGCGCCGGCTTGCTGGCTTCACCCAGGCTCTCGACGAGGCCGGATTGGCGCTCGCCCCGGAGATGATGATCGAAACCGGCTACGAACGCGAAGATGGCGAACAGGCTGCCGCGGGGCTGCTCGACCGCCCGGAGCCGCCTACCGCGATCATCGCGACCAACCATGTGGTGGCGGCCGGCGTCGTGATAGCGGCACGCGAGCGCGGCATCGCGGTTCCGGGCGGTCTTTCGGTCGCGAGCTTCTACGATACGCCGTTGGCGGAGCTGCTGACGCCGTCGCTCACCAGCGTACGCTATCCCCTCCAGACTCTCGGCGATCAGGCCGTTCGACTGCTCGTCGATCTGATCGAAGACAAGGCGCCCGAGGCGCTCGGTCAGATCATACCGCCGGATGGTGTGATCGTTCGGCACTCCACAGGTCCCATCGGCTAGCGATCGATTAGCTGCTGACGGGCGAGGTGAGCATCACGGTGCCGGTGCGGCCAGAGCTCTCCGAACGCCGGACCGCCTCCACGACGTCGGCTAGGTCGAAGCTTTGGTCTGCTTCGAAAAGCTTTGGATTGGACGCGGCCAGGGCGACCGTCTCCTCCATATCGCGGCGGCGTTCCTCCGGCGTGCGGCGTACCGTCCAATTGCCGATCGTAACGCCCTGGATGCGCATTGCCCGCCCGGTGATGTGCACCCAGTTGATCGGGGCAGGCTCGGGCGCGAGCCCGCCGGTGGCGACAAGGGCGCCACCATTTTCGACCAGTTCAAGCAGATCATTGACCTGCGGACCTCCAACCGGGTCGACGATCGCCCGGATCGGCTTTCCGCCGGCTGCCGCGCGGACCTGCTCCTTCCAGTCGTGATCGGCGCTCGACACGACGTGGCGCGCACCCTTCGCCTTGAGGGCGTCCGCACCGGCCGCGCTACGCACGATGTCGATCATCTGCCAGCCGCGGCGCTCGGCATGCGCCGATACCATGCGCGCGACTGCGGATCCGGCTGCCGTCTGGGCGAGGACCGCCGGGGCGCCGTGCGCGGTTGCCTCCTCGACGATGAGCAGCGCGGTCACATTGTTGATGAGCATATTGGCCGCGACCTGTTCATCCATCCCTTCAGGAACGGCGACCACGAGCTCGGCCGGGGCGTTGATGAACTCGCCATAGGATCCTGGCACCATGAAAAAGGCGACGCGCTGACCGACCGAAAATCCCGATGATGCACCATCGACGATCCCGGTCCCTTCCAGACCGGGCGTGACCGGCTGGGCCGGGCGATCGCCGGTCCCGGGATGCCGGCCGCGGACACCGACGAGATCGCCGGGATGGATGGGACGGGTCGTCACCCGGATGCGAACCTGGCCTGGCTCCGGCGGCGCCAGCTCCGGGACATCCGTCACGCTCAAGACCGCGCTGGGCTCACCATAACGCTCATACCGAACTGCGCGCATCGTCTGCGTCCTCCTCAGGCCTGTTGTCTCGGGTCGGATAACCGGACCCAGCCGATCAAGCTCTTCATATGGCGACCGGCATGCCAATAGATGGACCCACCGGTCGTTCCGACAATCGGACTCGACGCAAACCAGCGTTGCAGAATTGATGGCTTCCACCGGTGGTCGAGCCCGCAGTAAATCTCCATCTCGTTGGTGGCGACGCATGATCGCGGAAACATTGTCCGGTCGTGACGTTGGCAGCTGCAATCATTTGGACAGACCAGAGAGGAGCGTCTCATGAGCAATCGACGCCGGATCATGTGGAATGCGACGGTTCGGGCGCTTCCACTGAACGAACAGGTCAAGGCGACGGCCCTCGCCGGGTGCGAGGCGCTGGCGGTGACGCCCTCGGATTATAATAAGTGGCTTGGTGAGGGCATCTCGACCGCGGACATGAAGGCGATGGCAGCCGACCAGGGCATTACGATCGACCATCTCGATCCGATCGCGCGCTGGGTGGACGACTGGGAGCCGCGCCTGCCCGGATTCGACTTTCCGGTCGCGATCGTCGGCTACGACATGGACGATTTCTTCCGGATGGCGGGCGCGCTCGGCGTGCACTCCTTCACCGCCTGGGGCGGCTTTCCCGACGGGCGCTATACCCGGTCCCAATTGATCGACGCTTTCGGCACCCTGTGCGAGCGCGCCCGCAAGGAGGGGCTGCGGTGTGATCTTGAATTCATGCCGGTCTTCCAGATCAAGGATCTTTGGACGGCTTGGGATCTCGTGAGCACCGTCGACGCGCCCAACAGCGGGATCGTGCTCGACATGTGGCACTATTTCCGCGGCACGCCGGACGACGCACTGCTACGCACGATACCGGGCGAACGGATCACGGCAGTCCAGCTCTGCGATGCCCCGGCGCAATTGCCGGCCGGCATGTCGCTCCCCGAGGAGGGCCTGGGCAACCGCCTCGCTCCGGGAGACGGCGCGTTCCCGATCAAGCCGACGCTCGACGTCCTGCGCGAGAGCGGAGGCCTCAACAATGTCGGCGTCGAGATATTCTCGGCCGCCTTCGATGCCATGAGCGCCGAGCAGGTCGGCAAGCGCACCGGTGAACTGCTCGACACGGCGCTTGCCGCCGAGCCCGCGCTTGCCGGCAGCTAATCGCATCAGATCACATAACCACCGCTGGCTTCTATCGTCTGCGCGTTTACCCAGCCGGTATCGTCGTCAACCAGCGTGGCGATGATCCGGCCGACCTCATCCGCTTCACCGACACGCCCCAGCGCTGTCTGCGACGCGAGGAAAGTCTCGAATTCCGGCGGAAGGCCACCCCCGAGTTCGGTGCGGATCGCGCCCGGCGAAACCGCGTTGGCGCGGATCCGGCGCTCACCGAACTCCTTGGCCATGTAGCGGGTCAGAACATCGAGACCGCCCTTGAAGCTTGCATAGGGTGCAACGCCCGCGGTCGCGACGCGGGTGGTCGCGCTGGTGAGGTTTACGATCGCACCACCCGGCGCGATCAGCGGGAGCAAGGTCTGGGTGAGGAAGAAAGGACCTCGAAGATGCACGGCGAACAACGCGTCGAACTGCTCTTCGGTGACCGTCTCGATCCGATGATATTGGCCGAAGCCCGCATTGTTCACCAGACCGTGGAGGCTATCGGTGGCAAAGCGCTCGGCGAGCGCCCTGGAAACAGCGTCCCGGAACGCGGGAAATGTTGCGCTGTTGGCGACATCGAGCGGCAGGGCGACCGCAGTCCCCCCCTCGGTCTCGATCGCCTGGACGACCGACGCGGCGGCGTCAGTGCGGGCCTGGTAGGTAAGGATCACCCCAAAGCCTCGCTGCGCGCACGCGCGGGCTGCGCCCGCTCCGATCCCACGGCTTCCCCCGGTGATGACGACGACCTTCATGTCCAAGCTCCTTGATTGCTTGGGACTGCGATAGTGGCAGAGACGCCGGGCCGCGCGTACCATTCCTGCCTGTAACTTGCCTATTCCTGCATTCCCTCTTGCGGGCAACGCGCAGCGCCTGCACTTTGTGCGCATGGAGGAACAACTCGCCGAACTGCGCCGGCTGGCCGCGCGTGCCGACAATCGGCGCACCGAGACCGGGATCCCGCGCGTCGCGATGGTGAAGGGTCGCGTGCCCGAGCACCAGCTTGCGGCCGTCTATGAGTCGATGCTCAACCTGATCCTGCAGGGCAGCAAGTCGATGAGCATCGGTGACCAGACCTTGCGCTATGATCCTGCGACCTACTTCGTCATGTCGGTCGATCTCCCGGCGGTGGGCGCCGTGCTCCCGGAGGCTGATGGAGCGCCCTATCTCGCCGTCAGCCTGACGCTTGATCCGCTGGTGCTGGGTGTGCTGCTGGCAGACCTGCCAGAGGAACCCTCACCGGCCGCTGAAGCCAGCTTTTCCGTTGCCGCCGTGACGCCGGAGTTGCTCGATGCGTGGGTCCGCATGCTTCGCCTCATGGATACGCCACGCGACATTGCGGCACTCGCTCCCGCTTATGAGCGCGAAATCCTGTACCGGGCCCTGCAAGGCCCCCAGGGCGCATTGCTCAGGGATGTCGCCACGCCGACGACGGCGCTGGCGCGGATCAACGTCGCGATCCGCTGGATCAGGCAGAATTACGCCACGCCACTGCGTGTCGAGGCGCTGGCGGCGCTGGCTGGCATGAGCCCATCCGCCTTTCACCGCCACTTCAAGCGAGCGACCGCGCTCAGCCCGTTGCAGTTCCAGAAGCGGGTAAGACTGCTGCAGTCGCGGCTGCTGCTGACCAACCACGGCCACAAGGCCAGCACGGTTGCGTTCGATGTCGGCTATGAGAGCATCACCCAGTTCAACCGGGAATATGCTCGTCTCTTCGGCCTCCCCCCCGCCCGTGACGTAGCCCGGATCGCGCGCGGACAGGAGCGTCCGGCATTGATCGCCTCATAAGCGGTCATCAACGCCGGGTCGCCGGGCCGCCGCGAAAGGTGGCCGGTCAGCGAAAGGGCGCGACGATCTTTTCGGTCACCTCCCATAGACGGGTCCGCATGGCGACATCGCCCAGATAGCGCGAACCCTTTGCGATCTGGCAGTTTGCCCAATACTCCCCGCTGACCCCCTTGGCCTCCGGATTGGCGGCCAGGAAAACCTGCGTTGCGGCGCCCTGCGGAATCGACTTCATGAAGAGGCTCGCGATCGGCATGACCAGCGACAGCGGAAAACCAAGGCTGCGCTGGAGGTCGGTACCGCCCACGGCGCCAGGGTGGAGGGAGTTGACCGCGATCCCGCGCGGCGCGAGCCGGGCCGACAGTTCTTCCGCATACAGCGCCGTCGCGAGCTTCGACTGTCCATAGAAAGCGAACGGCTTGTAGAACCGGCTGCCATCCAGATTGTCGAACATGATGCCACCCTTGGGTGCCTGGTCGACGCTCGCGCTACTGCTGACGATCACGATCCGCCCCGTCTTGTCCGGCACCAGACCCAGCAGCTGGTCGATGAGAAGGAAATGGGCGACGTGGTTGACGAGCAACTGAAGCTCGACGCCATATTTCACCTGGAGCGTCTTGGGGCACATGACGCCGGCGTTCGTGATGATCGCGTCAAGCGGCCGGCCGAGCGCCGTGATGGCGTCCGCGGCCTTACCAACCGAGGGGAGGTCGGCAAGGTCGCAGGCAATCGGCGTCGTCTTGCCAGGGACTTTCGAACAGGCCTCACGCGCGGTCGCCTCGCTACGGGCCACACCGATAACATGGGCGCCGCGCGACGCCAGCGAGCGCATCGTCTCAAACCCGATCCCGGTCCTGCAGCCGGTCACAAGAACGGTCTTCCCCGCCAGGTTCACGCCTTCCAGAACATCGTCTGCCGTGCTGCGGGCACCAAAGGAGCCATGGTTGCTCATATCACTATCCCAACTCGAGTTTGGTCGCGATCCGCTTGGCTGGCGGTCGATGGCGCGACGAGTCGCTTGAATATACGACTGTAGACATAGGGGCGCGTCTCGATGTATACAACCGTAGATATGGAGACCGATCGATGACCGCCGCTGTTCCGTGCAAGCGCACGAGAAACGCCGAGGCGACACGCGAGGCTATCCTGCGCTCCGCGCTCATCGCCTTTTCGCGCGCGGGCTATGACGACGTCGGGCTGCGTGAGATCGCAGGCGAGGCTGGCGTCACCGCCATGCTGGTCAACCGGTATTTCGGTTCCAAGGAAGCGCTGTTCGGGGCGGCAGTCGAGGCCGCCTTTGCCGATGGGCGTCTGTTTGCGGGTGATCCCGACGACCTTGCAGCCCGGGTCGCATCGGCGATCATGGGAAAGACCGACCAACCGTCGAGCGATCCTGACCCGCTGATGGTGATGCTGCGATCGGCGGCTAACCCGCGCACCGCAACGATCCTGTGCGAGCGCATCCGCCGCCATTTTGAAGCGCCGCTCGCCGTTCTTTTGTCCGGCGAGGGCACCAGAGAGCGGGCGGCCTTGCTACTGTCCGTCGTCGCAGGGTTCCAGCTGATGAAGACGATTATCGGCACGGAGGCCTTGCGTGACGGCGACCGCAATATCTTGGCCGCGCGCCTCGAGAAGGTCTTCGCGACGTTGATCAAGCCCCAGCTCTGACCGTATTCCGTCAAAGCAATGGCTGGCCGGCAAGAGCGTTCTTTTGGCCAGCACTCTGCGGCACGCGGACGGGCTGATCTTTCCTCCAGGCGTAATCTTGGCATGAGCGAAACGTGTCTTCCGGCCGGATCATGCCACCCTAAAATCCTGATGCACGATCAGCAGCCTCTCGACGCTGCCATGCGCACGAGGCTGCGCCTCCGCTGCACGCCTCAAGCGACTGCTTGGCTGGATCTCGACCAGCCGCGCTGGACGAGCGTGAGCCTAACTGGGGCGCACGCATCCGAGCCACCTTTCGTTCGGCGCAATGAGCCGGAGACCGGATTATGCCGTTGGGCCCTCCGAGGCGAATGCTGCGCGGATTGGCCCGTGTGCTCGAGAACGCGAATTCGACCTTGGGGTCGCGCGAGACGCATAGTCATTCTGCCGACACGCCCAGATGAATCGGGCTGCAGATCCAGAGCGGATCACATCATCGGCTCGCAACTCAAGCGCATGTACGCATCGTTCGAACCGCCGTGAGACGATAGCAATCCCCGGTATCAGCTATTCCGTCTATCGCTCGCATGCCTGGCAGGGGGCGGGCCTGATCGCAGTTGCCACGGGAAATGCCATGGAGCGCCGCCGACAGGCGCCTCGGCATCAGACCATCGCCAAACGCTGCACGCGCCGCCGCCTTTTAGCCCGGTTTTCTCACCGGGTGGCTGAAGAGGGCATCTGATCGGCCAATCTGTCGGCTTTCATCACGGGCACCCGGATCATGACGCCTATTTTGTGGATTTCCATGTCAGACGGGCGAGCGCCATTGCCCGCGTAGAGCGGAGGTCGGTTTGGCGATGTCGACTGGGCGCTGTCTGGTTCGTCAGCGGCCACCGGCTGCGCAGAGGAAGGCATGGGCGAGCTCCCATTCGTCGCGCCACGGATAGGCGGACGCCATTGCGATTTTGACCCGCCGGACACTGGTGGTAATGAGCGCACCGACCTTGAGCAATCGCAGTCGAATGGTTCCGCAGGTGGCATTGGCGAACTGTGTGAAGCGCAGACCGATGCGGCGGAGCGCGCAGAGCAGAACATAGGCCATCGAGGCGAACCACAGGCGCAGCTGGTTGGCACGCATCGTCGCTGAGGATGTGCGGTCGGCAAACAGGTCCGCCTGACACTCTTTGAGCCGGTTCTCCATCTCGCCGCGCGCGCAGTAGATTTTCTCGTACAGATGACGGGCTTCGGCCTCGGCGGGCGAAAGGGAGGTCACCACGAAACGCGGGTTGGTGTCGCCCCGCGTGACTTCGGCTTTCCCGACGACCCGGCGCTCCCGGCTCCAGCTCTTGAGCGTGCTGTAGCGGAAATCCTTGAACCGGCGGGCAGCTTTGCCGGTCTCGAGGCTTTCGGCCATAGCGTCGGCGAGCTCCTGCTCGACGGTCGCGACGAGACGGTCATTGCGGGCAAGGCCGAACAGATAGTCGACACGGTTTGCCTCACACCACGCCATCAGATCCTCGCGGCAGAAGCCGCTGTCGGCGCGCAGCAGGATCCGTGTTCGTGGCCAGCGGGCACGGATCTGCCGGACAAGTCGCTCTACCTCTTCCCGGGCGCCGGCGGCACCGTCGATGTTCGACGGTCGCAGTTTGGAGGCGAGCAGATGGCGACCGCAGAAGATGTAGAGCGGCAGATAGCAGTAGCCGTCGTAATACCCATGAAAGAACCGCCCCTCCTGATGTCCATGGATCGGATCGTCGGTCGCATCGAGGTCGAGAATGATCTGTTTGGGGGCTTTGGTGTGCGCTTCCATGAACATCGTTGGAAACAACGCTTCAATGGCCGCCGGATCGTGGCTGATCTTATGATATCTGGTCGGCTCGGACCGACTGAGCTCCAGACGGTTGAGCGTGCTTTTGCCCGCCAATGG
>Ga0302314_10010994_pt1 | contig 15812 bp, 11 predicted proteins | sample III_Palsa_N2_3_FD_200533 | JGI IMG/M metagenome (GOLD analysis project Ga0302314, IMG submission 200533) | Peat permafrost microbial communities from Stordalen Mire near Abisko, Sweden - III_Palsa_N2_3 | ecosystem: Environmental > Terrestrial > Soil > Palsa > Peat permafrost | place: Sweden...
GCAGGCGGATCAATCCGTGCAAGCCGATACCCGACGCTTTCCACGCCAGTGCTGCCAGCGGCAGCAGCACGATCAGGCCCAGATACGCCAGCGCATAGCCCAGACTGAGCCCGAAGCCGGGCAGGATGCGCCGACGCATGCGTCTCAGTGCCCGGGGCCGATCTGATCGAAGATGGCGCCGTCGGCAAAAAACTTCGCCTGCGCCTGACGCCAGCCACCGAACACGTCGTCGATGGTGAAAGTATTGATCTTGGGGAACTGCGCGGCGAACTGTGCGGACACGGCTGGCAGGCGCGGACGGTAGAAGCTCTTGGCCTCGATCGTCTGGCCTTCGGGTGAATAGAGAAACTTCACGTACGCCTCGGCCACGGCGCGCGTACCGTGCTTGTCGACATTGCTGTCCACCACGGCCACTGGCGGTTCGGCCAGGATGCTGATCGACGGCACCACAATATCGAAGCTGCCCTTGCCCATCTGCTGTTGTGCCAGTAATGCCTCGCTTTCCCATGCCACCAACACATCGCCCACGCCGCGCTGCGCGAACGTATTGGTGGAGCCGCGCGCACCAGTGTCGAGCACCGGCACGTGCTGGTACAGCGCCTGCACATAGGCTTTCGCCTTGGCTTCATCGCCGCCACGCTGCTTCAGCGCATAACCCCACGCGGCGAGAAAATTCCAGCGCGCGCCGCCAGATGTTTTCGGATTCGGTGTGATCACCTGGATGCCGGGCTTGATCAGATCCGCCCAATCCTTGATGCCCTTTGGATTGCCCTTGCGTACCAGGAATACGATGGTCGAGGTGTACGGCGAGGAATTGTCGGGCAGGCGCTTCTGCCAGTCCTTGGCGAGCAAGCCGTGATCAGATACCGCGTCGATGTCATAGGCCAGCGCCAGCGTCACGATATCGGCCGGCAACCCATCGACCACCGAACGCGCCTGCTTGCCGGATCCGCCGTGCGACATCTGAATCGTCACGTCGTCGCCATGCTGCGCTTTCCATTGCACGGCAAACGCGCTGTTGATGTCACGATAAAGCTCGCGCGTCGGATCGTAGGACACGTTGAGCAGCGTCACGTCCTTCGCGTGCAGCGATGCTGTTACCAATGTCGCCAGCAGGACCAGCGTTGTGCCGAACTTTTTCATTGTTGCTTCCCTAAGGCGGCTCGACTCGCCAGCGTAACCAACGAGCGTTTCATCGCAAAATGGCCAAACACCATATGTTTATACCCGATCGTTATGCGGGGTGGCTGGTGGAAGTACTATTCCGGAATGCGTCATAGGTATTTATTCGTCTCGATTACTGCGCCAGCGCCTGATCGATCGCGTGCGGTAATGGCGCTCCTGTTTATGTCAGCGCGAATCCGCTGTAGAGAATCGCAGTGAAAACTGTCATGTTTCTTCTGATGCGGAGAGATCTGCTGGTCGTGAGTCAATCGGTAAAGTCTGGCTCAAAAAAACTCCAGCGCACGTCGTCGAACTCGGTTTTCATCGCGCGCTCGACGGTGTTGATGGCGTCGATCAGGCCGCGCGCGTCGGCCGTTGGCGCCATCAATGCCTTGACGGCGACCATCACATCGGGGCCCATCTGCAGGGTGATCAGGTTGAGTACTTTGGATACCTCAGGGCGCGCTTCGAGGAAGGTGAGCAGTTCTGCGCGACGCTGGGGCTCGACGCCCTGGCCAATGAGCAGGGCCTTTACTTCGATGGCCAGCAGAATGGCGACGACAACCAGCAGCACACCGATGGCAATGGTGCCTACCGCGTCGTAAATGATATTGCCGGTCGCCATGGTCGCACCGATGGCAATGGCGGCGAAGCACAGGCCGAAGAGGGCGGCCAGATCTTCGCCGAAGATCACCAGCAGCTCGCTCGAGCGCGTCTCGCGAAACCAGCGCCACAGGCTGCGGTTGCCACGTGCCTTGTTCACTTCGACCAGGCAGCCGCGCATCGAAATGCTTTCCGCAACGATGCCGAATACGAGCACGCCCAACGCCAGCCAGGGCCACTTCAGTGGCTCCGGATTCGTGAGCTTGTGCACGCCTTCGTAGACGGAGAACATGCCGCCGACCGAGAACAGCAGGATCGCCACCAGGAACGACCAGAAGTACAGCGCGCGGCCCCAGCCCAGCGGATATTCCGATGACGCCGGCCGTTTCGCCTGCCGCATGCCGAGCAGCAGCAAACCCTGGTTGCCGCAGTCGGCAAGCGAGTGCACCGCCTCGGCCATCATGGCGCCAGAACCGGTGATGAAGGCTGCCGCCAGCTTGGTCACGAAGATCGCGAAGTTAGCGCCGAGCGCGAGAAAGATGGCCCTCAACGAGTTGGCATTACCGGACATGCGATTCCCTTGGGCTGATGGGTTTTGCGCGGTTCATGCGGTGACGCGTGGCAGCGCGCACCGCTGTTGCTGGTTGCGGTGCGATCAACGAATGCCGCCCGCGACACCCACGCCAAAGCTGATATTGGTGCGGCCCTGCTGCATTTCCTTCTGCGTCCACACATGGGATTGCACGGCGCTGACCAGCGGGAATACGTAATCGGCTTCGCCGACCTTGCCGGCATGGCTGCCGTTGAGTTTGCCGCTGACCGTGATCAGCGAACCGCTCGGATAATTCAGCGGTTCCACGTAGCCCGGCATCACCACGATGAAGCGGCCATTGCCGCTGTCGTTCGCCTTCGGTCGCTGCGAGTTGTCCAGCGGATAGGCCAGCACTTCGACTTCGCTGTGATCGGACAGATTGGTGACCTGCACAATGCGTCCACCCCAGATCACGTCGCCGCTGGTATAGCGCTCGGGCGTTTGCGATACCTGCATCGGCGTGACGATCACGGCGCCGGGCGCGGCCTTGTAAATCGGTGCGGGCGCGCAGGCAACAAGGGCCACGGCCACCAGTGGGCCGAACAACCAGCGGACGTAATGAGCAGTGCTATGCATGATCGAGCTCCAATAAACAGGGCGAAGAAACCCGACTGTTCCGGCTGGATCAGCCAGTCTGGTGTTGAAGTTACAACAAGCGGGGTTGGAACAGCATGTATCGTCAACGCGCGTTATCGCGCCGGACCGGATTCAGCGTGGTCGACGTGTTCGTGGCTCGGGCGCAAGGCGGGAGCGGGGCAGTGGACTGGCGGCCGGCGGCTCATCGCCTTCCTGCAGCAGCCAGTCCAGTTTCCAGTCAGCGGGGTGGTCCTTGGATAGCAGTCGCGCCATGGCACGTAGTGAATCGCGCAGCACGTCGTCGAGTTTCCACGGCGCGTTCAGAATCACCATGCCCGAACCGTTCAGGCGCAGCGGGGAATCGTCCGGGTGCACCATCAGCTCGGCGCGCAGCACGCGTTTGGCACCGCTGCGCGGCAGCCAGCGCAGGAATGGCTGCACCTGGCTACGCAGCTTGATCGGATACCAGATCGCGTAGACGCCGGTTGGCCAGCGCTGCATGCACAGTTTGATCGCCTGTTCGAGCTGTTTGTACTCGGCTTCCTGCGCCTCGTACGGCGGATCGATCAGCACCAGGCCGCGCTTTTCCTTCGGCGGAAGCAATGCTTTCAGCGCTTCATAGCCATTGCGCTGGTGCGTGTGGATGCGATCGTCGCGGTGGAACAGCTCGGCCAGCAGGCCGGCTTCCGTGGGATGCAGCTCGCACAGCTGGGCGCTGTCCTCGGCGCGTATCGCCTGGGCGATCTGCAGCGGCGAGCCGGGATAGAGCTTCAGGCCGTCCTCGTTGCCCGGAATCGCCAGCACGCTGTCGAGCCAGCGGCGCAGCAGCGGCGGCAAGCTGGCGGCATCGGCCTTGCCGCCGTGCAGGTCTGGATATAGCAGGCGCGAGATGCCGTCCTTGAATTCGCCGGTCTTGCCTGCTTCATAACCATCCAGCGCATAGCGCCCGCTGCCGGCGTGTGTCTCGATCACGCAGAACGGCGTCGGCTTGCTGCGCATCGCCTCGATCAAGGCGAGCAGTACGGTATGTTTCAGAACATCGGCAAAGTTGCCGGCGTGATAGGCGTGGCGATAATTCATGGCGATCACGGCGTGCGGGATGGACAAGTATAGACGGCTGGGCGCGGCATCCCCGTTCAAGCGGTTGAGCGCAGCTGGCGCAACACCTAAGCTACCAAGGTGAACCGATCACTCCGCCACGTGACGCGCTCGCCGTTCCTTCGGATCATGGCGGCGTTCGCGTGGCTGCTGCTGGCGGCTTTGCCCGTGCACGGCGCTTTGCCTGCCATGAACGGTGGCACGCAGGCGATGGATCAGGGTATGGGCGCGATGTCCTCGATGTCCATGACGACTCCATCGACGATAAGTCCATCAACCGGTCATGACCAGCACATAGCATCGGCCAAGGTGCAGACAGGTACTGAGGACTGCTGCGGTGGCGACGGCAAACACGGTGGGGTCAGCACCTGCCATTGTGCCTCGACGGCGAGCAGTGCCATGGCCACCGTTGGCATGATCGAGCTGTCGCCGATGCTGCCGAGCGATATCCATTCCACGTTACGCCATGCCATGGCACTGGATATCGCCCACGGTCCGCCACTGCGACCGCCTGCCGTTTAACTCTCCCTCGTCACGATGTGCCGGCTTCATGCGCGTGGACAACCGCGCGTGAGCACGGCTGTTTCGATGGGCATCGCGCTCGATGCCTGCCTGGAGAGTTGCATGAAAAATCGTTTTTCTTCTCGCGCGACGGATCTGTCGCGGAGACGCTTCGTTCAGGGCGTTGCCCTTGGTGGTGCCGCTGCAGGTTTGGGTTGGCTGTGTCCTTCCAGCGGCTGGGCGACGGGCCGTGCAAATCAGCCTGGTGTGCTTGGCGGTACCGACTTTGCGCTGGATATCGGCGAAGTGCCGATCAATATCACCGGCGCCGCGCGATGGGCCACCACAGTCAATGGCTCGCTGCCCGGCCCGACGCTTCGATGCAGGCAGGGCGATACGCTGACTTTGCGCGTCACCAATCGGCTGCGCGTGCCGACCTCGATTCACTGGCACGGCATCGTCTTGCCGTACGGCATGGACGGCGTGCCCGGCATCAGCTTTGACGGCATCGCGCCCGGTGAGACGTTTGTTTATCGATTTCCGCTGCAGCAGTCGGGCACGTACTGGTACCACTCGCATTCGCGCTTTCAGGAGCAAACCGGTGTTTACGGTGCGCTGATCATCGACCCGGTCGGCCAGGACAGATACATGTCCGATCGCGATTACGTGGTGATGCTCAACGACTGGACCGATGAAGACCCCGAGCACATTTACGCCACGCTGAAAAAGCAGAGCGACTATTACAACCGCGCGATGCCGACCGCTCCCGACTTCGCGCGGGATGTGCGCGAGCAAGGGTTGCGCAAGGCGCTGGCGGCACGCCAGATGTGGAACGCCATGCGCATGAACCCGACCGACCTCAGTGATGTGTCGGGTTACACCTATACCTATCTGATGAATGGCGCGTCGCCGGCCGGCAACTGGACCGGCCTGTTTCGCCCCGGCGAAAAGATCCGACTGCGCTTTATCAACGGCTCGTCGATGAGCATTTTCGACGTACGCATTCCCGGTCTGAAGATGACCGTGGTCGCTACCGATGGCCAGGACGTCGAGCCGGTGTCGATCGACGAATTCCGCATCGCCGTCGCGGAAACCTATGACGTGATCATCGAGCCGCAAGAGGATCGCGCCTATACGCTGTTCGCCCAGTCGATCGACCGCAGCGGCTACGCCCGCGGCACGCTGGCGCCACGACTAGGCATGCAGGCTGAAGTGCCGCACGTGGATCGCATCGTCCAGCTCGGCATGCTGGACATGATGGGTGCGATGGGGAGGTCTGGCTCCGCTGGACATGACGGCATGGCGATGAGCAAGGCGCCAGCTGTGCATCATGCGCGCACCGAGTACGGCCCCGGCGTCGATATGCATGTCGACAAGCCGCGGACCAATCTCGATGATCCGGGCAACGGTCTGCGTGACAACGGTCGACGCGTGCTGACTTATGCCGATCTGCACACCGTCGGCGGCTCGATCGACACGCGTGAGCCGAATCGCGAGATCGAGTTGCACCTCACCGGCAACATGGAGCGCTACATGTGGTCGTTCGACGGCGTGAAATTTTCCGACGCTGCGCCGGTGCATTTTCGTCAAGGCGAGCGGCTGCGCATCGTGCTGGTCAACGACACCATGATGAATCACCCGATCCATCTGCACGGCATGTGGAGCGAGCTGGAAAATCCGGATGGCGAATTCCAGGTGCGCAAGCACACCATCAACGTGCAGCCAGCGCAGCGCATTACCTACAGAGTCACCGCCGATGCGGTCGGACGATGGGCGTATCACTGCCACATGCTTTACCACATGGAGGCGGGCATGTTCCGCGAAGTGGTGGTGTCATGAGCGCGCATGGTTGCAGCGTCCCGATCACGCGTTCGCGTTTGTGGCTGCTGTCGGGCCTGTTGCTTGCCTGCACATCGGCAGGTGTTGCGCAGACCGTTCCCGAGGCATCCAGCAGCGCATCCTCATCCGATATGTCGGGCATGGATATGGGTTCGGCGCCAGCATCAGCGAGCTCTGTTGCATCGCCAAAATCTGCACCGCCCAAGGACGATACGCAGAACATGGATGGCATGCAGGGTATGCATCACGGGTCGATCGCTCCTGCCAAAAGTGCCGGCATGTCCGGTATGGCGATGGGTGTCATGCAGGGTGGCACGGCGCCGCCAGGCGCTCGCAGCGCCGACTATTCCGACGGTATCGGTTACGGCCCGATGCGTGGCATGGACATGCAGGACAACGCCCCGCAAAGCATGCTGTTGGTCGACCAGCTCGAAGCATTCCACGGCCATGACGCCGACGGCCAGTCGTGGGAAGCCGAAGGTTGGTATGGCGGCGATGACGACAAACTGTGGCTGCGCACCGAAGGCGAGCGCAGTCGCGACCGCTTGGCCGATGGCGATATTGAAGCGTTGTGGAGTCACATCATCGCCACCTACTGGAGCAGCCAGCTCGGTCTGCGGCAGGATGTCGGCGAAGGGCCGAACCGTCATTGGGCGGCATTCGGCGTGCAGGGTCTGTCGCCTTATTGGTTCGAGCTGGAGGCCACCGGTTACGTCGGTGATGGTGGCCGCACAGCGGCACGCTTGCGCGCGGAGTACGAGTTGCTGTTTACCCAGCGGCTGATTCTGCAGCCGGAATTCGAGGTCAATTTGTATGGCCAGTCCGATCCGGCGCGCGGCATTGGCAGCGGGCTGTCGGATGCACAGCTTGGCTTGCGTCTGCGCTACGAGATCAACCGGCAGTTTGCGCCTTACGTCGGTGTGGTCTGGACCACCCGTTACGGTCGCACGGCTGACTTTTTGCGGGATGATCATCAGCCCGTCTTTGATCGGCAGTGGATTGCCGGTATTCGATTCTGGTTTTGAGATCGTGGATTTCAGCCTTCTTTATTTAAATATATTTAATTTCAACGTGCATGCCAGCGAGAAACTTTCATGAAGCAAATCATCAAACGATTCGTCATCACTGCCTTGATTCTGCTGCTCATCGGCGCGGCTGGCGTCGGCGCATTCGTCTATTCCGGTATCTACAACATCGGTGCGGATGACCATCACAGTCGGCCGGTGTTTTCCCTGTTGCAGACGCTGCGCGAGCGCTCCATCGCAGTGCACGCCCGCAACGTCGAGGTGCCGAATCTGGAGGACGCCAGCTTGATCCTCAAAGGCGCCGGCCAATATGCGGCGATGTGCACGCAATGCCATCTCACGCCAGGCATGAAAGACTCCGAGATCCGTCCTGGCCTGTATCCGCAACCGCCGAATCTGGCCAAGTTGCGGGTGGATCCCGGCAACGCGTTCTGGGTAATCAAGCACGGCATCAAGATGAGTGCGATGCCGGCCTGGGGTGGCAGCCACGATGACGCCACCATCTGGAGCATGGTGGCGTTTCTGCAGAAGCTGCCGGACATGTCAGCTAAGCAGTACAAGGAAATCGTTGCCAGGGCGCCGCCGGACGATGATATGGACATGGATGGCGATGATGAGCACGACCACGCCGGCGCTTCGGATAAGCAAGGCAAGGATAGGGATGCAGCACAGATGGTCATGCCCGCCACGGCTGTCAGTGCCGCGCCCGCTGCCGCTCACACGGATCACTGAGGCGGTTGAGCTTGCGCCGCGTAGCCGCGCTGACTGGATAGTCTAGTGACTTGATAGCTCAGGGCGCGGCTGTTCGACAATCGACCCCTCATGCAACAATGCGAGCGAGTACGGTGAGCTGCCAGCGCCGTTCCGCATCGGGAAAGGGGCCCCGAGTCGATGAGCATGAAGCTTCCACACCTGTGGATTGTGGCCGCTGCGCTGCTGGCGCTGGCGGGTCTGCCGGTGCGAGCGCAGCAGTATTCCCTCCAGAGTTACGACCGCAAATCCGGGCTGGAAAGCCAGACCATCAACTGCATGTTGCAGGATCACCGCGGCTTTATCTGGGCCTGTACGGAGATGGGCCTGTACCGCTTCGATGGCAGCAATTTCGAGCGGATGGGTCGGGCAGAGGGTTTCGACAAGGGCGAGTACATCACCGCCATGACGGAAAACGTGCATACCGGGCGTCTGTGGGTGGCTACGCAGTCGGGCCTGCGCGTAGGGGACGGGCTGCATTTTCAGAAAGTGGAGCCGGGCGGCAAACCTCTGGTGGTCGACATCAGTCGGCAGCTCGTGGCGCTGGACGATGGCCGCCTGCTGCTGGTGCGTGACAATCAGCTGATGGTGCTGTCACCACGCCAGGAAAGCGGCCAGTGGAATCTGGCACCGATGTTCAGCGCAGCCCAGCTGGCCAGTCAGCCGCAACTGCGCTCTATCAACTTGATATTTTCGTATCAGGGCAACCTCTGGCTGGGCTGCGACAAGGCGCTGTGCGAAATCGACAAGGCAGGCAACGCGCATTTGCATGGCGCCGACGAAGGCATTCCGGCAGATAGCTGGTCTGGCATGCTGGCGGACAAACAGGGCACGCTTTGGCTGCGCGGTGTGCACCATGTGCTTGCGCGGCCGGCCGGCGCGGTGCGCTTCATTGCTCGCGACGTACCGGACAACGATATGGACGTGGTGATCGACAACAATATTTTTGTCGAGGATCCGCAGGGTCGCGTGCTCACGCGCACCAACCACGGTCTGGTGCGTTGGAACGGTACGCGCTGGGATGTGATCGACAGCCGTAACGGCTTGCCCGAAATCGGCATCAATGCCCCACTTTTCGACCGCAACGGTGCGCTGTGGCTGGGCACCTACGGACGCGGCATATTCCGCTGGAGCAACTACGGCCTGGTCGACGGCTGGGGCCTCGGTCAAGGACTGGACAGCGCGCCAAGCTGGTCAATCCTGCGCGACAACCAGGATCGCATGTGGTTTGGCAACGAGCTGGGTGGCAGCACCCTGGCACGCGGGCAGACCCATCTGCAGCCGTGGCCGGTGCGCTTTTCGCCGACGCCGCGACAGGTGCTGACGCTGGCCAAGGCGCGCGACGGCGCCATCTGGATCGGTCTCTACGAGGGCCGTTTGATGCGCTACAACCCGGCTACCGACAGAACCACTCTGGTCATGCAGTTCCCTAGCTTCGTCAAGGTCCTGCACTTCGATACGCTGGGACGGCTATGGATTGGCACCGTCAACGGCATCTATCACATCGACAAACTCGGCGGCGCGGTACAGCGGGTTCCCGTCGCACAGAGCACCGATAGCCAGTGTTCGGATATTGCCGAGGATAGTCAGGGAACGCTCTGGTTCGCCTGCAATGTCGGCATGCTGCGTTACTCGCACGGACGCTGGACGCGAATGCTAGCCTCCGAGGTCAGCATGGCCTCCGGGTTCGCTGCGGTGGCTATCGCCACGGACGGCAGCCTGTGGCTTGGGGCCAATGAGCCAGGCGTGTTTCACGCTCGCGTCGTCAACGACCAGTTGAATGTCACCACCATTGCCGACCCCTGGCTGCAAAACTCGCTGGTGTATTTCCTCCGGCGCGATAGCCGCGGCTGGATCTGGGTAGGCGGTGGCGGTGGTGTCGATGTCTTCAACGGCAAGAGCTGGACACATCTGTCGACCGACGATGGCCTGATCTGGGACGAAACCGACCAGAATACTTTTTTCGAGGACAGCGACGGCTCGGTCTGGATTGGCACGCCGATAGGCATCAGCCATATTCTGCGGCCGGAGGCGATGCTGTCGGCCAACCCTGGCACGGTGATGATTACTTCGGTGACACACGGTACGGAGCCGGTCAGTGACGGTGACACCGTCCACATTGATGGCAACCGCGCGCCACTGATCGTGCGCTACACGTTGCTTGGCCGCATCGCTGGCAGCACGCCGCATTTTCGCTATCGCCTGCAGGGGTCGGACTGGATCGAAACGGCATCTCACGTGATCAACTTCACCGGGCTGCCGTCCGGCAACTATCGTTTCGAAGTGCAGGCGATCGATGACGATCGTCGTTTGACATCGCCCTCGGCGACATTCAATTTCAGCATTCCGTCGCCGTGGTGGCTGGCGTGGTGGACCTACCCGCTGGAGGCAGTGCTGCTGCTGCTGTTGCTGGCACTCGTCTGGCGCTGGCGATCGCGACTGCTGCTGCATCAAAACCGGCGGCTCGAAGCGATGGTGGCCAAACGTACTTCCGAACTGACGGAAGAGAAGCGCGAACTGGAGTTGGCGCGCGCCGAGCTTTATGTGCAGGCCACGCATGATGGCCTGACCGGCTTGTATAACCGCATGGCGATTCTCGATTTGCTGGCCGGGCATCTGGAGCCGGGTATGCGCGTCTCGCCGGGCCTGGCCGTGGCGCTGATCGACGCCGACCATTTCAAGCGCATCAACGATACCTTCGGTCATCAGGCTGGCGATGCCACCCTGCAGGCGATCGCCGAACATCTGCAGTCCTACGTGCGCGGCGGCGACCAGCTCGGTCGTTACGGTGGCGAGGAGATTCTGATGGTGCTGCCCGGCATCGGCCATGTGGATGCGGAAAACCGCATGCTGCAGATCCAGGAGGCAGTCAGTGCCGTTGCGCATGGCTGGCGCGGAGATCACTTCCGCGTCACCCTCAGCATCGGCCTTGTGTGGGTCGGGCGCGAGGCCGTCACCGTCGAGGACGTCATCCGCCGCGCCGACTTTGCGCTGTATGCGGCGAAAACCGGTGGCCGTGATCGTGTGGTAAGCGAAGTGATTGGCGCCTAGCCGGTTACTGCAAAAGCGCGTTGACTCATTCCACCATGCCGTGGCTTTCGGTTGTGCCCAGCAGCTCAGGTTGTTCGGTCGCGAGTTGCTTGCGATTGAGTAATGGATGCACGAAAACGGCGGCAAGGATTACCGTCACACCCGCGTAGAACCAGCTGTCCAGCTCGCGCTGCTCGTGCAGAAGCACGACAGCCAGCACGATGGCGTAGACCGGTTCGAGGTTGGTGATCATCTGCGTACCGAAGGCGCTGATATGGCGCAAGGCCACCAGTGCGAGCGCGAAGGGCAACAACGTGCAACCGAAGGAAAGCGCCAGCAGCATCCACGCGTCGTGCATGCTGGGTAATACAAAGGCAGCACCGGTATGCGGGAACAATGGTGCCATCGCGGTGAGAAAAAGGGTGCCGGTACCTAGCTCGATGCAGGTCACCGTCAGCGGATCGCCGTGGTCCACCAGCCGCTTGTTGAGCGAGCCGAACAGCGCCACGAACAAAGCGGACAACACGCCGACCAGAATGCCCAGGCGCATGCCGTGCGGCACGCCGCCCACCACCATCGCCACACCAGGTACGACGGCAATTCCGATCAGCAACTCCCGCGGATCGAATTTCCTTCGCGCAATCCATGGTTCGATAAAAGCAAGAAATACCGGACCCAAGGCGATACAGGTCGCACCGACCGAGGCATTGGAAAGTTTGATCGCCGCATAAAAGCTCAGCCAGTGCAGCGACACCAGCACACCGATACCGGCATAGGCCCAACGCAGTCGCGCAGGCATGGCGATCAGGCCGCGCCATACCTTGGGTATCAGCAGCAGCGCCGCGGAGACCAGCAGCATGCGCCACCACACCAGCGGCAGCGCGGGCAGGGTGATCAGTTTGCCGAGGATGGCGGTGAAGCCCCATAGCACCACGCAGAAGTGGATCTGCAGGCGCGCCTTGCTGACAGCTTGCATGCTGTAATCACATCGCGGGAAAGCCTGCATTCTAGCTTGATGCATCCGCTGTATATGGCGCACGCACCAAGCTTGCTGTAATGCAATCGCATCATTTCGTTTTCTTTATCACGGTACTCTTCGTCGCCGCCTCGGTTGCCGGCATCGCGGTGCCGGAGTTGCGCAGCTGTTGCAACACATCACGGCAGGTATTGCTGCTGTCATCGCCATGATTGGGTGAGATCAGCGCAAGCAGCGCGGCGGCCGGTGCGGCCACCACGCCCAACGTCACCGCGCCCGCACCGCGAACGATCAACGGCATCTTCTGGACGCCGACGTCCGGGTTCTTCAATGTGCCGCTTACATACAGCGGCGTGCGCAGCGAGAAGATGCGGAAGCCCTTGGTCTGCGGCCGCACGTTGAGGTCAAGCTTTTCATTGGCAAAGTTCACGGTGCCGTCGACCTTGATCACGGCGTCGTCCGTGTCGAACACGAACAGGTTCATGTTGAACAATCCGTCCCTGGCGGTCATATCCGACGCCGCGCAGTTGATTTGCACGGTGCGGTCGCCAAACAGTTTGCCGATAACGATATTGCCGACATTGAGTCCGGCGGTTTCCAGCAGCGTTTTGCTGATCGCGCCGTTGTTCATCAGCAGCTTCATCTCACCGTTCGAGCTGCCCAGTAGCGCCGCGACGGAGTTGCCGCGCGCGGTAAGGTTCACGTCGCCATTGATTTCGCCGAACGCGGTCTGCATCGGTGCAAAGGTCGGAAAGAGCTGCTTGAGCTTCAGATGGCGTGCGCCGATTTTTATCGCGCCTTGCAACGGCGCCTTGCTCCCATCCAGTCGGATAGTGCTCTGAATGGTGCCGCCGGCGAGACCAAAGTTCAGTGGTGCCAGTTGCAGCACGCCGTTGTCCAGTACCAGATGGGTGTTGAGCGAATTGATCGGCAACTTGTCGTTCTGCACGATGCGCACGGCATTGAAAGTGACGTCGGCGTCCATCGCTTTCCAGCGATCGGTGCTGAAGGGCTCGACCGGTAGCAGCTTGTCCGCCGGCTGCACGGTTTTATCGCCACGCTGCTTCTTTTCTTCATCCGAACCACCGCCGATCAATGGCGCAAGATCCGCGAACTGCAATAGCTGTGAGGACAGGTTGCCGCTCAGCTTCGGTCGCGCACCGCCGGTGGTGTAGAGCAGGCTGCCGCTGGTGTCGCTACCACCGATATGGCCGTGGAAGTTTTCATAGCTGAAGCGGCTGTTGTTGCGATGCAGTTCTGCCTTCAGCCGGCCTTCGGTGGCATAGGGTGGCGTGTTGGGCAGGGTTACGCCAGTGATCGCATAGAGCTTGGCCATGCTGGAGCCGGAGAACCACAGTTTCAGATTCAGCGCAGCCAGATGCACGGGATCAGTCAAGGTGCCGACCAGCGCGATGTGGCTGTCGCCAATATGGACATCGGCTTGCACGGGGAAAGGTTGGTTTGCCTCCTGCAATGCCAGCACGGCACCGGTTTTTCCGCTGCCCTTGATGGGCGCTCCCTGGTAGCTACCGTCGACCTGCCAGGCAAATTGATAGCTGGTTTTTGAGGCCGCGGCGGCCGCCTGACCGTCCGCCGCATCGGCGGCTGCATCTTTCTTCTCGGCGGCTTTGGAACGAGTGCCGGTCTGTGCACTTGTGGTGGTGGACTGTTGCGCTACCAGCTGGTCGTAGGGAATGGCCTGCTGCAGTGGTGTGATGGCCACCTGCAGCTTGATCTTGCTGGCGGCGTCATCCAGCGACACGTCGCCGCGATCGAAGCCGATCGAGCCAAGCTGGAGATTCCATGTCGACGGCTGACCATCGCTTTGCGGCAGCGTGAAATCCCATGTAGCACGACCCTGCTTGTCGCGCTGCAGATCAACGGTGGGGTGCACCAGCTGAAGTGATGGCACGTCGATGCGATGAGCTATCAGCGGCAAGGGAGACAGCCGGAAACGCAGCGCATCGAGCTGAGCGAACTGCGGCTTCGCTGCCCATGCCGGATTGCCGACGCGGATGTCGCGTGCAGTGAACTCCGGCCATGGCACCCATGCATGCCAGCCGTCTTCCGTCGGCTCGCGTTGCCAGTCAACGCTCAAGTCGCCCTGGATAGCGAATGGCCTGCCAATCGCCTGACTGACTTTGTCGTTGATGAAAGGCTTGAGCCGATTCCAGTCGAAGGTGGCGATCACGATCACCAGCACCACGATCAGCAACAGGAATAGTCCTGCGATCCAGTTCAGCACTTTGCGGCTGCGCTTCATCCATTTATCCCGTTGGTCACCCTGCAATTTCGGGCTTTACCGGTTTTGATAACGCAATGGATGGAAAGGTTATGTGTGCAAATGCTGTAAACGCGTATGGAAATACACGGCGAAACCTAGCGTTGACCGCAATTCAGGGTCAAAGGAAGGTTAAGCCGCCACGCGTTTGCACTGGCGCCGGCCGATGCGATACACCGTTGCCGGCGGCAGATTGAACAACACGCTGCCGATGCGCACTGCCTCGAGATCCAGCTGATCCAGCAGCTGACGCGGCAGCGGACAGCGCGGCCCGTAAGTGAACTGGTAAAGCGCGCCATCGGCATGCAACTGCTGTTCAAAAACGCCACGGACGATGGCTGCGACCTGCTCGGGTGGCATCGATAGCAGCGGCAATCCACTGATCACCGCGCTGGCACGCTCATCGCCAAACAGCGGCATCGTTTCGCCCAACTTTGCCGCATCCATGCGCAGCACGCGTGCCTGGGGGTATCGCTGGGTCAAGGCCTCGGCAAACACCGGGTCGGCCTCCACCAGTGCCAGCCGATGAATTGGCAGTCCACTGGCCAGCAGAGCGCGAGTGAACACACCCGTGCCCGGTCCGAGTTCGATCACCGGGCCGTGGCGATGATTCACGTGACGTGTCATCAGTCTCGCCAACGATGGTCCGGATGGCGCCACTGCACCCACGCTGCGCGGCGCTCGCAGCCATGCCCGCCAGAAGCTTAAAGTTTCAGTCAACAAGATCAGGTTTCCCGTTCAGCGCGGTACAACGCACGCAGGCAAATCCGCAAGCCAACTAAACTAGCGGATGACGCTGAACAAAATGTTGCGTCGCTGGTCAATGCTTGCCAGTTGAAGCCGCGGAAATCTCGCGCATCGGCACGTCGATGCTGCAGATGTCGATCTTGCCGGCAGGCACGGTATAAAACGCATCGCGGCGATTACGCTTGGCATCGATCAACGCGGCGAAGGTTTTACTATCGGTGCGCAGCACTTCGATGGACGGCTGTCGCGCCGTGGGGAGGTCGGCCGCCAACTGTATGGATTGAATGGTTACCTGCTGCGCGGGCTTGTCGTAAAAGCCCATTGGGCCCGTGCCACGCGGCAGGCTGGACAGTAGCGGCATGCCATCGAGCACGCGGCCAATCACCGCGAGGTTGCGATCCAGCCGACGCGGCGCCTGACCGATTACCACATACAGTGCGCTGCCGTTGCCGGTGTCCGCGCCGTTGTCGCGACCCACACCAACCATGCCGTAGCAGTGGGTCAGCCATTCCTGTCCGCTGGCTGGATCGCGCGCCACCGGAAAGCCCTCGGAGAAACCGACTTCCGGCGCATACACATCGCCATCGGGCAGTTTGGTCCACGGCAGCCTGGTGCCGATCGGGCGCGTGA
>Ga0302314_10010997_pt1 | contig 15811 bp, 14 predicted proteins | sample III_Palsa_N2_3_FD_200533 | JGI IMG/M metagenome (GOLD analysis project Ga0302314, IMG submission 200533) | Peat permafrost microbial communities from Stordalen Mire near Abisko, Sweden - III_Palsa_N2_3 | ecosystem: Environmental > Terrestrial > Soil > Palsa > Peat permafrost | place: Sweden...
GGCTGATGTCGTCGGCGTCCTTGCCGCCCGCGGTGCGCAGCCACGGCGTGCTGGCGATGCGCGCTGCGCTGACCGGGTCCTTCTGCACATCGATGCACCAGCCGATCGCCTTGGCGAGCAGCGCGGCGTTCTTGTTGGCCTCGGCCGCGGCCGCGGCGTCGGCGATGAGATGGGTCAAGAGCGCATCGCTCTGCTGCAGCCACCAGTCGGGATTGCCCTGGAGCGGACCTTGGTCGCGCACCTGGATGGCGACCTTGAGGCGACCCTCGTAGTCGTCCTTGGCGACACCCCTGAGATGGTCATTGATCCACTGCGTGTCCGAGGGCGCCTGGGCGCTGGCGGCGACCTTGAGCACGGCATGGCCCTGGTCGTTGTCCCAGGCGAGGCGGCCGAAGAGGTACAGGTTGTCGCCATCGACGCGGTCGCTCCACAGCTCCGGAGCGGCATCGACCTCGAGATCCTCGGGCTTGTAGATCCAGATGCGGTCGTTCTGGCCATGCTGGAACTTGGCGACCAGCATCACGTCCTTGCCATTGAGGAAGTCGTGATCAGCGAAGTCCTCGGGCTTGGTCTGCAGATAGCTGGTGCCGTTATGGACCACGAAGGTGCGCTCCGAATCCTTCAGGTTCATGGTGAAGGTCTCGCCCAGCGGACCGGCGGTCGGCTGGACTTCGGCCGACCAGGCCGCTGCACCCCAAGCCACTACCGGAACGATGAGATATCGCAGCATCACAGCCCCTTGAACGGTCCATACTAAGCACCTGAGCGCTCGGGCACAAGATGCGACGAGGGTGGCGTTTGCATCACGTGCTCGGTTGGGAAAGGTCTTGCCCGGGGGGTCGAATTCCATACCGTTCGCGACCCATCCACGGCCACGCGGCCTGGGAATGGGGCATTGCTGGGGGTATAGCTCAGTTGGTAGAGCGTTTGAATGGCATTCAAAAGGTCAGGAGTTCGAATCTCCTTACCTCCACCACGACAACCCGATCGGCTTCCGATCGGGTTGTGCTTTTCGGGGGTGCTGCCCACGGCGGTCCCACGCCCAGGTCCACCGCCTTGTTCCAGGACACGATCCCATGCGCGCCGTCATCCAACGCGTCATCCAGGCCAGCGTCACGATCGACGGCCAGCCGCACGCCGCGATCGGCCAGGGCCTGGTGGTGCTGCTGGGGATCGCCGCCGCCGATCAGGACGAGGACCTCGACTGGCTGTGCGCAAAGATCGTCCGTCTGCGCATCTTCGCCGACAGCCAGGGCCAGATGAACCGCGCTCTGGCGGAGGTCGGTGGCGGACTGCTGGTGGTCAGCCAGTTCACGCTCTTCGCCAGCACCGTGACCGGCAATCGTCCCTCCTTCCTCAGGGCCGCGCGCCCGGAGGTGGCCCGCCCGCTCTATGAACAGGCCCTGACGCGACTGCACGGTGCGCTCGGCCGGCCGGTGGCCGCCGGCGTCTTCGGCGCCGACATGCAGGTGAGCCTGGTCAATGATGGGCCGGTGACGATCGTGATCGACAGCCGCGCGCGCGACTAGAAAGCCGCAGCCGCAGGCGCATCCGGGTCGTGCGCGTCAGCGCCTCAGCGGAAACGGCGCATCGGCCGGCGGCGCCGCTTGGCCAGGGGCGAGACGGCGGTCAATTCGCTGCTGGAGTGCAGCGAGGGGGGCAGGCTCGGGACCTTGCCCTGGGCCAGCGTCTCCAGCGCTGAGACCACCGCCGCGCCGTGCGGCAGGCGGTCATGCGGATCGCGCGCCATCATCAGCGACAGCAGCACGTGGCAGTCCTCGGGGATGCTGGGCGGGAAGTCGAGCTCATCGGTGCTGGCCGAGACGATCATGTCGATCAGCGTCTCGCCGCGAAACGGCGCGTAGCCGGTGAGCATGAAGAAGATCGTCGCCCCCAAGCTGTAGACGTCGCTGGCCGCGGTCGCGAGGTGCGGCACGCGGCTCTGCTCGGGCGCGCTGAATTCCGGCGTGCCGATGATGATCAGCTTGTGCCCGCCCGCGGTGGTGGTGTCTCCGCCGAGGCGGTCGCGCGCCAGGCCCAGGTCGAGCAGCTTGGCGTTCGAGCTGGTGGTGACCATGATGTTGTCGGGCTTGACGTCGCGATGCACGAGGTCGTGCTGGTGCGCCGAGCCCAGCGCCGAGGCCACCTGGTAGGCCAGGTGCAGCGCCAGTGAGCGCGGCAGGGGACCATCGCTGCGCATCAGCTCGGTGACCGAGCGTCCGGCGACGTACTCCATCGAGTAGCAGTACAGCCGCTTCTCCGGGTCGGCGTGCGCATCATGGGTCGAGACCAGATGCGGATGGTTGAGGCGCGCCGAGGAGCGCGCCTCGCGCAGGAAGTCCTCGACCGCGGCCGGATTGCGCAGCAGCTGCGGATGCAGGACCTTGACCGCCACCGCGCGATTGAGCGACAGCTGGCGTGCGAGGTAGACGGTGCCCATGCCGCCGCGGCCGATCACGCGTCCGATCTCATAGCCGAACAGCACCGTCCCGGGCACAATGGGTTCGGTCATGATGGTACCGTAGTCCGCGGCCCGGCGTCGCAAGACAGGCCCTTGGCGGTGGCGCTCCGGGACGGATCATCCCGCCCATGCCTGATCCCATTCCCGAGGCCTGGCTGCAGGCCCGCAGCGTCGCGCACCAGGCCGCGAGCGCGGGCGGCCGCGCCGCCATGGCCTACTTCCGCCGCGCCGACTTGGCGGTGGAATGGAAGAGCGACGACAGCCCGGTGACCCGCGCCGACCGCGAGGCCGAGGCCGCCTGCCGCGCGGTGATCGCGGGAGCCTTCCCGGCCGACGGCTGGGTGGGCGAGGAGTCGGGTGCGGAGGTCGCTGGCACCAGCGGGCGACGTTGGATCGTCGATCCGATCGACGGGACGCGCAACTTCGTGCGCGGCATCCCGCTGTGGTCGACGCTGGTGGCCTGCGAGGAGATCCATCCGACCCCGCGCGTCATCGCCGCGGCGGTGATCCTGCCGATGCTCCAGGAGACCTACGATGCGGTGCGCGGCGGCGGGGCGCGCTGCAACGGGGTGCCGATCCACGTCTCGACGATCACCCGCCTCGACCAGGCGCTGTTCTGTTACGAGACGCCTGCGTGGTTCCAGCGCTTCGGCCTGGAGGGGGTCTTCAGCGCGCTGTGCGCCGCGAGCGCGCTGCAGCGCGGTGGCGGGGACGCCTTCTACCACATGCTGGTCGCCTCCGGACGCGCGGAGGTCGTGGTCGAGCCGAGCTTGAGCCTGTGGGACATCGCCGCGACCAGCCTGATCGTCGCCGAGGCCGGCGGCAGCGTCTCGGCCCTCGACGGGCGCTTCGACCTGCGGGCGGGCAACGCCGTGATCAGCAATCGGCATCTGCATGGTGAGGTGCTGGCGATGGTGGCGGCACTGCGCCGACCGTGTTGAGCAAAGACGGTAACCCTGGACCGGTGGCCGCATGCGCCGCTTCCCGTCAGCGTCCGGATGCGCAGCATCGACGCTCATGCCCGCCCTGCGCTCCCATGCCTGGCTGCTGCTGTGCGCGCTGAGCCTGGGCGCCAGCCCGTGGCTGTGCGCGACCTCGGTCGACGACATCCTGCAGACGGTCAACGCGAGCATTTCCGATGATGAGCTCTCCGAGCCGGGCAGCCAGGTGCGCGCCCAGGCGATAGCCGAGATGCTGCCCGGCCTCAAGCTCAGCGCCTCGGACCTCATCGATCTCAAGCTCGCCCTGGCCGAGGCCTGGCTTGACGGGCTGGCGCCGGCCAATGCGGAAGCGGTGATCAAGGAGGTGCTCGCCGCCAAGCCCTCGCCGCTGCAGCAGGAGCGTGCCGGCCTGGCCTGGGTCGCGGCCTGGACGGTGCGCTTCCAGCAGGCCCCCGATCCAGCCGCGATGCCTTCCGCCCTGGTCTCGGTCGCCACCCTCGGTGATCTGGGACCCGCGGTCACCGCCCGGGCGCATACCGCCGAGGCGCAGCGCCTGCTGGTGGCCATCGACGCCGCCGGCAAGCCGACGCATGGTCCGGCCGCCCTGGCCGAGTACGACCTGGCCCTGGGCCTGCTCAAGGATCGGCCCAGCGGCGAGCGCGTCCCGGTCTACCACCTGCGGCTGCTGGCCATGGAGGCGATGGGCACCAAGCCGGAGGCCATCGAGCTGTGGCTGCATGACCACGTCTCCGATCCGGCCGCGGCCGAGGTCGAGGAATCCGCCCTGACCGGCGGCCAGAAGCTGATCGGCCAGCCGGCGCCCGCCTTCGCGATGAAGCGCCTCGACGGCGTGGCCGGCACCATCGGCACCGACCAGTTCAAGGGCAAGATGGTGCTGCTCGATTTCTTCGCCACCTGGCACCAGCCGAGCACCGCGGCCGCGCCCGCGCTCGCCGCCTACGCCGAGCGCCACAAGGCCGATCTGATGATGGTCGGCGTCAGTCTCGACAGCAAGGACACCATCGAGGCGCTGCCCGGCTGGATCACCACCAACGGCCTGACCTATCCCGTGGTCGGCGATCTGCAGGGCTGGGACAGCGACACCATCAAGGCCTATCACATCGACAAGATCCCGAACATGGTGCTGATCGGCCCGGACGGGCGCATCCGCGCCGTGGACCTGATCGGCGCCACCGAGGCCGAGACCGCGCACAACATCGACCTGGCCATGGCCCCGCCCACGGCGGCCGGCGCCGCCCCGGCTACCGTGGTCACGCCCGCAGTGCCCGCCGCCCCGGTCGAGGTGCCCGGCGCCGGCGCTGAGATCGTACCCTGACTCCACGTCCCTGGCGCCGTGCGCGCGCCGTCGCATAGTTGGCGGCGATGTCGGACCCCAAGGATCCCAAGAGCCCGCCGCCGCAGCGCTCGCATGGCCTGCTTAAGGCCTTTCTCGCCCTGATCATGCTCGCCTTCCTGGCCGCGGTCGGCTGGGTCACCTACCTGCACTGGGCCAAGGACGGCCACTGGTCCTTCGACATCTTCGAGGCCGCCTGGTGGCATCCCGGGATCGAGGCCTCGCAGCCGGTGCTGGACTCGGCCAGCCAGGCCACCAGCCAGGTCACCAAAAGCGCGCATGATGCGGTGTGGGGCGACCACGGCCTGGCCGAGGAGGCGGGGAAGTGGTGGCATGAGCATGTCGAGAACCGGCCCAAGCCGGCCCTCACCCCGCAGCAGGTGGCGTCTGAACGCTCCCGCCTGGAGCGCGACCTCTCCGATGCGGAGAACGAGTTCGCGCGCGGGCTTGACCAGTACCGCAAGGCCGGCGACGGCACCGCCTCGTCAGCCCATGATCACGCCCTGGAGGCGCGCGCGCATTTCCTGGCGACCCAGGACCTGCTCACCCGCACCATGCCGGCCTACCAGCAGGTGCCGGGCTACGACCCCGACCGCTATGCCGACGCCAAGGCGTTGCAGGACTACAACCAGCGGCTCCTGACCTCGGTCTCGGAGCGCCTCAATGCGCCCTGAGCCGGTGCGCGGCGTGCGCCGGCGTTGGACCCGCGCGGCATGAGCGACACTCCGCCCGCCCCGCGCTGGCACGTGGCCATCATCACCAGCGACGGCCGCCGCCTGCGCTGGCACAAGCAGGGCCGCGCGCACACCCTGCCGGCCGAGCTCGGCCCGGTGTGGGTCGCCAACTTCAAGCCCGCCTTGTTCCAGGTCATGCCCGATGGCGCGCTGGTGGCGCGCGGCGCCGATGCGCACGCTGCCGACATCGCGCAGGTCGCGCTTGAACGCGCCGAGACCTAGACCCGGGTCCTGAGTCGGGGCTGGCGAGCCGCAGACCCCATCTACGATGACCGCCCCATGGCCATCCCCCTCATCGTCAATGGCGCCCACGGCCGCATGGGTCGGACCATCCTGACCCTCGCCGCCAGTGATCCGCGCTTCGCGATCGTCGCCGGCGTCAACCGCGTGGCCGGCAGCCTGCGCGAGCTCGGCATCGCCAGCGATGCGCCGATCCTCACCAGCCTGCCGGCGCACGCCGGCGCGGTGGTCATCGACTTCAGCCACCACGCCGCCTTCGCCGCGGTCGCGCGTCACTGCGCGCAGGCGCGCATGGCGCTGGTCAGCGGCACAACCGGCGTAGCACCCGCGGTCATCGAGCAGGAGCTCAGTGCGGCCGCGCCCCAGGTCGCGGTGCTGTGGGCGGCGAACATGAGCGTTGGCGTCAACGTGGTCCTGGCCAGTGCGGCGCGGCTGGCCCAGGCGCTGGGTCCTGATTACGACATCGAGATCACCGAGGCGCACCACCACCACAAGAAGGACGCGCCCTCCGGGACCGCGCTGGCCCTGGCCGATGCGATCCTGGCCGCGACCGGGCGCACGCGCGCGGATCTCGTCGACGGCCGCTCCGGCCAGGTCGGCGAGCGCCGCCGCGGCGAGATCGGCATGCACGCGCTGCGCATGGGTGATGTGGTCGGCGACCATACCGTGTACTTCGTCGGCGGCGGGGAGCGCATCACCCTCGGGCATGTCGCGCACTCGCGCGAGATCTTCGCGCGCGGCGCGCTGCGCGCGGCGGCCTTCCTGGCCACCGCCACGCCAGGCCGTTACGCCATGGCCGACGTGCTGGGCCTGGGCTGATCCCGGCCATGCACCGCTCGGGCGCCGGCCCACGACGAAAGCCCCGATGACCATCGCGGCCGTGACCTGGGACGCCGTCGGCACGCTGGTCGTGCCGCAGCCGTCGGTCGGCGCGATCTACGCCGAGATCGCCAGCCGCCACGGCATCAGCGCCGACGCTACGGAACTCGCGGCGCGCTTTCCCGAGGCCTTCCGCGCGGTGCGCGATGCCTGGCCGGTGCCCTATGGCCGCGACGAGAAGGATGCGCTGCGCTTCTGGGCCCAAGTCATCGAAGGCACCTTCGCCGAGTCGCTGCCTTTTGAACTGATCTGCGACCTCTTCGACGCCTTCGCGCGTGCGCCGCGCTGGCGCGTGCTGCCCGGGGTTGTGGATGCCCTGGCGCTGATCAGCGCGCGCGGCCTGCCGCAGGCGGTGGTCTCCAACTACGACGGGCGGCTGCTGCGCCTGATCGGTGAGCTGCGTCTCGGACCATTCGTCGCGGTGGTGACCTCCGCGAGCGTCGGCCAGGCCAAGCCCGATCCGGCGGCGCTCTACGCCGCCGCGCGCCAGCTGCAGGTCGCGCCGCAGGCGATCCTGCACATCGGCGACCACCCGCGCGAGGATGGCGAGATGTGCCGGCGTAGCGGCGCGCGCTTCCTGCAGATCGGTCCGGACGGGCTCTGCGTCCAGGCGCTGACCCAGGCCCTGGAGTCGGCATGAGCGCAGGCCCTGGGGCCCCCCAGGCGCGCTGCGCGATCCGCCTGCCCAACTGGGTCGGCGACGTGTGCATGGCGCTGCCGGCGGTGGCGGCGTTGTGCGCCAGCCGGCCATGCGTGGTGCTCGGTCGCGGCTGGGCCGTGGACCTGCTCGCCGGCATGGGCTGGACGGTACTACGCCTGCCGGCGGGCACGCGTCCCGCCGCGGCGCTGATCCGCGGCGCGCTCGCGCCGGGCGCGCGCGAGGGGGTGCTGCTGACCAACTCCTTCGGCAGCGCCCTGCAGATGCGTCTCGCCGGCGTGGCCGCCACCGGTTACCGCACGCATTGGCGCTCGCTGCTGCTCGGCCAGGGCGTGGCCAAGCCCAGCGGGGTGCATGAGGTCGAGACCTTCTGGCAGCTGGCCAGCCGGCACCGCGAGCCGGGTCGCGTCCCCGGCCCGCCGCCACGGGCCCTGGGGCTGACCCTCGCCGAGCACCACCACCGCCAGGCCGCGCATGCCCTGGGCCAGGTGGCGATTACCGGGCCCTACACGGTACTCTGCCCCCTGGCCACCGGCCTGGCGCATGGTCACTCGAAGATCTGGCCGTCGTTTCCCTTATTATGCAGGGGACTGGTCGATGCCGGTGAGACCGTGATCAGCTGTCCGGGACCGGGCGAGGAGGCCGCCGCGGCGGCCGCCCTGCCGGGCGCGATCCCGCTGCCCGGGCTCGGGCTGGGCGCCTACGCCGCGCTGCTGCAGGGCGCGCGGCGCGTGGTCGCCAATGATTCCGGGCCGATGCACCTGGCGGCCGCGGTCGGCGCGCGCGTGATCGGCCTGTTCGGCGTAAGCGACCCCCATCGCACCTCGCCCTGGTGCGCGCGCGGCCAGGTCCTCGGCACGGCCTCCACCTGGCCGACCGTGGGTGAGGTGATCACCGCCCTCGGCCGCGTCACGGAGTAGGCGACGTGCCGGCATTCACAGGTATCACAGGAATAGGAGGTATACTGATGGCAGTGTCGCGACTCCTCCTGCTGCGTTGGCTGACCCTGGCGGTGATCATCGTCCTGCACGCGCTGTCCGGCGCTGGCGCCGGGACGCTGCTGGCGGCCGAGTACCCCTTCGCGCTGCCGATCGCGCCCTCGTCGCAGACCATCATCGCCATCCCGGCCGGGGATCTCGCCCAGGCCAGCGCCTTGCATGTGCACTTCCGCCGCGACCAGTCGGCCGAGAACACCGGTAAGCGGGTCAGCGAGCTGGAAGTGGTGCTGGCGACCTCCGACGGCCGCTACTTCAGCTCCGCCGACCTGATCGACATCGACGATGATGCCGGTGCCACGCACATCCCGCTCGATGGCGCGCACTGGGGCTCGAATGGCGGGGTGCTCGGCGCGGATGCGATCAGTTCGATCCAGAGCATCATGCTGCGCGTCCATGCGCCGCGCACCGCCGGCACGCTCACCGGCACCATCGACCTCGACGGTTCGGTCGCCGATTCCAGCCCAAGCTTCCAGGTGCAGCTGCTGGCCGCGGGACTGATCGATCGCGGGCCCTGGCGCGAGCTGCAGCTGCGCCTGGTCGGCGATCCCGCCGGCGAGACCGGGGAAGTCGACCTGGTCGACCAGGGTGCGCTGCGGCCGCTGTTTCTCGATCAGCAGCTGGAAGTCGAGGATGGGCGCTGGCGCGCCCAGGGCCCGGCGCACTGGGTGCTGCGCGTGCGGCCCGACGAAGTGGTCGCCGGCACGCTGCACTGGCACCTTGGCACGCGCACCTGGGATTCGCAGCCGCTGCCGCATCTGGCGCTCTGCGGGCGGCTCCCCCTGCCGGAGGCCCCGGCGCAGTCCCTGCCGGTGCCCAGCGAGCCGGCCTGGACCGGCCGTGGGTACTCCTGCACGCATGGCGAGATGGCGATGCTTGCGCGCCTGGACCTGCCGGCCTGCCTGGTGCCGATCCTGTGCTGGAATGACCAGTGGGGGGGCTTTCGCGGCGCGCAGCGCATCAGCTGGCCCCAGGCCGCGGCCTGCGACCTGGCCTTCGCGCGCGGCTGCCCGGACATCGAGCTCGCACCGCAGATGCTGCTTGAGGAGCAGGGCACCTTCCGCTTCGGGCTGTCGCCCTGGCAGGCCCTCCAGGGCGGACCCTGGAAGACGCCGCGCGACGCCTGGACCGTCGACCAGCCCTGGCTGGACCTGCGCCACCATGCGCGCGAAGTCATCGCCCGGGCGCGGGCCACCCCCGGGCTGACCCAGTGGCGCCTGGGACTGCAGGCCGTGGCCACCGGCCCTGCCGAGCTGCGCCGTGTCCATGACTTCATCACCGATCTCGCGACCCTGGTTGCGAACATCGACGGCCGGCCGCTGATCATCCTCCATCCCCAGGCCGTCGACTACGCATTCGATGACAGCAAGGTCACCAAGACCGCCTGCTGGTACGGCTTCGAGGACTCCGTCGGGGACTGGAGCGGCGGCCCGTTCCCGATCACCTCCCAGGTGGTGCGCGACCCCACCCTGGCCAGCGAGGGCGCGGCGAGCCTGAGCATCCCGATGACCACCGCGCTGGCGTCCGGGCAGTGGGCGGGCGGGGCCTTCGTCTATACCGATCTCAACCTCTTCAATCTCGACCAGCTCGACTTCGATGCGGTGGCGAGCGCGCCTGGCAGCATCCAGCTCTACGTGTGGGTCACCGATGAGTACCACCGCTGGTTCCAGCAGCGCCTGCAGTGCATCCCCGCCGACGGCCGCTGGCGCACGGTGATCGTCGACTTCAACGACGCCGCCGCTTGGCAGTGCCCGCCCGGTGTTGCCTGGGGCGCGCAGGTCAGGCGGCGCATCCGCCGCATGGGTGTGATCGGCTTCTTCCATCCGACCGTGCCCGGCGCCACGCTGCCCGCGCCGAGCTTCAACATCGACCGCGTGGCGCGCTTCGGCTGGCCGCGCATCACCGAGCCCAGCCTGACGGTCACCGTGCAGTCGCCCGCGCCGAGCACAATTGCGCTCTACGAGCCGCTGAGCGTGGACTTCGCCCTGAACCTGCCGGCGCGCAATCCCTACGATCCGGACAGCGCGGATGTGGTCGGCGAGGCCGAGGGTCCGGGTGGGGTGAAGATCACTTTTCCCGCCTACTGGTCCGAGCCGATGGCGATCAGCATGCGCGACGGCACCGAGGCCGTGACCCCGACCGGGGAGGGCGGCTGGCACTGGCGCTTCGCGCCGACCGTGCCCGGCGCCTGGCGCTACCGCCTGCATGCCAAGATCCGCTGGCGCACCCAGTGGAAGGACGGCTACGGCGAGTGGACGACCGCGCAGGTCGCACCCGCGAGCGACGATGCGATGCCGCCGGTGCGGGTCTCGAGTCGCGATCCGCAGTGCTTCGAGACCGTCGATGGGGCCTATTTCTATCCGCTGGGCATCAACCTGCGCTCGCCCGGCGACAGCCGCCAGGACCAGGTGCTCAGCGAAGTGCCGGCCGCGGCGCCGACCGCGCCGGGGGTGCCGGCGATGAACCTCTCGGGCGACTGGGAGCGTCTCGGCACGCACGCCTATGAGCGCTGGTTCCCGCTGCTGCACGCGCATGGCATGAACTGGGCGCGCGTCTGGATGTGCCCGTGGTGGTGCGGCGTGGAATGGACGCGCGCCTGGGACGGCTATGGCGGATTGACCGACTACAACCAGGCCCAGGCGGCGCGCCTCGACCGCGTCCTCGACCTGGCCCGGGCCAGCCACATCTACGTGCAGATCGAGCTGATGAACCATGGCATGGCCGGCGACTTCGCCGACCACCAATGGGAGGACAGCCCCTACAACGCGGCCAATGGCGGGATGTGCCCCACTCCGGTCGAGTTCTTCTCCAGCGACGAGGCCTTCGCCGCCACCGCCAAGCGCTACCGCTACACCATGGCGCGCTGGGGCTGGCGCAGCCACCTCACCGCCTGGGTGCTCTCCAGCGAACTGGAGTTCACCGGCGCCTGGCACAGCGAGACCGGCGGCGACGAGGACAATGGGCGCAGCCCCTCGACCCAGAAGTGGGTCGACGCGAGCCTCGCCTGGTACAAGGCCAACGATCCCTGGCCCCGCCCGGTCTCGATCCACTTCAGCCATCCCTGGGACGGCTCGACGCTGTGGCCCACCCAGGGCCTGGGCTTCAACAACAGCAACGCCTACACCGGCTTCCAGGACATGGGCCGCCTCGGCGGGCGCGGCTGGAGCAATGGGTCCGGACGCGACCTGCCGCTGGCCCTGGACATCTACCTCGAGCAGCACTTCCCGCCGTGGCGCTACCACCGCCCAACCGTGGTCGGCGAATGGGGCGGTCACTGGTCGACCAACGAGTCCGCGACCCTGGCGCAGGAGTTCCACGCCGGGCTGTGGCTGCAGGCGGTGATGCCCTATGCCGGCAACATCGGCTTCTGGTGGTGGCTATGGGTCGACAAGACCAACACCTGGAACGAATATGCGCAGGTCGCCCGCTTCATCGCCAACGACGACCGCCGCGGACTGGTATGGCGCGTCAACCGCCCGGTGGTCGTGGGCTCCAAGGACGTCTCGGTGATGGGCATGTCGTGCGCCTCGGCGCACCGCTTCTACGTCTACCTGACCCATTCCGACCAGGATGGCACGCTGCCCGCGGTTGCGGATGCCGGCTTCTTCACCGTCAACACCGGTGCGGCGAACAGCACCTGGCGCGCCGAGCGCTGGTCCTGCGCCCAGGGCGCCATCGAACGCAGCGCGCTGCTGCACGCCGACGCCAAGGGCCTTGTGCAGATACCGCTGCACCGCATCGCCCCGGACTGCGCCTTGAAGCTGACCCTGGTCGGACCCTGAGCGAACCACGGCGCCGGTTGCCTTCCGGTGACGCCAGCTAGGACCAGCACACGACGCATGGTCCTCGAGCCCACCATCTACGACATCGCGCACCGCGCCGGGGTCGGCATCGCCACCGTCAGCCGCGTGCTCAATGGCGCCAGCGGCGTGGCCGAGGCGACCCGGCGCAGCGTGCAGAAGGCGATGACGGACCTGGGCTTTCGTCCCAACCGCGCGGCGCGCCGCCTGGCGGTGCGCGGTCCCAACCGCGGACGCGTGGCCGCGATCATGCCCTTCTTCAGCACCAACTTCTACTTCGCGGTGTGCAAGCCCCTGGCCCAGGGCCTGTCGGCTGCGGACATGGACCTGGTGCTCTATGATGTCACCAACCGCGACAGCAAGATCCGCCTGCTCGACCGCATCGCCGCCGAGCGCTCCTATGAGGGCATCCTGGTCTGCAGCATGGGCATCGGCCCCGAGCGGCAGAGCCAGTTCGCGCGCCTCGGCATCCCGGTGGTGTGCATCGACTACCCCTTGCAGGGCCTGCCCAGCGTCACCGTCGACAACCGCGAAGGCGCGGCCATGGCCGCGGCGGCGATGCGCGATGGCGGCAGCCGCCGCCTGTCGCTGGTCACCGGCCCGCCGGCCCTGGCCTTCCGCCACCGCGAGGAGGGTTTCGCGCGCATCGCCGGGCCGGACAGCCCGGTGGCGCGCGCCGAGGCGATCACCCGCGAGGCCGGCCGGGCGGCGGCCGCCGCCCTGCTCGACGGGCATCCGCAGGTCGACGGCATCGTCACGGTCAACGACGTGCTGGCGGTCGGCGTGCTGGAGGAATTGCGCGCCCGTGGGCGGCGCGTGCCTGAGGACGTCCAGGTCACCGGCTTCGACGACCAGCCGCTGATGGACGTGATCGGGCTGTCCACCGTGCGCCAGCCGATGCTGGCTCTGGGCGAATGGGCGGCACGCGCGATCCAGTCGCTGATCGAGTCGCCGCGCACCCCGGTGCCGTCGGCCGAGCTGAGCCTGTCCTTCATCGCGCGCGCCACCACGCGCGCCCGCGCCACGACGCAGCCGGCGCCGGCGACTGCCGGCAAGATCTCGCGGCCGCGCCTGAAGGCGCAACTTGCCAGCAAGCCGGTGGGCAAGAAGGGGGGCGAGTAGCATGGCAGGCCTGGACGAGCACTTCCTGCGCGAGCTCTTCGACTGCCCGCGCGCCGCCACCGCGGCAAGCTTGGCGGTGATGATGATGGAGGAGCTGGTCGATGCGCTGATCGCGCGCGAGCGGCCCTCGACCGGCAGCCGCGCGGAGCTCGCCTCGCAGGCGCTTATGCCGAAGCTCGACCTCCTCGAGGACTGCGCGGTGCTCAGCCCGCGGGTGCTCACCGCGATGCGCCACCTGGCGGAGCTGCACCAGCGCAACACCGACGAGGTGACGCTGGCCGACTACCAGGCCGTCGAACTGCCGGATCTGGAACAGCTGCTGCAGGGCCACCACGACACGACCCGCGTGCCCCCGGCGATCCGCCTCAACGTCGCGCTCTGCCACCTGCTGATGCGCATCAAGGACCAGGCCGACGCGGTCAGCAGCCAGGAGGACTGACTCGATGCCCCGAACGCCAGGCGTCCAGGTGCTTAGACGCTGCGCGCATCGCGCTCGCTTGGCTCCGAGGCGGTCTGGTGGAAGCGCAGGCAGCCGCCGGCGATGGCCAGGGCCAGGGCGCTGCAGCCCCACAGCACCAGGCCCGGGCGGATCGCCATGGCCGCGGCGCTGAGCGTGCCGCCGGCGAGGTAGCCGCTGACCAAGAGCAGCAGCAGCAGGAACTTCCACCACACGAAATGACCCGCGGTCAGCCGCGCGCCGAGCATGAAGCCGAGATCGGTGATGATGCCGGTGACGTGCGTGGTGCGCACCACCAGGCCGTAGTAGCTGCTGGCCATCGCGTTCTGCATGCCGCAGGCCATCGCACAGAGGATCACCGAGACGTGCGTCGCGCCGCCCAGCAAGGCGGCGGCGAGTCCCAGCACCGTCGCCTCGCACAGCAACACCAGCGCATAGCGGCGACGTGAGGCCAGCGCGCTGCTGCCGACCAGGGCGCCGGTCAGCACGCAGCCGAGCGTGAAGCCGCCGATCAAAAGCCCCACCACCCCGAGATCGGCGAAGCGCCGCGTGCCGAAGCCCATGCCCAGGCGCGACACGGCACCGCTCATGTGGCTGACCGGCACCGCGTAGAAGCTGAGCATCGCGACGTTGACCGCCCCGGCGAGGAGGGTGAGGAAGACGCCGCCGGCGAAGACCATCGGCTGCGGGCGTTCAGACTGCACCGAGCGGAAGTCGCTGTAGGGCATCTCAGCGTCCGCCGGCTGGTGCTGACGCGCTCATGGTGCGCTGGCGCGACGCGTCGCGCTGCGGGCCAAAGTCATGCTGCTCATGCCATGACCATACACCATGAGGAGCGAAGGCCATGGCGGTCCGACACGGCGCGACTGCTGGCGCTGCGCGCCGGAGCGCGCGCCGATGGGTCCAGGGCCCGCCCCGTACTTCCTCAGCGGCGCGCCGGCGCCGGCTGACGGCGCGTGCGGCCATAGCGCGGGTGCCGCACCAGCAGCAGGATCGCCGCGGTGAAACGCGCCGCCATGCGCTGGCTGGTGTAGAACCGGGCGGTTTCCCAGGCTGCGGCGATCATGACGCTCTGATCTGTTGCCACCGCGCGTGTGATGCCGTCGGCCAGTGCGGTGGGCGTGGGTGGGACCAGGAGGCCGTTAGCACCCGGCACGAGGTAGAAGATCTCCGGACTGTGGGTCGGGATGTCGACGGTGACAAACGGCAGCCGCGTGGAGAAGGCGTCGAGGATGTTCAGGCCTGTCATGCCCGGGCAGACGAACACATCGCCGATCGACAACCAGCGGGCTTTCAGCCCGCCCTCGGCGAAGCCGACCATGCGGATGCGCGGATTGCTGCCTGCCGCTTCCGCGACATAGGGTCGATCGATGCCGTCGCCGATCACCACCAGCTGCGCATCCGGGCGGCGCTGCTGCAGGATCGTGAAGGCCGCCAGGAGCAGGCGGATGTTCTTGGAGGGATGCAGCCCACCGCAGAAGATCACCCGCAGCGACGATGGCGGGCAGTTCAAACCGGCTTCGATGGCCGCCCGGCCGATGGCCCGGCAGGCATCTACCGCCGCGGCGAGGGCCTGGGTGTCGATGGCATTGTCGATCGACCAGATGCGCTTCGGCCGCACGCCGAGCTGGTCCCGCAGCACGCGATCGGTCAAGCCGTTGTAGCTGATCCACAGCGCCGACCAGCGCGTCAGCAACCGCTTGGCCAGCTCCATCAGCTGCAGTCCGTCGTTTTGGAAGTGCCGGCCCTGCCCCCACCAGGCGAAGCCGTTGCGCCGCAGTCCGGACAAGGCGTAGTACCAGAAATAGAGCGGGACCTTGATCGCCTGTTCGCAGATCACCAGGGACGGTGCCGGCTGCGCGGCAGGCGGCCGGTGCAGGAAGAAGTCCCGGCCACGCAGCGCGATACGCAGGGTCGGCATGACATGGGAGAACGGCAGGGTTATCGAATCATTGCGCTGCGCATCGCTGGTCCCGGTCTGATCACCGATCCAGACCGCGAAGCCGATGCCGCGCCGCGCCAGGAGTCGATGGATGGTCACGTAGAGGTCGCGGCGATAGTGCGGCAGGAACCGATAGATGACCACGACGCGCGGCGGCTTCACCCGACATTCCCGCAGCGCTCGGCGAGCGTCAGGCAGCCCGCGCCGGCAGGAGCGCTGGAGTCGAGT
>Ga0302314_10010998_pt1 | contig 15811 bp, 9 predicted proteins | sample III_Palsa_N2_3_FD_200533 | JGI IMG/M metagenome (GOLD analysis project Ga0302314, IMG submission 200533) | Peat permafrost microbial communities from Stordalen Mire near Abisko, Sweden - III_Palsa_N2_3 | ecosystem: Environmental > Terrestrial > Soil > Palsa > Peat permafrost | place: Sweden...
CGTCCGGTCCACGAGCGCGAGAGCCTCCCGCACGGTGCCGACACCGCGCAGGTAGGTGGAGATGTTGTTCTCGGCCACGAGCGTGAAGGGGTGCGTCCCGCCAATGGTGGACTGGTAAGCCTCGAGTACCTGGCTCGCCACCTCGACCGCGGCGTTCTTCTCGTCGCGGGCGGACAGGTCACACGCCAGGTTCAGCTTGCACGCGAGCGAGTCCGGGTGATTAGCCTCGTAGCTCCGCTCGTAGCGGTCGTCAATTTCCTTCGTCAGCGCGTAGGCGTCATCGAGCCGGCCGACCTTCCTGAGCGACACCGCGAGGCTCTTGCCGGTGCGCAGCGTGTCCACGAAGTCCTCGCCGAGGACGGCGCGGTAGCGCTCGTAGGTCTCCTGGAGCAGATCGACGGATCCCGCGTAGTCGCCCGCCTCCCGCATGTCGCGCGCCAGCATCGACGCCGAGTGAAGCGTGTACGGGTGCACGGGTCCCAGCACGACCTGCCGGTAGTTCCGTGTCTCCCGGTCCAGATCGCGCGCCCGGAAGCAGTCCCCCACCAGGCGCAGGTCGATGGCGAGGTTGTTCGCGCTTGACAGCGTGTTCGGGTCGTCGGGGCCGAGCAGTTCCCGGTTACGGCCGTAGGTCGCCTCGTCGAGCGCGAGCGCGTCGCGGAACCGGCCAAGCCCCCGCAGGTCGCCGCCGAGGCTGCCCGCGGTGAGCAGGGTGGACGGGTGGTCGTCGCCGAGCGCCTCCTGCTGCTTGCCGTAGATCTCCGTGTCCAGTTCATGGGCCGCCTCGAAGCTGCCCTGGGAGCGGAGCACGTTGGCGATGTGGAAGCGGAGGGACAGGGTCTGCTCGTCGTCCGGCCCGATCTTCTCCTGCCATTGATCTTCGAGCTTGTGCGCTGCATCAAGCGCGTCCTCGTAGTCACCGCGCTTCCACAGGTAGCGCACCCGGTCGATGAGCAGCTGCCGGGCCTCCTCGTCATCGCAGTTCCAGACCTCGGAAGCAGCCAGGTGCGGCCAGATCAGGTCATACCGCGCCCAGTTGCTCGGATCGTCGGTGTCGCCCTGCCGGGGCCGCGCGCCCGCGAGGACCTTATGCACCTCGTGCATCGTTTCCTCGCGATAGGAAGCGGGCTGCATCTGGTCGCGGATCGCCGCCTGGACCAGCCGGTGCACCTGGATCGAGTTGCTGGTCATCTCCCGGTCGACCTTGGCCAGCGAGAAACGCGTGATGTCCGTGATCAGCAGCCCGAGCACCGTGCGGGCGGCCCGCAGCCTTCTGTCGTGCGGGGTCAGGGACTTGATCATCTCATCGCTGCTGAGCAGCGTGAGCGAGATGGGGTCGGGCGCGAAGCAGGCGCAGAGCTCAAGCAGCCGGGCGGCCGCCGGTGACTGGCTCTTCAGCCGCTCGAAGGAGAGCTGGTAGGTCACCGCGACCGAGGTCGGGTAGTTGGTCGGCTGGCTGAGCTCCATCGTCGCGGCGAACCGCTCCCGGATCTGGGTCACGTACTCGGCTGCGGCCATGCCGGTCGCGGCCAGCCACGCACCCGCCTGCTCGATGGCCAGCGGCAGATCGCCGAGTTCCTTCGCCACCAGGGTGGCGTCCTCGACCGACAGGGACTGGACCCTCCGCTGCAGGTAGTCAAGCGACTCCAACCGGGAGAACACGTCGATCGCCACCGGCTCGGCCAGTTCGGACCAGGCCGGGTTCCGCGACGTCACGATGACGTGGCCCGGGCCGCCGGGGAAGAAGTCCTCAAGCTCGCCCGGTTCGTCGACGTTGTCGAAGATCAGCAGCCAGCGATCGTAGGGGCGGCCCCGGCGCAGCGCCTCCCTGACCGCCTCCGCCGTCTCCGCGGTCGAGTCCGCAAGCCGTACCCCCAGCTGCGGCGCCAGCTCGGCCAGGCTCGGGTTGATCAGGTCGCGCTGTTCCGACGGCACCCACCAGACAAGGTCGTAGTCGGCCATGAAACGGTGCGCGTACTCCTGTGCGACCTGCGTCTTGCCGACGCCGCCCTGGCCGTGCAGCGCCACCGGGAGGACGACCGCCGTGCTCTTCCCGATCAGCTGGTCGTGGAGCTTTTCGAGCACGTCGTTACGGCCGGTGAAGGACGCGTTCCTGGTCGGGACCCGCCAGACCGGCGGAATCGTGCGCGGATACCTCGGCTCGGCGGCGGTCGGAGCCGCGAGCGCGTCGGCTGTCTTCGGCGGATAGCCGAGTGCCTTCAGCAGCTCATCGGTCGCCGAGCTCGCATCCCGGCGCGTCAGGTCCACGACCGTCCGCTCCGAGAACGGCTGCTCAAGCCGGGTCTCCCCCACTCGGATCGGGATGAGCCGCCGGCTGGTCCCGGCCGGGTCGGCGGCGCCCATCGCGTCCCACACGCCCCGGGCCTGTGGCGACTGCATGTAGGCAGCCGACAGGATGGCAATGGTACGGCTGGCCGCCGCCGCTCCGCGCTCTGCGTCCTCCCGGGTGTTGCCGCCCGCGGCCGAGGCGTTCGCGGGCCGGACCATGCGGATGCCCCTCGGCGCGAGCACGGCCGAGATCCAGTCCGCCCACATCCGGTCCTCGGGGACATAGCTGAGGTAGATGTCGCCCGGAGGCGGCTGCCGGGGGCGGATGAAGGCGGCCCGGTACGTGAGCCGCGTCTCCTCGCTCATCACCCCCGCCGCGCGGATCCGCCCGTCGGTGATGGCGACGGTCAGCCGCTCGTACGCGCCAAGCAGGGAGAGCGGCGATCGCGGCGCGTCGCCGAAGACGGCGAGTGTCTCCTCGAACGCGTAGAACGGCTTATAGGGAATGGGCACCGCGGCCCAGTAGTCGTTCTCCGCGTAGGCCGCCAGTCCCGCGCGCAGGCCGCCGAACCGCGCCTTCGCCGTCGCCAGGCCCACGTCCGCCTTGTCCTTCTCCGCCTCGTCAATGCGCATCGGAACCGGCAGCACCTGGATGTTCCGGTAGTGATAGCGCTGCGCGAGGTTCTTGGCGATCGCGGCGGCCCCGTCGATCGACTGATCGTTCAGCGTAAAGCAATCCACCAAGATGTCCGGCAGATGAACGGTGCAGATATCGGCGATATCCGATAGCCCGGTCCTGCTGTCGATCAGCGTGTAGTCGTAGTGCGTCTTCATATCCGCGCGGAGCGCGTCGATGAACTGCCCGCCATCGAGCCGATCGTAAAAGTTATCCCAGTCGATGGTGGTCGCGGCCGACGAGTAGTCCCGATTCCGCCGTCCGGCCGACACGAAATCCAACGTGCCGTCATCAGGGAACGGCCAGTTCACCGAGATGGCGTGCGGCAGTATCTGGGCATAGCCCCGCACCCAGTCGGCGGGCCGGTCCGCCACCTTGGTCGCGTCCCAGACGTATTCGTTGATCAGCTCGAAGATGCCCGGGGTAGCGGCGACCGTGGGTGGGTCGAGGAACGGGTGGAAGTAACGGTGCAGGCCGGGCGAGTCGAGGTCCCAGTCCACCACCAGCACCTTAAGCCCGTTGCTGGCCAGGATCCACGCCACGTTGGCGAGCGCCATGGTGCGGCCCGTGCCGCCTTTGAACGAGTAGAAGGTGACGATCTTGCCATCGGTGATCGTGTCATCCGCCACGAGCGCGCTCCAGGGGTGTCGGAGGTGCTGCCTTGTCTGATCGCATGTCATTTCGCCCCGTTAGGCGGATGATTCGACGCGTATCTGAGGTAGTGCCTGCCAGCGGCCGCAATGACCGTGGGCAGGACCGTGCTGAAGTCCTCAAGGGAAGGGATGCCCCGGACGGCGAGCGCCGACGTCGCGCGTCCTTCCCTGAGCGTGCGCGGCAGCGCGCCCTCGAGTGCCGCTCGGATCTTCTCCGCGTCCGTCTGCAACTGCGCGTCCTGCTGATTCCAGACGACGACGACCTGGACCCAGGGCTTGTCCATCGGGTCGAGCCGCCGCAGCAACTCTCGGCAGTCCAGCTGCATGACCGCCCACGGATCGATCAGCAGCACCTCCGGCCCGGACGGCGGCTCGCCGCCCAGCAATTCCGCCTCGTGCTCGTACAGATCACCGACGTCGGGGGTATACGACAGGCTCCTGGCCAGGTCGGCCGCGTGGTCCGCGAGCGAGCGCATCGAGCCCTCGCGGTAGGGATTCCAGTCGCGGACGTGCGTTCCGTAGTAGGAGGGATCCCGGTCAGCGGGCAGCTCGTCCCGGCGCAGCGAGACGACGGTAATCCGCAACAGCTTATCGCGCGGTCCGGTCCCGCCCTCGCCGCCGAAGGCCGGGTGCAGCGAGTTGTACTGGACCGCGTCCTCCGGCTCGACCTGCGAGGCCTCGGCCGCGGCGACGATCCGCCGGGCAAGCAGGTACACCGCCTTCTCATAGGCGTCCCGCCACCGCCTTACCTTCATGATCCCGTAAAAGCCGTGCTCAGCGTAGAGCGGGCCGAAGTCGGCGGGCCGGAACTGCACCGAGCGCGCCGCCTCGGGGACCTGCCCGTCTCGCATCGGGATCCAGAGCGCGGGAACGATCGTCTCGACCCGGCCGCCGCCGTTCGCTGACACTTGGTTGAGCGCCCGCCGATAGAACGCGAACCACTCCTTGCCGCAATTTTCGCTCTTGAAATACTGCCGCGAATACAGCGGCACGAAGACACGGCAGGTCGCTAGGGCGCGGGAGAGCCGCCACGGCCACTCCTGACCCTGCTGCAGTTCCCGGTCCATGAACCCGGGCTTCCCGCTCGCAGGCAAATCAGCGAGCGGCCTGATGTGCGCGCAGATAGCTTCGTAAAGCTGAGCTATCCACAGGTCAGGGTCTTGACTGCTCTCGTCGCCGCGCTGGCCGTGGGCGTAGCTAAGAAAGAAAAACGGAGCGTCATCAGCGGCGGTTCCGGACGCGTACCCCTCGTCAGCGTTTGCTCCGGGCAAGTCTCCTCCGTGCACTCAGCACCCTGCCCGGCGTCGGCAGGTTGCCGACATTGGGTAGGAGTTATCACTATATGAGGCACGTCAGAGTTTGCAAAGGTTACAACCCCGCAATAATGCGAGGTTACTTTCGGTGTATGGCCATCCATTTGGCAGCGAAGTCAACGGCGTTGGGCAGAGACATCAGACGACACTCTGCTTTACCCACGTAACCTGGCTCGATGGCAAGCTCCGCCGCCAAGGCTTCGCCGATATTCTCGAATTCGCTATCGTCAAGCTCCACGTCGTGGTAACCCGTCCAATGGCGCTCGCCGTCGATGCAGAGGACACACGCGTAGGCCCGCGTGGGCGGGTCCGGCCGGTATCGGTACTCGGCCAGGTGAAACGCGGTGCAGGTCTGGTAACCGACGCCGATCATCAGCACCCGCGCCTCCATCTTGTAGAGCTTCGCCAGCGGCGACGCTTCACCGAGATGGGACTCAAGTTGATGGTCTGCCATCAACTGCTCGGCCTCGGGCCCGACAGCGGCGAACGAGCTCTGCGGGTGGGCGCTGCGAACCGCCCCCTTGCTCTTCCGTACCGCCTCTGAGATCGCGCCCCCACCGCTCGGGGTGGTGTCCCGGTCGAACGCAGGCATCTCCAGCTTGTACTTCCTGACCTCGTCCGCGGTCATGCTGGCGATGCGCTTGCGGTGCGCGCGGGAGGTCATCGAGTTCGCTTCCGTGCTCGCGGGCACCACGATGTTGCCGTCGTCGCCCACCGCTTCGCGCAGCGCGCCCACGACCGTGGTGGCTCCGCCCTTCACCCACCCGATGGACCGCAGCGAGGCATGCACAAGCAGTGTCTGGCCCGCTTCGACGCCGAGACGCCGCAAGTCGCCGACAAGCTGCCCGCGACTCACCGCGGTGGAAGCGGATCCGGTTCCTGACGCGGTTGCAGTGGACCTGGCTCCTGATGCGGTTGCAGTGGGCCCGGCTCCTGACGCGTTATCGCCCGCGAGCATCGGCGGCTAACGCCCCCCGCCGTGGCTGCTGCGCCTCGCGGCGCGCGACCGCCCACCGCTGCGCCGCCGCTGTCGCCGCGGCCGGCACGGGCTCAGCGAGCCAGGGCTCGACGGTGCCGTGCATCCGCGCGATGAATCGATCCCCGAGCGGGGTCAGCGCGCCCGAGCGGGCGAGCGTCTCGATCGCCTCGACCGTGGCCATCCGCCACCGGGCGAACTGCTCGACGGCTTCCGCCGCGGCCGCGCCGACGACCTGGTGCCGCCTTACCCTCCAGTAGTCAGTCACCCCGATGTGCGCGTAGGTTCCCTGCAGCACCGGCTCGATCGGGCGGGCGTCATCCCGCCAGAGCACGTGGAAGCGCTGGCCGGGAACCCCCTCGTACAAGTCGAACAGGTCGAGCACCGCGCCCAGCTTCACGTGCTGGAATTCGTGAATGAGCAGCAGCGCGAGCATCTCGCCGTCGGCTGGCAGAGCAGCGCCGACCGACCCGAACGCCGGCCGTGCGGCCGCGCTGATCTCCCGCCCCGGTACGTCATTGGCCAACGGCATGATGGTCGAGAGCCCGGCCGCCAGGCCGGGAGCGTAGCTGCGATAGTCCCGCTCAATGAGATCCCACGCGACCGCGAACTGGTCCTGCCACGCGGCGGCGCCTGCGTCCGACAGCCGGGGATCGGGCGGCCACTGGTGGCAGTCCCGGTAGGGATCGGTGTCCTCTAGGCGCACCGAGAGCTCGCCCGCCCGCAGGTCGCGAACCGGCTCCCACTCCGGAAGCGCGTCCTGGCGGCCAAAGTCGACGCGCCACTTTCCCGAGGGCGCGCGCACCTCGAACCCGGCGGCGTCCGCCGCCACCGTGGCGGCCCCTGCGGGCCCGACCCGCAGCCGCCCCAGGGTAGGCAGATGAACGTAGCCCGCCGTGACGGGCACGTCGAGCTCGGCCAATGCCCCCGCTCTGATGGCCATGGACGCGGCGATGGCGGCCAGGTGCCCGATGTCCGCGGTCACCGCTCCAGGCGGCGGTGAACCGCCGTCGGGCCGGGCGGTGGCGGCGCGGAGGCACTGCTCGGCCCAGGGTCGCACGTAGGGCGAGCCGAGGACCTCGTTGACGGCCGGCGCGCCGGCCTTGTCAAGGGCCACGATCAGCCGCCAGCCTGCCTGGAAGAACTCGCTGCCGGGGCCATCGGCCCGCTCTCGCAGCAGGCGCAGCAGCGCGCGCGAGGCGGACCGCTCCGCCTCGATCAGGTGAGTTATCGCCGCGGGCCCGCCGTATCCGGTGGCGAGTTGGTCGAACTCCTCGCCCGGCAGGGAGTGAGCCGGCTGCCGCCGGGCGGACGTGGTGGCCGCGGGCCGCAGCCCGGCCCGTACGTGAGTGATGATCTTCTCCAGGTCCGCGCAGTAGACCGAGGGGTTATCGAAGCCGGTGCCTGAACGGAAACGGTGAGCGTACAGACCGCCGCCGCAACTGGTGACCACCGGGCATTTACGGCAGGTGGCGCTCAGCCCGGCGATGCCCTGCTGTCGCGCCTTGATGGCGGGGTGGGCAGCCGCTGCGTCCAGGGTGTGATTGAAGACGTCAAGATCGGTTGCGGGCGCGCCGTCATAGGCCACTTTGATGGAGTCGGCCTGCTCGATCGTCCCGTCTGTCTCGATGACGACCAAGTCGCTTGCCTCGAGACCGAACGCCTCGGTAAGGCTGGTGCTACCCAGCATAGTCCTAATTATCGACTCAAACATCCGGACCGGAATACGCTGCGGGTCGGCGGCCCAGGTGTCGAAGACACTCGCGACCCAGTCAGCGTAGGGCGTCCTGCCGTCGCCGGTCCCCGGCGGCGGGCTGTCCCAGGTGCCATGCGGGAGCAGGAAATCGACGGCGGGCGGGTCGAGCGCGGCGAGTGCCCGATAGGAGGCCACCGGGTCGCTGCGCAAGTCGATGGTGCAGAGCAGCCCGGCGTAGATCTCACGGTACTCGGGGCGTCGGAGCAGGCTAACGGCGCGGATCACGCGGTCATAGCTGCTGCGCCCGTCGGCGAAACGGCGGTGCAGGTCGTTGGCGGCGCGGTCGCCGTCAAGCGAGATCCCCACCTTGACCTGCTCGGCCAGGAAGAGCTCGCACAGCTCCTCGTCCAGCTGCATCCCATTGGTGTGGATTCGCAGGTCAAGCTCGCAAACAGGCTCGATGGCCCGGCGCAGGACGCGGGCGGTCTCGCCTAGCCGGGATGCGCCAGCAAGCAGCGGCTCGCCGCCGTGCAGGACAACGCGCACCCCGGACAGGTCGTGCTGCCGAGCGTGCTCGGCGATGCGTTCGGCGGTCTTCGCAACCGTGGCATCCGTGATCACCTTGGGGCGGCCGCGCCAGCTCTGATCGGCATGCTCGTACACGTAGCAGTGGTCGCACGCCAGATCGCAGCGACTGTGCACCTTCAGGACGAACTGCCGAAAGGGCAGAATTCCCGCGGTCGCGGTCAAGGTGAGCTAGATCGAGGAGTTAAAGGCGGAGACGTCGGTGTCGGTACCACCGTCCGCGATGGTGATCCGCCGCATAATCCGCGCATATTCGGCATCATCGATGTTAACTTCGACATCGAGCGGCAGGTCGTGTATGTCCGACGTGACGGACGTGACGTCTTCCAACTGCAAAGTGCTCATTGCCGATCGACTCCCTGGGCCGGTGCTCGCGATCCACCGCAAGCACGTTCGATATTAATCTTAGATATTGATCGATTACTCGCCGCGATTATACAGCTACATTTGATGCAGTACTAGCAGCCGGGCCGCAGTTTATTCAGCGCAAAACGCCCGCGTCCGCGCCTCGGAGCAATTGTGATAAAACCGCCAGGGTCTGTTATATGTGCGTAACGTGAACCCGATTACGGGTGAGCAGCGATAACGTCGCGTGACTAAAGGTAGCAACGTTGCAGTCATCGTGATGGCGTTCTCTTCAGACGGCGCCCCGGGCCGTACCGAGGCGACCAGGCAGAGCCGGCGTCGCGACGCGGGACGCTGACCGGGTCAAGGCCGGTCACTCGGAAGAAGGCGGCGCGCGAGGCGACCACGCCCGAGCCGCTGGACTGGGTCCGGCCATGTGGACCGGCTCTCTTTGCGGTGCCGACAGAACCGCCGCCGACACGATCCGTTACCGAAAGCACTACCGACGTTGCAACGGTCAGTGAATGTTGCAGCGTCTACTCCAGCTTAGTACGCTGCGCCGGCCGGCTTGACGACTACCAAGAGAAGAGCTGACACCCGGCGAGGCTGTCCGCAATAGCAGTGGCCAAAGTTAGCACGGCAAAAACTTAAGCTGGGTTAAGCGCCGGTTATGCCGACGCGGCCACGAGTTGATGGAGGAGGCCGGCGCGCGCTGTGTAACGCGAACCTGATTACGGATGAGCAGCGATAACGCCGTGTGATTTCAGGTAAGCAGTGTTGCCCTCGTCGAGGGTGGCGTAGGCGGCGTTCTCTTCCGCCGCGTACTCGATGGCGCTCGCCTGGTCGCCGCGGGCGTCAGTCCCGGCGCGGTAGACGACCGTGGCGTTGCCTTCGAGGCTGGGGTGCCAGGCGCCCTCGCGGACCTGGATCGAGGCGGCGGCGACGCCGCCTGCGTTGCGGACGATGAGGCGCTGCGCCGGGCCGAGGCCGGTCAGCCTCGAGTACGCGGCCCTGGAGGCGACCACGCCCGAGCCGCAGGACGGGGTCAGGCCCGCACCGCGCTCAAAGGTGCGGACGAAAACCTCGGCCTCATCGAGGGGCTGCAGCAAGGAGACGTTGGCGCCCTCGGGGAAGACCTCGTCGGCGCGCTTGCCCAGCTCGATTAGGTCGGGCTCGGAGTACGCGTCGACGACGGAGATCACGTGCGGGTTGGGCACGGTCACCGCGGTGAAGCCCTCGAACGGGGCGGGCAGTTCGGCGTCGTCGAAGTTCAGCGGGGGCAGTTCGAGCACCACCTGGCGGACGCCGTCGGCCGTCGACGGGGCGCGGTGCACCGTGTAGTCCCGGCCGCCGCTGGCGACGACCTCGGTGTCGGTGCCGCGCAGGTCGAGGATCAGCCGTCCGAGGCCGCGCATCCCGTTGCCGCAGAACTCGGCCGACGATCCGTCGGGGTTGAAGAACCACGCCTGCGCGTTCAGGCCGACCAGGTCGTAGAGGTAGATGCCGTCGCTGCCGCCGGTCCACGAGTCCCGGTCGCAGACCTTGCGCACGAACGCGCGCAGGTCGGCGTCGGACGCCCACGCGCCGGGCGTCGCCTCAAGCGCGAAGATCTCGTTGAGTGACCCATGGGTCTTCACCAATCGCATCAGACACAGAGTCTAGCCCGTCATCTGCGGCGGCAGCCAACGCAGCCAGTCGCGCATGGGCCACTGCCACTGAGCCTCAGCTGCTCTCTCACCCGGCCCGTCGGCCTCACCCGGCCCGTCGGCCTCGAGCCGCAGGCACCGTCGGCCACGACCCTGCCCGCCGGAACTATAGGTGCCTCAGGGGCGCTAGTCATGTCATGCCTGAAGTTCAACTTTAGGCATTTAGATCTTACGTGGTTATTGTGTGTAGTTTGAGTCGTATAGAACCGCAAACTACACACGATCACGGCATTAGCTCGAAATGTCTGAATGCAAGGTTCGGACATTTCCGGTCAACGGTCACGCGCGACCCAGGCTGAGCGGCATTGGCGCTTGGGCAGACGAGCCGGCCACGACTCCTGGTTCATCGATGGCCTGCGGGCCGAGATCTGGCGGGCACCGCCTCCTGCTGGCGCGGGCGGAGGCGGTACTGGCTGGGCGACAGGCGCGGCAGCTGCTGGCTCCATGGCGAAGGCGGGGTAGGTGGAGAAGCTCCATGCCGAAGGCGGGGTAGGTGGAGAAGCTACATGCCGAAGGCGGGGTAGGTGGAGAAGCGGGCGCCGGCGGCGTAGTTGCGGACGGCTACGCGGGCGCGGTCGATCATGTTGGCCGGGAGCTCGGTCAGCGGGTACCAGCCGAAGTCGCTGTAGCTCCTGGTGCCCGCGAGCTTCGCGGCGGCGTCGACGTCGCGGGGGTCGCCGGGGCGTTCCCAGCCGTCTGCGGTCAGGAAGAACGCCATCCGGCCGTGCCCGGAGACGTCGTGCATCACGTGCGCGAGCGACACCCGGGCGGGGTCGAGCTCGATCCCGACCTGGGCCGCGGCGACCCGGACGGCGGCCTCCACCAGCGTCTCGCGCTCGGCCAGGCGGCCGGACGGCGGCTCGTAGGCCCCGTCGCCGTACCCGGTGTTCGCGCGCCTGCCGAGCAGCAGGTCGCCGTCGCTGAGCAACAGCAGGTGCACATCGACGATCAACTGAAAGTGACGATTGTTCCTGGCCGTCTCGGCGGCCAGCGGCTGCATCAGGGTATTGGTCATGACTTGATGTCCTGCCCAGCTTGCCATCGTGTTTCCCCGGTCCCCGCGGTGCGGCTCGCCAACCTGGCTCGCCACTCCCCCGGGACAGGAAACGTACTCCAGAGTGGCTGTGGATCACCATGTGCGTAACCGGTGGGTAAGTGCCCCTGGCCTGTGGAGCACCGCCTGTTTAGCGGCTGCCTGCTGTGGACATCCGGCGCTGGTTAGCCCGAGCGTGCTTGGGGAACGCGCTGTGGACAGTTCGGCGGCGGCTGTGGACGACGGCGCTACGTAAAATCTTTGGGTCAGAGTTGACGCTCGTTGTACTCGCGGATCTTCACGGTCTCCTCGTAGATCCTGAAGACCACCATGAACGCCTCAAGAATCACCCGGTATATCCCGAGCATCAGCAGTACGACGATCGGCTCGACGACGATCAGCACGACCAGGCCGCCCGCCGTCCCGCCGGTCCGGAAGCCGATGACGAGGATGATCAGCGCCACCAGCGCCGTCCAGAGGGTGAAGAGGACGTAGAGCACCTTGATGATCTTGGGCGTGACCATCGAGGTGAAGCTGAAGTCGAACAGCGAGGCGAGGAATCCCCGCCCGGTGCTGGACTTCTCCTGGCCGAGGGGGCGGCCGGGCGGCATGCCGGGCACTCCCTGCCACGCGGCCGCCCCGGGGTCAGGCTGCGCCTGCGCCTGGTACTGCTGCCCCTGTCCCGTGTACGCCTGCTCCTGGCCCGCGTACGTCTGGTCCTGCCCCGCGTACGCCTGCTCCTGGCCATAGGCCTGGGCCTGCTCCTGGCCGTACGCCTGCGCCTGCTCGTACGCCTGCGCCTGGTCCTGGTAGCCGGGCTGCGGTGCAGGCGGCGGCGCGTAGCCGCCCTGGGCGGACGGCGGTGGGTAACCGTACGCGTCCTGCTGGGCGCTGGGGGGCGGCGGCGTGAAGGTGGGCTGCTGCGGCCAGGCCGGGCGGGCCTGCGTCTGCTCCTGTCCGGCGGGCGTCCAGGATGGTTCTTGCGGTTGTCCAGCCATTGCGTGCTCCCGGGGGTTGGCCACTGGCGTGGTTGGGGGACGGGCATCGCGCTTTGTTCACGTTATCCTGTCCGACACTTGTTCGGGGCGATGCGCCGCGCAGCGGCCCGGCGCGCCGTTTCCGCAGGCGATGGGCGGGGCGGATAATGACGGATATGAGCGATCTTCCCGGCGGTGCCGGCGATGCAGGCGATGAAAGCGGTGCCGGCGACGACGTAGGTGCGGGCGACGACGGGGGCGCGGGCCACGACGGGGGCGCGGGCGACGACCGTGGCGGTGCGCGCGGCCGGACGTTCCTCGTGACCGGGGGCAACACCGGGATCGGCCGGGCGACCGCGACCGCGCTCGCACGCCAGCGCGGCCGGGTCTACGTCGCGTGCCGGTCGGCGGCGGCGGGCGAGGCGGCGGTCTCGGCCATCAAGGCGGAAACGGGCTCGGCGACGGTCTGGCTGCTCCCGCTCGACCTGGCGTCGCTGGCGTCGGCCCGGTCCTGCGCGGGACGTTTCCTGGCGCTCGACGAGCCGCTGCACGTGCTGGTGAACAACGCCGGGGTGGGCGGGCAGCGGGGCCTGACCGCCGATGGGTTCGAGGTCCACTTCGGCGTGAACCACCTGGGGCACTTCGCCCTGACCATGCTGCTGCTCGACCGGCTGAAGGCCAGCGGGCCGGGCGCGCGGGTGGTGAACGTGTCGAGCGAGGTGCACTACTCGGCGCCAGGGATCGACTTCGAGGCGGTGCGCAGGCGGACGCGGAGCATGGCCGGGATGCGCGAGTACGCGGTCTCCAAGCTCAGCAACGTGCTGTTCAGCCAGGAACTCGCGCGCCGGCTGGGCGGGACCGGCGCCGGCGTCACCTCGTACGCGCTGCACCCGGGCGTGGTCGCGTCCGACATCTGGCGCCGGGTGCCGCAGCCCGCCCGGTCGCTGATCACCCGCCGGATGCTGACGACCGAGCTGGGCGCGGCCACCTCGCTGCACTGCGCGACCTCGCCCGCGGTGGCGACGGAAAGCGGCTTCTACTACGACAAGTGCGCCGCCAGGGAACCGAACCCGGCCGCCACGCCCGAGCTCGCTGAGCTGCTCTGGAACCGCAGCGCCGAGTGGACCGGGGTGGGCTGACTTGCGTTTGACCGCGCCCGCGTCGTGACAAGCTGTGGTTATGGATCTTCCGGTGATGCCGCCCGTGGCGCCGATGCTGGCCAAGCTGGTGGACGCGATCCCGTCCGGTGACTTCCTCTTCGAGCCCAAATGGGACGGGTTCCGCTCCATCGTCTTCCGCGACGGCGGCGAGGTCGAGATCGGCAGCAGGAACGAGCGCCCGATGACCCGCTACTTCCCCGAGCTGGTGACCGCCTTCCTGTCCGAGCTGCCTGCCCGGTGCGTCATCGACGGGGAGATCGTGCTGCCGGACTGGGCCGCCGGCCGGCTGGACTTCGAGGCACTGCAACTGCGGCTGCACCCGGCCGAGAGCCGGGTGCGGCTGCTGGCGGCGCAGACGCCGGCCCACTTCGTCGCGTTCGACCTGCTGGCGCTTGACTCGGTTGACTACACGCAGCGCCCGTTCGCGGAGCGCCGCGCCGTGCTCGAGCAGGCGCTGGCCGGCGCGGCCTCGCCCGTCCACCTCACGCCCGCGACGGCGGATGAAGAGACGGCCGCGCACTGGTTCAGCCAGTTCGAGGGGGCGGGTCTTGACGGTCTGATCGCGAAGCCACGGTCCGTTCTCTATGAGCCTGACAAACGCCTGATGTTCAAGATCAAGCATGACCGGACGGCGGACTGCGTGGTGGCGGGCTATCGGCCGCACAAGAGCGGCCCCGACGCGGTCGGGTCGCTGCTGCTCGGGCTGTACCGGGACTCGGGCGAGCTGGCGAGCGTGGGCGTGATCGGCGCATTCCCGATGGCGGTGCGGCGGTCGCTGATGGCCGAGCTGCAGCCGCTGGTGACGACGTTCGAAGGCCACCCGTGGAACTGGGCGGCGGCGTCGGACGGCGCAGCGGGCGGCGGCACGCGGACGCCGCGCAGCTCCGAGTACAGCCGCTGGAACGTCGGCAAGGACCTGTCCTTCGTCCCGCTCCGCCCGGAACGCGTGGTCGAGGTGCGCTACGACCACATGGAGGGACCGCGCTTCCGGCACACCGCGCAGTTTGCCCGCTGGCGCCCGGACCGCTCCCCCGCGTCCTGCACGTACGAGCAGCTCGCGGAGCCCACCAGCTTCAGCTTGTCCGAGATACTCGATTCCACTAAGTAAGAACAGTGATCTGAACGGACCGGGGTGACTGCGGTGGCGGACAAGAAAATCGTCGTCGAGGTGGCGGGGCGCTCGGTGGGGGTTTCCAACCCGGACAAGGTGTACTTTCCGCGCACCGGGCACACCAAGCTCGATCTGGTCAACTACTACCTGGCGGTCGCCGACGGTGCGCTGCGCGGGGTGGCCGGGCGGCCGATGGCGCTCAAGCGGTTCGTGAACGGCGCCGAGGCGGAGCCGTTCTTCCAGAAGCGCGCGCCGAGCTCGCGGCCGGACTGGATCTCGACCGCGCAGCTGAGCTTCCCGTCCGGGCGGACGGCGGACGAGGTCGTGCTGACCGACGCGGCCGGGCTGGTCTGGGTGGCCAACCTGGGGTGCATCGACCTGAACCCGCATCCGGTGCGGGCGACCGACCTCGACCACCCGGACGAGCTGCGGGTGGACCTGGACCCGGTGCCGGGAATCGAGTGGCCGCAGATCGTCTCGGTGGCGCTGGTGGCGCGGGAGGTGCTGGCCGATTACGGCCTGGCCGGCTGGGCGAAGACCTCGGGGTCGCGGGGCATGCACGTCTACGCGCGGATCTTGCCGCGCTGGCCGTTCGGCGACGTGCGCCGCTGCGCGGTGGCGGTGGCCAGGGAGATCGAGCGGCGCGCACCGGATCTGGCCACCTCGAAGTGGTGGAAGGAGGAGCGCCACGGCGTCTTCGTCGACTTCAACCAGAACGCCAAGGACCGCACGGTGGCCTCGGCCTATTCCGTCCGGCCGCTGCCGGACGCGCGCGTCTCCACCCCGCTGGCCTGGGACGAGGTTCCCGGCTGCGATCCCGCGCGGTTCACCATCGACACGGTGCCGGCCCGGTTCGCGTCGGTGGGCGACCCGTGGGCGGGCATGAACGACGCCGTCGGCTCGCTCGAGCCGCTGCTCGAGCTGGCCGCCCGCGACGAGGCGGCGGGGCTGCCCGACGCGCCCTGGCCGCCGAACTACGAGAAGCAGGCCGGCGAGGCGCCGCGGGTCCAGCCGTCTAAGCGCCGCACCGCGGCCAAGTCGGCCGGCGGCGGTGACACTGGCGGCGAGACGGGGCCCGACGATGGCACGGCGCCGAGCCCCACCGGTCGCCGCAAGTCAACCAAGCCGCTGATCGAGATCGCCCGCGCCGAGACCAAGGCCGAGGCGATGGACGGCCTGGAACGCTGGAAATCCCGTCACGCCGACGTCTGGCCGCTGCTCGAGCCCGCCGACGTGCTGGTCGACTCGATGCGCGGCCGCAGTTCCACCTGGACCAGGATCCGCCTCAACC
>Ga0302314_10010999_pt1 | contig 15810 bp, 12 predicted proteins | sample III_Palsa_N2_3_FD_200533 | JGI IMG/M metagenome (GOLD analysis project Ga0302314, IMG submission 200533) | Peat permafrost microbial communities from Stordalen Mire near Abisko, Sweden - III_Palsa_N2_3 | ecosystem: Environmental > Terrestrial > Soil > Palsa > Peat permafrost | place: Sweden...
ATTGGTCGCCTCGCACGACGATGGCGCCGGCGTTGGTGATCGAACCGACGAAGGCCGACGTGCCCGTGAGCTGGATGCCATAACGCCCCGACGAAGTCGGCGTGGCGTAAGGCGCCTCGGTCACGCCGTCCGAGTTGGCGTCGGGCGCCGTGAAGGTCTCGCTGACAGTGATCGTGCCGATGTTGTCGATGGTCAGGGGCGTCGTCGCCGAGCCGTTGCCGCCCTCCACCGCGATGCCCACCACGCTGTTGATGTTGCTGAAGGTGATGGACCCGGAATTGGTGACGTTGTTGCTGCTGTTGACCGTCACCGCCGCCGTGCCGGCCGTCGTCGGCTGGATCGAGCCGCCGGAATTGATGGTGATGTCTCCGTCCACGGCGGTCGTCTGCGGCGTGGAGATGCTGCTGGAGATGGTCTTCTGCGCGGCCGCAGGCGTCTGGCTGGCCAGAAGCCACAAGGGAGCCAGCGCAACGGCGGCGAACAAGGTCTTACGCATGAGGGTGTGATTCGCCGAATGGGGCTTGAGGAAGTTCTGTCGCGTCAGTGACGGGAGTGTTTTGCCGCTTGATTTCACTTCGGTCCACCCCCCTTCGAGAAACCAAGGTGCGACGATATCGACCTTTTCTCCGCCGCGAGGGCGGGTCTCAAGCCTTGGCTATAAAGGAATTGGGGCCCGAATAGGTCATTCATTTATGTTGCAGCGCACAATAGCTAAGCCGTATTTGACACAATTAAGCCGCAATTCCCCCGTTAACAGACACTTGAGACCGTCACTTGAGTGATTTGTCCGTAATTTCCGCCGTGAAGCCAGAGTGCTCCCGGTGAATCTGTCGGGGGGCGAACCGCCCTCGCCGAAGAGGAAAGACAGTTTTGTTTATTAAACCGCAAGCGCGCGCGAACGTGCGTGCGCTGGTGGGTGCGGTCGCGCTCGGCTCCACGGTGGGCCTGGCGATCGGCGGCGCTTACCTTGCCGGCGGCCTGGCGAAAGCCACGGTCGTACACGCTCAAATCCAAAGGCTGGCGGGCGCTGCGTCCGGCGGCTTCTCCGATACCGCTCTTAACGCGGCGACGGGCGATAAGGATGCAGCGGTCCTCGCGATCGCCCAGCGCCATGATCCCCTGGTCGCCGACGTGGCCGACCCGCACGACCGTCAGGTCGCCGCCCTGGTCGATCGCCTCGAAGCGCGTCAGGCCGCCCGCAGCCGGGCCTCCGCCCAGCCTGTGGTGGTGGAGACCGCGCAAGCCGCGCCCTCGCCCCAACAGCCGATGGTGATGAAGGCCGCCTTCATCCAGCCGTCGAAGAAACTCTCCACCAAGCCGACGCTGGCCCAGGCCGCCGCCCAGCCGTTCCATCTGCGGGGCGCGCTTGACCAGTCGCGCGATCTGGAATGCCTGACCCAGGCCGTCTATTATGAATCCCGCGGCGAGAGTCGGTCGGGCCAGTCGGCGGTCGCCCAGGTGATCCTGAACCGCGTCCGCCACCCCGCCTTCCCCAAGTCGGTGTGCGGCGTGGTGTTCCAGGGTGCCAAGACCGGCGGTTGCCAGTTCTCCTTCGCCTGCGACGGCCAGCCTCACCATCCGCTCGAAAACGCCTCCTGGCGCCGGGCCGAAGGCGTGGCCGCCGAGGCGCTGGACGGTCAGGTTATGGCCGAAGTCGGCGATGCGACCCACTTCCATGTGGCCAGCAGCGGTTCGAACTTCAGCGCCGGCCTCCTGAAGGTGGCGCAGATCGGCGCCCACGTCTTCTACCGCTTCGGCGGTCGCAACGGCGCGCCGGCCATGTTCCATGGTCAGCCTGTGCCGTCCGAAGGCCCGACGACAACCCATCCGGTGTTCGCCAGCCTGGCCCTGTCCGGCTCGGGCGCTGCGGAGAGCTCCTCCAAGTTCCTGGCCTCCGCTTCGGCGGTGGTCGAGCATGCGGCGGCGGCGGTGGAGAATGCGGCCAAGGGCGTCTCGGCTGAACCGGCCAAGAGCACAGCGGCGCCGGCTCCGGTGGCCAAGGCGCCGGCGGCTGCGGCCCCCGCGGCTGACGAGGCGGTCAAGACGGCGTCGTCTCCCGCCTAAGCCTTACGGCCCTGCAGACCTTCAGCCCCGTCGCGACCGCATCTGACGAGCGGACCGCGGCGGGGCTTTATTCGTTCGAGGCGGCGATCTTCAGATCGCGTCGAGGCCGATGTCGAGCGTCGGGGCCGAATGGGTCAGCGCGCCGACGGAGATGGCGTCCACTCCGGCCCGGGCGATGGCGGCGACCGTGTCGAGATTGACACCGCCGGACGCCTCAAGCCGCACCTGCCCGCCGACGATATCCACAGCGCGGCGCAAATCGTCCACAGCGAAGTTGTCGAGCATGATGACCGCAGGTGCGAAGGGCAGCGCTTCCTGCAGCTGATCCAGCGAGTCCACCTCCACCTCGATGGGAGTCAGATGCCCGGCCAGCGCCTTAGCGCGGGTCAGGGCGCGGGCGACGCCGCCCGCGGCGGCCACGTGGTTGTCCTTGATCAGGATGGCGTCGTCGAGGCCGAAGCGATGGTTCACCCCGCCGCCGCAGCGCACGGCGTACTTCTCCAGCGCCCGAAGGCCCGGCGTGGTCTTGCGCGTATCGACGATGATCGCCTTGGTTCCCTCCACCGCCCGCACATAGGCGCGGGTGAGGGTGGCGACGCCCGACAAATGCCCCAAAAGGTTCAGGGCCGTGCGCTCGGCGGAGAGCATGGCGCGGGCGTTGGCCTCCACGCGGGCGACGGCGGCGCCAGGAGCGGCGTCCTGCCCGTCCTCGATCAGCACCTCGAAGCGAGCGGTCGGGTCCAGCGCATGCAGGGCGAGGCGGGCGCAGGCGAGACCGGCGATGCGGCCGTCCTTCCTCGCTGCGAAGACCACGTTCAGCCGGGCGTCGGCGTCGATCAGGGCGGCGGTGACGTCTCCGGCCCGGCCAAGATCCTCCGCCAGGGCCATGCGGACGATGGGCTCGATCAGGAGATCGGGCAGAGGCTGGACGTTCATGCTTATTCCGCGGCGATGGCGAGGGGCGATTTCGCCGCGAACGGCAGGGTGACGAAGGTGCGTTTTGAGGTGAGCATGTCCGGATAGTCCTCCCGGAAGTGGCCGCCCCGGCTTTCGCGGCGCGCGAGGGCGGCGGCGGCGATCAGTCTGGCGGCGACGAGCTCGGGCGCTGCGCCATGTAGAGCCTGCAGCGTTTCGATCTCGCCGAGCAGGCGGGTCAACCCGGTCGCATTCCGCACCACGCCCGCGTCCCGGCTCATGGCGGCGCGCAGGACTTGCAGCGCTTCGACCGGCAGGCGGGGCATGGCCTCGACTGCCAGCGGCGACGTACCCGGATCGGTCGCGCCGGCGGCGGCGCGCCCGGCGCGGACGCCGAACACCGCGGCTTCCAGCAGCGAATTGGACGCCAGCCGATTGGCGCCGTGAACGCCGGTGGAGGCGCACTCTCCGGCGGCGTAGAGGCCCGGCAAGCTGGTGCGCCCCTCCGCGTCCGTAACGATCCCGCCCATGTAGTAGTGGGCCGCCGGCGCGACCGGGATCGGCTGTGTGCGCGGGTCGATCCCAGCGCTCATGCAGGCGGCGAACACGGCGGGAAACTCCGCTGGGAAGTGGGCGCCGATGGCGGCCCGGGCGTCGAGGAAGGCGCCCTCCCCGTTCGCCAGCTGCCGATGGATGCCGCGCGCGACCACGTCGCGCGGCGCCAGATCGCCGCGCGGGTCATAGCGGGTCATGAAGGGCTCGCCGGTGGCGTCGATCAGCACCGCCCCTTCGCCGCGCAGGGCTTCTGTGGCCAGCGGTGCGGGATCGCGGGCGATGTCGATGGCGGTGGGATGGAACTGCACGAACTCCGGATCGCCGATCTGGGCCCCGGCGACGGCGGCCAGCGCGATCCCTTGGCCTCGCACCTGCGGCGGATTGGTGGTGACGGCGTAGAGCCCGCCAAGGCCGCCTGTGGCGAGGATGGTGGCGGGGGCGACGATCTGCGACAGCTTGCCGTCACGCTCGACCAGCGCACCGCGCACCCTGTTAGAGGTGTCCTGCAGCAGGGCGCGAACCTCGGCGCCTTCGATGATCTCGATATTCGGATCGGCGCGCACGGCGGCGATCACCGCCAGCATGATGGCCCGCCCTGCCCCGTCGCCCCCGACGCGCGCCACGCGGGGGCGGCTATGAGCGGCCTCCAGGCTCTGGAAGAAGCGGCCCTCGCCGTCGCGGTCGAACGGCGCGCCGAGGTCGGCCAGATGGCGGACGGCGCCGGGGCCTTCATCGGCCAGCAGTGCGGCCATGACCGGATCGACCAGCCCTGCGCCCGCGGCGATGGTGTCCGCCGCATGCAGCGCCGGATCGTCGTCGGGCGACAGCGCCGCCGCCATGCCGCCCTGCGCCCAGCTTGAAGAGCAGCCCTCACCCAGCGGCGTGGCGGACAGTACCAGCACTTTGCGTCCAGCTTTCGAGGTCGAGAGCGCTGCTGAAAGCCCGGCGAGGCCGGCGCCGACGATCAACACCCCATCCAACATGCGGCGATCCATCAGATCAGCTCCACGTCCACATGGTGGCGGGCCTTTACGAGGTCGTAGCGGGCGGGAATGGCCAGCGGCGGCATGTCGATCATGCGCTGCACCGACGCCCGCGCGCGATCGGCCACGGCGGGGTCCACCGTCACCTCAAAGCGGTCGTTCACCAGCGTGTCGTAGATGTTCTGCAGGGTGATCATCTTCATGTAGGGGCAGAGGTTGCAGGGGCGGATGAACTCAGTTTCCGGCGCCTCGCAGGCCACGTTGTCGGCCATGGAGCATTCGGTGATCAGCACTACCTGCTTCGGCTTGTTCTTCGCCACATAGTCGGTCATGGCGGCGGTCGATCCGGTGAAGTGGGAGACCTCGATGACCTCGGTGGGGCATTCCGGGTGGGCCAGCACCTCGGCCTCAGGATAGGCGGCGCGAAGCTCCAGGATGTCCTCCGCCGTGAAGCGTTCGTGCACTTCGCAGCGGCCCTTCCAGGCGACGATCTTGACGCTGGTCTGGCGGGCGACGTTGCGGGCGAGGAACTCGTCGGGGATCAGGAGTACGCGGTCACTGCCCCACTCCCTGGCCGCCCATTCCACCACCTGCACGGCGTTGGCGGATGTGCAGCAGACGTCGACCTCGGCCTTCACGTCGGCGGTGGTGTTCACGTAGGCGACCACGGGCGCGTTGGGATACCGCTGGCGCATCAGGCGCACGTCGGCGGCGGTGATGGAGGAGGCGAGCGAGCAGCCGGCGTTCAGGTCCGGGATCAGGACGCGCTTGTCGGGGGAAAGCACCTTGGAGGTCTCGGCCATGAACTTCACACCGGCCTGCACGATGACGTCGGCCTTGGCGCGCTGGGCTTCGCGGGCGAGGCCGAGGCTGTCGCCCACATAGTCGCCGACCCCGTGGAAGATTTCCGGCGTCATGTAGTTGTGCGCCAGGATCACGGCGCCCCGCTCTTTCTTCAGCCGGTTGATCTCGGCGATCAGGGGGGCGTGCAGGCGCCACTCCAGCGGCGTGATGCGGGCGGACACCCGTTCCCAGATCTGATGCGTCTCCGCCTCAACCTGCGGCGTGAACAGGAAGGCGGGCGGCGTGGGTGCGGCGGTGCGGGGAGCGAGAGTCAGCATGGACGTTCCTCCGATATGCTCAACTTGAGCATTTCTGGAGCCTGATAAAGGCCGAGGCGGTGAAACCTCGGCCGGCGACTTATGCTTCAAATGAGCATATCTGCTAATTAGTCGCAGCCAGCCGCCTTGGCAAGGGGTAGTTCAGGCGCGCCGATCACGAATTGCGACGCACTCTGAGGATCACCAGGCCCCGATCTTCTCCGCCTCGTGGTGGCTGATGGGATGGTGGGCCTTCCTGTGGTCTTCCTCGGCGAGGAAACGGGCGGCTTCCAGCGCGGCCATGCAGCCCATGCCCGCCGCCGTCACGGCCTGGCGATAGACGTCGTCGGTGACGTCGCCGCAGGCGTAGACGCCCTCAATCTCGGTGGAGGCGCTGCCCGGCTTCACCTTCAGATAGCCTGAGGCATGGGTATGGAGCTGGCCCTTGAACAGCTCCGACGCCGGGGCGTGCCCGATGGCGATGAAGAGGCCGTGGACCGGAACGTCGGTAAGGGCGTGGGTCTTCAGGTTCTTCAGCCGGACGGCGGTGACGCCTTTAGGCGTGTCGTCGCCTAGCACCTCGGCCACCTCGGAATCCCAGATCACCTCGATCTTTGGATGGGCCAGGAGCCGTTCCTGCAGGATCTTCTCGGCGCGAAGCTCGCCCTTGCGGTGGATCAGCGTGACCTTGGAGGCGAAGCTCGTGAGGAACAGCGCCTCCTCCACCGCCGTATTGCCGCCGCCGACGACCGCGACCTCCTTGTTGCGATAGAAGAAGCCGTCGCAGGTGGCGCAGGCGGAGACGCCGAAGCCGCGGAACGCCTGCTCGGACTCAATGCCGAGCCACTTGGCCTCCGCCCCGGTGGCCACGATCACCGTCTCGGCGATGAAGACGGCGCCTGAGTCGCAGACGAGACGGAAGGGGCGTTTGGACAGATCGGCCTCCACCACGATGTCGTTGACGAATTCGGTCCCGACGTGCTCGGCCTGCGCCTTCATCTGCTCCATCAGCCAGGGGCCCTGGATCACGTCGGCGAAGCCCGGATAATTCTCCACGTCGGTGGTGATGGTCAGCTGGCCGCCGGGCGTGATGCCGGAGATCAGCACCGGCTCCAGCAGCGCGCGGGCGGTGTAGATGGCGGCGGTGTAGCCGGCGGGGCCGGAGCCGATGATGGCGACGCGGACGTGACGGGGCGCAGGCAGGTCGGAAGGAGGCATGGCAGAGACTCGCGAAGTGTGGCTGGATATGTAGCGATGCGGGGCGAGGAGTGAAACCTCGCCCGCGGATGAGGCGCACGGCGTTGCGCGAAAGCCCCCCGGCTGATAGCGATTTTGGCCAGGGTGCGCGTCGCGGCCCAAGTCAGAGACGGTCCATGCCCAACAGTTCCTTCGGCAAGCATCCGGTGCGGGCGTTCCTGTGGGACCTCCTGACCTTCGACAAGATGATGACCGGGCCGGTGACGCACCTGATCTATTGGGCGGGGCTGGGGCTCATCACCCTGATCGGCTTCTCCATCATGGGCGGCGCCATCGGGCTCGGCATCCGCGACGGGTCGATCGTCGGCGTCGGGCTGGCGTTCGCGACCCTGGTGGCGGGCTTGCTGGTGCTGGTCGCCCTGCTTCTGATCTGGCGGGGGCTGAGCGAATTCTATCTGGCGGTTTTCCGCATCGCCGAGGACCTGCGCGCCATCCGCATCGCCACCGAAGGCGGCGCGACCATCCGCGTGCAGGGCGAGCCCGTGCCGTATGGCGCCGCGCCTGTCTCCAACCCCATCGCCGGGAGCGGCGTCGAGCTTTAGAGGCTCGGCTTAACGCCCGGTCGCGGCGGCGACGAAAGCGGCGGCGGCTTCCTTGGGGCGGCCGGCCTTGTCGAACAGCAGGGGCAGGTCGACCCCCGGCGGGTTCGGCGCAAGCTGCAGCCATGAATCGCTGTCGCGCAGGCCCCAGGTGGTGATGGCGAACCGCTGCTGCGGCGGCAGGCTCATGAAGGCCTCGACCACCTCGTGGACCAGCCGGGCCTGACGGTCGGCGCGCTCCTGCGGGCTCGAAAGATCGAGCCCCCGCACGCGGGTGGAGACGTCGAGCTCGGACACATGGATCGGCAGGCCCAGCGACGCGAGGTCGCGCATCGCCGTCGTCACCATGCCGGGCTGAAGGTTGATATCGAGGTGGGTCTGCGTGCCCAGCCCCTGCAGCGGCGCGCCGGACTTCAGCAGCGCTTCGGCCAGGTGCAGGAAGGTCCTGCGCTTCTTGGGATTGCTCTCCAGATTGTAGTCGTTGAGGAAAAGGAGGGCTTGATCGTCCGCCGCGCGGGCGAGGTGGAAGGCGTCGGGGATGTAGTCGATGCCGAGGTTGCGGCTCCATAGGCACTCGCGATAGCCGTCGCCGTCGTCCTTCACCGCCTCGTTCACCACATCCCAGCTGACCGCGCGGCCGCGATAGCGCCCGGCCACGGCCTGGATGTAGTTGCGATAGGCGCCGGTGAGGGCGGGCTTGTTCCCGTCGATGCGCTGGAACGCCGGGGCCTTCTGGGCGTACCAGACCAGGGTGTGGGCGTGCAGGCGCAGGCCGTGCTGACCGGCGAAGGCGGCGATGGCGTCCGGGCGGGTGAAGTCGAACCCGCCGTCATCGCGCAGGATCGCCTCCATCTTCATCTCCCACTCGGCCGTGACCTGGGTGACGTTGCGAAGGACGAGGCCGACCAGCGCCGGATCGCCCAGCTTGCCGGTGGAAATGCAGGTGCCCACCGGAAACTGCGCCACCGCTTTCAGGGGCGGAACAGGCGCGGTCTGCACCGGCGCCTGGGCGTGACCCTTGCAGCCGGAGGCGACCGCGGCGGCGGGCAGGGCGGCGATCAGGGCGCGGCGGGTCAGCGGCGAGGTCATGCGCCTTTGTAGCAAATCGCCCTTAAGGGCTTGCTACCGCGGGGCGTCGGCGAGATATGCCCGCCATGGCCACGACCCTTCCCATTCCCGACCGCGCCGCCGTGCTGAAGGCGCTCGACGCCATCCTCGATCCCGTGAGCGGACAGGGGCTGGTGGCCGCCGGTCTCGTGCATGGTCTGGCTTTGCGTCCGGGCCGCGCCGGCTTCATGCTGGAGGTCCCGCCGGAGGATGCGGCGCGCTACCAGCCGGTGCGGGACGCGGCGGAGGCCGCACTCGGCGCCGTCGACGGCGTGACCCAGGCCCAGGTGGTGCTGACCGCCGCCTCGCCGGGCGCGCCACCCAGGGCGCCCGCGCCCGCCGCCGCGCCGCGCACGGCCGCCACCGCCCCGATGAAGCCCGCACACGTCCGCCAGGTCATCGCCGTGGCGTCCGGCAAGGGCGGGGTGGGCAAATCCACCGTGGCGGTGAACCTGGCCGCCGCCTTCGCCGCCATGGGTTATCGCACCGGCGTGCTGGACGCCGACGTCTACGGCCCTTCCCTGCCGCGCATGCTCGGCCTCGGCGGCGAGCCCAAGGTCGGGCCGGACAAGAAGCTGATCCCGCTGGAGGCGTTCGGCCTGAAGGCGGTCTCAATCGGCCTGCTTGTGAAGGAGGGCGCGCCGATGATCTGGCGGGGGCCAATGGCCTCATCCGCCATCACCCAGCTCCTGAACGACGTGGCCTGGGGCACGGAAGACGAGCCGCTGGACCTCCTGGTGATCGACATGCCCCCCGGCACCGGCGACGTGCAGCTGACGCTGGCGCAGCGCGTGACCCTCGACGGGGCGGTGATCGTCTCCACCCCGCAGGAAGTGGCGCTGATCGACGTGCGGCGGGGCGCGGCCATGTTCGCCAAGACCGCGACCCCGATCCTCGGCGTGGTCGAGAACATGGCCTACTTCCCCGATCCCACTACCGGCGCGCCCATCGAGATCTTCGGTCGGGGCGGCGCGAGAGGCGTGGCCGAAGAGATCGGCGCGCCGTTCCTGGGGGAGATCCCCATCGACATCGCGCTCCGCCAGTCCGGCGATGGCGGGACGCCGATCCTGGCCGCCGCGCCGGACGGCCCCTCGGCCCGGGTCTTCATCGAGATCGCCGCGAAGGTGGCGGCGCGGCTGAAGGACGGCGGCCTTTCAAAGCGCCCGCCCCGCATCGTCATTCTCGACTAGCGGCGACTAGGCTTTCGCCTTGGTCCAGTCCGCTCCGGCGGCGATGAAGAGCTGGATGGAGTCGAGATAGCGCTGGGCCTGGGCCTGCACCAGCTGTCGGCGGGCCATGTTGTATGTGCGCTCGGCGTCCAGCACCGGCAGGAGGGCGTAGCCGCCTTCGCTGTAGCCGGCGCGGGCCAGCTTCAGCCCAACGGCGGCGGAGTTGGCCACGCGGGTCTGGGCGGCGATGGCTTCGTCGTCATGGCTGAGCGCCTGCAAAAGGTCCGCCACCTGGCCGAAGGCGCGCAGCACCGTCATCTGGTAGGTGGCGAAGGCAGCCTGGCGGGCGGCGATGGTCTCCCGGCGCTCGGACCGGAGGCGGCCGCCATCGAAGATCGGCTGGGTCAGTCCGAGCCCGAGCGCATAGGCGGTGGCCGGATAGTCGAACAGCTTGCCCGCTGTCAACGCGCTCTGGGTCAGGGAGCCGGTCAGGTTGATGGTCGGGTAGAGCCGCGCGGTCGCCACGCCGATGTCGGCGGTGGCGGCGTGGAGCTGGGCTTCGGCGGCGAGGATATCGGGACGGCGGCGCACCAGATCGGACGGCAGGCCCACGGGAATGATGGCGGGCGCCTTAAGGTCGGCGAGGTTGAAGTCCGGCGCGGTCCAGTCCGCCGGCGCCTTGCCCACCAGCAGCGCCAGGGCGTGGCGGGCGGTTGCGAGGTTCTGGCGGAGCGGCGGCAGGAGCGCCTCGTCGGCGGCGAGCTGGCTCTGGGCGTTGACCCGCTGGCCCTGCGCCACGCCCCCCACCTGCTCGGCCCGGCGGGCGAGGTCGAGGTTGCTGCGGTCATCCACCAGGATGGCTTCGGCGGTCTCGATCTCGGCCCGCAACGCGGCGATGGTGGCGGCCTGGGTGGCGACTTCTCCGGTGAGGGTCAGGGCGGCGGCGTTGGCCTGAAAGCCTTCCGCCTGGGCCCGCGCGGCGGCTTCCTCCACCTGCCGCCGGATGCCGCCGGAAGTGGGCAGCGCGTAGCTGGCGGTCAGGCCCACCGAATAGAGGTTGAACTCGGGGTTGTTGGGAATGCCCGGAAAGCCCGAGAACCCGAAGGAGGCAAGATTGATCCGCTCCCGCTGCACCCCGGCGTTGGCGTCGAGCTGCGGATAGAGCCCGCCCCGCGCGGCGCTGTAGGCGGCGTGAGCCTGCCGCAGGTTGGCGTCGGCCACGGTCAGGGTCAGGTTGTCGGCCAGCGCCTGATCCATGGTGCGGTCGAGGTCGGCGGACTGGAACGCCTTCCACCAGGGCCCGGCGGTCGAGCCGCCGAGGGTCACGTCGGCGGGGGCGGCCTTGTCGCCGGTCATGGCGAAACCCTGGTCCGCCGGAACGTCGGGGCGATGGAAGTTTGGGCCGACCATGCAGCCGTCTAGGGCGACGACGGCCAGGACGGCCGGGAGGACGGTGTTGAAAGCGCGGAGGGTTCTGGACATCATTCAAACGCCGCGTGGGTGTCGGCGGCTTCTTTTGGCGCGCCCTTGGGGCGCTTGGGCGGTCGCATCAGAAGGAGCATGGGGGTAGCGAGGACGGTGATCCACAGCATCAGCCGGAAATCGTCCACGTAGGCGATCATGGCGGCTTGTTGGGTGGCCAGGGCGTCGAACAGGGCGAGGCCGCGCTCCGAGGTGAAGTTCATCATCGACGACACATAGGGCGCGTGGGCTAGGGGATTGTCGGGCCGGATGTGCTCGACGAGCCCTGAGTGGACCTTGTCGGTGTTGCGGGACAGAAGCGCCGTCATGATCGAGATGCCGGCGCTGGAGCCGATATTGCGGCTGAGGGTGAAGATGCCCGCCGCCTCGGTCCGCATCGCCGGGGAGATGGTGGCGAAGGCGAGCGTGGAGAGGGGCACGAAGATCAGGCCGGTGCCGAGCCCCGAGGTGACCCCCGCCACCATGATCGGCATGCTGGGCATGACGAGGGTGAACTGGGACATCTGGTAGGCGGACAACGCCGTCAGGCCGAGGCCCGAAAGAAGGATCAGGCGCACGTCCACCCGCCCCACCAGCTGGCCCACCGCGAACATGGCGACGAAGCTGCCGAGGCCCCGGGGCACGGAGACGAGGCCGGTGTAGACCACCGAATAGCCCAGCAGGTTCTCCATGAAGGGCGGCAGGAGCGCCAGGCTGGAGAACAGCAATATGCCGATGAAGAAGCCGAATACGGTGGCGGTGACGAAGTTGCCGTCCTTGAACAGGGACACGTCCACGAAAGGGCGCTTGGCGGTGGCCATCTGCACCACGAACAGGAACATCGATAGGGCGGCGACGGTGCATTCGATCTGCACCTCCACCGAGCTGAACCAGTCCTGGGTCTGGCCCCGGTCGAGGAAGAGCTGGAAGGCGCCGATGGCGATGGCCAGGGTCGCGAAGCCGAACACGTCGAACGCCCGCTGCTCGGCCTGCTTGTGCTCGCGGATGAAGATGAAGATGCCGGTGAAGGCGGCGATGCCCACGGGGAGATTGATGAAGAACACCCAGCGCCAGCTGAGATTGTCGGTCAGCCAGCCGCCGAGCGCCGGCCCAAGGATCGGTCCGAGGATCGCGCCTGCGCCCCACAGCGCCATGGCCTGACCGTGCTTCTCCGGCGGGTTGATGTCCAGCAGGACCGCCTGGGACAGGGGGATTAAGGCGGCGCCGAACAGACCCTGCAGCAAACGGAACAGCACGATCTCCACCAGCGATCCGGCGATGCCGCACAGCGCCGAGGCGACGGTGAAGCCCGCCACCGAGACCATGAACACCAGCTTTCGTCCGATCCGACCGGCCAGCCAGCCCGTAAGGGGCGTCATGATGGCGGCGGCGACGATGTAGGAGGTCAGGACCCAGGTGATCTGTTCCTGCGAGGCCGAGACGCTGCCCTGGATGTGCGGCAGGGCCACGTTGGCGATGGTGGTGTCCAGCGAGCTCATCACCGTCGCCAGCATGATCGAGATGGTGATCATGACGCGGTTGGGCGCGCCCTCTGCGGCGCGTGAGCGAACGCTGGCGCCGGCGCCGGCCATCAGCCAGCCTTGCCTGCTTGAGTGGTCACCGTCTGGGTCGTGGTCGTGGTCGAGCGGGCTAGCTTGTCGCCGCCGCCGAATAGGTGGCGCTTGTGGGCGGTGTCCACCTTGGCGGTGACGCTGAGACCGGCGTGCAGCGGCAGGTCGTCCGGCGGGTTGTCGATGGAGATGCGGACCGGCAGGCGCTGCACCACCTTCACCCAGTTGCCCGTGGCGTTCTCGGGCGGCAGGAGGGAGAAGCTGGAGCCGGTGCCGGGAGAGAGGCTCTCGACGCGGCCATGGAAGATGGTCTTCGGGTAGGCGTCCACCTTGAAGGTCGCGGGCTGGCCGGGGCGCATGTAGGTGAGCTGGTCTTCCTTGAAGTTGGCCTCGACCCAGACGCGGGGCGCCACCAGAGAGAAGACCGGCTGGGCGGCATTGATGTATTTGCCCACCTGCAGCTGCTCGACCTTGGTGACCGTGCCGTCCTGCGCCGCGCGGATGACGGTGTAGCCCTGATTGAGCCTGGCGCGATCTAGCGCGGCCTGGGCCTGACGCACGGCGGGATTGTCGGCAACCGGGCCGTCGGGTTTCCCGCCCAGCACGGAGAGGGCGTTGGCCTGCGCCTCCTTGGCGGCGGCGACATTGGCCTTCGCCACGGCCACGGCCTGCACCTGGGCGTCGAGCTGCGCCTGCGACATCACGCCGGAGGCGGTCAGCGCCTTGTCTCGCGCCAGTTCGGTGAGCTGGTAGGTGAGCGTGACGTTGGCGGCGCCGAGCTCGACGGTGCGCTGCTGGTAGGTGGCGCCGGCGCCGGTCAGGTTCTGCTTGGCGTTGGCGAGATCGGCGGCGGCCTGGGCGGCGGCGGTGTCGATCGGCGCGGGGTCCAGGCGGAACAGGATGTCGCCTTTCTTCACATGCTGGTTCTCGTGAACCGGCAGGGCGATCACCCGGCCCGCCACGTCCGAACTCACATCGACGCGCGCCGACTGGATATAGGAGTCGTCGGTGGACTGGTAGCGACCGCCGGTCAGGTACATGAAGACGCCGCCGATGATCACCAGGATGGGCGCCCCGATCAGCAGCGGATAGCGCAACCTGCGGCCCAGCGACGGCGTGCCGGAGAATTCAGGCGGGGCGCCGGCGGGCGCGCCAGGCGCTTTTTCCGCGCGGTCAGCATCGGTGTCGGTCATCGAACCCTCAAGGTGGACGAACCAGCGCCTGTTGGGGCGCCGGGTCTTTCGGTCTTCGCGGTGCTGTGGATTGGTCCCCGAACCGTTCCGTCGTCAGCGTCGACGCTAGCGCCCTCTAGCCGCTCAGATAGGAAGACCTATCGCATGTGCAAAATGAGAAGTAATCAGGGCGGGCATGAGCGCACCTCATCTTAACAGCCTCGACCTCAATCTTCTCAGGGTGTTCGAGGCCCTGATGGAGGAGCGGAGCGTCACAAGGGCGGCCCAGCGTCTCGGCCTGACCCAGTCGGCGGTGAGCCATGCGTTGAACCGCCTGCGCTACGCCCTCGGCGACGAGCTGTTCCTGCGCGGGCCGGACGGCATGCGCGCCACACCCCACGCCAGCGAGATCGCGCCAGGGGTGCTGGAGGGCCTGCGACAGCTGCAGGCGGCCCTAGCGCCGTCCGATTTCGATCCGGCCACGACCACCCGCCGCTTCACCATCGAGGCCGGCGCCTATGTCTGCGCCGTCATGCTGCCGCAGGTGGTGGCGCGCCTTAGAATTGAGGCGCCCCAGGCCCAACTGCGCATCCGCAACGCCGGCGCCAACCTGATCGAGACCATGGACGCCGGGCGCTCCGACGTGGCCATCGGCAGCTTTGTCCGCGCGCCGGAGCGGTTCGCCCAGGCGCCCCTGTTCGACGAGCGGCTGGTGTGGGTGATCCGCGCCGATCATCCGATGGCCGAGCGGCCCCTGACCATGGACGGCCTCTGCAACCTTGCGCACATCATCGTGGCGCAGGTAGAGGACGCCGAGGTGGTGGACGGCACGGTGATCGACTCGGGGCTGGAGCGCCGGGCCATCTGGGACGACAGCGCCGTGCGCCAAGCCCTCGCCGCGCAAGGTCGCCAGCGGATCGTGGCTCTGACCGTGCCTGATTCCCACTCCGCCCTCTCCATCGTCAGCCAGACCGATATGGTGGCCTTCGTGCCTCGACGCTTGGCCCTGACGTTCGAGCGGTTCGGCCTGAAGCTCCTGGACCCGCCCTATCCGGCGCCGGGCAGCACCCTGTCCCTGCTCTGGCGCCGCGACCACGATTCGGCGGCGCTGAACTGGCTGCGGGACTTGCTGGTCTCCACCGCCGCCGCCATGCCGGACGGCTCTACTTAGGCGCCACCATCACTACCCCCACCAGCACGGCGGTCCAGTGAACGGCGGCGGCGGTGACCACATGGCCGTGCCAGATGGCGCGAGAGAAGCGCAGGCGCTTGTTCACATAGAAGATGACGCCGGACGAATAGATCAGCCCGCCCACTGCCAGCAGCAGCAGGGCGACCCAAGAGATGTCGTGGATCATCGGCTTCAGGGCCACCAGCGCCATCCACCCCAGCGCCAGATAGACGCCGATCCAGAACCGCTTGTGCAGACCCGGCAGGAACAGCTTCCCGAGCGCGCCAGCGAGCGCGATGGTCCACACCGCCAGGGTCATGGCCCGACCCCACGCCCCCGACAGGCAGAGGGTGGTGAAGGGCGTATAAGAGGCGGCGATCATTAGGAAGATGCCCGCATGATCCAAACGCCGAAGCCGCGGACGCAGGGACGCTGGGGAGAAGTTGTAGGCCATGGAGAAGGCCAGCATGGCCACGACGCCCAAGGCGTAGACGCAGATCGCCGCCATGGCGCCTGGCGAATTCAGCCGGGTCGCCACTCCCACCAAGAGGCCGCCGGCCGCCAGCGCCAGCACGAGGCCCACGATATGCACGGTGAGGTCCGCATTGCGGGCGCCGGGTGTGGGATAGTGTTGGGCGGGTCCGTAGAGCCAGTCGGGCATGAGTTCTAACGCTTCAGTCTGAGGGCCGGAGACATCATAGACCGACCCGCAGGAATGCGCGCGAGCCATCTTCCCGCAGCGCACA
>Ga0302314_10011000_pt1 | contig 15809 bp, 13 predicted proteins | sample III_Palsa_N2_3_FD_200533 | JGI IMG/M metagenome (GOLD analysis project Ga0302314, IMG submission 200533) | Peat permafrost microbial communities from Stordalen Mire near Abisko, Sweden - III_Palsa_N2_3 | ecosystem: Environmental > Terrestrial > Soil > Palsa > Peat permafrost | place: Sweden...
GCCCCCGCCCCCGTGCCGGAGCCCGCCCGGGCCTCGGACCCCGCGCCCGCGCCGGGGCCCGAGTCTGCGCCGGACCCGGCCCCGGACTCCACCCCTGCGTCGGACCGGGACTCCACCCCTGCGTCGGACCGGGACTCCACCCCTGCGTCGGACCGGGACTCCACCCCTGCGTCGGACCGGGACTCCAAGCCCCAGTCCGACCGGGACTCCAAGCCCCAGCCCGACCCGCACCTCAAGCCCCAGCTCGACCAGGACCCCGAGCCCGAGACCGACCCCGCTGCGAGCCCGGAGCTGGCCAGCGTCGGAGCGGTAGCGGCCGCCGCCAGCGCGACCCCCACCCCCCAGCCCTCCGCTCCCGACCACACCACTCGCACCACCCGCACCACCCGCTCACTCCGCCAGCCTCCGTCACCGGCCTCCGCCCCGCGCCCCGCCCCCGAGGCCCCCACCGAGCCGCTGCCCCAGGCGGAGCCCACCCCGCCGGACCGCACCACCCGCTCACTCCGCCAGCCTCCGTCACCGGCCTCCGCCCCGCGCCCCGCCCCCGAGGCACCCACCGAGCCGCTGCCGCCCGCAGCGGGCACTCCGCCGACCCGCACCACCCGCCCGCTCCGCGAGAGCCCCGTGCCCGCCGCCGCGCAGCGGCCGGCCCCGGTCGGCGGGGACGGCTCGGAGGGGAGTCCGGAGAGCACCTCCGAGGCGCTGGAGATCCTGGCCACCCTCAGCAGTCGCCCGATGACCCCGCTGCGCCGCGCGCTCAAGCGGATCAGCCTCTGGGGCGGCCTGCTCTGCGTCCTGCTGGCGATCCTGGCGTTCGTGCAGGTGCTGCGCCCGCTGCCGACGCCGACGTTGAAGCTCACCGTCCCGACCGGCTACACCTTCTCCGGGGCCGCGCCCGCGCTCGCCTGGCCGACCGCAGGTCAGTCCGCGGTGGAGGTGGACGGCCTGGGCTCGCTCGGCGGCAGCGGGACCGAGCGCCCGGTGCCGATCGCCAGCGTCACCAAGGTGATGACGGCGTACCTGGTCCTCCGGGACCACCCGCTGAACGTCGGGCAGCAGGGGCCGACCATCGTGGTGGACCAGCAGGCCGTGGACGACTGGAACAAGGCCAGGACCGACGGCGAGTCGACGATGAAGGTCAGCACGGGCGAGAAGCTGACCGAGTACCAGGCGTTGCAGATGCTGCTCATCCCCTCGGCCAACAACGTCGCCCGGCTGCTCGGCCGCTGGGACGCCGGGACCGACGCCGCCTTCGTCGCCAAGATGCAGCGCGAGGCGACCGCGTTGGGGATGACCCAGACCACCTACACCGACCCCAGCGGTCTGCTGGACAGCACCAAGAGCACCGCGAACGACCAGCTGAAACTGGCCAAGGTCGCGATCGAGACCCCGGTGTTCCGGCAGATCGTCAGCACCACCACCTTCTCCCCGGCGGAGAACGGACCCACGTCCAACACCAATGCGCTGCTGGGCCAGGACGGCGTCATCGGCATCAAGACCGGCTCCGACTCGGCCGCGCTGGGCTGCCTGATGTGGGCCGCCAAGACGACGGTCGGCGGCACCACGCAGACGGTGCTGGGGGTGACCTTGGGTCAGCCGGCGCTGAGCGCGAACTTCGGCATTCTCGACAACGTCATGGCGACCAGCAAGAAACTGCTGGTCAGCGCCGAGCAGGTGCTCCAGTCGCGGGTGCTGGTGCGGCAGGGGCAGGTCGTCGGCTACGTGGACGACGGCGAGGGCGGCCGGACGCCGGTCGTCGCCTCACAGAACGTCAACGTGGTCGGCTGGTCCGGTACCACCGTCCCGGTGTCGCTGTCGGCGCTGGGCGGCGTCCTGCCGCACACCGGGAGGGCCGGTGAGTCGGTGGCCTACCTGGTGGTGGGCACGGGCGCCAGCGCCCAGCGAATTCCGGTCACCCTGCGGTCCGACCTGGCCGAGCCCTCCTACGGAGCCCGGCTGACCCGCTGAACCCGGCCAGCGGGTCCGGTCCGGGGCGGCCCGGACCCGCTCAGCCCGCCCCGGTGCGCCGTCACATGTGCACCGGGGCGGGCTCGCCCTCGGCGGCGGCATAGACCTCCGGCCGTCCGGACGGGTAGAGCAGCCCGCAGACGACCATGCCGAACAGGAAGAACCCGGCCGACCACCAGTAGGCGGTGGAGTAGCTGTGGAGTTGGGACTGCGCCACCGCGGCCGCGGTGTGCCCGCGGCCGATCAGGTACGCTGCGGCGGCGCTGGTGGCCAGGGTGTTCAGCAGCGAGGTGCCGATCGAACCGCCCACCTGCTGGCTGGTGTTGACCATCGCCGAGGCCACGCCGGCGTCGTTCGGTGCGACTCCGGCGGTGGCCAGCGACATCGCCGGGGCGAAGATCAGCCCCAACCCGAGGCCGAGCAGGAGCAGCGGCGGCAGCACATTGGCGGCGTAACTGCTCTTCAGGTCCAGCGCGGTGAGCCAGACCATGGCGGAGGCACCGAACAGCATGCCCACCGGGACGATCGGCTTGGCCCCGAACCGCGGGACCAGCGAGTTGGTCGCGGTGACCGAGGTGATGATCAGGATGCCCACCATCGGCAGGAACGACAGGCCGGTGATCACCGGTGAGTAACCCAGCGACTGCTGGAGGTAGTAGGTCAGGAACAGGAACACGCCGAACATCCCGGCGCCCGCGATGAACATGCCCAGGAAGGACGCGCCCCGGTTCCGGTCCAGGATCACCCGCAGTGGCAGCAGCGGGTGTTCGGCGCGGCTCTGCCACCAGGCGAAGGCGGCGATCAGCAGTACCCCGGCCAGTAGGAAGCCCCAGGTGTTGACCGAGCCCCAGGGGTGCGACTCGGCATTGGAGAAGCCGTACACCAGGCCGAACAGCCCGAGCGAGACCAGCACCGTGCCGGGGATGTCGAGCTTGGGCGGGTCGGTCGGAGCGCCGGCGTGCAGGAACCGCAGCGCCCCGACGAAGGCGATCACCGCCAGCACCAGGTTGACGTACAGGCACCAGCGCCAGTTCAGGTACTCGGTCAACAGGCCGCCGAGCAGCAGTCCGACCGCGCCGCCGGTACCGGCGATCGCGCCGTAGATGCCGAACGCCTTGGCACGGTCCTTGGATTCGGTGAAGGTCGTGGTCAGCAGCGACAGCGCGGCCGGTGCGAGCAGCGCGCCGAAGCAGCCCTGGAGGGCGCGCGCGCTCACCAGCACCGCGAAGTTCGGCGCGGCCCCGCCGATGGCGGAGGCGACCGAGAAGCCGACCAGGCCGATCAGGAACACCCGTCTGCGTCCGACCAGGTCGGCGATCCGCCCGCCGAGCAGCAGCAGGCTGCCGAAGGCGAGGGCGTAGGCGGTGACCACCCACTGGCGGTTGGCGTCGGTGAATCCGAGGTCGCTCTGGGCGGACGGTAGGGCGATGTTCACGATCGTCGCGTCCAGGACCACCATCAGCTGAGCCAGACCGACCACCGCCAGCACCCACCAGCGGTGGTTCCCGCCACGCTCCGGTATGTCCCCAGTGGCGGACTTCTCTTCGGTCATACGTGCCATGGCCGGATCTCCGATCCGTCTATATATGGACATGTACGACACTAGGCCGGGAGAACGAGTGGGGCATCTGGGTACGGGTGGGTGATAAGTGCGGCTTTGATGACGTGAGCGAGGTCACACCGACTTGTAGTTTCAACGCTCATCTGTCTAGCGTGCACCTCATTCGCACTTATGCGGAACCAACACTTCCGGAACGCCGAGTCCTGCCGCCGGAGGCATTGGCACACCAGCACCGAACCACGGCAGGGGCGGGGGAACCAGGTAAGTCGCCGCGATTCCAGCATCGCGGCTAGGGGTGAAGCCGTGCGCAAGCACGGCCGGGCAACTCCAGCCCGAATCCGACAGCTCACCTCGCAGGCGTGGGAGAGGAAACCTCAGCATGCTGCTGTCCAGCAACGGGCGTCACCGCGCCACTCCTGCCCGCCGTACTGCCACCCAGCGCCTCCTGGCCGGAGCCGGCATCGCCGGCGTCGTCGGGATGGCCTTCCCGCTGGCTGCCGCGACCACCGCGGTGGCCGCGCCGTCCTCCTCCGCCAGCACCCCGGTCGCCGCCGCGGCCACCAGCACCACCGTGGCCGCCCAGCCGACCTCGGACGCCACCACCACCCGCCGCACCACCCAGGCCGCCGCCACGTACACCGTGGTGGCCGGCGACTGGCTCTCCAGCATCGCCCAGCGCGAGCACGTCTCCGGCGGCTGGGAGCGGCTGTACGCGCTGAACCGGTCCACGCTGACCCAGGGCCCGGACCTGATCTACCCGGGTGAGCGGCTCGTCCTCAGCGGCACCGTGGTCGCCTCCAGCACCACCACCACCGCGCCGGCCGCGCCGGCCGCGCCCGCCGCGCCCGTCGCGTCCGTCGCGTCCACCTCGGCCCCGGTGACCACCACCTCCACCGTCACCTCCGGCTCCGCCGACGCCAACGCCGCGGCCTCGGCCGCCGCCCAGGCCGCCTACAACGCCGCGGTCTCGGCCAACTCGGCCGCGCAGTCCAGCGCCCAGTCCAGCCAGTCGTCCGACTCCAGCACCAGCTCGGACTCGGCGTCCACCGCGTCCAGCAGCACTGCCACCAGCAGCACCCCCGCTGCCAGCGGCAGCATGGCCGCGGCGATCTCCTTCGCCGAGGCTCAGCTGGGCAAGGAGTACGTCTACGGTGGCACCGGCCCCGACACCTGGGACTGCTCGGGCCTGACCCAGGCCGCGCTGGCCCAGGCCGGGATCTCCATCCCGCGCACCAGCGAGGAGCAGGCCGCAGCCGCGACCCCGGTCTCGATGAACGCCCTGGAGCCCGGTGACCTGCTGTTCTGGTCCACCGACGGCACCGCCGCCAACGCGTACCACGTCGCCATCTACATCGGCAACGGCTCGTACGTCGAGGCAGCCAACCCCACCACCGGCATCGTGATCGACACCATCAGCGACTACACCCCCACCTTCGCCGGTCGCTTCTGATCCCCGGTTCGGCCCCTGGCTTGATCCTCGGCAGCAGCAGCTGACAGCACCGCGCCCCACCGGACAGGTCCGGTGGGGCGCGGTGCTGTCAGTGGTGCTGCCGAGTGTCGTGCCGTGCGGTGGGTCAGGCGTCGCGGCGCTTGAGCAGCACCCCGGCGATCGCCAGCAGCGCCACGGCGTAGCCGACGAACAGCGCGAAGCCGCCCCACGGGGACATCAGCGTCGGGTCGGGCACGACGTTGAGCAGTGCGCTCCCGGCGTTACTGGGCAGGTAGGGCGTGATGTGCGTGGACCAGCTCGACGGCAGCAGGTCGGACAGGACCGGGAGCAGCAGCAGCACGCCGACCAGGCTGGAGATGGCGCCGGCGCCGTTGCGGATCAGCGCGCCGAGGGCCACGCCGAGCAGGCCGACCACGGTCAGGTACAGGCCCGTCCCGAAGACCACCCGGGCGACGCCGGGGTCGGACAGCGCCACCGACCGGCCGTAGTGCGACAGGATCGCCTGGCCGCTGTAGAAGGCGACCAGCGCGGAGATGGTCATCAGTACCAGGACGACCGCGCCGTACACGGCGGCCTTCGCCCACAGCACCGGCAGCCGCTTGGGGACGGCGGACAGGCTGGCCCGGATCATCCCGGTGCTGTACTCGCCGGTGACCATCAGCACGCCGAGCACGCCGATGGCGAGCTGGGCGAGGTGGTAGAGGCCCAGGCTCAGCTCGGCGCCGTTGAACGGCGGCGCGCCCTGGCTGGAGTGCGCGGCGTTGCCCCAGGTGAGCAGCGGGCCCAGGCCGACCATGATGACGACGGCGACCAGCAGCGTGATCGGGGTGGACTTCAGCGTCCGCATCTTGATCCACTCGGAGTTGATCACCCGCAGTTGGGTGACCCGTTCCTTCCGGACCGGGGCGGTGCCGTGGACGGCGGCCATGTCGGTGGTGGTGGTCATGCGACGCTCCCGGCGACCGTGGTGCTGGCGTGGTACTCGACGGCGTCACGGGTGAGTTCCATGAACGCCTCCTCCAACGAGGCCTGCTGGGGTGCGAGTTCGAACAGGATGACGCCATTCTCGGCGGCGACGGTGCCGATCTGCTCGCTGTCCAGGCCGGTGACCTCAAGCGTGCCCGGCTCGGGGCTCTCGATCGTGACGTCCGGGCCCAGCAGCAGGCCGCGCAGCTTGTCGGCGTGCGGCGAGCGGACCCGGACCAGGTTGCGCGAGGCGCTGCGGGTGAAGTCCGCGACCGAGGTGTCGGCGATCAGCTTGCCGCGACCGACCACGATCAGGTGCTCGGCGGTCAGTGCCATCTCGCTCATCAGGTGCGAGGAGACGAAGACCGTGCGGCCCTCGGCCGCTAGGCCCTTGAGCAGGTTGCGGATCCAGAGGATGCCCTCCGGGTCCAGACCGTTGACCGGCTCGTCCAGCAGCACCGTGGCCGGGTCGCCGAGCAGCGCGGAGGCGATGCCCAGGCGCTGGCCCATGCCGAGCGAGAAGCCCCCGGCGCGCCTGCGCGCGACCTCGCGCAGCCCGACCAGTTCGATCACCTCGTCCACCCGGCGCGCGCCGATCCCGGTGGTCGCGGCGAGCGCGAGCAGGTGGTTGCGGGCGCTGCGACCGGTGTGGATGGCCTTGGCCTCCAGCAGCGCGCCGACCTCGTGCAGCGGCGCGGCGTGCTCGGAGTAGCGGCGGCCGTTGACGGTGACGCTGCCGCTGGTGGGCGCGTCCAGGCCCATGATCATGCGCATCGTGGTCGACTTGCCGGCCCCGTTGGGGCCGAGGAAGCCGGTGACGATGCCGGGCCTGATCGTGAACGAGAGGTCGTCAACGGCGGTCTTGATGCCGTATTGCTTGGTCAGGTTGCTGGCTACGATCATCGCGGATGTCCGTTCATGTACCCACCCTGGTCCGCCGGGGCAGGTCGGCGCGTCCCTCCGGCGTATCGAGGCGCGTACTGCGGACGCAGTAGGGCGGCCCGGCGGTGTCCTCCTGGCGTGGGCGGTACGGGGCGTTCCGGGGCCGTTTCGCGGCGTGCGGTGGGAACCGGGGCGGGGCCGGGTCAGTCCAGGCCGGGGCGGACCAGGCCGCACTGGTAGGCGGCCACCACCAGCTGCGCCCGGTCGCGTGCGCCGAGCTTGGCCATGGCCCGGTTGACGTGGGTCTTCACCGTCAGCGGGCTGAGCAGCAGCCGGATCGCGATGTCCTCGTTGGACTGTCCACGGGCGACCAGCGCCATCACGTCGCGCTCGCGTGGGGTGAGCACGTCCAGCCGGCCCGGGTCGGCGCTGCCGGCCGGCTCCGGCTGGGCCAGGAAACGGGTGATCAGGCTGCGGGTCGCGGTCGGCGAGAGCAGCGAGTCGCCCGCCCCGACCGTGCGCACGGCGGCCAGCAGCTCCTCCGGGCGCATGCCCTTGCCGAGGAAGCCGCTGGCCCCGGCCCGCAGCGCCTCGGCGACGTACTCGTCGAACTCGAAGGTGGTCAGGATCAGCACCCGGACCCCGGTCAGCTGCTCGTCCGCGCAGATCAGCCGGGTGGCGGCGAGGCCGTCGAGCCCGGGCATGCGGATGTCCATCAGCAGCACGTCCACGCCCTGGGCCCGGGCGAGCCGCACCGCCTCGCGGCCGTCGGCGGCCTCGCCGACCACCTCCATGTCGGGGGTGGAGTCGATCAGCATCCGGAAGGTGCCGCGCAGCAGCGCTTGGTCGTCGGCCAGCAGTACCCGGATGGTCACGCGTCGGCTCCTGCGGTGGCGGTGGGCGGTGGGACGGCGATATGCGACAGAGTGGCGATGCTCGACGAGACGGTGATGCCCGACGGGACGGCAATGGTCGGTGGGACGGTGATGGTCGGTGGGACGGTGATCTTAGGTGGGACGGTGATGTTGGACGGGACGGTGGCGGCGGGGCGCAGCGGCAGGTCGGCCGCGACCCGGAAGCCGCCCCAGGGGTCGCGTCCGGCGCTGAGGGTGCCGCCGACGACGGCGGCGCGCTCGCGCATCCCGGTCAGGCCGTGGCCGGTGCCGGTTCCGGATTCGTCCCCGGTGTAGCTGCGCATGGGCGCGCTGCGGCCGTCGTCCTGGACCCGGACCGCGAGCCGCTCGTCGCCGAAGTACACCTGGACGCGTGCGGTGGACACCCCGGCGTGCTTGCTGACGTTGGTCAGCGACTCCTGGATGATCCGGAAGGCGGTCAGGTCGACCGCCGGGGGCAGCGGCCTGGGATCGCCCACCCGTTCGACTGAGACCTCCAGTCCGGCGCGGGCGAAGGCGGCCAGCAGCTCGGGCAGCTGGTCCAGTCCCGGCGCGGGCTCCAGCGGGGCGGTCGGATCGTCGGACTGCCGCAGCAGCCCGACCGTCGCCTTGAGCTCCTGCAACGCCTCGTGGCTGGCGTCCCGGATGTGCTCCAGGGCGGCGCGGACCGGTGGCGGGATCTCGGCGGCCAGGTGCACCGCCACCCCGGCCTGGGCGTTGATCAGCGCGATGTGGTGCGCGACGACGTCGTGCAGCTCCCGGGCTATCCGGATCCGGTCCTCGGCGACCCGGCGGTGGGCCTCCTCCTCGCGGGTGCGCTCGGCCCGCTCGGCGCGCTCCTGGATCGCGACGATGTAGGCCCGGCGCGAGCGCAGCGCGTCCGCGCCGGCCGTCGCCATACCGGTCCAGGCCAGCACGCTGAGCTTCTGTGGCTCCAGCCACGAGCCGGGACCCAGCGCCAGGTCCGAGCCGATCAGCACCGCCGCCGCCGCGCCAGCGCCCAGCCAGGCGGTGCGGCGGTCGGTGTCCAGGGCGAGGGTGCAGATCGCGGCCAGGACCGGGGAGAGCAGCAGCGGGTTCAGGTCGTAGCCGAGGGCGGCGTAGGCCGCCCCGCAGCAGACGCCGACGCCGAGGGTGACCCGGGGCCGCCCGCGCCGCAGCAGCAGCACGCCGCAGGCCACGGCGGCCACCGCGAGGGCGGCGGGGTGCACCGAGCCGAGCGAGGGCAGCGCGCGCCGGGCCGCCCGGTCGGCGGTGCCCAGCGCGGTCAGCGACAGCACCAGGAGCAGCGCGGCGAGCAGCCCGTCCGCCAGCAGCGGCCGTCTGGACGCCTGCTGCCGCAGCTGCTCCATCGTTCCCATCCGGCCACGGTACGAGGTGCGGACGGGTAAGGCGTCGTCCGCGAGGAAACATGAGCATGGCTCTTGTTTTGTTACCCGCTGGTACCTAGCATCTGAGGCCGATCGACGCTGTTCCACAGCTCCGCGCCGCCCGGTCCATCCATCGGGCGGTCCCCTCGCCTCAACGGGAGCCACGTGTGGCCAGACCAGTTTCCAGATCAGTCTTACGACGCGCCGCGGTGTTCACCGCCGCCGCCCTCATCGGGGCCCTCGGCCTGACCGGTACCCCGGCCCTGGCGGCCGGCCCGGCCACCGCCGGCGGCGCGACCGCCGCCACGGCGGGCCCGGCCGACACCCGTGCCCCCGCCATCGTCGCCCTCGGCGACAGCGCCATCTCCGGCGAGGGCGCGGGTACCGACACCGACGACGCCTATGTCCCCGGGACGGACGGCCCCACCAACTTCTGCCACCGCAGCACCAAGTCGGAGATCTTCGACACCGGCCTGTCCGGGGTCACCGGGGTGGACCTCGCCTGTTCCGGCGCGCAGACCGGCGACCTGGTGAGCGATCCCACCCTGGCCAAGATCACCGGGGCCGGCAGCGGGGACTTCGGCGAGCCCAAGCAGGACGTGGAACTCGCCCAGACCGCCGCCCAGTACCAGGTCAAGATGGTGGTGGTGACCATCGGCGCCAACGACGACTTCGACTTCAGCGGCATCATGGAGAGCTGCCTCGGGCAGTACTTCCCGATCCCGCAGGGCACCGGCTGCCGCGACACCATCGGCAGCGCGGCCATCACCGCGCGGGCCCAGGCGGTCATCCCGAAGATCGAGGCGGCGCTCACCGACGTCCGGCAGACCATGCGCGACGCGGGCTACGCGGACGGCTCCTATTCGCTGGTCATGCAGTCCTACTTCACCCCGATCACCCCGGACATCCGCAGCAACACCTACGCGGCCAAGGTCGCCGACGGCTGCCCGGCCTACCCGGAGGACCTCGCCTGGGGTCACAACTGGGTGGTCCCGCAGCTGGACGACGCACTGCGGACGGCGGCCGAGGCGGTGCCCGGCGTACGGTTCCTGGACCAGCGCCGGGTCAGCTACGGCCACGAGGTCTGCGCCGAGATGACCACCTCGCCGTACGAGTACACCAATGGCGATGTGATCGACACCAGCGAGCTGGTCCGCAACGGCTGCGACTACTCCATCGGCATCCTCGGCCTGTGCGAGGACGAGATCCGGCAGTCCTTCCACCCGCGGGTGGCCGGATACGAGGGCGAGGGGGCCTGCCTCGGGGAGTTCTACGACGCCCCGAACCAGCAGGAGGCCTACTGCACCCTGGACCAGGCCGACGGGACCACCATCGAACCACTGACGGTCGGTCAGCCGTTCGACGATGCCCCACAGGACGGCGCCTGGTTCCAGCTCACCAACCACGCCACCGGCCAGGTACTGGACTTGTCCGGCGGCGGTGACTACGGCGACAGCACCAACGGCCGCCCGGCCATCACCTATCCGGCCGACGGCGGACTGAACCAGTCCTTCGTCTTCGAGGCCAAGCCCGGCGGCAGCTACGAGCTGGACTTCAGCGGCAACCGGGACATGTGCCTGGACGCCACCGGCGGCTCCACCGCCGCCGGAACCGCGTTGGAGCAGTGGGGCTGCAACGGCGGCGGCAACCAGCACTGGGTGCTGGAACCGGCCGGGAACGGCCTGTACAAGGTCGCCGACTCGGAGAACACCGGGATGGTCGCCACCCTCGGCACGAGCTCGCTGACCGACTCCAGCGGCAACCCGGTCACCGTCCTCCAGCCCGACACCGGCGCGTCCGGCCAGCTCTGGCAGCTGACCCTGCTCGGCATCGTCTACCTGGGCTGACCGCCCACCCCTGGGACGTCCCACCCCCGGCCCCGACCGGGGCTGGGACGTCCCACCCCTGTCCCAGCCTGTCCCAGCCCGTCCCACCCCGCGCACGCTCCGAAGCATTTTGCCATCTCTTTACAACCGCTTCGGGGGCCCGGTCGTCTCTCCGCTCGATCTGAACAACGGTCAGCCCGACACGCCCCCCTGGGGCCGGGCGGACCCGACGAGAGAGAAGCCGTCCATGCGCAAGACCACTTTCGCCGCCGGGGCCCTGGCCTGCACCGCTGTGGTGCTCGGCACGGCTCCGGCGATGGCCGCGGCCCCCGCCCGGGCCGCCGCTGCCGCCAAGACGCCGACGTGCGCGACCTCGCAGCTCACCGCGTCGCTCGGGAGCGGGGACGCCGGGGCCGGGAACCTCTACCGGTTCCTGCTGCTGACCAACCACAGCCGCACCACCTGCGAGCTGGACGGCTTCCCCGGCCTGTCGCTGCTGAAGGCGAACGGCACGGAGCTCGGCGCTCCGGCGACCTTCGACCACAGCTTCTCCTACCGCCCGGTGACGGTGCGTCCGGGCCAGGCGGTCAGCGACACCATCCACACCCTCAACTCCGGCGCGACCAGCTGCCAGGGCACCTCCACCGAGCTGCGGATCTACCCGCCCGGCAACAAGGCCGCGCTGGTCATCCCTGGCAAGGTGATGCTCTGCGGCAACCTGCTCAGCGTCAGTCCCTTCGGGACCGGCACGGTCGGCAACCCGCCGGACGGGGTGACCGGCACGACGGTCAGCGCCACCGGAACGCCGACACCGACCAGCGCTCCGACCAACGCTCCGACCAACGCGCCCAGCGCCAGCGCCTCGCCCACCCCCACCACGGACGGCGGCGCCGCCGGCTCGGCTTCCGCGCCGAGCGCCACCCCCGCGCCCGCCGGCCAGGTCGGCGTGGTGCCCTCGGGAGCTCCCGACACCGGCGTGCCGACCACCGGCTCCAGCAGCGACACCGGCCTGATCGCCGGAGCCTGCGCCATCGGCGCGGCGCTGCTCGGCGGGTTCGGCGTGATGCTGCGCCGCAGGTCGCAGGCACGGGGCTGACCCTTGCGGCACAGCAGCAGGCAGCAGGCAGTCCACCGTCGTGAACCCGGCCCCGAGCGAACCGCGCCGCCGCGCGGTCGCACCGCCGCGCGCTGGTGCTGGACGCTGGCGGGCCTGCTGCTCGTCGTCGGCGTCGCCGCGTCCCGGCTGTCCGGCTGCGCGGCCCGGGGGTCGGACCCGGTCGGGACGGTCCAGGTGGCGCGGCAGCCGGTCGCGTCCGCACCGCCGACCAGCGGGGGCGCGTCACCGCGCCCGCTGGCGCGATCGGTGCCGGAACGGCTGGAGATCCCCGCCATCGGGGTCGACACCCCGGTCGTCCCGGTGGGGCTGGGGCCGGGCGGGACGGTGGGGGTCCCGCCGATCGAGGCGAACGCCCCGGCCGGTTGGTACCAGTACTCGCCCACACCCGGCCAGGTCGGACCAGCCGTGATCCTCGGCCATGTGACGGTCGGTCAGTACGGCAACGGGGTCTTCCTGCACCTCGCCCGGGTGGTCGCGGGTGACCGGGTGGTGCTGGTGCTCAAGGACGGGGCGTCGGCGGTGTTCACCGTGGACTCGGTGCAGACCGTCGCCAAGTCGCACTTCCCCACGTCCGCCGTCTACGGCAGCGTGAACCGCCCCGAGCTGCGGCTGATCACCTGCGCGGGCCCGCGCGGCGCCGACGGCAGCGGCTACCCGGACAACACCATCGTCTACGCCTCACTGGCCACGACGAGCTGACAGCGACACGGGGAGGGCGACGGGTTGAGGGCGGCGAGATGACGCCGTGCCGACGCTGGGGGATCGCAACCGAGGACCAGCCGGAATCGTCTCGTCCAGTGAGACCCGCCGAACCGTCGGCGGAACCTCTACAGCCGAGGAGAATGGTGCGCCGGTCCGACGAGAGGGAGGCAGCCGAGCTGTTCGCCGCCCTCTACCCGCGGCTCGCGGGCTGGTGCCGTCGTCTGGTCGACGACGACGGCACCGCCCACGAGATCGCCTCGGAGGCGTTCACCCGACTCTGGGCCCGCTGGACCAAGGTGGAGGAGCCGCGCGGGTTCCTCTATGTGACCTCGGCCAACCTGGTCCGGGACCACTGGCGCAAACTGGAGCGCGAACGGCGGGCCGTGCGGCGCGCCACCTCGGAGGAAGTCGTGAAGCAGCAGCGCGCGGAGACGGGCGACCCGTCCGTGCGGCTGCTGGTGCAGTCGCTCCCGCAGCGGCTGCGCACACCCGTACTGCTGTACTACTACGCGGACCTGCCGGTACGTGAGGTGTCCGCGTTGATGGGACGGAACGAGGGAACGGTCAAGTCGGATCTGCACGCGGCCAGGGAGATGCTGCGGGCCAAGCTGGGGGAGTCGGTGTGAGCGCAGACCTCGGCGACCCGGGCCAGGACCCGCAGGACCCGCAGGACCCGCAGGACGCACCGGATTCGCCCGACCACTCGCCTGGCCACCCGCACAGCCACCCGCCCGACCACCCGCACAGTCACCCGTATCACCACCCGCATGACCTGGGCGAGCGCCTGCCGGACCTCGGGCCGGTGGAGGCGCTGCTGCGCGCCGACGTCGAGGCGCTGCCGGTGCCGTCCGGCTCCTTCGAACGGATCCGCCGTCGAGCGACCCGGCGCAGGCGAGTGCGGGCCGCGACCGGGGGCGGCCTGGTGGCCGCTGTCGTCGTCGTCGGGCTGTACCTGTTGGGGGTCCCGGGTCAGCTCTGGGACACGGCGCCTCCGGTCGCCGCCACCAGCGGCGGCTTCGGCCCGACCATGTCGCCCACCCCGATGCCCAGCGCCAGCGCATCCGCTGGATCCCCCCCGGGGGGGACCCGCAGCATGCCGACCCCCGCCCCCAGCGTGGCCGGCCCCACGGGCGGCAGCGCGGCATCGGGCGGCAGCACCGCCGCGCCCAGCAGCTCAGCCCTCCCGACCAATCCCGGTGGGGTCGGTGTCCCCACCGGCATGCCGACGATCGTCACCTGCGCGACCTCGCAGCTGACCGCCGCGCTCGGCGGCGGCGACGCCGGAGCGGGCAACCTGTACCGCTACCTGGTGCTGACCAACCACGGGTCCACGCCATGCGCGCTGGCGGGCTTCCCGGGGCTGTCGCTGCTGGACGCCCGGGGCACGCAACTGGGCGCCTCGGCGACCTTCGACCACTCGTTCTCGTACAGCCAGGTGGTGCTTCAGCCGGGCGCGACGGCCAGCGACACCATCCACACCCTGAACGCGGGCGCGACCAGCTGCTCCGGGACCTCCAGCAAGGTGCGGATCTATCCGCCGGGGAACACCGCGTCGCTGGTGATCCCCGGTCAGGTGGCTCTGCGGCGGCGAACTCAGCGTCAGCCCGTTCACCTCGGGCAGCGGTGGCAACCCGCCGTCGTAGTCCGGCGTCGTAGTCCGCCCTCGTGGCCCGCCGGTGCGGTTTCGGCGTTCCCGACTGGCCGAAGGCGGCGCGTCCCGGCGCGCGTCCGACGCCCCGGGCTCCTAGGGTCGGAGGTATGCGCATCGTCATCGCGGGTGGACACGGTCAGGTCGCACTTCAGCTGGAGCGGATCCTCTCGGCGCGGGGGGACACGCCGGTCGGGCTGATCCGCAGGCCCGACCAGGCGCAGGAGTTGCAGGCCGCCGGGGCGGAGGCGCTGCTGTGCGACCTGGAGTCGGTCGGCGTCGACCAGCTGGCGGCGGACCTGGCCGGCGCCGAGGCCGCGGTGTTCGCGGCCGGCGCCGGGGGACACGGCGGCATGGCCCGCACCCAGGCCGTGGACCAGGGCGGCGCGGTGCTGTTCGCCGAGGCCGCGCAGCGGGCGGGGGTACGCCGACTGGTCCAGCTCTCCTCGATGGGCGCGGACCGCGAGCCGCCGCCGGGCACCGACGCGGGGTTCGCCGCCTACCTGCGCGCCAAGGGCGCGGCCGACAGCGACCTGGCCAGCCGCACCGACCTGGACTGGACGATCCTGCGCCCCGGCCACCTGACCGACGACTCCGGCACCGGACTGGTCACCCTCTCCACGGAGCACCTGTCCGACCGCGGCGGGGCCGCCGGGAGCGTGTCGCGCCGCGACGTCGCGGCGGTGATCGCCCAGCTGCTGCACACCCCGGCCAGCGCCGGACTGGAGCTCGAACTCGTCAGCGGCGACACCAGCGTCGAGGCCGCGGTCGAGTCCGCCATCCAGAACGCCTCAGCCCGCTCCTCCCACTGACCCACCAGCATCAGGGCCATGTCCGCACTGTTGATGCGGCGGGCGCGGGCCACCCCAGCGCGGCGGCAGCGTCCGCTGACCTGCCCTCGTCCCCACGGACCCAGAGGGCGACAGCCGCGCCCGCCGGCATGGCGGTGTTCGCACCGGACCCGCCGCCGACTGCGCCCGGCTCACCAGGGTGACCACAACCCCGTCGCGTCGGCGGTGACGACCACGCCGCGCAGGTCGAAGCGGGCCAGCGGTGGGGCCATGGCCGGGATTTCGTTGCCTTTGGCGGCCACCTGGCGTTGGGCGACGACGGTCTGACTGGCATGGAGGGCGGCGGCCAGTAGGTGGACCGCCGTCTTGCTGTCGGTTCGGCAACGGGACCGGCCGTGTGCCCGGGAGCATCGGAAGACCTGATGCCTTCGCTGATCGCCTTCACCCGCGCCGCGATGTGTCGGCCGGGGCCAGTCCTGCGAGATGGGCGAACCCGGCGAACACCCGCCGACTCATATCCGGTGACTCCTCATGGGCAGTCGAGAGGAGGCGTTCGATTACAGCCTGGTGGCCGCTGCCAGGGGACAGGACCACCCAGATCGACAAATGGCGCCGTGTCGCCGACGGTATTCGTC
>Ga0302314_10011002_pt1 | contig 15809 bp, 12 predicted proteins | sample III_Palsa_N2_3_FD_200533 | JGI IMG/M metagenome (GOLD analysis project Ga0302314, IMG submission 200533) | Peat permafrost microbial communities from Stordalen Mire near Abisko, Sweden - III_Palsa_N2_3 | ecosystem: Environmental > Terrestrial > Soil > Palsa > Peat permafrost | place: Sweden...
GCGGTAGGCGTACTGTCCGGCCTTGTCCACGGCCGCCTTGGCGGCGCGGATGGTGTTCTTGCGGCGTCCCCAGAAGCCCTTGGCTTGCTCGAGAACCTTCTTGTGCTTGGCGTGGGCGGTAACGCCCCTTTTCACGCGGGCCATTTTGCTTGCCTCCTAAAAGATCACAGGCCGTAGGGCAGGAAGTGACGGATGATCTTCGCGTCGGACGCGTCCATCACCTTGGTGCCCCGCTGCTGGCGGATGTATTTCGACGAATGGCTGATCAGCCGGTGCCGCTTACCCGCCACGCCGGCTTTGATCTTGCCGGTCGCGGTGATCTTGAAGCGCTTCTTGGCGCCCGATTTGGTCTTCAGTTTTGGCATTTCGCATCGGCGCCGGTGAGGGCCGCCGTCCTCTATGAGAGTCGCATTATGAGCCGCCGTGGCATGCCGTACCGGCCAGGCCGCTCGAACGAAGGCGCGGTGTCTAAGGGAAACCCGCGCGGAAAGCAAGGTTCCCCTTCGGTGTCGACGGTGGACCAAGGAAGCGCACCACAAAGGCACGAAGGACGTGAAGATACCTGCGATCCACGCGCCGCAGGCGCATTGATTTCCGCAACGCGGAGGAAAAGAATAGAAAGATGAACCACAAAGGACACGAAGAACACGAAGTTTGAAAACTGCCGCGAATATCTCCCTGTATATTAGAACAACCACGACTCACGCAGATAAATGCGACTTCGTGTCCTTCGTGTTCTTTGTGGTTCATCTTCTTTCCACCAGCCGCTCCGAGAGCGCGCCTGATGACGGCTACGCCGTCTTTTTTCTTCGTGTTCTTCGTGCCTTCGTGGTGCGCTTCCTTTAGCTACGCTGCTCGCCGCACCGCCCGGCCAGCCGACAAAGCCAGGAAGATCGCCGGCGCTACGATCACAGATCCCATGATGAAAGGCCCCTCGACGGTCAGGCCCGCGAACACCAGGCTGGCGGCCAGAGGGCCGGCGACGCGGGCGAAGGCGCCGGCCGAGTTGTTCAGTCCCATCACCTGGCCCTGGTTGTCGTCGCTGGTCGCCGCCGACATCATCGACGCCGCGTTGGGGAAGGCGACCGAGGAGGTCATCGAGGTCGCCGCCAGCAGCGCATAGGTGGTCCAGTCGCCGTGGCTCAGTGGAATGAGGGCGATGGTGATCACCGTCCCGGCCATGCCGGCGGCCAGCATCCGCGCCTCGCCGTATCGGCGTGACAATGGGCCGGTGATGAAGAAGTTGGTGAACGCCGACGCCGCGCCGGAGACGCCGAAACAGATGCCGACGTCCTTCGGCGCCCAGGCGAAGCGATGCTGCGCCCACAGGCCGAACGTCGATTCGATGCCGGTGAACGCGATGCCGACTACGAAGGTGAGCAGGATCAGTCGCCCGATCACCGGATGACGCGCCGCCATGCCGACGATCGCCAACTGTCCGCCGGCATCGACGACGGCCGGCCGGCGCTCCCGGCTCTCGCGCACGGCCAGGGCGATGCCGAGCGACGAGCAGGCGCCGCAGGCCGAGGCTACGAGCAGAGGGATCTGGAAGCCGATCGGTCCGACCGAGCCCTTGGCCAGCACGCCGCCGACGAATGGGCCGAGGATGAAGCCGATGTTGTAGGCCGCGCCGAGGCGAGCCATGCGCGCGGCGCGCTCCTCGACCGGCGTCACGTCGGCGATATAGCCCTGCACCACCGAGCCGCTGCCCGCCGCCATGCCGCCGAGCAGCCGGATGACGAAGGCAATGGCGATATTCGGTGCGAACGCGAGAGCGCCGTAGCAGGCGCAGTTCGCCAGGGTGGTGAACACCAGGACCGGCTTGCGCCCGATGCGATCCGACAATCTGCCCCAGAACGGTTCGCCGAAGAAGGAGCCCAGTGAATAGGCCGAGAAGATCAGCGCGATCTGCCACGGCTGGGCGTGGAACGACTGGGCGTAGAACGGCAACAGCGGCACGACGATGCCGAACCCCATGATGTTGATGAACATCACCGACATCAGCGTGTAGAGCGCCGCCGCGGATCGTCCTTCCGAGGGATCTTCGGTTGTCGCGGTCATAGCGCCGTCCGCGTGCGGCGCGCGACCTGACCGGCCATCATGAGGGCCGGCGCGATCAACAGCGCGGCGGTCGCGAACGGCGCTCCGACCGACACGTGCTCGAACACGCTTCCCGCGTAGAGCGGACCGCCGAAGCGGGCGAGGCAGTTGCCCGCCATGTTCAAACCGAGCATCTCGCCCTGCCGCTCCGGGGGCGCCGACTGCGAGATCAGCGCCGAGATGTTGGGGAAGGTCAGGGACTGGCCGAAAGAGACGGCGAAGAACCCGGCCATCGCCACCTCCCAGGTTGGCGAGAATAGCTGGACCAGCATGCCGACGCCGACCATCGCCAGGCCGCCCATCAGAACCCTCGCCCCGCCGTATCGCCTGGCCAGATAGCCGGTGACCAGGCCCTGCGCGACGGCGCCGGTGACGCCGATGGCCATGAACGCGAACCCGATCTGTTGGGGACCCCAGCCGAAGCGCGCCTGCGTCCACAATCCATAGGTCGCCTCGATCCCGGCGAATCCGGACACGACGATGAAGCTCGTCAGCATGACCCGCGCGATCACCGGATGGCGCCAGGCCTGGGCAAGCGATTCCAGGCGCGGGGTCGGCGGGATCGTCATGTGCTCGGCCGAGCGCGTCTCGCGCACGAAAATCACCACGCCCAACGCCGCCACGCTCGCCAGGCCGGCCGCCGTCAACAGCGGCAGGAGGAAGCCCGCCGCGCCGTCCTGGGGCCGCGCCAGCAATCCGCCGATCGCCGGTCCGGTCACGAAGCCCATGCTGAACGCGGCGCCGAGCAGGCCCATGCGGCCGGGGCGTTTGTCATGAGGCGTGACGTCGGCGAGATAGCCCTGGATGGTCGAGATGTTGCCGCTCATCAGTCCGCCGACCAGGCGCAAGAGGCAGGCCGCCGCGATGTTCGGAGAGAACGCCAGCGCCGCATAGGCCGCCGCGGTGCCGAAGATGGTGATGATCAGGACGGGCCGCCGGCCGATGCGGTCGGACAGCCGGCCCCAGAACGCCTCGGCGAAGAATTGCCCCACCGCGAAGGCGGAGAACATCAGGCTGATCTGGAAAGGCGTGGCGTGGAACGCGTGGCCGTAAAACGGGAGCAATGGAATGACCACGCCAAAGCCCGCGATGTTCACGAACACCACGCCCAAAAGCACGATGAGCGCGCGATGCGCGCCCGCCTGGTCTCCATTGTGGGGCATGCGCCCGACATAGGCCCGATCAATCGCGATCGCGAGGCCGGCGGGCGATCAGTCGACGATTCGCCCGAAGGTGCGGCGTTGGAGCCTCACCTTGCGAGGTTCGGTAGATCTTCGCCGGAAGGAGACCTTCCGGGAGCCGCCCCCTACTTCGGTGCGAGGATCATGATCATCTGGCGGCCCTCCATGCGGGGCTCGTATTCGACCTTGGCGACGGGGTCGAAATCGGTGCGGACCTGTTGCAACAGCTTCATGCCAAGTTCCGGGTGGCGCATCTCGCCGCCGCGGAAGCGCAGGGTCACCTTGACCTTGTCGCCTTCCTCGAAGAAGCGGTGCATGGCCCGCGCCTTGACTTCATAATCATGGATATCGATGTTTGGTCGAAGCTTGATTTCCTTGACCTCGACCAGCTTTTGGCGCTTGCGCGCCTCGTTCTTCTTCTTCTGTTCCTGGAACTTGAACTTGCCGAAATCGAGGATCTTGCAAACCGGCGGATCCGCCGTCGGGGATACCTCGACCAGATCCAATCCCGCTTCCACGGCCGCATCGAGCGCGGCTGAAGTGGGCATGATACCCTGTTTTTCTCCGTTCTGATCGATCAGCAGAACGCGGGGGACTCGGATCTCGTCATTGATGCGCGGTCCGTCCTTGGACGGCGGCGCTTGCATGGGACGGCGAATAGGCTGTGCTCCTGGGGCTGTTGCAGACGTCGGAGCCATCGAAAACGGACAGCCCCAGAGCAGTATATGACCAAGGCGCCGCTCGGGATCAAGACGACGCGCTCAAGAAGACGGTGTCGTGAGGGCCAGGGCGGCGCGAAGAACCGTATCGACCGCCACGTCGGCGAGGTCGGGCGCCTGAAAGACGGTCACTTGGCCGCGTGGTCCACACAGCGCCGGGTCCGAGGCCGACGAGAACAGGGCGATCGTCGGCGCCCCGGCCGCGGCGATCAGGTGGGTTGGCCCCGTGTCGTTTCCCACCGCGATCGCCGCCCGGGCGCCCAGGGCGGCGATCTGCGCGAAGTCGGTGCGGCCGGTCAGGTCCCGCGCCCGCCGGGCCCGGTTCTGGATCACGTGCGCGAGTTCGGCCTCCTGGAGACCGCCGATCACCAGCACGTCGAAGCCTCTGGCCTCCAGCCCTGCGGCGAGGGCGGCGTAGCGTTCAACCGGCCAACGCTTCTCCGGACGATGGGCGGAGCTCCCGGGCGCCAGCAGCGCCAGCGGCCGGAGGCCGGGACCGGCTATGGCGCCGGGGGCCGGCGTTCTGGCGAGGATCCAGCTGAGGTCCGGCGGCGGCGCCGACAGCGGCGCGGTCGGCGCGTCCGGCCAGATGCCGGCGTCCTTGAGTTGTTCGGCCTGGCGCTCCAGCGTGTGCATGGTCATCCGATGCCGATTGCGATGTGGCAGAGCGCTTCCGGCCGCCACGCCCGACCAGGCCGGCGGAAAGGGCCGCAACATCTGGAAAATAAGATTGGTGCGATCGTTGATCTGCAGGTCGTACACCCGGTCGTACCGCTCACGGCGCAAGCGCCAGATCAGCTTCAGCCACGCGATGGGGCCGGTTGGCCGGCCATCGGTCTCCATGCGGTCGAAGAACGGGCTGGCCACCGCCAGCGCTTCAAATGGCGGCGTGGTCAGCAGGGTGATCCTGGCGTCGGGGTGAGCCGTGCGGATCCGCTCGAAGGCCGGAAAGGCGAGCACGAAGTCGCCGATTGCCGAAAGTTTGATCACCAGCACCCTGGCCACCGGCTTCATGCGCGGTCCTCCAGCACCCGCCGATAGACCGCGAACGTGCCGTCGAACATGGCGGGGAGGGAATACAGCCGAATGGCGCGCGCGCGCGCCGCCCGACCCATCGCCGCTCTCCTCCCGGCCGTCGTCGAGAGCGCAATGTCCAGCGCCGCGCTCCACGCCGCGATGTCGCCCGCGGGCGCCAGCCAACCGGTCTCGCCCGCCGATATGGTCTCGACATGAGCGCCGATCGCCGACGCAAGCACCGGCCGGCCCATCGCGCCGGCTTCCACCACCGATCGGCCGAATGATTCCGCCTGGGTCGATGGAGCGGCCACCAGATCCGCGGCGAGGAACGCCGCCGGCATGTCCCGGCAGTCCCCCACAAGGCGTGCGGTGGGACACGTCGCCGCCAGGGACATGGCCAGGGGCGACCCGTCCCCGGCATTGATCATGACCAAGACCGCCCGGTCACGGTTCGGCATGCGCGCGAACGCGTCGGCGAGGACCTTGTGACCTTTCCAGCCGCTCAGCCGGGCGGCCATCAGAATTACGATCCGGTTGTCGTCCGGCGCGAGGCCCCAGGCCGCGCGCATCGCGGCCACGCGCCGCGGGCTCACCGCGCCGGGATCGAACCGGTCGACATCAACGCCCTCGGGCACCAGGTCGATGCGGTCGGGATCGATGCCGTGTTCTGTGACGATGTGCTGGCGCGTGAAGTCCGAATTGGCGATCACCGCGTCACCGCGCGTCATGACCGAGTTGTACCAACGCTTGATCCCGGACCGCGCCGAATAGATCCCATGATAGGTCGCGACAATCGGTGCGCCGGTTGCGCGCGCCGCGAGGAGCGCGCTGAAAGCCGGCGCGCGCGAGCGCACGTGTATCAGGCTGACCTTTTCCCGAAGGATAGTCACGGCTAACCGCGCCCCATTGGCGGCAAGGCGGATCGGGTCCTTTGCGTGCATGGGCAGCCGGATAAGCTCACCGCCACGCGCGGCCAGCCGGGACTCCAGCCGCCCGCCACGGGAGGCTACCAGCGAACGGCGGCCCAGCTGCGCCACCGCGCCAGCCATGTCCAGCGTCGCCTGCTCGACCCCGCCCGCGTTCAGCGTGGGGGTGACCTGCAGCAGGACAAAGTCGTCGGGGAGCGGCGGCGCGTCTATCGACCTGGCCCTCGTGAGCGGTAGAAGCCACGGTGTTTACTCATTCACGCAGGTTGACGCCATGCACGAGACCGCCGGCTTCCTGGACCACGACGGCGCGCGCCTTGCCTGGCGGCGGGTCGACGGCGCCGGACCGACCGTTGTCTGGCTCGGCGGCTTTCATTCCGAAATGACCGGGACCAAGGGCGAGGCTCTCGCCGCCTGGGCCGGGGAACGGGGCCGCGGCTATCTGCGCTTCGACTATTTCGGCCACGGCCAGTCTGGGGGTCGTTTCGAGGACGGAACCATCTCGCGCTGGCGCGGGGATACGCTCGCCGTGATCGACCGGCTGACCGACGGACCGCTGGTGCTGGTCGGCTCCTCCATGGGTGGCTGGCTGGCCTGCCTCGCGGCCCTGGCGCGGCCGGAACGGATCGCCGGCATGGTGCTGATCGCCCCAGCCGCGGATTTCACCCAGGCCCTCCTCGCGCCCCGCCTACCGCCCGAGGCGCGTGAGGCGTTAGCCCGCGACGGCCAATGGACGCGGCCCTCCCAGTACGACGATGATGGCTACCCGATCACCCGCGCCTTACTCGAGGACGGCGCCGGCTGGATGATCCTTCCCGGTCCGGTCGCGATCGACGTCCCGGTGCGAATCCTGCAAGGCGCCCAGGATCCGGATGTTCCGTGGGAGCATGCGCTCATCTTGGCCCGAGCCCTCAAGGCCTCCGACGTGGTCTTCACCCTAATCGGCGACGGCGACCACCGACTGTCGAGGCCGGAGGACATCAAGCGGCTGATCGCCGCGATCGAGGAGGTCGCATCTTCATCGTGACCAACAACCTCAACATTCACCACCAATGAGTGGGCGGACACGTTGGGCCCTGACCCTCTTTGTGAGCGCCGTTTTGATCTGACCAAGTACTGGTGCAGGTCTGGATCGTGGCGGCAAGCCTCCGAAATGTCCGGAGGTCGGTGGACAGGCGGCGTGGTGATGTCACGAGATCGACATCAACTTCAGCGGTCTCGCCGGCTGTATAGAGCGCGCGGACGCCTATTCTCACATCGTCCCCGTCCTCTGTGCGGCACGTGTGGCGCCATCGACCGAGCAGTTTCGCCCATCCCACGGCATGGCACCGAAAGGGCGGCGCATCCTCAGCGTCCCGGAAGGCGTAGAACACCTCGACGCGTGGCCGATCGGGGGTGAAGCCACGATCGGAAGATGGATAACCGGCCCCGCCGCATTTGTCCGGTGGTACGAGGAAAAGCGTGGCGCCGTGATCCGAGCCTGTCCAATCGTCCGGCAATGGGCAGATCGTCAGATGCGGTGGGCTGCGAAAACGCAGGTCATAGTTTTGAGTGACGTATTCCAGCGGAGCGGGGACGGGCTTGCCAAGTGCGACGGTTACCGCAAGCAGCAATTGGATCATGCCCATTTCTGGACAGATCCAGGGGAGACCACGTCGCCTACCTCAAACTGGCCCCATCAACTCCGCCACCGCCGCCCGCGCCGCGGTCGCCATCGTCGGGTGCTTTAGCGCGTACGCCACGTTCGCCCGCAGCAAGCCCACCGGATCGCCGCAGTCATAGGTGTCGCCAGCGTAGCGGAGGGCATGGAAGCCTTGGGTGGCCAGCAGCCGCAACATGGCGTCCGTCAGCTGGATCTCGCCGCCTGCCCCTTTCTCGTGAGCGGCGAGGGCATCGAAGATCTCCGGCTGCAGGACGTAGCGACCGGAGATGAACAGGTTGGAGGGCTCGGTTCCGGGCGGCGGCTTTTCGACCATGCCGGTCATCACCGCGAGGCGGCCGTCGAAGCCGCTCGCTGTCTCGCCCAGCGAGACGATGCCGTACTTGTGCGTCTCGCCCGCGGGGGCCGGCTCGACGACGACGATGTTGCCGCCGACCGCGTCGTGGGCGACGATGGCCTGGGCGAGGGCGGCGGGCTGCGCGTCCATCAGCATGTCGGGCAGCATGACAGCGAACGGTTCGTCTCCGATCAGGTCGCGGGCGCACCAGACCGCGTGGCCGAGGCCGAGCGGGGCCATCTGGCGCACGAAGCTCATCTGACCCGGTTGCGGCAGATCGGCGCGCACCGCTTCCAGCACCGCGGTCTTTCCCTTGGAGGCCAGCTCGGTCTCCAGCTCGTAAGCCCGGTCGAAGTAGTCCTCGATCGCGCCCTGTCCCCGCCCGACCACGAAGATGAAATGCTCGATTCCCGCGGCGCGTCCCTCGGCGACCACATGCGCCAGGATCGGGCGGTCGAACACATTCAGCAGGTTCTTCGGCGTGGCCTTGGCCGCCGGCAGGATGCGAGTGCCGAGGCCGGCCACCGGCAGCACGGCTTTGCGAACTTGGGTCATGGCCCCTCCTCTGTGAGGCGCCCTAACTATTCGACGGTGACCGATTTGGCGAGGTTGCGCGGCTGATCGACGTCGGCGCCGCGGAACACGCCCACCTGATAGGCTAGCAGTTGCAGCGGCACGGCAAAAACCAGTGGCGCTATCAGCGGGTCGCAGGTGGGAGCGACGATCAGGCGCGCCTCCTTCGGTGCGTGCGCCGCGCCCGCCTCGTCGGTGATCAGGATCACCTTGCCTTCACGGGCGATCACCTCGCTGATGTTCGACAGGGTCTTGTCGAAGAAACCGTCCATCGGGGCCAGCACCACCACCGGCGTCGCTTCGTCGATCAGTGCGATCGGCCCGTGCTTCATCTCGCCGGCGGCGTAGCCCTCCGCGTGGATATAGCTGACCTCCTTGAGCTTCAGGGCCCCTTCGAGCGCCAGCGGGAACATTGCGCCCCGGCCGAGATAGAGGACATCGTGGGCCCGGCTGACCGAACTGGTGACCACTCGAACCGCCTCCTCGGTGGCGATCGCCTCCGACAGCAGGCGCGGCGCCTCCAGCAGGATCTGAACCAGGCGGTGTTCTTCGGCTTCGTCGATCTGGCCCCGCGCCCGGGCGGCGGCGATGGCCAGGGCGATCAGCGCCGATACCTGCGCGGTGAAGGCCTTGGTCGACAACACGCAGATCTCCTGGCCCGCGTGGGTCGGCCACATCAGATCGACTTCACGGGCCATCGTCGATTCGTGGGCGTTGACGATGGCTACGGTCTGAAGTCCGCGCGCCTTGCACCAGCGCAGCGCCGCCAGGGTGTCGGCGGTCTCTCCCGATTGCGAGATGGCGATCGCCAGCGTTCCTGACGCGACGGCCGGATCTCTATAGCGAAATTCCGAGGCGACCTCGACGTCGACCGGCAGGCGGGCCACGCTTTCGATGATGTATTTGCCGATCATGCCGGCATAATAGGCGGTGCCGCAGGCCAGAATCTGGATGCGGTCGATGCTGGTGAAGTCAAAATTGCCCGGCGGCGTCGCGCGGCGCGTGATCGGATCGAGATAGGCCGACAGCGTGTGCTGGCAGGCGTCTGGTTGGTCATGGATCTCTTTTTCCATGAAATGCCGGTAGTTGCCTTTCTCGACCACCGCCGCCGAGATCGACACCGTGCGCACCGGGCGTTCGACGGGATTGCCTTCGGCGTCGAACACCAGGGCCTTGTCGTGGTCGATGGCGACATAGTCGCCTTCCTCGAGATAGCTGACGCGGTTGGTGAACGGCGCGACCGCCAGGGCGTCGGAGCCGATGAACATCTCGCCGTGGCCGTAGCCGACGACCAGCGGCATGGCGCGCCTGGCGCCCATGACCAGATTGTCCTCGCCCGCGATCAGCACCGCCAGCGCATAGGCGCCGCTCAGGCGGTCGAGAGTCTGCTTGAACGCCACGAGCGGATGGAGGCCGGCGGCGAGGCCGCGGTCGATCAGATGAGCGACGACTTCGGTGTCGGTGTCGCTCTCGAAGGTCCGGCCCTCCGCCAACAGTTCCGCTTTCAGCTCGGCGAAGTTCTCGATGATGCCATTATGAGCCAGGGTGACGCGGCCCGCCGTCTGTGGGTGGGCGTTGCGCAGGTTCGGCGCGCCGTGGGTTGCCCATCGGGTGTGCCCAATGCCGACCGTTCCGCGAAGCGGCTCTGACGCCACCACGGTTTCCAGAGCCCGCAGCTTGCCGCTGGCCCGGCGCCGATCGACCATGCCGTCGCAGACGGTGGCGACGCCGGCGGAGTCATAGCCGCGATATTCCAGTCGTTTGAGGCTATCGATAAGGCGCTCGGTGACCGGCTTGATCCCGACGATGCCGATTATTCCACACATGATTCGAACCGCCTTCCTCTCCGGCCCGGGATCCGGACTTGCCACGGAGGGGTTCGAGGCCTTTACCATTCATGTAACAGACACGACATAAATCTTCGGTTTCAGATCGTTTCCCGTGACAGGTATTCGAGGCGATGAACAAACGAACCTATTTCGGCACGGACGGCATCCGCGGTCAGGCCAACCGCTATCCGATGACCGCCGAAGTCGCCCTTCGGGTCGGGCTCGCGGCGGGCAAGCTCTTCCGGTCCGCCGACGATCGCCGGCACCTGGTGGTGATCGGAAAAGACACCCGCCTGTCGGGCTATATGATCGAGCCGGCGCTGGTGGCGGGTTTCGCCAGCGTGGGCATGGATGTGCGTCTGTTCGGCCCGTTGCCGACTCCCGCCGTCGCGGTGATGACCCGGTCGATGCGCGCGGATCTGGGCGTGATGATATCCGCCTCCCACAACAATTTTGCCGACAACGGCATCAAGCTGTTCGGTCCCGACGGCTATAAGCTCTCCGACGAGATGGAAGCCCAGATCGAGGCGTACATGGACGAGGGTCTCGAGGAGGGCCTCGCCTCACCCAAGGTGCTGGGCCGCGTCGCGCGCATGGACGAGGCGCAGGCCCGGTATATCGAGATCGTCAAGGCGACATTGCCACGCGCCCTGCGCCTCAACGGCCTGCGTGTGGTCATCGACTGCGCCCATGGGGCCGCTTACAAGGTTGCGCCGACCGCCCTCTATGAGCTGGGGGCCGAGATAAAGGCCATCGGCGTCTCCCCGAACGGTCTCAACATCAATGACGAATGCGGGTCGACCAATCCATCAGCGCTGGTTGCGGCCGTCAAGGAATACCGCGCCGACATCGGCATCGCCCTCGACGGCGACGCGGACCGACTCCTGATCTGCGATGAGCGTGGCCAGATCGTCGACGGCGACCAGATCATGGCCTTGATCGCACAGGCCTGGCTAACCCAGGACCGGCTGCGCGGCGGAGGCGTGGTCGCCACCGTGATGTCCAATCTCGGTCTGGAGCGGTTCATGACCGATCGCGGCCTGACGCTGGAGCGGACTGCGGTGGGTGACCGCTCGGTGATGGCTCGCATGCGCCAGGGGGCCTTCAACCTCGGCGGCGAGGCGTCCGGTCACATCATCATGTCGGACTACGCCACCACGGGTGACGGGCTGATCGCCGGCTTGCAGGTCCTGGCCGAACTCGTTCGCTCGGAGAAGCCGATGAGCGCCTTGGCCCGTCAATTCGAACCGGTGCCGCAACGGCTCGAGAACGTCCGCTTCTCGAGTGGCAAGCCGCTGGAAAACGCGAATGTCCAGGCTGCCATCGCCGCCGCCGAGGCCCGTCTCAACGGCTCCGGCCGGATCCTGGTTCGTCCGTCCGGCACCGAGCCGCTGATCCGCGTAATGGCCGAGGGCGACGACGAAAAGCTCGTCTACCAGTTGGTGCGGGACATAGCGGGAGCGGTTCGCGCCGCCGCGTTGGACTGAGCGGTCGCGGGGCAGGTCCGCATCCGTGACCTCATGCCTGGCTAGTCCGCCGCCACCGTGTGTCCGCCGCCCATGGCTCGGTTGGTGAGCCAGATGAACGGCACGAGCATGATCATAAGCCAGGCCGAGACGCGGAAGAAGTCCAGCGTGGACAGCAGATAAGCCTGGTCGACCACTTGACGACCGATCATGGCGATGGATTGCGGCAGGCTCATGCCGGCATGCTGCAGTTGAGATAGCGTGATCGTCCACGACGGGTTCGCGCTCGCCATGGTCTCGGCCAGGCGGGTCTGGTGGGTGGCCTCGCCGCGATCCCACAACGTGGTGGTGATCGACGCCGCGAAGCTGCCGCCGGTGATGCGGGCGAAATTTGAGATGCCGGACGCCGCGGGGATCATCGCCGGCGCCACGCCCTTGAGGGAGAGGGTGATCATCGACACCATGAAGACGCTCATCGCCACGCCCTGCACCAGCATGGGGATGACCAGATGATAGACATCGACGTCAGGGGTGAATCCGGAGCGCATGTAAAACGAGAGCGCCATGATCGCGAGCGCCGCGGTCGCTGTCCAACGGGCGTCCACCCGATTCATCAGCCGCGCGCTGAACGGGGTGAGGAAGATCGCCACCACGCCGCTCGGGGCGGCGACCAGTCCCGCCCAGGTGGCGATGTAGCCCATGTGGGTCTGCAGCCATAAGGGCTGCAGCAGGTTGGTGCCGAAGAACAGCGCATATGAAAGACAGAACACCGCCGATCCAATCGCGAAGTTGCGGGACCGGAAGATCGACAGGTCGACGATCGGGTGTTCTTCGTTCAACTCCCAGATCACCCAGGCGATGAAGGCGATGGTCGCGATCAGAGCCTCGGCGACGATCACCGGCGAGTTGAACCAGTCGGCGTCCTTGCCGGTGTCGACCATGACCTGGAAAGCGCCGACCCAGGTCAGCAGCAGAAGGAAGCCGGTGATGTCGATCGGCGCCTTGCGTGTCGCAGTCTCACGCCCCGCCATGCCGCGCCAGCAAAGAAAGGCGCAGATTGCTCCGATCGGCAGGTTGATCAGGAACAGCCATGGCCAGGACATATTGTCGGAGATGTAGCCGCCGATCACGGGACCGGCGATGGGAGCGACCAGGGTCGTCATCGCCCAGATCGCCAGTCCCGTCCCCCGCTGTCGAGGGGGAAAGATCATGATCATCAGCGCCTGCGAGCCCGGGATCATCGGACCCGACACTCCGCCCTGCAGTATGCGGAAGAAGATCAGCGAGGAGAGATTCCAGGACATTCCGCATAGCAACGACGCCACGGTGAACAGGATCACCGAGACCACGAAGGTCTTGACCACGCCATAGCGGCCCATCAGCCAGCCGGTCATCGGCACGGAGACGCCGTTGGCCACCGCGAACGAGGTGATCACCCAGGCGCCCTGGTCGGTGCTGGCGCTGAGATTGCCGGCGATCGTCGGAATGGCGACGTTGGCGATGCTGAGGTCCAGCACCTGCATGAAGGTGCCCAGGGCGAGCGCGATGGCGGTCACCGCCAGAGCGACGCCGGTGAGCGGCGGCGGCCCGGAGTCGGGTGTGTCGCTCAAGACCACAAGTCCCTTGTTTCTACGCGGAGAATGAGCCGTCCCGTTACCGATTGATGAGACAAGATCGGAGGTTCAATCCGCCGCGGGAGCCGCGCCCGCGCCGAGCGCCCGGTTGGTCAGCCATACGAACGGCACCAGGATGACCATCAGCCAGGCGGAAATGCGGAACAGGTCGAGCGTCGAGAGCAGATAGGCCTGGTCGACGACCTGCCGGCCGATCGCCGACACCGCCTGTGGCAAGCTCAGGCCCGCCGCTTCGAGCCTATGCAGATTGATCAGCCACGCTGGATCGACGCTGGCCATGGTTTCGGCCAGGCGCGTCTGATGCAGGGTTTCGCCGCGGTCCCAAAAAGTGGTGACAAGGGACGCCGCGAAACTGCCGGCGGTGATGCGGGCGAAATTGGAGAGGCCGGAGGCGGACGGGATCTTGGGACCGTCGATCCCGTTCAGCGACAGGGTGATCATCGAGACGAAAAAGGTGCTCATCGCTATGCCCTGGACCAGCATGGGCAATACCAGCGCGCCGAAACTCACGTCCGGCGTGTAGCCCGAGCGCATGAAGAACGAGGCGGCAAACGCGGCCAGCGAGATGCTGGCGGTCCAGCGCGCGTCGACCCTGTTCATCAGCCGAGCCACGAACGGGGTCAGGAACACCGCGACGACGCCGCTCGGCGCCGCCACCAGGCCGGCCCATGTGGCGATGTAGCCCATGTGCGTCTGCAGCCACAGCGGCTGCAGCAGGTTGGCCCCGAAGAACAGGGCGTAGGCCAGGCAGAACACGACCGTGCCGAGCGCGAAGTTTCGTGACCGGAAAATCGACAGATCGACGATCGGATGTTCTTCATTCATCTCCCAGATCACCCAGGCGATGAAGCCGATGATCGCCACCAGCGTCTCGACGACGATGGCCGGCGAGGAAAACCAGTCGGCGTCCTTGCCGGTGTCCAGCATCACCTGGAGCGCTCCGACCCAGACCAGCAGGAGCATGAACCCGGTCGTGTCGATCGGCGCCTTGCGGGTCGGGGTCTCGCGGCCGACCATGCCGCGCCAGCACAGGAAGGCGCAGATCAAGCCCACCGGCACGTTGATCAGGAATATCCACGGCCAGGAGAAGTTGTCGGAAATATAGCCGCCGAGAATCGGCCCGCACACCGGCGCCACCAGGGTCGTCATCGACCAGATGGCCAGCGCCGTGCCTCGCTGGCTTGCGGGAAAGATCATGATCAACAAGGCTTGCGAGCCTGGGATCATCGGCCCCGACACCGCGCCCTGCAGAACGCGGAAGAAGATCAGCGACGCCAGATTCCACGAAACCCCGCATAGGAACGAGGCCAGTGTGAACAGCAACACCGATGTTACAAAGGTCTTGACGACGCCATAGCGCCCCATCAGCCAGCCGGTCAGCGGCACGGAAACGCCGTTGGCCACCGCGAACGAGGTGATCACCCAGGTGCCCTGGTCCGGGCTGACGCTGAGATTACCCGCGATGGTCGGGATGGAGACATTGGCGATCGTGCCATCCAGCACCTGCATGAAGGTGCCGAGCGCCAGGGCGATCGCGGTGACCGCCAGAGCGGTCCCCGCTAGCGGCGGCGGAGCGCCCGGCGGGGCCTCGCTCATTTTGCGTCACCCGCTATGTCGATCGAGGCCTTCATCGACAGCCCGACCCGCAGAGGGTGTTCGATGAGTTCCTGGGGGTCGAGCGTGATCCGCACCGGCAGGCGCTGGACGATCTTGATCCAGTTGCCGGTCGCGTTCTGGGCGGGGATCAGGGAGAAGGCGGAGCCGGTGCCGCCGGACAGGCCCTTGACGCGGCCATGGAATTTGACGCCGCCGCCGTAGAGATCGCTGGTCAGCGTGACGGGCTGGCCGATACGCACTCGGGAGAGCTGTGCTTCCTTGAAGTTGGCGTCGACGTAGGCGGCGTACACTGGGACGATAGCCATCAGCGTCTGGCCGACGGCGACCTGTTGGCCGAGCTCGACTGCTTTCTTGGCCACCACGCCTGAGATTGGCGCGCGGATCATGGTGCGCGACAACGCCAGCTTGGCGGCGTCGACGCGGGCCTGGGCGGCGATCACGTCAGGGTTCTGGTCGATCGTGACGCCGGCGATCAGAGCCTGGTTGACATCCCGCGTGCCCTGGGTGGCGCCGCGGGTGGCATTGGCCTCCGCGGCGGCGGCCTTGGCCGCGGCGAGGGCTGCGTTGGCTCCGGCAAAGCGATTTTCGGCATTGGTCAGTTCATCGCCTGAAACCGCGCCGGATGCCGACAGCGCCTGTCGGCGCGTCAGATCGGTCTGGGCGCGGGCCAGATCGGCCTGGGCGCTGATCAGCTGGGCGTTGGCGCGGGCGATGTCGGCCTGGCGCGCGGCGACCTGGGCGCCGAGCGCC
>Ga0302314_10011003_pt1 | contig 15809 bp, 11 predicted proteins | sample III_Palsa_N2_3_FD_200533 | JGI IMG/M metagenome (GOLD analysis project Ga0302314, IMG submission 200533) | Peat permafrost microbial communities from Stordalen Mire near Abisko, Sweden - III_Palsa_N2_3 | ecosystem: Environmental > Terrestrial > Soil > Palsa > Peat permafrost | place: Sweden...
ATCGATCCCGATCATGTAGGTGGTTTTAATATAGAGGTCACACGCTGCGGGCTGTGTGCGTTATTTCTCGACCGGCTCGTATACGCGATAGTCCACCCTTGCGCGGCGCGCCGCTTTGTGTGTGGCCGCTCTCTCGATGCGCGCGCTTTCGCCCATCGCTGTGCCGGCGCGCCGGCGCCTTGTCGCATCGTTGTCGACTATTGGGACTGAAAAATGGCGCGCTGCGGCGGCGAAGGACTTGCGCGACAGCAAAGTACGTCCTAGTGCAGTGGCGGGCGTCGCGTTGTTGTGTGGCATTCGCCGAGCAGGCGTTTTGCGTGCACGCACATAAAGCTGGCACTGCCCGTGGCATGCACGCCAATAATCGGCTCACACGGTGGAACAGGGCATGACTCTGGAAGACCTCGTGTGGGAAACGCCAGAAGGCATCAAGGTCAAGCCCGTCTACGTGGAGGAAGATCTCAAGGGCATGGCGCTGGCGCCGCCGCCCGGTCTCTTCCCCTACACGCGCGGCCCGCGTGCCACAATGTACACGGTAACGATGCGCCCCCGTCGCCGCCGCCGCCCCTGGCGCTCACCCCACACGCGCCGCAGGTGCGCCCGTGGACGGTGCGCCAATACGCGGGCTTCTCCACGGCGGAGGAGTCCAACGCATTTTACCTTAAAAACGTCGCCGCTGGACAACAGGGTACGACTATGAACTAATTTGTTCAAAAACTCACCGACACACCGTGCCCAGGCCTTTCGGTTGCGTTCGACTTGGCGACGCACCGCGGCTACGACAGCGACCACCCGCGCGTGCAGGGCGACGTCGGCATGGCCGGCGTGGCCATTGACTCCGTGGAGGACATGAAGATTCTCTTCAACGGCCTGCCGCTGGACAAACTTTCCGTGTCCATGGTGCGCCGCCGTGTCCATCGCGTTGCGCGACTGACACGCACGCCGCCGCGCAGACAATGAACGGCGCGGTGCTGCCCATTTTGGCAATGTTCATCGTCGCCGCAGAGGAACAAGGCGTCACGCAAGCCAAGCTGACGGGCACCGTGCAGGCGCGCCAAACCCTCCTGCACACACAGACGGCGCGCGGCTAACGCGAAGGCGCCGGCAGAATGACATTTTGAAAGAGTTCATGGTGCGCAATACGTTCATCTTTCCTCCAGGGCCGTCGATGCGCTCCATCGCGGACATCTTCGGCTACACGGCCGTGCACATGCCCAAGTACAACTCCATCTCCATCTCCGGCTACCACATGCAGGAGGCCGGCGCTGACGCCAAACTCGAGCTCGCCTTTACGCTCGCCGACGGCGTCGAGGTCGGTTTTGTTTTATGCGGGCGCGCACACGGGCGCGCATCCGAATGGCGCAGGGCTGACGCGGTCGATGCGACAGTACGTGCGCACGGCACAGGCCGCCGGTCTGGAGCCCAACCTCATTGCGTCGCGCCTGTCCTTCTTCTTTGCCATCGGCATGAGCTTCTACATGGAAGTCGCCAAGCTGCGCGCGGCGCGGCAGCTGTGGGCGCAGCTCATGCGCGACAAGATTGGTCTCAAGGACCCCAAGAGCTGGCTGCTCCGCACGCACTGTCAAACGCAAGTGCTGCCCCCGCCGCCGCCGCTCATCAACGACGGTCAGACTAACCTCCCGCGCCTCACGGCGGTGCGCAGGTCGGGCTACTCGCTCTCCGAGCAGGATCCGTACAACAACGTGGTGCGCACCACGATTGAAGCCATGGCGGCCACAATGGGCGGGACGCAGTCGCTGCACACCAACGCGCTCGACGAGGCGCTCGGGCTCCCGACGTCGTTCTCGGCGCGCATCGCGCGTAACACGCAGCTGATTCTGCAAGAGGAAACGCACATGACGCGCGTCGCGGATCCTTGGGGCGGCAGCTACATGATGGAATCGCTCACGTCGGAGCTGGCGAAGGAGGCGATGACGATTATCGACGAGGTGGAGGCCTTGGGCGGGATGCGCAAGGCCATCGAGAGCGGCATGCCCAAGATGCGCATCGAGGAGAGCGCGGCGCGCAAGCAGGCGCGCGTGGACAGCGGCCGCGACGTCGTCGTGGGCGTCAACAAGTACGTGCTCAAGGAGCAAGACCCCGTCGAGGTGCTTTCCATCGACAACACCGAGGTGCGCGCCAAGCAGATTGCTCGCATCAACAAGATTCGAGCGACACGCGACCAGGCCAAGGTGAAGGAATGCCTCGCCAAGCTCACCGAGAGCGCCGGTATGACCGAGTCCACCGCGTTCGTTTTACACGTCGTCGCGCCCGCTCACCCGCCTCGACCAATGAGCGCAGCGACGGCAAGCACCCAATGAACCTGCTCAAGCTGAGCGTGGACGCGGCTCGCGCGCGGTGCACGCTGGGCGAGATTTGCGACGCGCTGGAGGCCAAATGGGCCCGGCACGTGCCCACGCGCCGGGTAATCCAGGGCGCCTACAAGAGCGAGTACGGCTCTGCGGAGCAGGACGAGTTCGACGTGGCCGTGAAGACGATTGCGGCCTTCGCCAAGGAGGAAGGTCGCCAGCCGCGGCTGCTGGTCGCCAAGCTGGGCCAGGACGGCCACGACCGCGGCGCGGCGGTGATTGCCAGCGGCTTTGCGGATATGGGCTTTGACGTGGACGTGTCGCCCATGTTCTCCACGCCAGAGGAGTGCGCACAGGCGGCGATTGACGGCGACGTGCACGTGGTGGGCGTGAGCTCGCAGGCTGCCGGGCACAAGACCTTGGTGCCGGCCATTGTCAAAGCGCTCAAGGCCAAGGGCGGCGAGCACATCATCGTCGTCGTCGGCGGCGTCATCCCGCCCGCCGACTACCAGTTCTTGTATGACAGCGGCGCCAAGGTCGGTTGTTCGCTGGTGTTCACGGCACTGGATTGCGCTGACGCGGCCACGCAGGCGATTTTCGGCCCTGGCACGCGCGTGCCCAAGGCAGCGGTGCGTTGCTGCCTGTGTCTGCGTGCTGCCCAAACTGACGTGCGCTCGCGGGCATCAGACGGACGTGGTGAAAGCCATTCAAAAGGCCCGGGTCAAGTAACGACGCAGCAGCACGCGGGTGCAACAAACGGAGGGGCGGGTTCTGTTTTTAAAAAACGTGCTGCTTCGACGAGGAAAACAGAAGCGCAGCGCGAGTCACAAGAAAGAGTCATCTAAAGCCAGCATCTACCAGCGCGCGCACTGCCTCGCACGCGCGCAGCCTCACAGCCTCGTCCGCGTGCGCGCGCGCCACGCGCAGCACCGCGTCCAGCTCCTGCGCCACGAGCGCTGGCCCGCGCCTGGCCGCCACACGTCTGGCGAGCGCGCTGGCTTCGACGCACGATTCTAGCGCGGGCACGTCGGCCACCGCGATGGCATCGACGACGTCGAGTGCCACGTCGTCGCCGGCGAGGCTCAGCCGCAGCAGCGCGACGACGTGCGGCAAAAGCATGTGCACCAAATCGGCGTCCACCGAATCGCCGCATGCGCGCACGAGCGGCACGAGCGAAGCGGCGCCCTGGCCGGCCACGCGCTCCACCACGCGGGCGCGCACGGCTGCCGGCACCTTACCGGCCGCCAGGAGCTTGAGCGCCCACGTGACGTCGCCCGGAGCGACGAGCACTTGCATCCACACGTCTTCCTGCGTGAACACGGGCATGCCGCTCGACGGCAGCGCTTCGAGGCCCCTGGCGAGCACCTCGTCGGGCAGGCGCTGCTCACCCTTCAGCAGTGACACGAGCAGCTGCGCGCGCGCGACGGCGTCGGCTTGCGAGAACAAGTCGACAAACACGGCGAGCGCCTTGGCGCACAAGTCGTCGTCGCCCTTGCGCTGCATCGCCCACACGGCCTGCAGCACGCCTGGCCAGCACTCGCTCGCCAGCGGCGGTGCCTGCCTGTAAAGGTGCAACACGGCGCGCTCGAGCGGGCTCACGAAACGGCCGCCCTGCGCGGCGAACTTGTCCACGGCCTCGGAGGCGCACTTGACGACGGCGGCGACGGCGGGGGCCTGGCGCACCATCGCGCAGTCCTTGGCCACAAACAGCTCAGCGGCGCCGTTGAACAGGAGCCCACCAGTGTCCACGTCACCCAGCACGTGCGCGGCGCGCACAAACAGCTCAAGCAGCGGCGGCCACAGGTGCGGCCGCGCCTGCGCGCTCGGCGCGGCCGCCTCGCGCGACAGCGAGCCGTTGACGACCTTCATTCCAGGAACTGCGTATCGCGTGCGGCTCGCCACGCCGCACGCCAGCAAGGCGAGCTCCTCCCACACGGCGATGCCGGCGGCGACGACGTCCTTGGGGCTCGATGGCGCGGTGATGGCGCGGTCCACGCTCACGAGGATGCGCGACCACACCAGATTGAACCAGTCGAGTGTCTGGTGCGCCGGCACGCGCTGCACGATGCCAATGACAATCTTGCTCGCGCCCTGCAGCGCGATGATGCGCGTCTCGCGCCACTGCTTCTCCTCCGTGTCCTTGCTGTGGTGCACCGTCATGCGCTCGTCCGAGTGCGAGGCCAGCTTCTCGCCCAGGATGGGCTGGTCGCCGTCCGCGTTGCCGGCGCGCTGCGAAATGTCGTGCACCAGAGGCAGCATGATTTCCAGCGCGCACACTTTCCACGACGACAGCGTGAGCCTGTCGCCAGTGGCGACGATGTTGGTGCACAGCGAGCGCAGCGCGCTGTTGCGGACCTCCATGCGCGGGTCGAGCGACATGGACGACAGCTGGAAGAAGACGTGCAGCCACAGCGCGTTGGCCTTTTCCGTCGAGTCCGCGCCGCCCTGGCTAATCGTGTCGTCGCCCTTTTCGCACAGCAGCCACAGGTGGTGCACGGCCGTCAGCGCCATGTTGATGTCCTCGGGCTGGTCGCCAAAGGCGCGCAAGCACAGCGCCAGCGACGGCAGGCAGCCCGCGTCCAGCGACGGCCGGTAGTCGTCCATGATCAGCTGCACAACTTTAAACGCGGGCGCGTGCAGGCTCCTGTTCGCGTGCGTGGCCACGATGAGCAGCTCGGCGACGACGAGCGTCCACAGGCCCTCGAGGTGAGGCCCGGCCGCGCTCACGATGCGATGCAGCGACTGCAGCGCGGCCTCCTTGGTGTCGCTGTGCGGGCTGCGGATGAGCTCGCTGAACTTTTTCACCACCTCGCGCTTAGGGCCCGACTCTAGCGTGAGCGTGGACGTGACGAGACGCTCCATCGCTTTGCAGGCAAACAGTCGCAGCCGCGAGTCAAAGGCGCTCGCCACGGTGACGAGCGTGCTGCCCACAATTTCCCACGTAGCGTGCGCGCGCGACGAGTTGAGCTCGTACACTTCGATAATCTTCTCCAACGCAAACGGCGGAAAGCGCTCAAACGCGTCGAGCTCCTTTGCGCCGTCGCCCTGCTCGCCGCCGCCGCCGCCGCTCGGGTCGTTGGGGCTAAAGCTCTGTCGCAGCGTGGCGAAAAGCCTGCGCGTCGACGACAGCTGCTTGTTGTTGTTCGACGCGGCGTTGCTCGGCTGCGGCGAAACGGGCCTTAAGCGCGTGGGCGTGGCGGTGGACGACGTCGCGAGGCCGGCAAAGACGAGCTGGCTGAGGCCAACGACGACGAAGCGGAGCGCCTCGTCGTCGAGAAAGCGCGACGAGTCAAACAGGTTGGCCAGCATGGACTCCACCACGCCCGCCTCGGTGTCCAGGTGGAGCTCGGCCGTTTCGTCCTCGCTGCTGGTGGCGTGGTGGAAGTGCACCCAAAGCGCGCCGTCGAGCTTTTCCATCGTCTCCAGGATTGCAGTCCAAGAGCCCTCGAGCACGCCGCCCAGCCCGTGCGCCACGTTGAACAGCGCCTTGAGAACCAGCAGGTGCTTTTGCGACAGCCGCGACTGCTGCGCGGGCAACGCGTGCTTGCAAATCGCCTTGACGAGCGTTTCCCTCGCGTCCTGCAAGCGCAGCGCGCCCACCGAGTTGGTGAGCGACAGGTAGGCGCGCAGAACGTATTCGATGACCTGCTCGTCCTCGCTCACCGCCAGCACGTGCGACAAGCACACGGCGCACGGCCGCGCCATCGTGTCCAACGTTGCAGCCTTGCTTCGCCGAACCGCGTCGGATTCCGCGCCGCCGCCGCTGTTGTTGTTGCTGCTGTGCGCCCGCGTGCGCCCTGACGACGTGGATGCGTGCCTGCGCAGCGCCCCGACGCGCAGCGTAGCCCCGGTGGCGCTCTGCACCTCGGCCAAGGCGTCCACGACGCCCACGACGCACTCCAGTGCCACGATGACCGCCAGCGCGGCGTTAAAGGCCGCCGGCGGCTCAGCATCGCCCAGGAGCTCGAGCCCGCGCGAGGGCGCGTCGGCGGTGCGCTCCAGCTCCGGCGCGGCGACTACGATTCGGCACAGCGCGTCCATCACCTTGTGGAACACGGCAGGCGCGCACGCGAACCAGTCGGCGACAAAGCCGGGCGCGAGCACGAGCGCGAGGAAGGCTTCGAGCACGAGCACGCGGTGCCACGCCGGCGTGACGACCACCGAGTCGTCGTCCAGCATGGCCGCCATGGCTTGCATGGCACTCGAGAACTGCTCGGGGCTCAGCACGCCGCGCAGCAGCGCGAGCAGCGTCACGAGCGCGCGGACGAGCCGCACAATGAGCGCCCACGAGTACCCGCCGCCATGCTTTTCGCGGAAGTTTTGCCCGCGCGCCATCTTGCCCCCCATGCGCGTGTGTGGGTTAGCGCCACGCACTCGTTGCGGGAACACGCACACTCAAAAGCAACGGAGCGGCGCGCGTCTTTACGAGGATGACAAAGGTCGGGTGCGTGGAGAAGAGCGGCGCGGAACCGGACAGCGCGGCCTCGATGAGCTCAATCGCGAACCGGTTCGGCATTTTCCCTGCAGGGATCCATGCGTCCTCGTCCGCTGACGCGCCCCTCGCGGCCGCGTCGTTGCGTCCGGGCACCAGGCACAGCTCCGTGAGATATTCCGCAGTCATTTCGGCAATGCGTTCGTCCATTGCGGAGACGTCGAGGAGCGACATGGCGCTCTGGTCCAGCGCTGCGAGCGCGGCGACCTTGATTCCACCCTCGCCGTGGGAAACGTCCATGAGCGCGGCGCACACGCCGACACAGCGCTTGAGCACCGCGCGGGTCAACGACGCGTGCGGGCGCACCAGCAGCGAGATGGTCTGCAGCACCTTGTAGTCCACCTGCGCCTCGTGCCGCGCCGTGAGCGTTTCCAGCACTGCGACGGGCGTGCCGTCAGTCGCGTGCGTTGCTCCGCACCGGCGTAAGCGCGACGCACCAATGACAATGTTCTCGTAGTCGTTGGGCGAGCAGAGCTCTGCGAGACGGTGCACGCCAGCCAGGCCCACCTTGCCGCGTCGGTTAGCGCGCGTGCCCGCATACACGCACAATCATGACTTGCGCCGGCGCATCGCGGTGGTTGAGAAGCAGAAGAAGCGGCTGCGTCGGCCACGAGTCCATAGCCGCGTTAGCGCCACGCCACGCGCAGCGCAAGGGCGCGGCACGCACCGAGAGGAGATCGGAAAAGGCCTCGCCATCGGCGCCCCGCCACGTGGCCGAGTCCGCCATCCCCTGCGCGTGGGTGAGCTCGCGACGCGGAACTGCGGCAACCGCGGTGCGCACGCACGTTGCGAATCAAGTCGACCATGTGCACGTAGGCAGCCCTGCCGCTTCGCACGCGCAATCCAGCACGTGTCGCGGCACTGCGCGCGGGCGCTGGCGTGCGCTTGTCGGAGCGGATCTCCTCGAGGTCGGACTCCAGCCCTACGATTTTGTCCATCACGAGCCCGCCGTCGCTGCTGAGAGCAGCTGCCTCCGTAGCTGGGCTCGTTAAAATTAAAATTGTGGAGGCAAAGGCCGGTCGCCCGCATGCACACTCCAAAACCAAAGAGCGCGTATGGCGGACGCGCACGCTGTAGCTCGGAGCATCACGGCAGGGCTGATCGCCAGCCCGGACAAGAGGCCGAAGAAGGCTCCCGCGGGCGACGAGGGCGATGGCGGCGCTGCAAAGCCAAAGGACAAGCGCAAGCGCGCCGCCGCCGTGGTGGCCGCCGCCGTGGTGGCCGCCGCCAGTGCCACCAGTGCTGAACACGGCGCGCGCAAGAAGCGCAAGCGCGAGTCCGAGGCGGAACCTGCAACGGAGACTGCAGAGGTGGCTGCCGAGGGCGACAAGCCTGTCGATGACAACGACGACGACGACGCGGGCGACGGGCGGCGCTATCAGCGGCTGATTCTCTTCGTGGGGCAGCTGCCGTACACCGCGACGCGCGAGCAAATCGCCCATCACTTTTTCGCCAACGGCGCGGGCAAGGTGCGCGTGCGGCTGCTGACCGACAAGGCGACGGGAAAAAGCCGCGGCACTGCGTTTGTGGACGTCGACTCGCCGCAGCAGCTCGTGCGCGCGCTGCGGCTGCACCGCTCGCGGCTGCAGGGCAGGGCCATCAACGTGGAGCGGACCGTGGGCGGCGGAGGCAACAATGAGAAGCGGAAGGCAAAGCTGTCCGAGCTGAGGGCCTTCCAGGGCAGCCGCGTGGCACGCGAGGTGCGCGAGATTGTGGACGAGTTCATTGAAAAGAGCGCGGGCGTGCTGTCGAGCGAGGATTTTGACGACCGCGTCATTGAAGCGCTCTGCAGCTTGCCTCGCGACACGTGCAAGCAAGTGCTCGATGAGATTCTCGTTAGCAACATCGCCGGGGCGAAGAACCGCCAGCGCTGGATGATGGGCTGCATCAAGCGGTACTTGGAAAAGACGGCCAAGGGCGAGGACTTTCTCACGCTCGAGGAGGAAAAGGCCGGCATCATCGCCAAGCAGAAGCAAGAGCGCGCCAACGCGGCGAGCGCGGCGAGCGCGGCGAAGAGGTCCGGTCCGCCGCCAGCCGGCAAGAATGGCAAGCCGCAGTCGTCTAAATTTGCTCGCGGGCGTATTGGTGAGGCGTCCTAGGCGATGGTAGCGTTTTGTAATGTGTATATGGGGGTTGCGCGCGCGTCGTTGCACTTTGTGGCGTCGCTGTTGCCGTGGGCAGCGCGCGACTTGTGTGTGTGTGTGTGTGTTTGCATTGCGGCTGCGCACTCGCTCCGTGGTCAACAGTGAACGCCGCACGCAGACGGCCGCACCGCGCCGCGCGGTTGCCCCGCCGAGTGCGAGATGGCCGCCAGCCTGGAGAAGCAATACCTTTCCCTAACGACGCGCCATGGCGCCGCGCTCGGCTTGGCATTTTGCAACGCGCTCGTGCAAGCCGACCGTCTCTCGGGCCATTTGAGCTGGGGCTGCCTCGCCGAGTCGCAGCTGCAGTCGCACGTGCGCGTGCTCGCGTGGTCGCGCGTGGAAGCAACGCGCGCTGCGCTGCACGATTTTATCGTGCGCACGCTGGGCGATCTCGTGGCGCGCATGAAAGACACCGACGTTGCCCCGAGCGAGGCCGCGGCGGAGCGCGTGGCCATGTTCGAAAGCGACCTGTGCGTCAAGGCATGGGTGCTCGGCCGCCTGGCCCAGAGCCCATCGGCCGAGGCGTCTCAAGTGCTGCTCGCCGTGTTTGCGCTCGCGCCCATGGTGGACGAGCGCAGGCTGGAGCACCTGGACCGCGCTGCCGCGCGCGAGTGACGCCGCTTCAAGGCGTAGGGGAAAAGGCAAACACAAATCAAGGGGGTTACAGGATGGGCCGCGCCGCAAAGGCGCCTCGTCAACGCGCACCGTGCCTGGGCGCTCTCAGCTCATCTTGGCCGTGTAGCGGTAGAGCCGCGAGCCGGCCTCAATGGTGAAGAGGCCCTTGGGCAGCGGCAGCGTCGTCCCGGGCTTGACCCACGCGAAGCGGTGGCCGAGGTACGAGTTGACGACGGTGGACGCGCCCGGTGCGAGCGTTGTCTGCTCCACCGGCTCGCCCTCGGGCGGCACCCAGACGACGGCGAGGGGGCGGTCGCTCTCGTTCTTGAACGTGACCTGCAGCTTCTTCTGGTCGTTGCGCGAGGAGGCCGAGTCGTCCTGGCCTGTGCGCACAAAGCCAGTGTCCTCGCCGTAGCGCTTCTTGCTGAACACGGGCCGCTCGGGCTCCACGGTCTCGGCCGAGCGGTACCGCACGCGCTTCGTGTTCTTGCTCTGGTGCGCGCGCGCGTCGCTGGCGACCTTCTCCCACGCGGCGGCCATGACGGCGTCCATGTTGCGCGGCTTAAAGTGGCAAAATGCGCCCAGGTGAGGCGGGCCGCGGTTAATGTACGGGCGGCCGTGGATGAGCTTGGACGACTCGTAAAGCACCATGATTCCTCCGGGGTGGTCGTAGCGGTGGATGAGGCCGTCGTACGCGACGACTTCCAGGGGCCATTTGGGCAGCGCGTTCTCAGCCTCGGGCGAGAGGATTTGGTTAACGTCCGATGCGTTGACCTTGCCCACGGTGAAGGTGACAGACAGCACGTGCGTGTCGATGCGGTCAATGTGCCCGCGCAGCCAGTTGTTGTAGTACTCGCGAATGCCGTAAAACGAGGTGAGCTCCAGATCACGCATGCCCGACCACTTCTCCACGATGGGCTTGATAATTTCGTTGGCCAGCTTGTCGCGCACGTGGCCCTCCTGGTCCAGGCTCACGAAAGTCGTCTTGCTGTCGTGGAAGCTCATTTGCGTCTGCGACGAGTCCCACTGCTCGAGCACGCGGTTGCGCTTGCGGCGGTGCCAGAAGTCGACAAACCAGTCCTGCATCTGCTTGGGCGTCTCCATGGCCAAATAACCCAGCTTGGTAAAGGCGGGAAAGGCCTCGACGAGGTAAAAGTTGCGCGCCTCGTTGTCCGTGGTCACGTCGTCGCGCTGCACGAGCCAGCGGCCCTGGTCCAGGTACGAGCCGAGCACGGGCGAGATTTCCGGCTCGCCTTGCTTGCGCACCTCGGCGACGGCCCACTCGGCCCATTGGCCATGGCCGTCCCAAATCTGCACCTGCGGGCCGCACTTGTCCACAAAGTCGGCGCAGCCAACAACCGCGTAGCCCGGCTTGCCCGTGGGCATCTCGCACCACGTCGTGTAGCCATCGCACGAGCGCGGGGCGAACACAAGGGAGCACTTGGTCACGCCGAACCGCTTCGCGAGGTCCATTTCAGGCGTGAACTTGAACCACGCGCGCACGGGCGCGGCGTCCATGTCGTACTTGGCAATCATGAGCCGCTCGCGCGCGGGCAGCACGGTTTCCGACAGCTCGGTGAAGCGCACTTGGGCGTCATAGCCCGGGCATTGCTTGTGGCCGTGGAACATGATGAGCGAGGGCGGGCGCAGCTCGTCGGGCGTGTCCTGCATCAGGTAGTCAAAGTGCTGGCCATTCGTGAGGTCAATCACGCGACCGTTTGTTTCAAGCGGAGGCAGCGTGTGGTCCGCGTGATCGACGACTTCCACACCAGGCGCCTGCGATTTTGCGTTTGTGCTGTGAGGCGTCTTCGTCGTGGGGTACATGTTAATAAAAACAACGAACATGCGTCGGAGGTCTAAAGTCGCCTTTGGGGCTCGCAAACCCGAAAGTCTCGCGCAGCCCGGCGAGCACGAGCGATGGCGCTGCGATGGCAGCGACAACGGCGACGAGGCGCGACGGCATCGTGTTGTTGCGGGAGTTGTGGTCGCACGCTCGCGCCACGCGGCTATAAAAAATTTCTCGAGCGTTCGCGAAGTTAGTGCATGGAAAAGAGCGTTTTAAAAAAAATATCCAATTAAATTGACCTAGGTATATGCGGGAAGCGGGCGAGCTCGGAGCAGGCAGGGCAGTCTCTCGCTTGAAGCGACGTCATGGCACGGCGCCGTGGCGAAGCAGTGGAATGACAATGACGGAAATGTCGTCGGGCTTGCGCTTGCTAGCCACGGCCATTTTGAGCAGCTGCTTGGCGGCGCGCTGCGAGCCCTCGGTGGCGGCGTCGTCGTCGTCGTCGTCGTCGTCGTCGTCCTCGAGCTCGCCAATGACGTCGACAATTTTATCTATACTGACATTGTCCCACAAGCCGTCGGAGCCGACCACAATCGAGTGCATGGAGGGCACACGCGGCGTGTGCGATACGTGCGGGCGCGAGATGATGGGCGACTCTTCTTCAATGATGCGGCCGTCGCGCACCACCTTGTGACCCAAGTTGCCAAACGCACGCGTCATGTTCAAGCTGCGCGCTCCGGGCACGGCCACGTAGTTGAAACGGCTAGCCTGGCCATTCACCAGAATGCCGTTGGCGGGCGCATCGTACGTCTTGGCGTGGCTTTTGCGCGCGCGCGCAATTTTGTGAATGCGCTGGAAGTCCTCCGACGCCTCGTCAACCATGGGCGTGTCGGTGACGGTGATTCCGCTGTGCTCCAGCGCAGTCTGCACGCGGGCGCGCTTGCGCGACAGCGACGGCGGCGACAGGGACGACGACGCCGCGGACAAGGCCGGTGGCGACGCTTCGTCTGTTGGAGGTGCGCGCGAGCGGCGAGAAAAGAGAATGGCGTCCGAGTCGCCAATGTTGGCGCAAAACACGTCGGTGGCGGTGATCACGAGCACCGTGCCCGTCGATCCCTCGTTGGCCGGAATGGGCGGGCCAACGCAAGCGCACGGGTCCTCGAGAAAAAACTTGCACTTGCAGCGCGACTTGCTGGCCGTCTTGGCCTTTGCCGCTTCGCTCTTGACGCGTGCGTACAAGTCCACGTCGGTTTTCACAAAGGCCAGTTCCAGCGCGCGCGTTACACGCTCGGTGCGCGGCAGCGCTACGTCCTGGGTTTCAAGCAAGGCAATAAAGTTGGCGTGCAAGTGGTTGGCCACGTACTCGCTCGCCAGTCCTTCGCCGCCGTGACCGTCGAACACGGCGGCGAACAAGGCGCGAACGACGACTTGGCCGTCCTCGTGCCACGTGGTGTGCTTGAGCAGCACCTTGTCCTCGTTGGGCCAGCCGCGGTACGTGGCGCGGTGGTGCTTGTTGGACCCAATCGCAAAAGCGGCATGGCCTTGCATGGCGGTCTCGCGAATTTCGGCGAGCTCCACCTTGGGGATTAACCGCGGGTCGACGAGGTCTTCTTCAAGAAAGGTGCCCGTGCGCGCCACCGAGGCTGGCCGCGGCGGCGACGGCGCCGCAGCTGCGGACGAAGCAACCGGCGATGAGACGGACTTGGGTTTCACCGCGCGCGCACGGGAGGGCGACGGTTCATCGTGCAACGCCCCGGGGCGCTTCTCGGGCGACACGGGCGCGATGCTCTTGACGAGCATGGCCTGGGACCCGATGCGCCGTTGTGAACTCTCCCCCTCGCTTTGCGAAAAAGAAAAAAACGGGGGAGGGTAAAAGGCCAAGCTGCTGAGCGCGAGCGGGCGGGCAACGCCCCTTTTTTTATAGAGGCAGAGCGTCAAGCGCGCATTCGCGCTGTGGGCGACTTGCGCGCGCTGCGTCGTCCATGTTCAAGGCTCGGCCCAAGCCTGTGGTGACCAAGACGCCGTCGGCAGATGGCCAGGCCGAGACACAGGTGCAGACGGTAACACTTGGCTCTCGGCCAATCTCGCCCAAGGGCAACAACAAGGTCCGCGTGGGCTACGGGCCGCTGGCGTGGCTGAGGCAGTCGCTCGCGCCGAGGCGCACTTCTGCGCGAGTGCCGACTTCCAACTTCAACCTGCTCAATCGCCTGCCCGTCATCAAGGAGGGCAAACTCATTCGCCTCGGCAACTTGTCCATGGGTGCGTGGCCCGTTTCGGCCGGGCACCGCGAATGGCTGGGCGAGGGAACTAATGCGCTGCGGGCGTAGGTCAATTCCGCGACCAGACGATTTGGCTCGTTCTCAAGTCGTGCTACGCCATGGTGTACCACGACGAAGGCCTCTCGCGCCGGCGCACGCTTGACACCATCAACCACGGAGCGCAGCCCAACGACGTGCGTGAATTTTGCGGGCTGTTTGACGCTGACGCCAATGGGGGGCCAGCTCCTCCTCCCCGACCGCGTCTTGGTGCTACGCGGCGGCTCGGCGACGCGCATGGCCAACAGCCGCGAGGACGTGGAACTCAAGTGCGCCGACGGCAGCACGCTCCTCGTGCGCACCGCCAACCAGGTATGTTTGCAACGTCGGCGTCGTCTGGCGGAGCTCACGCGGTGCACACACGCACGCAGCACGAGAGGGACGCGTGGATTGCCGCGTTTGACCGCTCCGTGCGGCAGGGCGTGACACAGCTGAGCGACTTTGAAACGTACGCCAAGTTGGCGCGCGGGCACTTTGGCACCGTGCAGCTCGTCAAGCACATCCGCACCGGTACGGCGCTGGCGCTCAAGCAAATCGAGATGCGGCCGCAAAAGCCCGAGAAGCAGTTCCACGAGCGCGCCATCCTCGAGCTCTTGCAAACGGGTTCGGCGGGGCCTTCGCCCTTTGTGGCGCGGCTGTGCTTTGCGTTTAGGGACACGACGTCGTTGTATTTAGCCACCGAGCTGGCGAGCGGGGGCGACTTGTGGGCCCTGCTGCGCAAGCGGAAAAACTTGCAGGAGGAAACGGTCACGTTCATCGCGGGCGAAGTGGCACTGGCCATTCGGCACATCCACGCGCGCGGCGTGCTGCACCGCGACATCAAGCTGGAGAACCTCTTGCTCGACGGCCTCGGCCACGTCAAGGTCGTCGACTTTGGCCTGTCGAAGCATTTGTTCAAGGAAGGCGCGGGCGTGTGGGACGGCAAGACGTTCACGGTCTGCGGCACCAACTACTACATGCCGCCAGAGATGCTCAAGCGCGACGCGCCGGGACACGGCCTCGCCGCCGACTGGTGGCAGCTGGGCTGTTTGATTTACGAGCTCTTGGTGGGCACGCCCGTGTTCTACGAGAAGGGCGCCAAGGCCATCCACAAGAAGATTCTCGACTCGCGTGGCAAGAACCTCTTCACCTCGCTGTCGCAGCCCCTGTCGGTGCCGGCCATGAGCATTATCGAAAAGCTCCTCGTGCACGACCCGCAGGCGCGGCTGGGCCACGGCGTGCAGGACGGCGCCAACGACGTGCTGCCGCACCCTTTCTTCCGCAACACTGACTTTACGCTGCTCGCCAAGCGGCGGCTGGACACGCCCGAGGAGATCCGGGCCTACCTCAAGGGCGAGAAGAAGAAGGACGAGCCGGAGGAGTACGTCATCGACGAGCTCGACGCGCTCGGGCAGAGCAAGGAGGACGAGGACGCGCTCGTGCAGCGCATGTTCCCCGAGTCTGAAGTCTTCTCCAAGCCGGTGCGCTCGGTGACGCGCCGGCCGCGCTCCATGCCCTTCCGCCTCTCGTACACTTCCAACACCGGCGGCGTGGTCGACTTCGGTCCCTACCTCGGCTACGAGTACGCCGCCGACGACGAAGCGCTGGGCGAGGCGCGCCGCGGCTCGGGGCTCATCCTGAGCCGCTGGGCGGTGACTTCGAACGAGCGCCTGTAATGTGTTCGCGATGTTCACTTTTGCGTTGCGTTTTATTTCATGCAGGGCCCACCACTCGGCTCGCGAGCTCAATGTACTTTTTCCACGCCGTGGGCTTGTCCATGCCCTTGAGCGCGTTCCAAGCGTCCCACTTGGCTCGCGCCTCGAACTGGTACGCCCACGGCTGGTCGCCCTGCACGTCGCCCACGGTTCCTTGCTTGTCTGCCGTCGTTTTTTTTGCGCATGACGAGTTGGTTCGAGCGAAGCGCAAGCAAAGAGCGCACACAAGCTTCGTGCGCGGTTAGCCAGGCGTGTGCCGGGTGGTGCACACCTGTAAATCATCAATTTGACGTCGTTTGGCTGGTCGCTCTGCGTCGCGGTGCTGTCGCGAACGCGCTGCGCCAATGCGCGGAACTGGTCTTCAAGCTGCAGGTCTGACGCCGTGGCCATGCTTTCTTGAGCGTGCGCGCGAGCGCCGAGCAGCGTTAGACCGCGCCTCGTGTTACTTCTTACG
>Ga0302314_10011004_pt1 | contig 15808 bp, 9 predicted proteins | sample III_Palsa_N2_3_FD_200533 | JGI IMG/M metagenome (GOLD analysis project Ga0302314, IMG submission 200533) | Peat permafrost microbial communities from Stordalen Mire near Abisko, Sweden - III_Palsa_N2_3 | ecosystem: Environmental > Terrestrial > Soil > Palsa > Peat permafrost | place: Sweden...
AGCGGTCGGTCACTTCCGCATCGGCATCATTGCGGCGCGCCAGCGGCGACACCTCGGTCGGATACTCGGTGATGAAGGTCGGCTGCGACAGCTTGCCTTCCACCGTCTTCTCGAACAGCTCGGTCAGCAGCTTGCCGGTGCCCATGTCCTTGCCGACCTGTACGCCCTTGCCGCGCGCGTACGACGCCAGGTAGTCGCGGTCGCGCAGGCGGCTGCGGTCGAGGTCGGGATTTTCCCGCGCCACGGCGTCGGCCATGCTGATGCGCAGGAACGGCAGCGCCAGGTCGAAATCCTGGTCCTGGTACTTGAGCTGGGCGGTGCCCAGCACCGCCAGGGCGCAGTCGCGGATCAGGTTTTCCACCAGGTCCATGGCGTCGCGGTAATCCGCGTAGGCCTGGTAGAACTCCAGCATGGTGAACTCGGGGTTGTGCCGGGTCGACAGGCCTTCGTTGCGGAAATTGCGGTTGATCTCGTAGACCCGCTCGAAGCCGCCCACCACCAGCCGCTTCAGGTACAGCTCCGGCGCGATGCGCAGGTAAAGGTCGCGGTCGAGGGCGTTGTGATGGGTGACGAAAGGCCGCGCCGTGGCGCCGCCGGGAATCGGCTGCAGCATCGGAGTTTCCACTTCGACGAAGCCGACGCTGTCGAGGAACTGGCGGATGAAGCGCACCGTGCCGGCGCGCACTTCGAAGGTGCGGCGCACGTCCGGGTTCATGATCAGGTCGACGTAGCGCTGGCGGTAGCGCGTCTCGGTATCGGTCAGGCCGGCCCACTTCTCCGGCAGCGGCCGCACCGTCTTCACCAGCAGCTCGAGCTGCGACACCTTCAGCGACAGCTCGCCGGTCTTGGTCTTGAACACGGTGCCGGTGGCGCCGACGATGTCGCCCACGTCCCAGGTCTTGAACTCGGCGTACCTCTCCTCGCCCACCGCGCCCTGCTGCACGAACAGCTGGATGCGGCCGGACATGTCCTGCAGCTGCACGAAGCTGGCCTTGCCCATGACACGCTTGGCCACCAGGCGGCCGCCGAGCTTGAATTGCTGGGTCTCGCCCTCCAGCGAAGCGGCATCACGCGCGCCATAGCTGCCGTTGAGGAATTCGGCCAGGGTGTCGCGGCGGAAGGTATTGGGGAACGCCTGCCCCGCCGCGCGCAGCCTTTCCAGCTTCTCGCGGCGGTTGGCGATGACGTAGTTCTCGTCCTGCGGCGGCTTCTGTTCTTCGGTCATATCAAACTCGTTAAAAGCCTGTCTCGCGCAAAGACGCAAAGACACAAAGGAAAAACAAAAGCCTCTTTTCTTAGCTTCCCACCGCGTCTTTGCGTCTTTGCGCGAGACGCCTTTCTTTACAAACCCTGCTTCAAACTCGCCTCGATAAACGGATCGAGGTTGCCGTTCAGCACCTTGTTCGTATCGGCGATTTCCACGCCGGTACGCAAGTCCTTGATGCGCGACTGGTCGAGCACGTAGGAGCGGATCTGGTGACCCCAGGCGATATCGCTCTTGGAATCCTCCAGCTTCTGCTTCTCGGCGTTGCGCTTGAGCAATTCCTGCTCATACATCTTGGCGCGCAGCATCTTCATGGCGCGGTCGCGGTTCTTGTGCTGCGAGCGCTCGGTCTGGCAGGCCACGACCGTATTGGTCGGCACATGGGTGATGCGGATGGCCGATTCGGTCTTGTTGACATGCTGGCCGCCGGCGCCGCTGGAGCGATAAGTATCGACCTTGAGGTCGGCCGGATTGATGTCGATTTCGATGTTGTCGTCGATTTCCGGCGAGACGAAGACGCCGGCGAACGAGGTATGGCGGCGGTTGCCGGAGTCGAACGGCGACTTGCGCACCAGCCGGTGCACCCCGATCTCGGTGCGCAGCCAGCCGTAGGCGTAGGGCCCCTCGACGTACACCGAGGCGCTCTTTATGCCGGCCACTTCGCCGTCGGACTGCTCCAGCAGCTCGCTCTTGAAGCCCTTGGACTCGGCCCAGTGCAGATACATGCGCAGCAGCATCTGCGCCCAGTCCTGCGCCTCGGTGCCGCCGGAGCCGGATTGCACGTCGAGATAGGCGTTGTTGGCGTCCATCTCGCCGGCGAACATGCGCTTGAACTCCATGTCGTCGGCCAGCCGGGCGTAAAGGGCGACATCCTTGGCCACGGCGGCGACGGTGGACTCGTCGTTCTCCTCGGCCGCCATCTCCAGCAGGTCGGAGGCGTCCCTCAGGCCGGTCTCGGCGCGGGCGATCGGCTCCAGCACCTGCTCCAGCTTGGCGCGTTCCCGGCCCAGGTTCTGGGCCCGTTCCGGGTTGTTCCAGACGGCGTTGTTTTCCAGCTCCGCGGTCACCTCGACCAGGCGGTCACGCTTGACATCGTAGTCAAAGATAGCCCCGCAGCGCGTGGAAACGCGCCTGCAGGGCTGTAATCTCACTTCTGATCGGGTTAATTTCCATGGTCACGCGGCACCGGAAGGAGGCGAAGTATAGTCGCCCGCGCCCCACAGGTCACCGCAACTGGGCCCCGAGTTGTGTCATCGCGCAAGTGCATGTTAAAAAAGGCTGTGCGGGACGGCCATAACATGTCCCCTGTACGCAGAATGTCAAAGACTAAAACGATTCTCCGACTGGACCAGAGGAGCGCAAGGGGAGCAGCATGAATAAATTCCGCTATGGATTGATCCCGCTGGTAATCGCGGCCACTTTTGGCGCGACCGCCGTACGGGCCGACGACACCACCGATGACCGCCGTGTTTACGTCGCGCCGATGGGCAGCTACACCCTCGCCGACAAGGCGCGCGGCACCGACAATGGCTATGGCGGTGTCATGGCGGTCGGCAAGCGCTTCACCAAGGGTCTGGAGCTGGAGTTGCTGGGCAGCTTTACCCAGTACGACACCAAAAAGGGCGATTTCACCACCGCTCAGCCCAATTCGATGCGCCTTTACGGCGCCGGCGCCGGCGCCAACGTCTACCTGTTCCCCTCGGCCGAATCCTTCGTCCACGGGCTGTTCCTGCACGTCGACGTAATGCGCGGCCAGGGCAACAACCAGCCCGGCCCGGTCCGCGAGTACACCAGCACCATCTTCGACCCCGGCTTCGGCTGGGACTTCCCGCTCAACATCACCATGTGGGGCCTGATCGCCCCCGGCATGACGCTGCGCACCGAAGCGCTGTATCGCCTGGACTCGCACAACCGCGGCGAGATCGGTACCAACACCACCGGCGACCAGAAGAGCTTCACCGAGGCGCAGTTCAACATCGGCCTGCACATTCCCCTCGGCGGCCGTTCCAAGCCGGCGGCGGAAGCCCCGCCGGAGCCGCCGCCCGCGGTCGTGCCGACCGAGGAACCGCCTCCTCCGCCGCCCCCGCCACCTCCCCCCCCGCCGCCCTGTCAGCCGCCGGCGCCGGGTCAGCCGATCAGCCTGGAAGGCTGCAAGACCGGTGACACCATCGTGCTGCACGGGGTGAACTTCGAGTTCAACAAGGCCACCTTGACGGTCAATGCCAAGACCCTGCTCAACCAGGTGTCCGACGCGCTGCTGGCGCGCAAGGACATCAAGGTCGAGATCGACGGCCATACCGACGGCAAGGGCTCCGAGCCCTACAACCTGAAGCTGTCCGATCGCCGCGCCGCGTCGGTCAAGCAGTATCTGGTGGGCCGCGGCATCGACGCCGACCGCATGACCTCCAAGGGCTTCGGCAAGACCATGCCGATCGCCGACAACAACACCGACGAAGGCCGCGAGCTGAACCGTCGCGTCGAGTTGAAGGTGACGGACTCCAATGGCGGGGTCAGCAGCGACAACGCTGCTCCGGCGGCGGCCCCGGCTGCGGAGGCCGCACCTGCGGCGCCCGCGGCGGATGCCGCTCCGGCCGCAGCACCGGCCGACGCTGCAGCGCCGCCAGCCGCGGCACCTGACGCCGCTGCCGCTGCTCCGGCCGCCCCGGCCGACAGCTCCGCGACGCCTGCGGCACCGGCCGCGGACAGCTCGGCCACGCCGCCCGCGGATAACTCCGCGGCCCCGGCTCCGGCCCCCAGCGACTCGTCGACGCCGGCTCCGGCGCCGCAATAAGTCGCTTCCGCAGCAAACTGAACCCCGCTGGTCATCGACCAGCGGGGTTTTTCTTTGTTGGAAGGCGGAAGGCGCCGAACCTGCCGGCAGGCCGCTACCGGTTTCTCAGGCGGCGACCAGGCGCAGCCGCGTGATTTCGGAGGGTGCGCCGAAACGCACCGGAGGCCCCCAGTAGCCGGTGCCGCGGCTGGTATAGACCCACAGCTTTTTCAGGCGGTTGAGCCCGGCGGTGAAGGGCTGCTGAAAGCGCACGAAGAAATTCCACGGCAGGAACTGCCCGCCATGGGTGTGCCCGGATAGCTGCAGGTCGAATCCTGCCTCGGCCGCGGCCGGCGCGCTGCGCGGCTGGTGCGCCAGCAGCAGCTTCATGCCGACGTTGGCCGGGGCCCCGGACAGCGCCGCCTGCGGATCGCTGCGCTGCGCCGGATCGAAGTGATGGGCACTGAAATCGGTGACGCCGCCGACCAGCAGGCGGGCGCCGTCGTGCTCCAGCACCGCGTTCTGGTTCATCAGCACGTGCAGGCCGAGCCGGCGCAACTCGACCACCCAGGCGTCCGCGCCGGAGTAATACTCGTGATTGCCCGTGACGCAGTAGACGCCGTGCCTTGCCGACAGCTCGGCCAGCGGCGCAACGTGCGGCCCCAGGCGGGCCACGCTGCCGTCGACCAGGTCGCCGGTCACCGCCACCAGGTCGGGCTTGAGCGCGTTGACCGCCCCGACGATGGCCTTCAGATAGCCCCGCTTGATGGTCGAGCCGACATGGATGTCGCTGATCTGCACGATGATGAAGCCGCGCAGGGCCGCGGGAAGCCCGGCGATGGGCACGTCGACGTGCACCACCCTGGCCAGCCGGCGCGCGTTGACGACGCCAACCAGCGTGAGCAGGAGCGCCGCCACCGGTACCGCGATGGCCGATGCTTCCCTGAATCCGTCGAGAGGCAGCCCGCCCCCGGTCAGCATCCCCAGGGCAGCGCCTGCCAGCAGCAGCACATCGCGCAGCAGGGTCAGCACGAACACCGAGGAAAACAGGCCCATGGCGAGGTAACCGAGCCAGGCCAGCAGATCCGACCAGGAATGACGTCTGCCCGAGCGGGCCAGCAAGGGGGCCGGCATCAGCATCGTCGATAGCGCCAGCACCACAATGCCGGCAAGCACGCCGCCGCTGCCGATGGGCAGGTCCGGCAGCAGGCGGAATCCGATATAGGCATGGAGCAGCGCGCTGAGGCCAGCGAGCCGGAACAGCATTTTTAGAGGCATTGGAGCTTAGTTGGGATGCGAGGCGGCTCTATCAAGAGCACAGCAAGGCCCGGGCCATCCCGCAAACAAAAATGGCGGCCCGAAGGCCGCCATTTCCGCTTTGCAATCAGTAACCTGCTGTGGCTCCCGGAGTTGGACTCGAACCAACGACCCGCTGATTAACAGTCAACTGCTCTACCGACTGAGCTATCCGGGAATGCAGCAGGACGCGTATTTTAGCCGACACGCGCCACAACGCAATCTTTTTGGAGACTTTTTCCTATTTCGCGATGGCCGCAATGCGCTCCAGGCACTTCTTCAGCACTTCATCGCTGGTGGCGAAGGACAGGCGCAGGTGTCCCGGCGTGCCGAATGCCGAGCCGGGCACCAGGGCCACCAGGGCCTGTTGCAGCAGCAGATCGGACAGCGCCAGGTCGTCCTTGACGCCGAGCTTGGCGATCAGCCCGTCGACATTGGGGAACGCATAGAAGGTGCCGTCGCCAGGCTGGCAGCTGATGCCCGGAATCTGGTTGAGGCCGGCCACCAGCAGGTCGTGGCGGCGCTTGAAGGCCACCGTCATCTCGGCCACGCAGCTCTGGTCGCCGTTCAGCGCCGCCTCGGCCGCCACCTGGGAGATGGAGGCCGGGTTGGAGGTGCTCTGGCTCTGGATGTCGGCCATGGCGGTGATCAGCGGCTTGGGGCCGCAGGCCCAGCCGATGCGCCAGCCGGTCATGGCGTAGGTCTTGGACACGGCGTGGATCACCACCGTGCGGTCGTACAGGTCCGGGCAGGCGTTGAGGATGTCGGCGAAGGGCTCGGCCGTCCAGATGATCTTCTCGTACATGTCATCGGTGGCGATGATGATGCGCGGATGCTTGCGCAGCACCGCGCCCAACGCCGCCAGCTCGGCCTTGCTATAGGCCATGCCGGAGGGGTTGGAGGGGCTGTTGAGGAAGATCATGCGGGTGCGCGGGGTGATCGCGGCCTCGAGCTGGGCCGGGGTGATCTTCAGACGCGTTTCCTGGGTGGTCTCGATGATCACCGGCTTGCCGTCGGCCAGCAGCACCATGTCCGGGTAGCTGACCCAGTACGGCGCGGGGATGATCACTTCGTCGCCGTGGTTGAGCAGGGCCTGGCACAGGTTGTAGCAGGACTGCTTGCCGCCGCAGGACACCAGGATCTGCGCGGCGCTGTATTCCAGGCCGTTGTCGCGCAGGTGCTTGGCGGCCACGGCCTTCTTCAGGCTGGGCGTACCGCCCACCGCGGTGTACTTGGTGAAGCCGTCGCGGATGGCCTTTTCGGCGGCTGCCTTGACGTGCGCGGGGGTATCGAAATCGGGCTCCCCGGCGCCCAGCGACAGCACATCCTTGCCCTGCGCTTTCAGCTCGGCCGCCTTGGCGGTCACGGCGAGAGTGGGCGAAGGCTTGATGCGGCTGACGCGTTCGGCGAGTTCCACGGTAGATCCTCGTAAAAATTAGCGGTCTCGAAGCCCGGCAAGCCGGGCTTCCCTCACCCCGCCAATCGCTCCGCGATCGGCCCTCCCCTCTCCCGGAGGTAGAGGGGAGTCGGCAGGCGGCCGATTGGCCGCCGGACACTTGAAGGGCGCAGAATGATACGCAAATTCCTCCCTGAAATCCCCCCCTTTCCCCCGATTTCCCGACCTATGGCCAAATCTGAACCCACCGCAACACCCGTCGCGGACAAGGTAGTGCGGCTGCGCCGCCGCGCCGAGAGCGGTTTCCAGCTCAAGGCCGACTGGAAGCCGGCCGGCGACCAGCCGCGCGCCATCGAGCAGATGTGCACCAACCTGCAGGACGGCCTGGCCCACCAGACCCTGCTCGGCGTCACCGGCTCGGGCAAGACCTACAGCATCGCCAACGTGATCCAGCGCGAGCAGCGCCCCGCCCTGGTGATGGCGCCGAACAAGACCCTCGCCGCCCAGCTCTACGGCGAATTCAAGGAGTTTTTCCCGAACAACGCGGTGGAGTATTTCGTCTCCTATTACGACTACTACCAGCCCGAGGCCTACGTCCCCTCGACGGATACCTTCATCGAGAAGGATTCCTCGATCAACGAGCACATCGAACAGATGCGCCTGTCCGCCACCAAGGCGCTGATGGAGCGCAAGGACGCCATCATCGTCGCCTCGGTTTCGGCCATTTACGGCCTGGGCGATCCGGAATCCTATTTCCAGATGGTGCTGCACCTGGTGCGTGGCGACCGCATGGGCCAGCGCGAGATCATCCGCCGCCTGACCGAGATGCAGTACACGCGCAACGATGTCGAGCTGTCGCGCGCCACCTACCGTGTGCGCGGCGACATCATCGACGTGCATCCGGCGGAAGCGGACGACGAGGCGGTGCGCATCGAGCTGTTCGACGACGAAGTGGAAAACATCAGCACCTTCGACCCGCTCACCGGCGAACTGCGCGAGAAGCTGCCGCGCTACACCATCTACGCCAAGAGCCACTACGTCACGCCGCGCGAACGCATCCTGGCGATGCGCTCGGGCATCCAGGACGAGCTGCGCCACCGCCTGGAATACCTGCGCGCCAATAACAAGCTGCTGGAAGCGCAGCGGCTGGAGCAGCGCACCGTGTTCGACCTGGAGATGATCCAGGAGATCGGCTACTGCAACGGCATCGAGAACTACTCGCGCTGGCTCACCGGCCGCCAGCCGGGCGAGCCCCCGCCCTGCCTGTTCGACTACCTGCCGCCGGACGCGCTGGTGATCATCGACGAGTCCCATGTCACCGTGCCGCAGATCGGCGCCATGTACAAGGGCGACCGCTCACGCAAGGAAGTGCTGGTGGAATACGGTTTCCGCCTGCCCTCCGCATTGGATAACCGTCCGCTGAAATTCGACGAGTTCGAGCGCCTGGTGCCGCAGACCATCTACGTCTCCGCCACACCGGGGCCGTATGAGCTGGAGCGGTCCAGCGGCTCCGTGGTCGAGCAGGTGGTGCGCCCCACCGGCCTGGTCGACCCGGCGGTGGAAATCCGCCCGGCCTCGACCCAGGTGGACGACGTGCTTGGCGAAATCCGCATCCGCGCCGCCAAGCAGGAGCGCGTGCTGATCACCACGCTGACCAAGCGCATGTCGGAAGACCTCACCGATTACCTGCACGAGCACGGCGTTAAGGTGCGCTACCTGCATTCGGACATCGACACGGTGGAGCGCGCCGAGATCATCCGCGACCTGCGCCTGGGTGCTTTCGACGTGCTGGTCGGCATCAACCTGCTGCGCGAGGGCCTGGACCTGCCGGAAGTGTCGCTGGTGGCGATCCTCGACGCCGACAAGGAAGGCTTCCTGCGCTCCGAGCGCTCGCTGATCCAGACCATCGGCCGCGCCGCCCGCCATCTCGAAGGCAGGGCCATTCTCTACGCCGACGAGATCACCGGCTCGATGCGCCGCGCCCTCGACGAAACCGACCGCCGCCGCGCCAAACAGGTCGAATACAACAAGGAACACGGCATCACGCCCAAGGGCGTGCGCAAGCGCGTCGCCGATGTCATGCGCTTCGGCTACGAGGCGCTGGACAGCGCGGTGGCGCTGAAAGTGGCGGAGCGCGAGGCGGCCTACGGCAACATGGCGCCGGAAAAGCTGGCCAAGCTGATCGGCAAGCTGGAAAAGGAAATGCACCAGGCGGCGCAGAACCTGGAGTTCGAGTTGGCTGCGAAGAAGCGCGACGAACTGCGCAAGCTGCGCGAGCAGGCGTTCGGCGCGCGCAACAGCTGATCAGGTCTTGTGGTGCGGCGGCAACACCTCGAACGGCCGCATCATGTCGTTGGCCTCATGCTCGAGGATGTGGCAGTGCCAGAGGTAGTGTCCGACGTAGCCATCGAAGCGCACGATGATGCGGGTAATGGTGCCGGGATAAACCTGCACCGTGTCCTTCCAGCCGGCTTCACCAGGCTCCGCCGGCACCGGCGGCTGGGTGTGCGTGATCTTTCCGAACTGGATGAAATCCGGCACGTGGAAATGCTGCCGGTTGAGGATCTGGAAGCGCACCAGATGCAGATGGATGGGATGGACGTCATCGGTGAGGTTCATGAACTCCCAGATTTCCACCGAGCCCAGCACCGGCTTTTCCGTGACGGGCGCCTCCCAGGACATTTCATTGAGCAGCATGGTGACCGCTTCGCCGGCCTTGTTGTCATGTTCGCTGAGCGTCATCCGCCGTGTCTTGATCGCGGCAGACGGATGGATCGGCACCACCGGGCGCAGCTTTGCCGGTACCACGCTGGTGTCCGCCACCGGCTTGCCTGCCACGCGGAATTGCAGAATCCCGAGCGGAATATTGCCGAGCACGACTTGCTGCCCGGCGTGCTGGCTGAAATCGATGATCACATCGACGCGTTCCGCCGGCGCCAGCAGAATACTGTTGCGCAACACCGGGGCCGGCAGCAGGCCTTGGTCGGTACCGACCTGCTGGAACGACAGGCCCTGGGATAGCGTCAGGTTGTAGAAGCTGCTGTTGGCGGCACTGATGATGCGAAAGCGGTACTTGCGCGGCTGCACCTCCAGGTAGGGGAACAGCTTGCCGTTGATCAAGGTGCCGTCAGCACCGACCTCCGATACCCAGGGCGCGCCCTGGTAGGCCGACACCGGATAGTTCAACTGGTGGTCGTCGCGGTAAAACATGCGATCGCACAGCAGCAGGGGAATATCGAACTCGTCACGGGGCAGATTCAGCGCCTCCTCAGCCTCGTCGCGAATGATGTAAGCGCCGAAGAGACCGGCGTAGATATTGAGCCGGTTGATGCCCATGGCGTGGTCGTGATACCACAGCGTGGCCGCATCCTGCTTGTTGGGGTAGTGAAACAATGCCGACTTGCCGGACACATACCAGTCGTCCGGATAGCCGTCGCTGGCGGATGGCGTCCTGCCGCCATGGACATGCACCACCGTGCGCACTTCCGGCTGGCCCGGCTCGGCACCGTGCAAGCGGTAGTCGATCGGCAGGAAATGCTTCTGCGGCAACTCGTTGACCCACTCCACCAGCAAGCCCTGGCCGCTGCGCGTCTCGAACGTGGGGCCGGGAATGCCGGAGCCGTACGACCAGAAGCGGGTCGGCTTCATGTCGCGATGCACCTGGCTCTCGATCGGCCGCATGGCGATGCGGTAGTACGGCAATTGCTTGTGGGGATTCTCCGGATCCGGCCTTGATTCGAGGCTGCGCGCGATTTCCGGGATCGGCAACGGGTCGACAAACGGCGTCAGCGAGTTGACATTGAACATCGGCCGAACCGGCCCCGGCGGCTGTTTCAGGCTGGCGGGCAGGATGCCGGGACGGCACAGCGGCAGCCTCGGCGGCCACTCGGCCGCGCGCACCCCGGGTTCGACTGCAATGGCCCCGGCAATCAGGCCGCTTCTCAGCAAAAACTCTCTTCGCGTAATGCTCACTGTTTCAGGTCTTGAACCGATGATGCGCGGCTGGCATTCGCCAGGGCCTGTTGACACTGATCTGGCCGCTGCAATGGCGCTCCAGAATAAGTGTCGACAAGCCCTAGTCTACGGATGCACCGCTGGATTGGACATGTAAAAAAGCAACGGGCATGCGACGAATCCGCATGCCCGCTGCGATACCGATAGTCAGGAACGGCCGGAAGCTGTGACTGGTGCCAAGCCCCCGGCCGGTTTGGATAGGCTGCGGCCCGATGCGCGGGCCGCGCCCTGCCCGCTGCTTATTCCTGGCTCAGCGGCTCACCCGTCGCCGGATCCAGGAACAGGACCGGCGTGGGGGTGGTGGCGCTGAAGTTGAACAGGCTGGTGTCGCTGATCAGCTTGCCGGAGGTGGCATCAAAGGAGCCGGTGATGCGCTTGCTCGCCAGCCAGTTGTCCTCGATGAAGGCGGTGATGGAGGACTGGTCGGTCACCGTGTGATCGACCGAGTTGGCCGGGGTGTACGGCGAGATCACCAGGAACGGCTGACGCGGACCATAACCGCAACGGCCGGCGGCGACGCCCGTGCCGGTGTAGTTCTGCAGGGCGGCAGGGGTCTTGGTGCTATTGCAAATCGCGTAGTCGGTGCCGGAAATGTTCGAGCCGTTGACGATATTGTTCACATGATCGTACCAGCCGTCGGAATCGTCATAGGCAATGATGACCGCGGTGCTGCTCCACTCCGGCTGCTGCTCCAGGAAGTTGATCACGCCGACGACGAAGGCCTGCTCGTCGAGCGGATCGGAATAGCCGGCATGGCCGTCCTGATAGCCCGGGGCCTTGAGGAAACTCACCGCCGGGAAATTGCCGGCACCCACGGCGTTGAAGAAATCCGTCATGTCGTACTGGTGATTGGCGGTCGGGGTCGCGGTGGTGCAGTTGGCGCTGCTGCCGGCCGGAGCCGTGTCCGCATCGGTGCCGATGACTGCGAGCGACGCCGGACGCGTATGAGTCGGGTTGCAGGTCGAGGAGTAGTACTGGAACGGCTGGTGATGCGGGATGTAGTCGGCCTTCTTCACCGCGGTGACGGCGGAGGTGGTCGAACGGCTGCAGGCGGTGGTGCCGTTGGCGTTGGTCGCGCTCAGGTTGAAACCACCTTCGAAGAAGCCCCAGCTGATGCCGGACGCGTTCAGCAGATCGCCGATGTTCTGGCCCAGCATGTGGACGTTGTTGGTGGTCGAGGAGCACAGATCGCCGGTGGGGTCGGCATCGCTGATCAGGGTGTAGCCGCCGGTGCCGTCGGCAATGGCTTCGCCATCCGCGAGCACGGTGCTCGAGGGAGCGGAAACGCCGTTGGTCTGGCCCGAAACCAGGTTGATGGCGCCATCGGTCGACGGACCAAAGTTGGTGTCGTACGAGTTGTCGCTCATGGCGAAGTTCTGGGCGTAGTTCCAGTAGGCCGTGACGGTGTTGCCGTCGTAGTAGCCCATGACCTGGCCGGTGGTCTCATACGCACCGTTGCCGATGGTGGCAGCGTTGGCCGGGTTGGTCGAGGTGGAGGAATAGGTGCCGCCCGAACCGGTGTAGAGCGGGAACAGATCCATCAAGCCGCCGTCGAAAGCCTGCTGCTCGTTGATGTAGTCGTGATCCTGGTCGTCCGTCGCGGCGTCGGTGAGGTCCAGGCGGAACGGCAGCGCACCCTTGGTGGTCGAGGTGTTGTTCGCCGCGTTGCTCTGGTTCCCGTTCGCGGTCAGCAGGTTGGCGCTGGCCAGGGTGTTGATCGTCGTCGGCGTGCTGGCCGAGGCGGTGAACTGCGGTTCGCCGGCCGGGTTGGTGGCCTTGGGATAGGTGGCGAAATAATGATCGAACGACACGTTTTCCTGGAAAATGACCACCAGGTGCTTGATCGGGGACTTCGTCGCGTAGGCAGCGGCGGCATCGCCGGCGGAGCCCGCGGCGCCGGTGGCACCCGTCGCGCCGGTGGCGCCTGTCGCACCGGTGGCGCCCGTCGCGCCATTATCGCCCGAACATCCGGCAGCACCGGCCAAAATGGCCGCCGCCAGACCCACTCCAATACGTTTGAACATTCCTCGTCCCCTATAAATTAGGATGAAATTAGATGCGACTGAACCGCCCGGGGGCGGCTACGGTCGTCAAGGCTAGGGGGACAAGATGACGCAATCGTGAAGGATTGAAGAACAACACCCGCGCGCGGCAGCGGCATGCCCAAAAAGCCAGCAGTCATGTGCGATTCGCAATGTGTTAACAAGCGTAATGCTGCCAGGAATGCGCTACTGGCGGGCCTGCCCGCCTGCTTTGGGCGGTGCGAGGCGGAACAGCAGCATGGCCCTTGACGGGGCCAGGCAGCTACGACCCGTCGGTCATTGGCGAACATCCATCAAGGACTACCAATGAGGGAACTGGCAGGCGCGATTGGACTCGACAAATTCGTCCAGAGTGACTCCGGACGCCCAGCGAGCGCCCCCGCAGCGTAACACCAGACACTCTAAGCTTTAAGTGATTCCCGTTTGTCGGTCGCGCTGATTCGCTGATCATCTGCGCTTTACCCCGGAGCAAACGATCTCCCTACAATTCGGCTCATGCGGTGGGACAGCCGCATTAGGCCGAATAATAACGAGGAAAGGGAATCCGGCATGAATTGCAAGGTAATCCAGCTTGTTTCACTGGTATTGGCCAGCTTGTCGTTGGCCGCGTGCGGCGGCGGGGGTGGCGGGGGTGGCGGGACCGGCAACGGCAGCAATGTGGAGGTCAGTAGCAGCAGCAGTAGTAGCAGTAGTAGCAGTAGCAGCAGTAGCAGCAGTAGCAGCAGCAGTAGCAGTAGCAGCAGCAGTAGCAGTAGCAGTAGCAGTAGCAGTAGCAGTAGCAGCGGCAGTAGCAGCGGCAGTAGCAGCGGCAGTAGCAGCAGCAGTGGTTCCAGCGGCAGTACCACGCAGAGCGCAGCCGCGTCGCTGAGCTTTGCCTCGGCCAGCATCGCTCCAGGAACGGCGGTCACCGCCACACTTGTGCTGGGCAATTCCACCGGCGTCGGCGTCAGCGGCTCCGGCCTGACCATCGATATGCCCAACGGCTTCACTGCGAACAATCCCGTACAGGGCAACCCGGCCTGCGGCGGCAATGTTAGTACGCAAGGGACTCAGCTCACGCTCAGTGACGCCGCCGTGCCCGCCACAGGCAGTTGCTCGATCCAGTTCACCCTGGCGACGCCGACGCTAGCTCTGGCGGCAAATTACAGTCCCACCATCAGCTTCAGCAGCCTGAGCAATGCCGTAGCCGGCAACATCGCCACCCTGACGCTGGGCAGCAACACCCCAACCGCCACCCCCACCGCGCTGGGCGACACGCCCGGCCTGGACACCTACTGGTGGCTGCCGAGCAAGATGCAGGCCGCTTCGGAGATGGATTTCACCATCACGCCCAATACCGATCCGGGGCCGGACTCGGATGTGTTCTGGAGCAACCAGATCTTCATCCTGAACGGTTATACCGGCATGCAAAGCACCATGCTGGAGGATTCGGTTCACGGCAGCGGCCGGCAGTTCCTGTTCTCGCTGTGGAACGCCGTCGCCGCCACCGCCGGCGCGCTGCCCGCGCAGCCGGTGAGCACCTGCACCGTCAGCACCACCGTGGACGACGGTTCGCCTGGCGCGCAGTGCCGCGTGCTGTATGCCTGGCAGGTCGGCCACACCTACCGCTTCAGGGTCACGGCGCAAGGCAACAGCTGGTACAAGTCCAACGTCACCGACGTCACGCCGGGCTTGAGCAATCCGGTCAGCTTCGACATCGGCAGCATCCAGCAGAACGTCAGCACGTATCCGAACCTGACCAACACCATTCCCAAGCAATCCAACGGCGTCTCGGACGCGGTGCAGTTCCTCGAGTACTTCGACTGGAACAATCACCGCACCACCTGCCTGTCGGTGCCATATACCAATGCTCTCACCACCATGGCGGCGGTCGACGCCGCGACCGGCCAGACCACGCAGCTGCCGCCAGGCTCGCCCAGCGGTACCGGAAGCGGCGCCTGTGGTGGCAGCGACGCTTTCACTACGACCAGCGGCAATCAGATCGCTGGCATCGGCCAGACAGCCCAGGGCCTGGTCAAGGCTGGCAGCCTCGGCTGCCTGGCCTCGCTCGACGGTCCCGGCGACGGCAGCCCGGCGGGCAGCAACAGTGCCGTGCTGGCGTCCTGTCCGACCCTGGCGGGAGTGGAGCAGAGCGGCGGCGGCGCGTTCAGCGGCTCCTTCTGGGTCTATGCGCAGAATCACAGCCTGCAAAACCACGATAACTACTGCCTCACCATCAAGGACGGCATCGGCGATATCGGCGCGGCAGTGGCGGTGGAATCCTGCGTGCCCGGCGCGATCAACCAGCAGTGGCAGCTGAGCGGTCCCAGCGGCGGCGCGACCGGGCAGAACCTGGCTTCGGTGCTGTCCGGCAACTGCGTCAATCCGCAGGGCAGCAAGAACACCGCGGGCAGCGATATGCTGAGCCTGACGGCTTGCTCGACCGCCACCAGCGCATGGTTACTGCCCGACGAGAGTTTTTCCTACTAGGAAAAGCCTGATTGGCATTTCACGGTCATTCCGCCGGAAGCCGCGAAGGGGTGCGGCCCTTGGATGGGCCGCACAACCACGACCCGCAGGGTCGTTGGTGAGAGTCCACCGGGAACTGCTTGAAGGAATTTGGTAGGCGCGATTGGACTCGACAAATTCGTCTGGAACGAATTTGGACGCCCGTAGGGCGGCCCCGCAGCGCAGCGGAGGGGTACGGCCCATGGATGGGCCGTACAACCACGACCCGCAGGGTCGTTGGTGAGAGTCCACCAGGAACTGCTTGAAGGAATTTGGTAGGCGCGATTGGACTCGACAAATTCGTCTGGAACGAATTTGGACGCCCGTAGGGCGGCCCCGCAGCGCAGCGGAGGGGTACGGCCCATGGATGGGCCGTACAACCACGACCCGCAGGGTCGTTGGTGAGAGTCCACCAGGAACTGCTTGAAGGAATTTGGTAGGCGCGATTGGACTCGAACCAACGACCCCCACCATGTCAAGGTGGTGCTCTAACCAGCTGAGCTACGCGCCTGTACGCCGGAAAGCGTAAAGAGGCGCGA
>Ga0302314_10011005_pt1 | contig 15808 bp, 15 predicted proteins | sample III_Palsa_N2_3_FD_200533 | JGI IMG/M metagenome (GOLD analysis project Ga0302314, IMG submission 200533) | Peat permafrost microbial communities from Stordalen Mire near Abisko, Sweden - III_Palsa_N2_3 | ecosystem: Environmental > Terrestrial > Soil > Palsa > Peat permafrost | place: Sweden...
AATTTACGCCGGCTGCTCCGCGGACTGAAAAGGGCCGGCGTCGAGCTCGAATGACCACTCGCGTCAAAGTAAAGGCTCGGCTTACCTGACGCCTACCCAATTTGGGCACCTGACCCCGAGCCGTTCCGGGACGGAAACCTCTGATTAATATCAGTGGCGCGACATGACTCGTCACTCGCCTTTTTGTTCGATACTAGCTTGTCGGCGAGATATGGCTTCCGCGTGGCCGTTTTATTCGTTCAGGACCGGTAACCATGGGTTCGAACACCCCCGAGACACATGCGCTGCCGGCTCGCGTGCACGCCGCCGATACGGTCGAGAAGCTCAAGCTAACGACGCAGGCCCGCCGCCAAGGTCTGGCGCTGGCGATGGGACTGACGGGCCTGACCGCGGCGATGCTGATCGCGCTCTTCGGCCGTTAGCGGATCGAGAGCTTGCGGCCGCGACATGCGGCGGCAACATCGCAACGATAAGGTTACACGTCTTTTGGGGTTTCGCTCGTCTCCGGAGGTCTGCTCGAAACGAAGCGTCGCCGTCCGCCCACGGACGCCGAGGCTTTGCCTTGAGCAAGCACGCCAAATAGTGGCCGGCGGCCTCGGCAACCGGTCGAGTTCGGTGTGCGCTTCGAGCGCCTTAGGCTGTTTTGTTCGGAGAACTTTGAAGTGAAAACCCTCGTTGGACTGGTTACGGCGCTCGCGGTCATGGCGGCCGCTTCATCCGCCCTGGCCCATCACAGACACCAAGTGTGCACCACCCATCACCACCATAAGGTCTGCGCCTGGCACTAGCTCGGTTGCGAGGCCCCGGGCGAACGGCTCGGGGCCTTTGACCTCGAGGACCGCCGAAGCAGGGATGCGTTCCGCCGGCGGCCGCCGGGGATTGCCGGCGCCGTGCGCAATGACCACCATGGCGGCCATGCGCGCCCCCTTCGCCCTCTCGGACCTGCCGCCGTGGGCCTTCGACAAGGAGGACCCCGGCGACGACGCGGCCTTCTACGCCGACGCCCGTCTCGTCACCCATATCGACGACGGCGCCATCACCGCCCTGACCGATTTCTATCGCCGCGTCCTGCCGCCCGGCGGCGTGGTGCTCGACCTGATGAGCAGCTGCGTCAGCCATTTGCCGCCAGAGGTCGCCTACGCCGAGGTGATCGGCCACGGCATGAACGCCGAGGAACTGGCCGCCAATCCCCGCCTCGACCGCTGGTTCATGCGCGACCTCAACCGTGACCCGACGCTGCCGTTGGACGACGCCAGCCTCGACGCCGCGACGATCTGCGTCGGCGTGCAATACCTGCAGCAGCCCATCCCGCTACTGCGCGAGATTGCCCGGACCTTACGTCCCGGCGCGCCGCTGGTGGTCAGCTTCTCCAACCGCTGCTTCCCTACCAAGGCGGTCGAGGTGTGGCTGCGGCTCGACGACCGTGGCCACGCGAACCTGGTTGAGCTTTACCTGAGCGCGGCGGGACTTAAGGAGGTCGCCGTCCACATCCTCGCCGACGGGAGCCGCTGCGACCCGCTGATCGCCGTGGTCGGGCGCGGCTAGGTCTTCAGCAATCCGAGCGCCATCAGGCTGCGAGCGGTGGCGACGATCGATTCTTCGTTCGAACGCGGCGTCCAGCCCAGCATGCTGCGGGCCTTTTCGTTGCTGGCGTTCTTCCGCTTGCCGAGTTCGGGCAGCAGCTGGCGGGCGGCGGGATCGATGAAGGCGAAACCGCGGATCAGCCAATCCGGCACCTCGCCCGTCGGCACGCGCCGAGCGGCCGATCCGAGCGCGGCCTTTAGCGCCAGCGCCATCTCCTTCACCGACAGGAAGTCGCCAGCCACGGCCAGGAACCGCTCGCCCTTGGCCGCGGGCGCGGTCATGGCGCGGATGTGCAGGTCGGCCACGTCGCGCACGTCGACAGCCCCGAACCAGAGCCTGGGGCAACCCGGCACGGCGCCGTCCATCAGCCGCTGCACGAGCAGGATCGAGGTCGAGAAGTCGGCCGCCAGCGCCGGGCCGAACACGCCGACCGGATTGACCACCGACAGCTCCAGATCGCCGCCTTCCCGGGCGATGAAGTCCCAGGCGGCGCGTTCGGCCAGGGTCTTCGACTTCGCATAGGGCAGCACGCCGGGGCCATTCGGGTCGGTCCAGTCAGCCTCGGTATAGGGCGTGGCGCGCGGGCCGGTCCCGTAGCCGATCGCCGCGTAGGACGAGGTCAGCACCACGCGCTTCACGCCGGCGTCACGCGCCGCACTCAGCACCCGCAGCGCGCCCTCGCGGGCGGGCCCGATCAGCTCGTTCTCGTCCTTTGGCACCGTCGCCGGGAACGGCGAGGCGACATGCAGGACGTAGTCGCAGCCGGCTGCCGCCTCCGGCCAGCCGGCGTCGCTCTCGAGATCGGCCGCGACGAACGAGAGCCGCGTGCTCGTGTCGGCGCAGCCGCCCTGCGCCAGCATTGCGCGCACGTCGGTCTCGCGCTTCAGGCTGCGTACGCTGGTGCGAACCTCGTGGCCGGCGGCCAGCAGTTGCAGGATGCAGTGGCTGCCGATGAACCCGGACCCGCCGGTCACCAATACCTTGCTCATCGCCGTTCCCCCGCTCACGCTTGTAGCGATAGATGGACCCGGCCAGCCGCCTCGCAATAGGTTGGCCCCGCATGGATCATATCCCGCTTTCCCGTGGCACGCTTTCGCAGCTTCCGACGCAGGTCGCGCGCCCGGCCTACGACCTGGCGGCGATCCGGCCCGGCATCGTCCACCTGGGCCTCGGCGGCTTCCACCGCGCCCACATGGCGCGGCTCACCCACGACCTGATGCAGCTGCGGTCCGGGGCCGGCGTCTGGGGCGTCGTCGGCGTCGGCCTCAGGGAGAGCGACCGCCCCCTGCACGAGGCGCTGGCGGCGCAGGACCGGCTCTACAGCCTGGTGGAACGGGACGGGCAGACCGAGGACGTGACCGTGATCGGCGCCCTCGCCGGGCTCGTCGGCGCCTGGGACGGCGCGGCCGGCGTGCTGGACGCCATCGACGCCCCGGACGTTCGGATCGTCAGCCTGACCGTCACCGGCGCTGGCTATGGGCTGAACCCTGCCACGGGGACGCTCGATCCCGCGGAGCCTTCGATCGCGCACGATCTCGCAACGCCGGAAGCGCCGCGCAGCGCCGTTGGCGTGGCGGTCGAGGCGCTCAGGCGCCGGATGGTCGCGGGGCGCACGCCGTTCACCGCGATGAGCTGCGACAACCTGCAGGGCAACGGCGAGGTGTTGCGCGGCGCGGTGCTGGATTTCGCCGCGCGGCGCGATCCGAAGCTCGCCGATTGGATCGCCACGCGCGGCCGCTTCCCTTCGTCTATGGTCGACCGCATCACGCCGGTGACGACGCCCGCGGACATCGCCGGCCTGGCCGCGCGCCACGGCGTCGCCGATCGCGCGCCCGTTTTCTGCGAGCGCTTCATCCAATGGGTGGTCGAGGACGACTTCGCCGATGGGCGGCCCGCATGGGAGGACGTCGGAGTCCAGTTCGTCGCCGACGTCGCACCCTATGAGCGGATGAAGCTGCGACTGCTCAACACCAGCCACCTGGCGGTGTCCGGGCTCGGCCATCTTTGCGGCCACACCTACATCCACGAGGCGCTCGCCGACGTCCACATCCGCCGGTTCGTGCGGGCGCTGATGGACCGGGAAACCGGCCCGACGCTCGCGCCAGTCCCGGGCGTCGATCTCGCGGCCTACAAGGCGACGCTAGTCGAGCGCTTCGCCAATCCCGCCATCCAGGACACCGTCGCACGGGTGAACAAGGACGCGCCGCTGAGCTACCTGCTGGACCCGATCCGCGACCGCCTGGCGGCCGGCGCAAGCGTCGATCTGCTGGCCCTGGCGCTAGCGGCCTGGATGCACCGCGTGGCCGGGGCCGACGGCGGCGATCCGGCGTCGTTGTTCACCGTGCGCGCGCTCTTCGGCGATCTCGGCGAGGATGTGCGCCTCGTCACGCCGACCGCCAAATGTCTAGCCTCGCTTCAGGCCGTCGGCGCCGCCGCGACCCTGGCCCGCGCCGAGTCCGATTAGGGAAGGCCTGACGAGAAGAAGGCCCGGTGTCAGCGCCGCGCGATCATCAGCATCTGCGCCCGTTCCTCGAGTTCGTAGGCGACCTCGAGGCTGGCGCTTTCCAACGCCGCGTCGAGGCTTCGCTTGGTGAGCCGCAGGGCGTCTGGCCGGGCCTTGAGCATGTCGGCCGCGAGCGCTTCGCCATAGGCGTCCAACTCGGCCTCGGGCGTCACCGCGCACACCAGCCCGGCGGCGAGAGCGGCCTCGGCGCGCAGCGGCCGGCCCGCCAGCAGCATCTCCCGGGCGCGGGACACGCCGATGGCCCGCTGCAACCGCCAGCTCACGCCCAGCTCGGCGCCGCTGAGGCCGATGGCGATGAACGCCGGATGGAAGGCGGCGCTCTCGGCGGCCACGATGATGTCGGCGGCCAGGGCGATGGTCAGGCCGCCACCCGCCGCCGCCCCGCGTACCAGGGCGATGATTGGCTGCGGACAGGCCCGCATCGCCTTCTGCATGTCGCGCAGCGTCCAGTCGCCATTGGGCCCGTCCCGCAGCGCCTCGGGCGAGCCGGCGGCCTTGAGATCCGCGCCGGCGCAGAACGCCCGCCCGGCGCCGCGCAGAATCACCACGCGAGTTTCGCGCTTGCGGCGCAGCCCTTCGAAATAAGCGAGCAGGGCCTCGGTCAGAGGCTGGTTCAGCGCGTTCAGCCGCGCCGGCCGGTTCAGGGTGACGCGCTCGATCTCGCCGAGGGTCTCAATCAGGAGGACGTCTGTCTCCGAAGCCGCATCGCTCATCGTGGCTGTCCCTCGTGAGAGGAACGATAGTCCCGGCTTCACGCGCCGGAAGGCAAGCGCGAACCGGCGCTACAGAGCCAACCCTGGCCCGCTCGGCGGCGCGTGTTCGCCCTGGCCCAACGCGCGCTGCATCCAAACGATGTCGACCCAGCGGCCGTGCTTGAAACCGAAGCCGTGGCCGACGCCGATCTCCGTGAACCCCAGCGAGCGATGCAGACCGAGCGAGCCCGCGTTGCCCGAGTCGCCGATCACCGCGACGAGCTGGCGCAGGCCCATCGCCTCGCAGGTCTCGATCACCTTCGAGACCAGCTTCTTGCCCAGGCCCTGGCCGATGCAGTCGGGGTGGATGTAGACGCTCTCCTCGGCCGTGAACCTGTAGGCGGCGCGGGGGCGGAACGGCGCGGCGTACGAAAAGCCGGCGACGCGTCCCTGGCCGTTCTCGGCCACGAGATAGGGCAGGCCGCGTTCCAGGACGTCGCCGATCCGGTCGGCCATCTCGGCGTCGGAGGGCGGAATCTCCTCGAAGGTGCCGAGGCCATTCAATACGTGGTGGCCGTAGATCGCGCCTACCGCCGCGGCGTCGCCCGGGCTCGCGGCGCGGATGATCACCTCCGGCCCTCCCCCTCGATCGCCCAGACGGCGAAGGCGTAGTCGAGCGCGATCTCCTTGAGGAAGTCGAAGCGGCCGGACGCGCCGCCGTGCCCGGCCTCCAGGTTCACCTTGAGCAGGATCGGCGCATCGCCGGTGCTGCGCTCTCGCAGCCGCGCCACCCACTTCTCCGGCTCCCACCAAGTGACACGCGGGTCCGAGAGGCCGCCGGTGGCCAGGATCGGCGGATAGGGCTTCTCCCCCACATTGTCGTAGGGGCTGTAGCTGGCGATGTAGTCGTAGGCGGCGGGATCCTTGATCGGATTGCCCCACTCCGGCCACTCGGGCGGCGTCAGCGGCAGGGTGGCGTCGCTGACCGTGTTGAGCACGTCGACGAACGGCACCGCGGCGATGATCGCGCCCCAGAGGTCGGGACGCATGTTGACCACCGCGCCCATTAGGAGGCCGCCGGCGGAGCCGCCGTAGGCCGCGACGCGCCCCTTGGTCCCATAGCCCTCGGCGACGAGATGTTCGGCGCAGGCGATGAAGTCGGTGAAGCTGTTGATCTTCTTCATCCCGCGCCCGTCCAGGAACCAGCCCCAGCCCTTGTCCGACCCGCCGCGGATGTGGGCCGTGGCCCAGATCCAGCCGCGGTCGACGAGGCTGAGGTTGCGGATCGAGAACGACGGCTCCTGCGGGAAGCCGTAGGCGCCGTAGCCATAGACCATCAGCGGCGCGGAGCCGTCGAGCGGCGTGCCCTTGCGCATCAGCACGGTGATCGGCACGTCCTCGCCGTCCGGCGCCTTGGCGTAGAGCCGCCGCGTCTCATAGGCGGCCGGATCGTGGCCGGAGGGGATCTCCTGCGTCTTGCGCAGGGTGCGCTCGCCGCTCATCATGTCATAGTCGAACCACTGCCGGGGCGTGGTCGGCGACTGGTAAACGAAGCGGGTGACGCTCGTGTCGTATTCCAGGCCGGAGTCGAGCGTCAGGGCATAGGCCGGCTCGTCGAAGGCGATGGTGTGCTCGGCGCCGGCGAGATCGCGCACCACCAGCCGGTCGCAGGCGTTCTCACGCTCCAGCCGCACCAGATGGCCCATGTAGGCGGCGACCTCGGCGATCAGGCGCCCTCTCTGGTGGGCGATCAGCTCGCGCCACGTCTCGCGGCCCGGAACGGCGGCGTCCGAGACCATCAGCTTGAAGTCGACCGCGCCGTCGTCGTTCGTGCGGATGGTCCAGCGGCCGTCCCAGCGGCCGAGGCCATAGCGCACGCCCTCGCGGCGCGGCTCGACCAGCACCGGCGCGGCCGTGGGGTCCGACGCCGGGATCAACCAGATCTCGCTGGTCTCCTGGTTGCGCGCCTGGATCAGGACGTGGCTGCGGTCCGAGGTCGGGCCGACGCCGATGAACATGCCCTCGTCGCGCTCCTCATAGATCAGCGCGTCCTCGCCGCCGCGCGCCGGCCGGCGATAGACCTTCGAGGGCCGGGCGTTCTCGTCGCGCCAGACCCAGTAGAGCCAAGCCCCATCGGGCGAGAAGCAGAAGGCGCCATAGGCGTTGTCGATCACGTCCGGCAGCGTCTCGCCTGTGGATAGGTCGCGGACGTGGATGCGGTAGTATTCCGAGCCTTGCGTGTCCTCGGCCCACGCGTAGAGCGCATGGTTGTCGGAGTGGCCGGCCGCGCCGACCGAATAGTAGGCGTGGCCCTTGGCGCGTGCCTCCTCGTCCAGCAGCAATTCCTCGCCGCTCTCGGCGCCGCGCGGGCGGCGCAGATGGCGCGGATGCTGGGCGCCCAGCTCATAGCGGCTGAAATACTCGAACGGGCCGTCGGGCTGCGGCACGGAGGCGTCGTCCTCCTTGATCCGGCCCTTCATCTCCTCGAACATCTGAGCCTGCAGCGGCTCCGTGCTCGCCAGGACAGCCGCGACATAGGCGTTCTCAGCGGTCAGATGCTCACGCACCTCGGCCTTCACCACCGACGGGTCGCGCAGCACCGCCTGCCAGTTATCGTCCCGCATCCAGGCGTAGTCATCGACGCGCACCCGGCCGAGTTGCTCGATGCGCTTGGGGTCCTTGCGCGGACGCGGCGGAACGGGGAGGGTCATGCCCCGCCATAAACCGCCGGGGCGCAGATTGCACCGGTATCTGTGAGCGGGGCGCAGAAGGCGCCGCGCCTGCCTCGCGGCGCTACGCGGCCGCCACCTTCGCTCCCAGTCGTTCGATCAAGTGGTCGCCGACGCGCATGGCGTTGGCGACGGTGGTCAGGGTCGGGTTCACCTGGGCCGAGGAGACGAAGAACGAGGTGTCGACGACGTAGAGGTTGTCGAGTTCGTGGGCCTTGCACCAGGGATCGAGCACCGAACTCTGCGGTTCGGCGCCGAAGCGCACCGTGCCCGACTGGTGGGCGGTGCCGTAGAGCGGCAGCAGGCTGTCGAGTTGGAAGTGGTGCTGGGAGATCGGATGGGCCTGGTCGACGAAGCCCGCCAGGCTCTCGGCCAGCGTTTTCACCAGCCGCTCGTGGCCCTCGAGATTGTTGTGCTCGTAGTCGAGGTGCAGCCGCCCGTCCGGCGTCACCCGCACCCGGTTGTCAGGCAGAGGCAGATCCTCGGAGATCACCAGCATCGACAGCATCCGCGCCGCCGCGGCGTTGGCGAGCGCGCTTGGCACCAGCGCCGGCGGCAGCCAGTCGGACACCTGACCCTCCAGGGTCTGGCCGGACATGTATTCCAGAAGCTGGATATGGCCCATCGGCTTGTCGAAGCCGCCGCGCGGGTCGCGCCAGTAGAAATCGTTCACCGCCAGCGTCTTCGGGAACTCGACCTGGGCGGCTCTGGCGGTGAGCGAGACCATCGCCGTCAGGGTGTGGAACATATAGTTGCGCCCGACCTGGTCGGAGCCGTTGGCGAGGCCGTTCGGGTGCGCGGCGCTGGCCGACTGCAGCAGCAGCGCGGCCGTGTTCGCGGCGCCGGCCGCCACCACCACGATGTCGCCGCTCCAGCGCTCCTCGCCATGCTCGGTCTGGCAGACCACCTCGGTGACGTTGCGGCCCGTGGGGTCGGTCTCCAGCCGCATGGCCTTGCGGCCGGGCAGCAAGGTCACGTTCGTCGCGTTCAGGATCGGCTCGATGGCGAGGGTGCGCGCATCGCACTTGGCGCGCAGCAAGCAGGGATAGCCGCCGCAGGTCTTGCACTTGATGCAGGTCGAGGTGACCGGGTGGTCCTGGTCGAGCTTGACGCCCAGCGGCAGCGAGAACGGCTTCCACCCCTGGGCCTCCCAGTGCCCCTTGAGCTCGGCGACGCCGGGGTCGTGGTGGACCGCTGGATAGGCGTAGGGCGGCTCATCGCCGTTCTCGGTCGGATCGTCGCCGCGCTGTCCGTGCACCTGCCAGAGCCGCTCGGCCTCGTCGTAGTAGGGCGCGAGGTCGGAGAGACGGATCGGCCACGCCGGCGAGACGCCGCCGGCGTGCTGGGTCTCCTCGAAGTCGCCCTTGCGCAGCCGCATCAGCGCCGCGCCATAGAAGGTCGTGTTGCCGCCGACCCAATAGTAGCTGTTTGGCGTGAACGGGTGGCCGTTCTTGTCGTACCAGCGATCGGTGGTGCGGTAGCGATGCTCGATGAAGACGGCCCTGGAGTCCCAGTTCTCCGCCTCGCGCGGCAGGTGCTCGCCGCGCTCGAGGATCAGGATCGACTTGCCCGTCGGCGCCAGCCGCTGCGCCAAGCTTGCCCCGCCGGCGCCGGAGCCGACGATGACGATGTCGAAATGAGCGCTCATGCCTCGGCCCCTCGCTAATCCAGATGATACTTCGCCGACCCTGCCGCGATGATCCGCCGGACGATGGGTTCGGGCAGGCCGCGCATCAGGGCGACGGCGAGCTTGTTATGCCAGCCGGGCACCACCACCACGCGGCCGCGCTCGTTGGCCCGGATCGCGGTCTCGACCACCGCTTCGGCGGTCTGCGAGAACCGGCGCGACTCGCGGTCCATGATCTCCTGGATGCCGGCCTCGGCGGCGAAGTCGGTGCGGGTGAAGCCGGGGCAGATCGCCGTCACCTTGACGCCGGCGGGGCGATATTCAGCGTCGAGCGACTGGCTGAACTTCACCATCAGGCTCTTGACGCCCGGATAAAGCGAGTTGCCGGCCACGCCCGGTGAGAACGCCGCCAGCGAGGCGACGTTGATGATGGCGCCCGAGCCGCGCGCCGCCATGTCGGGGAGCACGCCGTAGGCGAGGCCGCAGGCGTTCACGGCCATGGTCATCAGGAAGTCGCGTTGGCGCGTCCAGGGTACGGCGGTGAAGTCGCGGGCGATGCCGAAGCCGGCGTTGTTGACCAGCACGTCGACCGTGCGACGGCGCGTCGTGATCTCGGCCATCACGGGAACGTGCGCTTCCCATTCGGAGAGATCGGCCACGATGGCGAAGGCCTCGACGCCTTGCCGGGCGCGAAGTTCAATCGCCAGCGCCTCCAATCGATCGGCGCGCCGCGCGACCAGAGCCACGTCAAATCCGCGCGCCGCATAGGCCCTGGCGAAGGCGGCGCCGAGGCCGGCGGAGGCGCCCGTTACGAGCGCAAGCTTGCCAGCGCCGTCAGCGCCCATCGACTGGCCGGTCAAAGTCGGGCCTGCGGCATGAGGGCAGCTTGTGCGCCGGTAAGGATTTGGTCAAATGCTCGTCGCATCTTCGGGTTCCAGAATCATTTGTAGTTAACGGGGAGCGTCGATGGCGGTGGACCTGTCCATGGATCTGATCCAGGCGACTGTTCAGGTCGAACAGCCGCTCGGCGACGGCACCCGCACGGTCGGCACCGGGTTCCTGATCTCGGACCCGACACCGGACGGCAAGCCGCGCACCGTCCTGGTCACCGCCAACCACGTGTTCCGCAAGATGCCGGGACCCATCGCCACCATCGGTTTCCGGATCGAGAACGCTGACGGCTCCTGGAAGTACGATCCCGAACCGCTGAAGATCCGCGACGGCGACAAGGAACTCTGGATCCACCATCCCAACCGCGACGTCGCGGTGATCGAGATTCACGCGCCGGCGGCCTTCGTAAAGGCGGCGATCCCCGAGGGATGGCTGGCCAACGACGACACCTTCACCAAGGAAGGCCTGACGCCCGGCGACGAGATGTTGGCGCTGGGCTTCCCGGAAGGGCTTTCGGCCAACGCCGCCGGCTTCCCAATCCTGCGCTCCGGCCGCGTGGCCTCGTTCCCGCTGGCGCCGTCGGCGGCGTTCCCGACCTTCCTGCTCGATTTCAACGTCTTCCCGGGGAATTCCGGCGGCCCGGTCTATGTCGACGTCGCCCCGCACGGTCCGGCGCCCGCCGATTCCAAGACGCAAGGCGGCTTTATCGCCGGCATGCTCACCCAGCAGGTCGAGCTGAACAGCCAGAACCTCTCGATCGGCATCGTCACCGACGCCAAGTTCGTGCGCGAGGCGCTGCAGCTGATCGACGATCCCAACGCGGTCAAGGCGACCACCCAGGTCGCCGAACGCGGCGCCCCGACGCCTGGCCTGATCTCCGCCGAAGACGCCGCCTACAGCCGCTAGGCTCAGCCCGCGTAAATCACCGACATGGTTTCGGCGACGCACGCCGGACGTTCTTCGCCTTCGATCTCGATGGTGCAGAGGTTCTTGATCTGCACGCCGCCGGCCTTGGGCTCGACGCCGATCAGCTTCTGGCGCAGCCGCACGCGCTTGCCGACGCGCACCATGCTGGTGAAACGCACCTTGTCGGAGCCGTAGTTGATGCCGCGCGTCACGCCCTTCACCGGCATCATGCCAGCCGAGAGGTGCGGGATCAGCGAAAGCGTCAGATAGCCGTGCGCGATGGGGCCGCCGATTTCGCGCGTCGCCCGCTCGACATCGACGTGGATCCACTGGTGGTCGCCGGTGGCGTCGGCGAACAGATTGACCCGGTCCTGGGTGATCTCTAGCCAGTCGCTGACCCCGACTTCCGTCCCCACCAATCCGGGCAGCTCCTCGAACGTCACCGCTTCCATCGCCGTCGCTCCTCGTTTTCTTACCGCCGCGCCGGCGACTGACACCGGATCGGCCGCGAAATCAACGCCCTGGCTTGCAAGGCCCTTCAGACGATCTTCGAGCCTTCCTTGCCCCAGTAGGCGTCGCGGATCAGGCGTTTGTAGAGCTTGCCGGTCTGGTGACGGGGCAGCTCGGCCATGAAGTCGATCCGGCGCGGCGTCTTGACGTGGGAGAGGTTGGCGCGAGCGAAGGCGGAGAGTTCGGCGGCGAGGTCGTCGCCGGCGTCGGCCCAGTCGGCGGGCTGGATCACCGCCACCACCTGTTCGCCCATCTCCTCGTGCGGCGCGCCGACCACGGCGACGTCGGCCACCTTGGGGTGGGTGATCAGCAGGTTCTCGATCTCCTGCGGATAGATGTTGACCCCGCCGGAAATGATCATGAAGCTCTTGCGGTCGGTGAGGTAGAGGAAGCCCTCCTCGTCGACCCAGCCCACGTCGCCCAACGTCGTCCAGCCGTGCTGGTTACGGCTCTCGGCGGTCTTCTTCGGGTCGTTGTGGTACTCGAACTGGCCGCCGCCGGCGAAATAGACGGTGCCTTCGGCGCGCGGCGGCAGCGGATTGCCATCCTCGTCGCAGATCTTCAACTCGGCGGTCATCGCGCGGCCGACGGAGCCCTTGTGCTCCAGCCACTCGGCCGAGTTGATCGCGGTGAAGCCGTTGCCCTCGGTGCCGGCGTAGTACTCGCTGATGATCGGCCCCCACCACTCGATCATCTGCTGCTTGATCGGCACCGGACACGGCGCGGCGGCGTGGAACACCTGGATCAGTGACGAGGTGTCGTACTTCGTCCGCGCCTCGGGCGGCAGCTTCAACATACGGACGAAATGGGTCGGCACCCACTGGGCGGTGGTGACCTTGTGCTTCTCGATCAGCGCCAGCGCCTCTTCGGGATCGAAGCGCTCCATCAGGATCACCGTGCCGCCCAGCGCCTGCACGGCCATCGACCAACCCAGCGGGGCGGCGTGGTAGAGCGGCGCTGGCGAGAGATAGATGCTGTCGGGCGTCCAGCCGTAGAGGGCGGCGCCCATCATCGCGAGCCCATTGGGCGCATCGATCGGCGTCTCTCCGGTGACCTCGCGCTTCACCCCCTTCGGCCGGCCGGTGGTGCCGGACGAGTAGAGCATCGCGCCGCCTGCGCCCTCGTCGGAGATCGGCGTGGTGGGGAACTTGGCACGCGCGTCCTCGAAGCTCTCGTAGGGACCCTCGGCGCCGTCGACCATGAACAGCTTCACGCCCGGGATCAGCGGCGCCAGCGCCAGCGCGATGTCCGAGACTCCCTTGGAGGCGACGAACGCCTTCGCCTCACAGTCCTTCACGATGTACTCGAGCTCGCCGGCGGTGAGCTTCGAGGAGATCGCGGTGAACCTTAGGCCCGAGCGCTGCGCGGCCCACAGCAGCTCATAGTAGCGCGGCGTGTTGTCCATGCAGAAGGCGACGGAATCGCCCTTGTGGATACCCAGCGATCGGAAGAGATGCGCCCCCTGGTTCGAGCGCGCGTCGAGTTGGCCGTAGGTCACCGTCTCACCCGAGCCGGCCATGATGTAGGCGGCCTTGTCGGGGTTTGCCTTGGCGTGGTGGGTCGGGTGCATGGGGATGCCTTGAAGTTTCTAGACGGGGTTCTAGATTGGAATTCTAGACAGGTGGGTCATGGCGCTGAGCATCAAGACCGAGCAAGCCGACCGGCTGGCGCGCGAACTGACGCGGCTGACCGGCGAGACGCTGACCGAAGCGGTGACCACCGCCTTGCGGGAACGATGTGACCGGGTACGAGCGAAGCACCGCACGCCGGAACAGAAACGAGCTGACCTTGAAGTGTTCTTGGAGAGCATCCGAGGGCATTACGACACACGCCCTGTCACCAAAGAGGAGTGGGACGAAGCGTCGGGTGATACCGATTGATCGTCGTCGACAGCTCGGCGATCGTCGCGATCGTTCAACGAGAACCGAACGCGCAGACGCTTGAAGACCGGATCATGGTGGAGTCTGGCTGTCTGATATCCGTCGCGAACTACGTCGAAGCTGGGCAGGTGTTGGCGCAGCGCCAGCTGATCCGAGCCCAACTCGCCCTCGAGGATTTTCATCAGCTTCTGGGCACATTGGATATTGAACTCGCCCCGATCGACGAACAGCAAGCTCGCGTCGCTCTCGAAGCCCGCATCCGCTACGGCCGTGGCTTCGGGCACCGCGCCCATCTGAACGACAGCGACTGCTTCGCCTACGCGTTGGCGAAGGTCCGGAACCTGCCACTGCTCTTCGTTGGCGACGACTTCACTCATACCGACATCGTCTCGGCGCTGTCTTAGGCCGCCAACGCGCTGGCTGGGGCCGTCCCCAGGATCATGTCGGCGGCTTTCTCGGCGATCATGATCGTGGGGGCGTTGGTGTTGCCAGAGACCAGGCGCGGCATCACCGAGGCGTCCACGACGCGCAAGCCCTCGACGCCATACACACGCAGCTGCGGATCGACCACGGCCTGGGTCCCCCGCCCCATCTGGCAGGTGCCGACCGGGTGGTAGATGGTCGAGCCGGCCATGCGGGCAAAGCCCAGCAAGGCCTCGTCGCTGGTGAAGCCGGGACCCGGCAGCAGTTCGCTCTCGATCCATTTGGCCAGAGCCGGCTGGGCGGCGATCTTGCGGCCCCACCGCAGCGAGGCGACGGCGACCTCCTGGTCGATCGGGTCGGAGAGGTAGTTCGGCTGGATCGACGGATACACCGCCGGGTCCGACGACTTGATGCGGATGGTCCCGCGGCTCTCGGGCCGCACCTGACAGGGCGCGATGGTCAGGCCCGGTAGGGCCTCCAGCTCCATGACGCCGGTCTCGGCCATCTTCTTCACGTCGGGCGTCGCCGGCAGGATGTGGAACTGAATGTCGGGGCTGGCGAGTTCGGGCCGCGACTTGCAGAAGACCGCGATGTGGGCGGCCGACAGGGTCAGGAGCCCTTTGCGCTGAAAGATGTACTTCAGCGTCTCGCCGATGAACCGCGTGCCGCGGGTCAGCTCGTTGACCGAGATGGTCCCGGGCTTCAGCCGGTAGGCGTTGGCGAGCACGTAATGGTCCTGCAGGTTCTCGCCGACGCCGGGCAGGTCGGCCACCACGGCGACGCCCTTCTCGCGCAGCAGGTCGCCGGGTCCGACGCCTGACAGTTGCAGCAGCTGCGGCGAGTTGATCGCCCCGCCGCAGAGGATCACCTCGGCGGCGGCCCGCGCCGTCTTGCGCTCGCCATCCTGGACGTACTCGATCCCGATCGCCCTCTTGCCCTCGAAGAGCACGCGTGAGGTCAGGGCGCCGGTCTCGACCCGGAGGTTCGGCCGCATCATCGCCGGATGCAGGTAGGCGACGGCCGCCGAACAGCGCTGCCCGTTCTTCACCGTCAGCTGGTAGTAGCCGACGCCCTCCTGCTCGGCGCCGTTGACGTCCGGATTGCGCGGGATGCCGGCCTCGACGCAGGCGTCGATGACGGCGTCCGAGACCTCGTGCGTCTGGGTGACGTCGGAGACGTTCAGCGGGCCGCCGGTCGCGTGCCAGTCGTCACAGTCGGCGCGTTCCTGGTTCTCGGCCTTGAGGAAATACGGCCGCACGTCGTCCCAGGCCCAGCCGTCGCAGCCGAGCTGGCGCCAGCCGTCGTAGTCGGCGTGCTGGCCGCGGATGTAGAGCAGGCCGTTGATCGACGATGACCCGCCCAGCACCTTTCCGCGCGGCCAGATGTGGGTGCGCCCGGTCGCCGGGTCTGGCTCGGTCGGGAACAGCCAGTTGACCTTCGGATCCTTGAGGGTCTGCGAATAGCCGACCGGCACGTGGATCATCAGGTTGGACATGAATTGCGAGAGGTTCTTGGTCGGGCGGTCGTCACCACCGGCTTCCAGCAGCAGCACCTTGGACTTGCCGTCCGCCGACAGTCGGTTGGCGAGCACGCATCCCGCCGAGCCGGCGCCGACGATGATGTAGTCGGCCAAGATCGGCTCGCCCATGATCGCGCTCCCTATGCTTATCGTTGTTAAGACTTATCGCGCGCGGCCCTGGCCCACGTAAAGGGTCCGCCTTGACTGTCGTCGCGTCAGACGCGCCGGATCGATCCCGGACGACATTCGCTCTTGAGGCAAGAGAAGGCGCGCCATGGCCGCAAACACCTTCGAGACCATCCTCTACGATGTGGCGGACGGGATCGCCACGATCACCCTCAACCGGCCGGAGCGGCTCAACGCCTTCACCGGTCAGATGATGGTCGACATGATCGCGGCCTTCGACGCGATCGACGCGGACGACGAGGTGCGCGCGGTGATCGTCACCGGCGCCGGTCGCGGTTTCTGCGCCGGCGCGGACCTCGCGGCTGGCGGCGACACCTTCGACCGCACCGGACCGCAG
>Ga0302314_10011006_pt1 | contig 15807 bp, 10 predicted proteins | sample III_Palsa_N2_3_FD_200533 | JGI IMG/M metagenome (GOLD analysis project Ga0302314, IMG submission 200533) | Peat permafrost microbial communities from Stordalen Mire near Abisko, Sweden - III_Palsa_N2_3 | ecosystem: Environmental > Terrestrial > Soil > Palsa > Peat permafrost | place: Sweden...
TCGGCGGCGCCGGCGCGGCGGCGACCGGCGCCGGGGGCGCAGCCGGCGCCGGCGCGGCCGGCGGCGAGGGCGAGGCGACGACCACGACGGACCTTAACACCACCGCGGCGACCTCGGCGTCGGCGACCGCGCACGGCGGCAATGGCGGCGGCGCGGGCGTCCCCGGGACCGGCTCTCCCAATGGCGCGGGCGCGCTCGGCGGCGCCGGCGGCGCGGCCATCGCGACTGCGGCCAACAAAAACACCCTGAACAAGACCTTCATCGAGGCCTCGGCGGCCTCGACCGGCGGCGCGGGCGGCGATTCGAGCACCGGGACCGGCGCGTCCGGCGGGGCGGCGAAGTCGACGGCCAGCGCGACCGACAGTCTCGGCGACACCCAGGTGTTCGCCACCGCCACCGGCGGCGCGGGCGACCAGAACACCGGACTGGGCGCGCCCTCCACGACGGTGACGGTCGACGGCGGCGTTGGCGGCGCGGCGACCGCGACGGCGAAATCGATCTCGCTCACCGGGGCCTCGCTCATCGCCGACGCGATCGGCGGGGCGGGCGGCTTCGGCAACGGCGCCGGCAAGGTGGCCGGCGCGGGCGGCGTCGGCCAGGCCAGCGCTTCGGCGACCGGCTCGACGTCCGGCACGACCTCGGTCAGCGCCGACGATGTCGGCGGCGCGGGTGGAACCGGCTACGACGGCGCCAAAGGCGGCGCGGGCGCCAGCATCTCGGCGGCGACCCTGGTCGCGGGTTCCACCAAGGGCGCCACCCTCAACCTGCTGCAGACCGCGACCGGCGGCGCCGGCGGCTGGAGCACCGAAGGGACCGCCGGCGCGGCGGGCGCGGCGACCTCCAGCCTGAGCTTCGACGACCTCACCAGCGTGACCCAGAGCGCGGGCGTGCTGACCGCCTCGACGGCGAACGGCGGCGGCGGCGGCACGGGCGAGGTGGCGAGCGCGGGCGGCGCGGCGAAGGCGACCGCGACCCTGACGGCCGAGACCTCGGCCGACGGCCTCACCGATTCCACCGGCGGCGAGGGCGGCAGCGGCGCCAGGGGCGGCGCGGCGGGCGGGACGGCGACCGCGACGGTGAGCGTCACCAGCACCAAGGGCAAGGCCGGTGATTCGGAGGTCGAGGCCTTCGCCGCCGGCGGCGCGGGCGGCGGGGCGAGTTCGATCGGCGATCCGTCCTCGCCGTCGGTCGCCAATGGCGGCGCGGGAGCCGCGGCGACGGCCACGGCGAGCGCCTCATCGCCCGTGGGCGGCAGCGTCGAGGGAGACGCCAGCGGCGGCCAGGGCGGCTTCGGCGACGGCGCCGGCAAGGCGGGCGGCGCCGGCGCGGCGAGCGCGGCCACCGCCACGGTCAGCGGGGTGACCTCCGGGGTCGCCAACGTCACGGTGATCGAGACCGGCGGCCAGGGCGGCTATGGCGACAATGACGCCGCCGGCGGCGCGGGCGCCAGCATCGACGCCGACAACCGCGCGACCGGATCGACGACCGGCGCCGCCCTGGTGCTCGATCAGACGGCCAACGGCGGCGCCGGCGGCTACAGCTATGGCGGCGCGGCGGGGGCGGCGGGCAGCGCCGCGTCGGGCCTGAGCTACAACAACACCACGCAGAGCGCCAAAAGCGCCGCCGTCGACGGCGCAACCACGGCCAACGGCGGCGCGGGCGGATCGACCCAGAACGGCGGCGCGGCCACGGTGGGCGGCGCGGCGACAGCATTGACCACGATGGTGTCGAACGCGGCCGCGACCTCCGATGCGACCGCCACCGGCGGCGCCGGCGGCGGCGTCACCACTGGAACCGCGGCGGCCGGCGGCGCGGCGAAGGCGGAGGCCACGGCCGAGAGCCAGAGCGCGGGCGGCGTCGCGGACGCGATCGCCACCGGCGGCGCGGGCGGATCGGCCAATCAGGCCGGCTCGACGCCGAAGATGGACGGCGGCGCGGGCGCGGCGGCGACCGCGTCGGGCGCCGTGACCGACATCACCGGGGCCAATGCCCAGGCGACGGCGACCGGCGGGGCCGGTGGGGAAGGCTTTGGCGCCGGCGAGGCGGGCGGGACCGGCGGCGGCGCCACGGCCAAGGCCTCGGCCACCGGCGCGACATCGGGCGTCACAACCGTCAACGCGACCGAGACCGGCGGCGCGGGCGGATCCGGCGGCGCCAACGCGGCCGGCGGCGCGGGCGCGAGCATCTCCGCCGACAATATCGCCGCGGGCACGGCGGCCCATGCGGACATCTTCCTGGAGCAGACCGCCAACGGCGGCGCCGGCGGCGCCAGCACCGGCGGCAAGGGCGGCGCGGCGGGGTCAGCCAAGTCCGTGCTGACGATCAACGACGCCGCCAGCAGCTTCATCGAGGGGACGTCCGACGCGGTCGGCGGCGCCGGCGGCCAGGGCGCCGTCAACGCGGCGGGCGGCGCGGCGACTTCCGTGGTCGAAGTGGTCGGCTCTGACGCGGTGGACGCCACGGCGAACGCCACCAGCGGCGCCGGGGGCCAAGGGACTACCAACGGCGCCAGCGGCGCCGCCAGCGCCACGGCGGTGAGCGAGGGAACCAACGGCACGATCGAGGCGACCGCCTCCAGCTCCGCGCCGACGGGCGCGCTCGTTACCGGTGTCTCCGCGTCGACGCAGGGGTCGGTCATCGGCAAGAGCGAGGCCGTCGCCAATTCGAACATCGGCGGCGCCCTGCCCGGCTTCAGCGACTCCGATCAGGTGCTGGCCAATATCGCCGGGGCTCCGACGAGTTCCAGCACCTCCACCATCCTGGGCGACAACGCGGCGATCAAGAAAGACTTCGGCTCATCGCCGGTCTTCTTCGCCATGGCGGAACTCGGCGGCGCCCACTCCAGCACCGCCGCCGGCTCGCAGGTGACGACCAGCATCGTCGCCGAGGACGTCGACCTGACCCAGCTCGCCAAGCCCGAGGACCTAGTGGTGGGCTTCTACGGCGGCGCGTCCGTCGGGACCGGCGTCACCGGGGTCGAACTCGACCTCTTCATCAATGGGGCCGACGTCGACTCCAAGAGCTTCACCTCCGCCGGCGCGGCCAAGGCCTATTTCACCGACGATGCGATCAACCTCGGCTCGCTGGCCGGGCAGACGTCGCTGACGATCGAAGCGGTGCTGACCGTGACCACCTCGACCGCCGGGTCCGGCTTCTACGGCGACATGATCATCGGCGATCCGCCCCCGTCCGGCGCTCAGCACGCGGCGATCGATCCCAAGGTGGCGGCCTTCGCCCAGACCGCCGCCGCCTTCGCGCCGGAGGGGGCCGCGAGCGTGACCCTGGCGTCCCTCACCGCGACGAACAACCAGACGCCGTTCCTGCACGGCGCGGGCCAGGTCGACGCGCGCCACTTCTGACCGAGGCCGCGGCGTCCTAGCCCCGCAGCAGCCCGTACCGCAGCCGGCCCAGGGCGCCCGCGGTCCAAGCGCCAGGTTGGAGGCGGCCGAGGCGGCCCTTGAGGCGCTCGAACCGCATCACGCCTTCGATGCGGCGGTCGAGGTGGGTTTCGGCGGCGGCCTGGCCAGCGGTGAGGCGCACCAGCAGGGTCGAGGCGAGGATGCCGGCCAGCAGGGCGCGCTTGGTGTAGTGGTTTTCGTCGGTGGCGCGGTCGCCGGCCCAGCGCCAGATCGCGTCGGCGCTTTCCCAGACGAGGCGCAGACCCAAGGCCGCGTTGGTGGGCAGCGCCAGGAAGCCGGCGCAGCGGCGCGTGGCCGTCTCGTGCGCCATCGCGGCGTCGATGCGGGCCAGAGCGCCCTGGCGGATGCGCTGGCGGATCTTCAGCGCCGTGGGGTCGACATCGGCGAGGGCGATCATCGCGGCGGCGTCGCAGGCGCGGGAGAACAGCGCCGCGAGGTCGCGCGGGCCGCTGGGCAGCAGGAGCTCGGTCTCGCCGGCCGAGAAGCCGGCCGCGGCGCCGGCGGCGTAGGCCATGCGCCAGGTCCAGCCCTCGGACGGCGCAAGACGCAGCGCCGCGGCCAGCACGCGGCCCTCCGCCTCGGCGGCCCAGTCGCCGCTTTCGGCTTCGGAAGTCTTGGCGTCGGCGTCCATCGGACCCATCTAGACCTCAGGCCCGATGTGGACAACGTCGGGACCGTCTGGTATCAGCCGCGCCCTCTCAATTCGGCGTTGGGCCACAGGAGGACGGGTCATCGTCCAGATTTTCGTTCGCGACAATAATGTCGATCAGGCGCTCAAGGCGCTGAAGAAGAAGATGCAGCGCGAAGGCTCGTTCCGCGAGATGAAGCGGCACGTGCATTACGAGAAGCCGTCCGAAAAGCGCGCTCGCCAGAAGGCCGAAGCCGTGCGCCGCGCGCGCAAGCTGGCCCGCAAGCGCGCCCAGCGCGAAGGCCTGATCGCCGCGCCGAAGAAGCCGCCGCCGCGCACCTAAGACGGGGCCGCCGAGGCCCCCTCCACCGCTTCGCGGTCGCCCTCTCCCGATGGGGGAGGAGAGCTTTCTTCAATCCGCGGTCAGCCGCGCCGCCACCGCCTCGCCGATGGCCAGAGACGACGTGAGTCCAGGGCTTTCGATCCCGAACAGGGCCATCAGGCCAGGGATGCCGTGCGCCTCGACGCCGTCGAGGCGGAAGTCGGGCTGGGTCTCGCCGGGGCCGTGCAGCTTGGGGCGGATGCCGGCGTAGTCCACGGTGAGCGCGCCGTCCGGCAGGCCGGGCCAGAAGCGGCGGATGTAGGGATAGAAGTCCACCGGCGCGGCCGGATCGATCGAATAATCCTCGGTCTCGACATAGTGCAGGTCGGGCCCGAACACGCCCTGGCCGCCGAGATCCTTGCGATAGTGGGTGCCGAGCGCGCCGGGGATCGGCGGCGGATAGATCAGCCGCTCGAACGGCGCCTTGCCGGTGAGCCGGCAATAGACGCCCTTACCGTAGTGCAGCTTGGGAATATCGGCGGCCGGGAAGCCCTCGATGTGCGCCGCGACGCCCTGGGCCGAGAGGCCGGGCGCGGTGACCAGCAGCCGCACGGTGAGCCCCGTCGGCGCCTCGCCCCCGGCCTGGACCGTGAAGCCGCCGCCCTCGATGGGCGTGGCCGCCTCGAACGGCGTCGCCAGCACCACCGCGCCGCCCAGGTCCTCGATCTCGCCCTTCAGCGCCAGCATGTAGCCGTGGCTGTCGAACACCCCGCTCTGCGGCGACACCAGCGCCGCGACGGCCCTGAGGCCCGGTTCCAGGGCGATGGCGGCGGCGCCGGAAATCTCCTCCAGCCCCTCGACGCCGTTGGCCCGCGCCTGGGCGCCGATGGCCTCGATGCGGGGGATCTCGTCCGGCTCGGTGGCCAGCACCAGCTTGCCGCACTTGCGGTAGGCGACCTGGTGGGCGTCGAGGAACGGATAGAGGGCTCTACGGCCCGCGACGCAAAACTGGGCCTTCAACGAGCCGGTAGGGTAGTAGAGCCCGCCGTGCGCCACTTCGGAATTGCGTGACGAGACGCCCTGGCCGATGGCGCGCTCCTTCTCCAGCACGACGACGGAGAGTCCGCGCTTGGCGAGCGCATAGCCGCAGGCGAGGCCCACGGCGCCCGCGCCGACCACGCAGGCGTCGAAATCGAAGGTGCTCATGGCGGGGCTATAGCGCTCCCGCTTCATCATGGGGAGGGACCGAAGATGCATCAGATTTGAGCCTTCTCCCCTTGCGCGAGAAGGAACGCGCTACCGCCACTGCCCCCACAGCTTCGCCGCCTCGACCTTGGCCGTCGCCATCGCGGCCTCGCGGATATGGCCGTAGCCGCGCACCTGGTCGGGAACGTTGGCGATCTCGAGGGCGAGCGGCTGGCGCTCGGGACTGAGGCCGGCGACGAGCTTGTCCACGCCGGCTTCGTAGTCCGCCAGCAGCACCCGTTCGGCGCGGCGTTCGGCGGTGGCGCCGAAGAGGTCGAGCGGGCCGCCGCGCAGGCCCTTCAGCTTCGCGAGCGTCGGAAAACCCCAGCGCAGCATCCAGCCGCCGAAGGCGATCTTCTTCGGCCGGCCGGCGTCGTCCTTGGGGCTGAGGATCGGCGGGGCGAGCAGCACCTTGGCCTTGCCGCCCTTGAAGGTCTGGCCGAGCTGGGCGGCGAAGCGGCCGTCGGAATAGAGCCGCGCCACCTCGTATTCGTCCTTGATCGCCATCAGCTTGTAGAGGTTGATCGCGACCGCGCGGGTCAGCGCCTCGGAGCCCAGCGGCGCCTCGGCGGCGCGCACAGTGGCGAGGCGCCTGGCATAGCGGTCGGCGTAGGCTTGGTTCTGGTAGGCTACGAGCTCGACGGTGCGGCGCGCGATCAGCTCGTCCAGCGGCATCGTTTGCGGCGAGAGCGCCGGCGGGGCCGACACTTTGCGCTGGGCCGGGTCGTGGGCGGCGATGCGGCCGATCTCGAAGGCCTGCAGATTGGCCTCGCTCTCGACCCCGTTGAGCCGGATGGCGCGGTAGAGGGCGCGGGCGGAGACCGGGACCAGGCCCTTCTGCCAGGCGAAGCCCAGCATGATGGTGTTGGCGAAGATGGCGTCGCCGAGCTTCTCCTCGGCCAGCTCCACCGCCGGGCAGCTGTCATAGCTGTGGGTGGCGCCTTTGATCCGCCGCTCCATGGCCGGGCCGTCGAAGCGGGCGTCGCGGTCGAAGACCAGGTCGGCGGTGGCCTGGAAGTCGGCGTTGCCGACCGCGTCGGTGCGGTCCTTGGCGTAGAGCGCCAGCGCCTCGGGGCCGGCGGCGACCAGCAGGTCGCAGGCGATCAGGGCGTGGGTGCTGGCGGCCGGCACGCGCCCGCCCACCGAGGTTTCCTCCTCGGCGCCGATGCGCACGTGGCTGAACACCGCGCCGCCCTTCTGCGCCAGGCCGGTCATGTCGACCACCGAGGCGGCGAGGCCGTCGACGTGGGCGGCCATGGCCAGGATCGAGGCGGTGGTGGTGACGCCGGTGCCGCCGATGCCGGTGAAGATGATGTTCCTGACCCCTTCGAAGGCGGGGATGGTCGGCAGCGGGGTCGAGTCGGCGGTCAGCGCCGGCAGGGCCTGGGCGTGGACGTTCTCGGCGCCCTCCAGGGTCACGAACGAGGGGCAGAAGCCCTGCAGGCAGGAATAGTCCTGATTGCAGGTCGACTGGTCGATCTTGCGCTTGCGGCCGAACTCGGTCTCCAGCGGCTCGATGGAGACGCAGTTGGAGGTCTTCGAGCAGTCCCCGCAGCCTTCGCAGACCAGCGGGTTGATGAAGACGCGGCGCGGCGCCTGGGCCATCAGGCCGCGCCGGCGGCGGCGGCGCTTCTCGGTGGCGCAGGTCTGGTCGTAGATCAGCACGGTGACGCCCGGCGTCGCCTTCAGCGCCCGCTGCACGGCCATCAGCTCAGCTCGCGGCTTCACCTCGACGCCGGGCGCGAGGTCGGTGACCTGCACGTAGCGCTCGGCCTCGTCGGCCACGACCACGGTCTTGGCGACGCCCTCGGCGGCGAGCTGGCGGGTGATCTGGGCCACCGAGAAACCGCTCTCGGGGCGCTGGCCGCCGGTCATGGCGACGGCGTCGTTGTAGAGCAGCTTGTAGGTGATGTGGCTGCCCATGGCGATCGAGGCGCGGATCGCCAGCGAGCCGGAGTGGTTGTAGGTGCCGTCGCCGAGGTTGGCGAAGACGTGCGGCTCGTCGGTGAACGGCGAGGCGCCGGCCCAGGTCAGCCCCTCGCCGCCCATGTGGCTGGTGAGGTCGGTGGAGGGGTCGGAGAAGCTGGCCATGTAGTGGCAGCCGATGCCGGCCAGGGCTCTGGAGCCCTCCGGCAGCCGGGTCGAGGTGTTGTGCGGGCAGCCGGAGCAGAAGAACGGCTTCCTCACCTGCTCGGCGCCCAGGGTCACCGCGGCCATGCTGGCGGCGGAGACTCGGGCGAGGAAATCGTTCACCCGCTCCATGTGCGGGCCGGGCGGCAGCCGGTCGGAGATCGCCAGCGCCACCTCGGCCACGGAGAGCGAGCTCAGCTGGGAGAGCAGCGGGTGGCCCCGCTCGTCGACCTTGCCGATGACGCGCGGTTGGGCGTGGGCCGGCAGGTCGTAGAGCGCGGCGCGCACCTGCTGCTCCAGCAGCGGGCGCTTGTGCTCGACCACCAGCAGGGTCTCCAGGCCGCTGGCGAAGGCGCGCATGCCGGTGGGCTCCAGCGGCCAGGGCATGCCGACCTTGTAGATCGCGATCCCGAGGTCGGCGGCTTCGGCCGCGCTTATGCCCATGGCGGCCAGCGCCTCCATCACGTCCTTGAAGGCCTGGCCGTGGGCGGCGATGCCGAGCCGGCGGCGCGGGCCGGCGATAATGGTGCGATCGAGGCCGTTGGCCTTGGCGAAGGCCAGCGCGGCGGGGAGCTTGTAGAGCCGCAGGCGCCGTTCCTTGTCGAGCGGCTGGTCCTTCACGCGGATGCCGAGGCCGCCGGTGGGCAGGGCGAAGCCCTCGGGCAGCCGATGCTGGTGGCGCCCGAGGCCGACGTCGATGGTGACGCCCGAATCCATGGTGTCGGCCAGCGCGATCAGTCCGACCCAGAGCCCGGAAAAGCGCGACAGGGCGTAGCCCAGCAGGCCGTAGTCGAGCACCTCCTGCACGTCGGACGGCGCCAGCACCGGCATCTCGAAGTCCTGGAAGGCGTATTCCGATTGCGACGGCAGGGTGGAGGACTTGCAGGAATGGTCGTCGCCGGCCACCGCCAGCACCCCGCCCTTGGGCCAGGTTCCGGCGAAATTGGCGTGCTTGAACACATCGCCGGTGCGGTCGACGCCGGGCGCCTTGCCGTACCACATGCCGAAGACGCCGTCGTAGCGCGCGCCGGGGAACAGATTGGCCTGCTGGCTGCCCCAGACGGCGGTGGCGGCGAGATCCTCGTTCAGCCCCTCCTTGAAGACGATGTCGTGGGCCTTCAGGTGCTGGGCGGCGCGGTGCGCCTGCTGGTCGAGCCCACCCAGCGGCGAGCCGCGATAGCCGGAGAGAAATCCCGCGGTCTTCAGGCCCTCACGTGCGTCGAGACGCCGCCGGTCGATCAGGATACGGACAAGCGCCTGCACGCCAGTGATGAAAACGCGGCCATCCTGGAGCAGGAACTTGTCGTCTAGGGTCACATCGGCATGTCGCATGGCAAAATCTTCCCGGCCGTACTTTTGGCGCAACTCGCAAGAACATATAAGACGGGCCTGGGCCCAGCCAAAGCCATGCCCGTGAATTGGGCTGACTCGGCAATTTCCGTGTCGCATACCATGGAAGGAGGGGAAAAACTTGTCTGAAGCACTCGACTCGGTCGACGCGCGCATTCTCGACCTGATTCAGCACGACGCCAGCCTTTCGGTGGCGGAGATCGCCGAACGCGTGGGACTTTCATCCAGTCCGTGCTGGCGAAGGATCAAGCGGCTGGAAGACGAGGGCGTCATCCAGCGCCGCGTCACCATCCTCGACCGCGAGAAGCTGGGCCTCAGCTTCGAGGTCTATTGCACCGTGAAGCTGTCGCTGCCCACCAAGGACAACCTCGAGACCTTCGAGCTGTCGGTGCAGCGCTGGCCGGAGGTGGTGCAGTGCGCCACGGTCACCGGGGCGGCGGACTACGAGCTGCGCATCGTCACCCGCGACATGCACGCCTTCGACGACTTCCTGCGCGAGAAGATCCTGTCGCTGGGCCTGGTCTCCAACATCGAGAGCAAGATCGTCGTCCGCTCGGTGAAGAATTCGACCACGGTGCCGCTGGGGCTGGTGAGCACGCACGTCGCCGCGCGGGTTTAGGGGCGCCTCAGCTTAGGGCGCGCGAGAAGAAGAGCGCGGTTTCGCCTTCGGCTGGGGTCCCGTCGTAGAGCGTCAGGTCCGCGCCGGTCAGTGAGAAGCCCAGGGCGCGGTAGGCGGCGACGCCCGGCGCGTTGAACGAACTGGTCTCGAGCCAGACGTGGCGCGCGCCACGCTGGGCGCCGTGATCAAGAACCTCCCCGAGAAGCCGGCGGGCGATGCCGCGCCCGCGCTTCGCCGGATCGACATACAGACGCCAGAGGACCAGCCGGCGGTTCCAGGCGTCGAACGAACTGGCGGCGAAGCCGACGATGCGCGCGTCGTCGAGGGCGACCCAGGCGTGATCGTAGGGCGCGTCTCGTCGTCAAGATCGTCCAGAGGAAACCGTTTCGTCAGCGGCGACTCCAGGTCGCGGAGCGTCAGCCGGATCAAATCCCCCGAGACATCGACGTCATAGACTTCGCGTGTCGTGAACGAGGTGTCGATCGCGGCGATCGCGGCGGCGTCGCGCGGCAGCGTGGCGGCTCGGACGACCAGCATGCAGCCTCCATCATCCGCCGGCGCGCGGCTCGCGCATATTTCGCATCATCGACGAACGGAATCGACACCCTGCCTCCACTATCGTCACCCGGACAGTCGCTTGTGGACTTGCACGAGGACGCGCGCTTACTTCTCGCTGTCTTGCAGCTTCAGAAGCCGAGTCCGAGACGATAGCTTGATCGACACGCCCGCGGACACCCCTGGGCCGAACCAGCGCCGGCCGGCGGCCGGCCCCGACGGGGCCTTGCTGCGCGCGGTCTTCGACGCCTCGCCGCAGCCGCTGCTGCTGATGGCCGCGGACGGGCCGAAGTACACCATGCTGGCGGTGAATCTCGCCCACGCCACCGCCTTCGCGACGACGCCGGACGCGCTGCTGGGCTGGGGCGTGCTCGAAGTGTTCGGACCCAGGCCGCCGCCGGAAGCCGCCGAGTTCGCCGCCGCTATCCGCGCCTCGCTGGAACGGGTGCTGGAGACGCGCGGGCTCGACCAGATGGCGGTTCGTCCGTATGCGGTGCAGGGCGAGAATGGGCCGGTCGAGCGGTACTGGTCGGCGACCAATGTGCCGGTCTTCGGGGACGACGGCGCCGTGACCCACATTCTGAGCGCGGTGCATGACGTCACCGGCGAGGTCAAGGAACGCCGCAGCGAGACAGCGCGCTCGCTCTTGATGCGCGAGGTCGATCACCGGGCGCGCAACGCGCTGACGGTGGTGCAATCTTTCGTGCGCCTGACCACCGCGGGCACGCTGGACGAGTTCCGCGACGTGCTCAGCGGGCGGGTCCAGGCGCTCGCCCGCGCCCAGACCTCGCTGGCGGCGCGGCGTTGGGAAGGCGCATCGCTGCGCGACGTGATCGCGGGCGAACTTGCGGCGCTGGCCCAGCCTGAGCGTTACGTCCTGACTGGGCCGCACCTGATGCTGCCGGCGCACCGCGTGCAGTCGATGAGCATGATCATCCACGAGCTGGCCACCAATGCGGCGAAGTACGGCGGGCTCTCGGCGCCGGACGGCGAGCTCTCGGTTGAATGGTCGCGCGGCGCCGGGGACCGGCTGCGGATCCTGTGGTCGGAGCAGAGTTCGCTCGCGGTCAGGGCGCCGTCGCGCCAGGGGTTCGGCTCGCGCCTGATCGGCGACCTCGCGCGCCAGTTCGGCGGCGCGGTCCGATTCGACTGGCGTCCGCACGGGCTGACGGCGGAGCTGGAACTGGCGCTGGACCAGGATGCGCCTGGGCCCGCCGCGGGATGACATCGACGAGCGCGGCGGCCAGCCTATCCTGCGGAACGAGTTGCAACCGTGGCCGTTGGGATTATCGCCAGCACCGCGCCCAGATGGGGCGTGGCGGATGATGTTCGGCGATCTGATGGAGTCACCCCACGATCACCAGCCGCGCGCCAGCCTCTGTGTCTGAAACCCCGCGTCCGAGGCAGCTGACCGATCTGGCCCAGGCCGAGCGGTTTCAGCTGCTCATCGACTCGGTCAGGGACTACGCGATCTACCTGCTGGACGCCGAGGGCAATGTCGCCACCTGGAACACCGGCGCACAGCTGTTCAAAGGCTACACCGCCGAGGAAATCATCGGCCGCCATTTCTCGGTCTTCTACACCGAGGGGGACCGGGCCGTGGGCCTGCCCGCGCGCGCCCTGGCCACCGCCGCGACGGAAGGCCGCTTCGAGGCCGAAGGCTGGCGGGTGCGAAAGGACGGCACCCGGTTCTGGACCCACGTGGTGATCGATCCGGTCTTCGGCGCGGATCACGCCGTCATCGGCTTCGCCAAGATCACCCGCGACGTATCGGAGCGGCGCGAGATCGACGAGGCGCTGCGCGAGAGCGAGCAGCGCTTCCGGCTGCTGGTGCAGGCGGTCCACGACTACGCGATCTACATGCTCGACCCGGAGGGCAACGTCACCAACTGGAACGCCGGCGCGGAAGCGATCAAGGGCTACACGGCCGGCGAGATCGTCGGACGAAACTTCTCGCTCTTCTACACGCCCGAGGACCGCGCCGCCGGCAAGCCCCAGGAGGCGCTGCGGACGGCGCTCCGGGAAGGACATTTCCAAGGCGAGGCCCAGCGCGTGCGAAAGAACGGCGAGCGATTCTGGGCCAGCGTCGTCATCGACCCGATCCACGACGAGTCGGGCCGCTTGCTCGGATTCGCCAAGGTCACCCGCGACGTGACCGAGAAGCGGCGGGCGGACGAGGAGCTTCGCAAGTCCCGCGAGGCGCTGATCCAGGCACAGAAGATGGAGGCCATCGGGCGCCTCACCGGCGGCGTGGCGCACGACTTCAACAACCTGCTGACGGTCATTCGGGCGTCGGCGGATTTCCTGCGCCGGCCGGACCTGCCGGAGGAAAAGCGGGCGCGGTATGTCGAGGCGATCGCCGACACCGCCGATCGCGCGGCGACGCTGACCGGCCAGTTGCTCGCCTTCTCCCGGCGCCAGACCCTTCGACCCGAGGTCTTCGACGTCAACGCCCGCCTGCGCGGGCTGCGGCAGATCGTGAGCACGACGGTCGGGTCGGCGGTGAATGTGGAGCTGGACTTGGCGGAGGCTCCGCAGATGGTTGAGGCCGACCCCAGCCAGTTCGAGACCGCCATCCTGAACATGGTCATCAACGCCCGGGACGCGATGCCGCGCGGCGGCCAGATCAGGATCAGGTCAGGGCCTAGCGCCAGCGTGCCGGCTGTCCGCGGGCACTTGACCGCCCGAGGCGAATTCGTCGCGGTGAGCCTCGCCGACACCGGCACGGGCATGACGCCCGAAACCCTCGCGCAGATCTTCGAGCCGTTCTTCACCACCAAGGCGGTCGACCAGGGGACCGGCCTTGGCCTCAGCCAGGTCTATGGTTTCGCCAAGCAGTCGGGGGGCGAAATCGATGTCGCCAGCGAACCGGGCGCCGGCGCCACCTTCACCCTCTACCTGCCGCGCAGCCTCCGCGCCGAGCAGGCGATCTCGTTCGTCGAAGCGATCAAGGACGGCGAACTGGCCTGCCGCAGGATTCTGCTCGTCGAGGACAACGAAGGCGTCGGCGCCTTCGCCGCCGGCCTGTTGAAGGAGCTTGGCCAGGAGGTGACCTGGGTGGGCGACGGTCAGGCGGCGCTCGACCTGCTCGCGCGCCGCGCCGAGGCCTTCGACCTGGTTTTCTCCGATGTCGTGATGCCGGGCATCAACGGTGTCGAACTGGCCCAGCAGATCCACGGCCGCTGGCCGGCGTTGGAGGTCGTCCTGACCAGCGGCTACAGCCATGTGCTGACCGAGGAAGGCAGCCACGGCTTTCCGTTGCTGAAAAAGCCCTATTCCATCGACGGCCTCCTGCGGGCGCTGCGGCCGGCGCTCGAAGATCAGGCCTCTGGATGACAGGTCCGGCCGCGGCGGCGTAAAAGCTTCGGCAGCAGACCGTAGCAGGAGCCCCCATGATCGAGCTCGTGATCGACTCGCGCCGCCGCGATCTCGGCGGGTTCGAGGTGGGGCGGGTGTTGCCGTTCGCCAAGCACCGGATGGTCGGGCCGTTCGTGTTCTTCGACCACATGGGGCCGATCGACTGGGCGCCCGGCTTTCCGCGCAGCGTCGACGTGCGCCCGCACCCGCACATCGGCCTCTCAACCGTCACCTATCTGTTCGACGGCGAGATCACCCATCGCGACAGCGTCGGCTCCGACGTGGCCATCGTCCCCGGCGAGATGAACTGGATGACCGCCGGCAAGGGCATCACCCATTCGGAGCGCTTCGAGCGGCTGCGCGCCGAGGGTGGGGCGATGCACGGCATCCAGACCTGGGTCGGCCTGCCCAAGGAAGACGAAGAGGTCGAGCCGTCCTTCGTCCACCACGGCCCGGACGACCTGCCGACCTACGAGGGCGGCGGCATGTGGGCGCGGCTGATCGCCGGCGAGGCCTTCGGCGCCAAGGCCAAGGTGAAGACCCATTCGCCGATGTTCTATGCCCACTGGCGGCTCGACGCCGGCGCCAAGGCGCAGCTGCCGGCCGAATATCCCGAGCGCGCCGCCTTCGTGGTGTCGGGCGAGGTGGAGGTGGACGGCCGCGCCTTCACGAGCAGCCAGATGCTGGTGTTCGCGCCCGGCGAGCCGGTGCTGTTCACCGCGACCACGGCCGCCGTGGTGATGCTGCTGGGCGGCGAGCCGATCGGCGAGCGCTTCATCGAGTGGAACTTCGTCTCCTCGTCGAAGGACCGGATCGAGCAGGCCAAGGCCGACTGGCGCGCCGGCCGGATGAAGCTGCCGGACCTGGACTCGGGCGAGTTCATCCCCCTGCCCCCCGACCCGCCGCCGGCCGCGCCGGCGATGTCGTGAGCTGTTCCGCGGAATAGCAAAAATTGCTATGTTTTCGGCATGAACATCTCTCTCACCCCTGAACTCGAGCGCCGCATCGCCGAAAAGGTCGAGTCCGGCCTTTACACCACGGCCAGCGAGGTGGTGCGCGAGGCGCTCAGGCTGCTCTTCTCGGAGCGTGACGCGCAGCATCGCGAGAGCGCGAAAGCTTGGCTTCGCGCGGAAATAGAGGAAGGCCTCGCCGAAATCGATCGAGGTGAATGGGTCGACGGCGACGAGGCCTATCGACAGGCGACCGAAACGATCGAGCGTGTCAGCGGCCGCGGATGAGGCGATATCGCTTCACGCGAGGCGCATCACGCGAGCTGAACGAAATTCTTGCCTACATCGCCGAAGACAACCCCTCGGCGGCCCGACGAGTCCGAGAGCGGATTTTCGACGCCTGCGAGAACCTGGCGGACCAGCCAGGCATGGGTCACCGGCGACCGGACATCACAGCCAAGGAAGTTCGATTCTGGAATGTGCGCGGGCGGTTTCTGATCGTCTACAGAGACACAAGTCGCCCGATCCAGATCATCCGCATCTTCCGCGCCGGCCGCGACGTGGAGGCTGCGCTACGATAGCGTCGCCTCTATTGAGGATAGCCCTTCGTCCGCTTGGCGGAGCGTGAACGAGGCGGCGGGCAGACATCGAGCCAAGACCGACCTCAGCCCATAAGTGACTCATGTTCAGGTGAAAGCCCCGGCCGTTGCTGTCGCGCCGGCCGGGGCCCGTCAATCGGGATGGAGTAGGGGTAAAGTTTCCCAGATTGACGCATCCCTATACCACGCGAAAGCTTAATCGCTACGGTATTCAAGTTGTCCTGTGCGGTTGGACACTCTCTATCGCCGCAATGCGGCCGCATGGGAGCGGAACGAGACGGTTGCGTATGAATATATCCCTGGGAAGGCCCTTGGCTCATCTTGCCTTCCATATCGAGACTTTGGATCGGCGCGCGCGTGGCGGCCGATGCGCCCCTCACGACGGGCGAGGTCAGGCTTGACCGCGATTCACACCGCCAGTAACGTCATGTGTCGTGGCGACGCCGGGTCTTGGACAGCGCGGATCGAACGATCGCTCGCGGGGCCGCTGCGGGAACGGCTCCAAGATATATCGAACACCGTAAACTACGGTGAATCTACGGTGGAAACCGCCAACGCCAGTGTTTCACGTGAAACACTTCCGGTAATGGTCGCCACGCTTAGCCCCGCTTCGCCAGAGCCCGGCGAGCCTGG